>Ga0065711_1030683_pt1 | contig 31760 bp, 21 predicted proteins | sample Hoacrofraction12_FD_59098 | JGI IMG/M metagenome (GOLD analysis project Ga0065711, IMG submission 59098) | Hoatzin crop microbial communities from Cojedes, Venezuela - Epithelial fraction 12 v2 (version 2) | ecosystem: Host-associated > Birds > Digestive system > Esophagus > Crop | place... | reverse complement strand
CCGAGCCCGCCCCCGGTGCGGGTCCCGGGCTGCCGCCCCCGTCCGTTCGCCCGTCCCTCGGGTGCCTCTCCGCGGCGTGCGGGGCGGCCGCGATTTGTGCAGAGTCACTCGCCGCCTGAGGGACCTCCCGCGCCGGGGAGGGGGAGGCGCCGGGTCGGGGCCGGGCTGTGGGGCCCAGAGACTGCGGGGCTCCCCCGCTTCGGCTTAGGTGGGCGCCTTAGCCTGGCAGAGGGGTCGAGGCTTTTCTCTTGGCACCTAAACGAACGTCAGTCTCCGGATCGCGGAGGTTCCTGGGAGCCTCTTGCCGTGCAGCTGCAAACTGGGAGGAAATTGGTGAGATGAGGTGCAAGAAACCATTTGGACTTGGAAGCTGTACAGCCTCTGTCCCTCTTTCCAAGCATAACAATATTAAAAAAAACCCAAATATCTCCCTGAAAATGACATAGTTCTGTTCTTAATAGCCTGTGAAAACCATAATGCCAGCGTTGGAAAAGATCCATGACTAATGGATGCAGCACAGACAAACCGGTTTATCTGTTTCCTTGTGAACTGGTGGTGAGGGAGGGTTGTAAATGGAGTGAGACAACAGCAGTCTCTGCACATGCAGTTTGAGGCAGGAATTAAAGGAATTTGCTAAATGAATGAGAGAACAGGAAGTGGACTTGGCAAGTCATCCTCCTGTCTCTGCACCGCCCCTGCCTGTCAAATCAGGCATCCATTGCAAACTGTGAACTGGGTATCGTCCTTCCGTGTGGACTTTGTGCCACTTCAGGCATTTCAGCCTGGGAAATGGTTGTGGACACTTCCAGGTCCTTTTGGCAAGTCTTTTTCTGCTTGACTGGAAGAACAGTCTTGTTCACGCCGGAAGAAGCCCTAGCCTGAAAAAGAGTAACAGGGCTAGCAGAATCCAGCAATAGCTAATCTGTGTGTGCAAGGGAACAGACGCGCCTATCTCTTCAGAGTTTTTGTGTGTTAACAGAGTTTAACATAGTGTGAAGAATTATTATACTGTCACTGCCCCCCCCCCCTTGCCAGCGTCCAGTATAGCAGTGATTGTAGTAACCTTGTGATCAAAGTGTTTTTGATGTCAGACTCTCCTTAGAAAGAAGCATATAGTTTTTAACAAAGTAACACTAGCAAATGTAATCAGTCCTGCTGATTGTGTTTGGTCTGTACAAGAATGGTGAGAGAACATCGTGCTTAATGCGATGGGTGTAGTGTGCTGCTTTGCATATTAGATGACTGCTTCTGTTACAGCTGGTGTTGTGTGTTTTGCAATGTTAGCATAGTAGTACTTCTGTTTTGGGTGGGGGGCTAACAACTTCTCAAGGGATTTGTACTGAAGTCATAGTCTATTTTTTGCTACCACCTGCTTTTGCTCTTAAATAATTTGATCTTACTGGAAGGACTAAACCTGTGCTTAAGGGACTTTTTTCCAGCATGGAGGCTGCATAGAGGAGTAGGGGGAAGCCTTGGGACCCCTGCCACTAATGTATAGGACCAAACTCTTCTTTGGGATTCACGCTTTCCTGCTGCTCCCCTCAGTTTGAGTGCAGTAGCTCCAAGAGTACTGAAGAGTACTAAACTGAGATTAGTTGTAGCTCTAAGTAGGAATGCAGTCACCCTCCTCAGTGCTTCTTCTGCGGTTGTCTGTATGTGGTGGGATAAATGGGGAGGGAAGTTGGAAGGAATGTGGGAACTAGTAGTGTTTGCTCTGGCTGAGTATCTGTAGTACAGTTTTATCAGCTCTAGCTTAATATTATGTGTTGTAAATGTCTAGAGTCATGAATAAATGATATGTGGTGCTTATTGTTGACTAGTAGGGAATTAATGAAAAGATTAGGCCTGCACTCCTAATAATGCTTCACTATCATCCATATTTAGCTTTACCAGCTTAATCTCTTCTGTTTCCCCCCCCCATGGTACTCCTAAGAAATTGGCTTGGCTACAGTTAAATGTCATATTTAAAAGTAGTGTAACAGATCTGCTGCTCTGCTTTAGGATGTTAAATCCACAAAAATTACAATTCTTTAAACTCATGCTGTGTTTCAGTGATCCTACGTTAAATCTTTCTGCACCTTAAGCTGTTCAAAGTACTATTTATACCTGTAGCCATTTTAATTAATATAGCTTTAAGTAGCCAGAATAGCTGTTAGCGCTATAATTGCTCAATTCCACATCCAGACTGTTGCTTATGAAACATTTCACTTAAGTCCAGAGTCTTCCCCAAGATAGTTGTATGTACTTTACTAAAAGAAGAACCAAAGCACGCAGAAAGTGTTCTCCAGAGTAACTAAACATAAGTTGTGGTGCTAAATACTGAACTCTTCTCTCCCACGCTTTCTAGCTGGAAGTGGATAAATGATAGTGTGAAGTGAAACAGTGATCTTGGTCCATGTAAAATTGGAGGAGTACTAGAGATCAGCAGACTATTTACATTCCATGTGAAGCTCATTTTGTTTTATGTTGATCATTCTGCTGACTGAACTGTAGCTCCAAGCCTGTGCAGGAGGAATGACTGCCAGCCACAGGGCACATTAAATTTGAAGTTGTTGTAGCTTGTACGTTCAAGTCCTGTATGAGCATGTGGGCTGAAAGATGGAGAATAGCTGCAGTTAAAGAAAGTATCGAGGTCTTGATGTGGTAGTAGTCAAGCTGAGAATGAACTCAAGCCTTCCTGTTTGTTTAGCTCCGTTTAATGCGATGGAATGGTTGTGTTTAGATGTGGACTCTGTAGCTATGAGTCTTCACAAATTCATAAAGAACTTGCATCTTACTTATCCTTCCCACAGAGGGTATCGTAGTTAAGTCCCATAGTAAGGGAGGGGTATAAAAGATGAGGACTTGTTTTTTATCTGTCTGGTGGCTGACCAGCTGCAGCAGTACAAACTGTGCCAGCCCTGCTATAGTGAAGTACTAGCACACACTGCTTAAGCTACTGTGATTTAGTTGGGTTCTTAACTCCAGTGCTTCTGTTGAAGCAATGAATTATAAATTATTTACCAGCTTGAACTCTTCAAAAGGGATTGTAATTTACAGTGGAAGTGCTGTAGAAGACTAAACATACTGGTACACAGACTGGAAGCAATACTACTGGAATTCGGTGTGCAAAGTGTTCTTAATCTAAAATTAAACTTTTCCTTTACTTAGTCACTGGTTTGCTCATAAAAGCTTGTCTTTGTCCCCTTTTGAGCTTTCTGTCAGTCTTCACTAGCAAAAATCTGCTTGCCTGCAGAGAAAGCTGTTGCTTTTACAAAGTCTCAGGTTCCTGGGTTGAAGGCCTCATCGCTGAGATGGCACATGAATCTGTAGACAGGGTTCTGCTTTCTCTTGAGCAACTAATACGGGCTTTTGAGCACAGCCAACTAATGTGGAAAAAGCTTGTGTGTATGACATGCTTTTGATGCACAGGTTTTGTGCATCTTGGTGTAGCACTGAGAAGATATCCTGGTTTTAAACATGAAGGATATAGACTCCTGTTGTTTTCAGGACAAAACTACTTTCTATTTGGATAGTCTGAGATGTCTTGTTAAGAATTACTATCTGTTGTGCAATAGGCATGACTGAGATGAAGTGTAATGGCTTTCATGAGTTTGCTTTGGCTAGACATGTGGACTTAAAAGCACTTGATATCTGCAAGCTGTAAATGACTTTTTTGACTTGTATTCAAAAGGTAGGGCTAAATATCATGACTTAATTCAGCTGTTTAGTATTGAAGAGACCATATTTGCTCACTGGATTGAAAAGTGCCCTACATGTGGTAGGGGGACTTGTTCAATAGATGATTTAATCCACATCACAGACACACAAGAACAGATTTTTGTCTAGGGGGTAACTATCATTTAAGATGAAAGCCTAATTGCAACTGCAACTAAAACCTGTGAGCTGGTGGTCTTGCATGTTTCAGCTCTTCCATACTTCCCTGATGTCCCTTGCTTGTCAGGATGGGAACAATAGCAGGAGATGAGGTGAGGGTGGGCAATTGAGAGGGAATATCCAGCAACTGTATGCAAATTTTACTGAGCATGATTGTAACTTTATATAGTCACATGAGTAAAAGAGTTCTGAGCAACTGTCTTACTGTATTCTCGGTTTGTGTTATGCTTAAAATGATATGCGCTTACAGAGCTTTTAGCAGACAGTTCTTAATATTTGGATACGTATAGCCTCTGTTCAAACCTTACTCTTTTCTAAAGGACTTAAAAAACAAAACAAAAAAAAAAGTTGATCACCTCTAAAAAGTATTTCCACTAGAGCTGTGTGGCATAAGACTGAAATGGGATGCTTACTGAACATTTGAGGGATCTTAAAGTCAGAGTTCCACTGACTCCAGCATTAAACTGGTGATATGTCCCAAGTATTAGACTACCAGCTTTGAATGGACAGTAAGTTAGGCCAAACTCTTTCCCATTAGAGAAATGGACTTAGTTTGAAGTCTGGTAGTATCGGTGTCTGAGCTGGTCTGTGCTGGCTCACTCTGAATCACTGTACTCCACAGAAAGTGAAGTGCATTAGAAGGCACAATATTCAGTAGAACTCTTGTGTTAAAATGTCTCAACTCCATTTCTTAGCAAATTGTACCATGTCAGTAAAGTATAATGGGGAAAGACTAGATCTCAGATTAACAGCTGTATTTTATCTGAAGTGTAGGACTTGTGTATCTTCATTCAGGTTGAGAATCAAATAGTGCATCTCAGGTTGATCTTTACAGTGTCAGTAAGTTCTCAGTATCTATAAAATACCAAACTTACTTTTACGTATCTAATCCAGCCTGCAGTAATACTAGATATCCATGAAGCAAAAATCTTTATCTGTTTCATTCAGCCTGATAGTGAAGATAGTTCTACCCTGTTTGTGTAGATAATGGGCATTAGGGTGTTATTTGTAGAACAGAGCGTTATCCTTTCCTCTACAGCGAGGCTTACAGTAACCTATGTGGGGATGCTTGGGAGGTTTAACTGGATTACCCAAAAGTAAAGTGTGGGGTAAAATCATGGAAGCAGGCTATCCCCATAGTAAATGTTCCCGGAATGAGTTTGTGATATTGAATCCTCTTCAGAAGAAGGCAACATCAGTGTGAGTACTGCTTGCATAAGAAGCATAATAAAAAAATCAAAACTTGGTAGCAATTGAGAGGCCTGATGATCACTCTTTATGAAAATAAACTGCAAAATCTCTAGTTAATATATACCAACTTCAGTATTGACCTGTAGTACCTTCACCTGAGGCCTTTTAAGATACATAGCTAAATGCTTGCTACCTACTGTAATAGTTTTCTTAAATCTGTGCTTGAGGAAGGGGTGAAGGTGTTTTAGAACAACATAGTCCAGATTGTCTTGGCAAACTTGTTCCATCTAGGATAGAAGCAATGCTGGCTGATGTCCCTTAGTTGGTTGTAAAGGGATTGTGCTTATGTTATGTATAGTCATTAGGAAGATGCCTCTTGCACTGCTTCCATGTTACAGGAGCACATATGATCTGATGAAGATACTTATCACTCCCCTCATGGCAGGAATAGTCTTCAGTGTTTCAGACTTCTAAAATTTGAAGTGTTGTCATCATTCATTGAGGCTTGCAGTATTCACTGTCCTTTAGGAAATAGCGTCATTTTGCTTTTAAATGGTGTGACTGACTTTCCTAATTATAAGGATGGCAGTGATACTCATGCGGAATTTAACATTGTTTTCTGAAAGCTTTGCTAGACTTTGACAGCTAAAACAGGAAATATTAATACCAGAAATTGAAGCAATATCTTACCTTAATGAAGATACCTAAAGTATTGTTCTTCAACATGGACCAGATTTTGGAGTTAATAACATTGAGCTTAAAGCTGAACTTCAAGTAGGCTAATGCCTCAAGATTTTCGCTATGCAGAATGAGTAGCCAGGGGCTGTCTCTTGAAGAGTAGGTCAAGCTGAAGCATAGTAATTGAGAAGAGACCTTGAAAAGGCTGTGTTTCTACTTCAGTACTCTGGAAATACATCTGAATTTGGATTAGATCGTTGGAACTCAGCTATGCTGCAGGTACGTCTTTTGACCGCTATTGTGACACTTAACTTAATCAGTCTCTTAGAACATGAGCCGGCAATGTGTGCTTGCAGCCCAGAAAGCCAACCGTATCCTCGGCTGCATCAAGAGAAGTGTGGCCAGCAGGGCGAGGGAGGTGATTCTGCCCCTTTACTCTGGTCTTGTGAGACCCCACCTGGAGTACTGCATTCATCTCTGGAGCCCCCAACATAAGAAGGACATGGGTGTGTTGGAGCGGGTCCAGAGGAGGGCCACAAAGATGATCGGAGGGCTGGAGCACCTCTCCTATGAGGACAGGCTGAGGGAGCTGGGCCTGTTCAGCCTGGAGAAGGCTCCGGGGTGACCGTAGAGCAGCCTTCCAGTACCTCAAGGGGCCTACGGGAAGGATGGAGAGGGACTTTTCACAAGGGTGTGTAGTGGTAGGACAAGGGGGAGTGGCTGTAAACTAAGAGGGCAGATTTAGTTTAGATATTAGGAAGAAATTCTTCCCCATGAGGGTGGTGAGGCCCTGGAACAGGTTTCCCAGAGAAGCTGTGGCTGCCCCCTCCCTGGCAGTGTTCAAGGTCAGGTTGGATGGAGCTCTGAGCAGCCTGGTCTAGTGGAAGATGTCCCTGCTGATGGCAGGGGGGTTGGAACCAGATGATCTTTAAGGTCCCTTCCAACCTTAACCATTCTATGATTCTATAATGGACTATAGTCTGTTGGTAGATGGACTGGGATCATGCTCGGTGTTGAAGTGCTCAAGTGTCTCCCATGTAAATGTGTAATTTGTCACAGTAAGTGGATGTCCAGTTTAGAGCATGTGACCAAGAACAGTGGAATTAAGAGCCCATCATTTACTCCTCTGTTGTCCAAGGTCACAGAAGTTGATGCAGCTACAACTTCTGTGTTTGAGTACTAAAACTTCCTACACTACACCTGAAAACTACAGGAGTTGTCTTGTTGTGGAAACTTCTTTCCTTACTGATACACAAGCCTGTAGTAGCTGCATGCCCAGTGGACTTGTTTTCAGAACTGTACTTGCAAGCAGTTTCTGATGTTCTTGTGAGTAAACTTTTATTCACTTTTGGAATGAATGGCACCTACTGAAGTTTACTATATTGAAGTATTTACCTATAAAGTGAGGTGTTAGCTGAACGGGTCTCAATTTTGCTGAGACACACTTGTGGGAGGAAGTAAATGTCTCTTTACACATGCATACATTTGGCTTGTATTGCATTACTGAAACCCGAGTATGTCGAGACTAGCAGGTACTGAGCTGAATAGCTCGTCATGAGTAAGCTGAACAGAAAACAAACAATTCCTGAGGCGTTCTTGGGCGCAGTCCTGACACCACGCTTCTAGGTATCTCTGTTACGTACTCAATTTATGATTTAGTGAGTAGCTTTACAGAAGCTGTAACAAGGCATGATCAGTCAGATCAAAACACACTAAAACAATGTTTGTGACACCATCATGGGACTTGTTGCCCAGGGGGTATACAAAGGCCCTGGTGGTATGTAGCAAAGGAGTCCAAACACCTTGGTGATGCTGGTGGTCGTTTCTGTCCTGTCTCCTTGAAGGCAGTCATTTTTCACTTGCAGTGCACTGAAAATCAGTGTAAGTTAATCCCTTAAGACGCTTCAGTGAAGCTGATACAGTTCATCTGCTTGAAAAGCATTGCTTTGGGGCATAAAGCAGGTGCTTGGGCTTGTCACAGTTACTGTTGTATAAAATGCAGCTTGCATACATACCAAGCTGGGGTGTGCTGCATAGGTAAATCTGTTTTACTGCAGACCAGTTGAAATGGTGATACTCTTTCACTGCCACCTCCCCCTGTTAACCTAAAATTAGAAATGAATGGAAACAAAGCTAATGCAAAAGGATGAAAATGAGAAATAGCTGTCTTCTAGGGCACTCTATTCAGTGGCACAAAAAGACTTTCAGTTACATTAAGAGTAACTGCTTTGTACCTACTGTCAAGTGATCACAAGTTATGTTTTGAGAGTTGGACATAAGGCAGGAGGGGGTCTGCATTGCAATCCCTGCCTTTGTTGAGCCAAGTGGCGTGACGTGTTGGGCAAGGAGAGATGGAATGACTGATTATTTGAACAATCTTTCTTAGCTTTCACTGGTAAGAATTAGAACCTAAGAAGCAAGATAAACAAGTCCACTTTTAAAAGTAGGCCATTTGAGACATGCTGTGTAGACTTCATTCCATAATGTTGCTAGGAGTGGGTCACGTAAGGGTAATTGGCTCTTTCCATAAGACCCACTGATGCTGTCCATTGTAGTTCTGCCACTTAATAAGTTTACCAGCCTTGCTAAATCTAGAATAGTGATGCTACTGATAGTATACAGCCTATCGCATTACTAGAACAAGGTTAAGCAATAAATGTTTAAATTAAAACTCCTTTTAGTTTGCATCAATAATACAATTTTGGAATGTCTTTAGGACTTGAATACTGAGAACTCTGTAGCTCTTTATCTATGGAACAAAGAGAAGCAGAAGATAAATCGTAGTTCTATAATAGTCTTGTCAGAGAAGTATGCCGGTCTTGCATTTTCTTCTGGAGGAGACCTTAGATGTGGAGACTTGAGTTAGACCTTCAGCATGGAACAGATAATAAAGCACTCTCCATCCTCTTCCTAGCTCCAAAATTTGGGCATTAACCCAGCAAACATTGGATTCAGTACCTTAACAATGGAATCTGACAAGTTCATCTGCATCAGGGAGAAGGTGGGAGAGCAGGCACAAGTAGTGATAATTGACATGAGCGATCCAACGACACCAATCAGACGTCCAATTTCTGCCGAAAGTGCCATCATGAATCCAGCCTCTAAAGTAATTGCGCTAAAAGGTGAGTAACCCTTTATTATTGCACTATGAAACCTACTGTTTAGCTGTATTACTGCTTACATATATTCTCTTAAGATTTATCTGAACTTTCTAAGAAGAATGTGTATGAGGATAAGAATTCTTGCCTGAGCTTGCATGCTAGATTTTTGGCAGTGGATTTTTCATTAATATTTGGATAATTTGCCTCCAAGTAGGTGTGAGATGCTTCCTCTTGGCACTGCAACCTTCTGTTTTCACTATGGACCAGGTCAACATATGGTACACTTTCCATTTAAACAGGTGTTGTAAACATAGTGGACACTTCTAAAGGTGATTAGAGGTGTAAAGCCATTCTTGCTCTCTGCTCAGTCCTGGCCCTTTCTTGTAGCTCTGAATAGCTTACTAGATACCAACAAAATGTCATAAGGATGGCCAGTAACTGTGAAAGTCTGAATGTACAAGCGTTTTAAGTTTGGCAGTCATGAGATTGTGCAGATAGAAGACCTCTGCTTACTAGGACCTGTGGTGTTGATACTGCCTTTAAGTAGCACTCAGAGCTCAAACAAATAATTTTCCATACATCTCTGGCTCTTTTCTTAAATGACCAACTTCTGGTATTTAATCTCAATAACTGTTACTGACTATGTACTTTTCTTCCTGCATCTTATCTAAACAGATGGTGAGTGAACTTTGTTGTGGCATTTCATGTTTCGTAGTACAGAATGGTCTAATCTCATAAAAAGTACTGAACTGCAAGGTAGCCATTTGACAGCTCACTTCATAGCCAGGTGGGGGATCTTAATCCTCAACTGGTGTTATAGTGAAGATGTTCTCCCTTGGCTTGTTGCAAACCATTTGGTTGCTTTGGCTATTGACTGTACCAAGTGAAGGAGAAGAGTGTGCTCTTAATGTTTGTGTGGGTGTATATATAAGGGAGGTACAGTTGATAGACAAAATCAAGTTGCAATACTTTTATGAGAGACCTCTGCTAGCATGTCCTGTATGCTGTTCATTTCTGCCTGTGTTTTTATTGTGAAAAGTTGTGGTGAAATTACTTACGGGTCCAAGAAATAACTGTCCTCAGAACTGGCACAAAACCTGTAATTTTTTGTCTTTGATCTCAGGCTGTACTGACATTAGGGGAAAACTGGTGTGTTAATGTTTGACTTGAACTGAATCACGATTCAGCTGAGATACTTGTACATCTTGCAAAGGACTGCCTTACCTGGGGTGTGGGTAAAAGGTAACAATGTAAAGAGTTCACTGTTCTTAATCTTGGACCCCTTTAAACAAACAATATTGGCAAGGAAAGTGCCTTCTCTACACTAGCAGAGCTTCGTCTAGCTCTTAAAAAGAAACTATATCATCTGTTTTTAAAACTAACCTGCTAGCTAAATGGATTATCATCAGCTTTGAAGAATATAATTTTATTCTTGCCGGTATTAAGACTTGCTCAAAAGAAGTATTATTCTGTCCGTACAGAATGAAGCTTGTGCTCTGAACGTATAAGGTTGAGTAAATGATGTCACATTGACATGCAAAGTTGTGTTGTCAGGTATTGCAAACTCAGTGATCTCTTCTTCTATCCATAATCTAATGACCAAAGGGTTGAGGAGAAAAGAGGGTGAATAGAGGGTAGCTAGCCAATGTGTTGTTACGATAACCAGCAAGAACTACAGTGAACTGCACTGAAGATGTGGTTTAAGTCAGTCTGTCCTGCCAGGCTTTCCCTGCTGATTGACTGAGGCTTCAGTAGTCAAAATTGTTGCAATTGTGACTCAGTGTGCCATGATTGGGAATTGCTCATAATCTGAGGATTAATGAGCAATAAACATATACAAACCCTAAGAAAAAGAAATGAAATGGTTCTTGATTTAAACTGAAATATAGTATGCACAATTTCATTTCTGGATTGCATGTGGCATTCTTGTGGTGTACCAAGGTTTATGCTTTGTCCTTGTGTTCATGAACCTCTTGCTTTGCTCTGTACTGACAGTACTGCCCAGTTGGTGTAAGTGAAGAATGCAGCACTTGGGGTGCTTCCATTCTTTGTGGAATGGAGAAACTTCATGCTCCAGTGAACTGAAATGTAAATTCTTGTCCCAGTGTTCAAAAAATGAATCTGCTTACTTGACTACACCTGTAGAGAATAGTCGAAGTAGACTGATCAGTCTGGTAGCTTGATCAGGAAAACTTATAAGGGTCTGGCTTTTGGTCTCGGATCTTGTCTACTCGGAATGCTTTCTTAGGCCATAAGACTCACACTTGTCGTCACTGTGACTTTTATGGCACATTCTGCTCTCTTAATCCAAAGAACGGATTTCTTTTTGTAGTGTAATTACAACCTAGAGTTCTGAAGCTTGAGTTTGTTGCCACACTTAAGAAATTACATTGCCATGGCTCCTGTGGCACCCAACACGCAGAACTAGGTGCCTGATAAAGCTTCTAAAGCCATTTCCAACTGTAATATAGCAGTCAAATTTAGTCTAGGAAATAGAAAAGCGTGAGCTTTTAGCTTGTTTTAGTAGCTTATTGGTTTTTTTCTATGTTCTTAAAACTAGGAAGGACATCCTGCTTCCTTTTCAGGAAGACTGACTTTGTGCACACAGAAACTGCTCTCGTATTGATATTCCTGTTTAGATAGTGACCAGAGCCCTTCCAGAACTGCTTATCTGCCTTCTGCATGTGAGGCTGCGTACTGTGGAAGTCTGAAATCAATCACTTGATAGCACCACTCCACTGCTGGATAAATTGTTGCCCAATACAGTAAATATGCTGTTTCGAACTATCAGTTTACAGCTGGTGTTAGGCCTGGGCTTGTTACATTTGTGTAATGCAGTAAGTGCATATGCAGAGTAAGGTGGTCAGAAACAGGCTGCTTTTGGTCCTAGGAAAGCTAGCAGGCCGTCCTAGGAACTAGTTGATCAGGTTAGCAGTTCTTTATGCAGTTAATCCAGGGAGCATAAGTACTGCATGTGGTAGCTCTGAAGTCTTGTGTTGTATCTTGGCACTGCATTAAACTAATATGATTAATTTATTGTGTAAATTATGCTAAAACATTATAGAGCAGTCTGAGATGCATATTAACTTAGGGTTAGTATCTCTCGAGAATTATTCATCAGTGGCCAGCAGCCTTCATCTATCAAAACTTCACAGTAGAAGGAACATCTACCAGTTTGACAGTCAGAAGTGTTACTAGCAGGGAAAACACTTCTGAAATGTGGATAAAAATTATGGCATTACAAGCCAATACTCTAGCAGTCTGAGTGGGTGTCTTGTGAACAGAAAACAATATTCCTAGGGCTGAGTTGTGTCATCTGCAGTGAAGTAAAACATGACTTTGACTTTCTGAAAGGAATAGAGTTCCTTATTTGTTATAGGTTGGTTCAATTAACATTAGTTCTAAGTCCGTCCGTACTAGCTGCTTCTAGTAGTCCAAAGGAATACTGAAGTCAAGCTTAAACCTGCAATATTGTTACTTAAATCATGAAGCGGTAACCTTAACTGGAACTAAAGCTCCAAACCTTTCCATAATCTTTCTCAACTTTGGACTGGCCTCTTCAGTAGGCGCTTGATTGTATTACTGTTGTACAGAGCCTTTCCATCTCCTAGTTAAGTGCACAGTTTGTTCAACAGAAAACTAGTATGGAAGCTATGGCTGTCTCAAGAGCTGCTGCAAGTCTCATGCTGTTGGACTCAGTCCAGGTCATCTACAGCAGCTACTAAATTGACACAAACTGGAGCCATTCTTTCTATTAATTATACTGAATGACATCTGCTAGACACCTACAATTTGGCATACCAGTGCTGCTACCTAAACGAGAGTTTACACAAGCTCTGTAGCTTTGACTGTCTTAACTACAGCTTATAGTTAGTTAAAATGTCTATGCTTGTCTGTTATTGGAATGTCCATGTAAGTGTCCATAAGAAGCAGACTTTCTTGTTTCAGGGATGGTAGAGGTGTTGGGCGTGGGGAGGGGATTCTATTTGATATGTCAAGTATCAAAGGAGACTCAGATGTGACAGGAGACCAACCTGTCTGTAGCATCACTGGAGCAGAGGGTTAAACAGGGTGCTTGTAAATAGACTACAGAATGGCCATTGTGGTAATCTGTCTGTGGTGTCTCTTGGGTTTTGTCATACTAGCTGGGAAAACACTTCAGATCTTTAACATTGAGATGAAAAGTAAAATGAAAGCCCACACGATGGCAGAGGAAGTGATCTTCTGGAAATGGATATCTGTGAATACAGTTGCCTTGGTGACAGAGACAGCAGTCTACCACTGGAGCATGGAGGGAGAATCGCAACCCCAAAAGATGTTTGACAGACATGCTAGTCTTGCAGGCTGCCAAATTATCAATTACAGAACAGATGAACACCAAAAATGGCTGCTGCTGATAGGAATTTCAGCACAGGTAAGTTACCTGGAAATAGCAGGCTATGAAAAAAATCAGGAAAGCCCTAGCCCTGCTTCCCTTAACAGTTGCTATAGTTTCTTAACTTTGGTTTCTGTAGATCAAAAATTCAAAAATATCTTTTGTGTAGGAATAACCTTTAATGGGATTAAAGCGTTGGAGGGGGGGTGAGAGGCATTTGCTGCTTTTTAGTTTAAAAAAACTAAAACTAAACTTTTCAGTTAAAAAAAAAAAAAGAGGACTTGTTATAAACATTTGAAATCTTATCTCTGAAAGCTGACCTTTCTTCTTTCTAGCAAAATCGTGTGGTTGGTGCAATGCAGCTGTACTCAGTTGATAGAAAAGTCTCCCAACCTATAGAGGGCCATGCAGCAGCCTTTGCAGAATTCAAAATAGAGGGAAATACCAAACCTTCTACACTGTTCTGTTTTGCCGTGAGGAGTCCTGCGGGGGGCAAGGTAAAGACTGCAACTGTTGTCCTGTTCTGCTGTAGCAGAACTCTGTCCTACAGAACTCCAGTGATCAGTTTAGTATATGCTTTCTGAGGAACAGCTTGGGAAACATGTACGCAGCATATTTGGTCAGAAAAAAATACTTGCTTTCAATAGGATAGAAACTGCAAAATATCAGAGTTGCTTAGTGAAACTTAGACATAAGAACAAATGTAGATGCAGTGAGAACTGAGCTCAGGGTGTCAAAGCGTCGGTTGAAGCCTGTGTGGAGTTTTATGTGTATGAAGTTAAGTCATGAAGCAGCCTCTTATGTCTTGAATCCAGTACAGAAAAAGACTCGATAAGCTTTAGTGCTGTAGGTAGGTTGTTTGCATCAAACCGATAGTGGAATTCAGTAGCAGTTGAATATGCTAGAACTGCTGAGCAGTCTGTGAAAAGCTGAGGTAACGCTAGTCTTAAGTTTTCTAGCTTTGTCCTGCAAAATTATTGATGAACTGGCAAGTCTCACTCAAAACATCTTGAACAAGTAGTCTTGAATAGAAATAGTCTGCTTTCATAGAAAGTGTAGGGTTTTTTCTTTTTTTGATCCTTTCCTTGTTTTTACTTGTATAAAGCTTCAGAAAACTTGTCCCCCTGGTGAATATCTGGAGCACAGCACCCCAGACAGTGTTGGTTTAGGATTGGGCAGATATTCATCGGCCAAGTATGGCAACTGACTTCAGTAGCATATCTGAAGAGAGGAACTTCTTTCATGAGGCTATACTTGCAGGCAGTCTTGTGACATGTACTCTTTTTCTTCCTAGCTACACATCATTGAAGTAGGTCAGCCAGCTACTGGAAATCAGCCATTTGTTAAGAAAGCTGTTGATGTGTTTTTCCCACCTGAGGCACAGACAGACTTTCCTGTGGCAATGCAGGTAAATGTTTGACCCTCAAAAAAAGCAACTTTATAGCCTGGCAGGTAGCTGCCATCTCTGTGGTAAAGAATGCTTTCTGCTAGTGCTTTGCTGTCATTCCTTCTAGTTCTGGGTGGGGTAATAATAGATTTGTGGGTGGTAGCCTGGACATTAAAATGGTAACTCAAACACAGATACCTAGGCTGTTCCAATATTTGTCCAGATATGTTAACTTAAGGTTGTAGTTTAAAAAAAAAAAAAAACACAAAAAAAAACCACAAAGCCCCAACAAAACACATACCATATCCTTCCCCAACAACAACAAAAAACAGATCCAAAAAACACCCTCAGTAGTGTCTTCTGATACAATGTTTCCTAACGTTGCTTTGTCTGCTGAATTTCTACTAGTGTTCAGAGTTCTAGATAGGACTGTTATGGTGCTTGATGCATGGCTTCACATGAAAGCAGCGTTTTGTCTACAGTAGATGTCACTGTAAGAGACAAATGAAGTGGGGAGTCCTGCATCAGCGTACCTCCTGTAGTAGCAGCACAGAAAAGGCAATCTGGGGCATTAAAGAGAGGTGCTTTAGGAAAGAACATAGCTGGTTGCCTTCACGGACCAAACTTCACTTAGCATGTCTGTAGGACTAGGAATTGTGTAATAAAAGCATACTATCTCAAAGCATGCAACTGCTGTCCAGTCTAATAGACCAGCTTCATAAATGAACCGAGAGATGCCTTAAACTGAGGTAAGTAAAGCAAGCTGTTACACGGCAGGATTCATGTGGCTTTGTACTTCAGCTTGAGGCTTAATTAACAAAACATCTGAATACTTGTTACAAAGTGAAGATAATTCTTTGTCTGAAGACTGTTTTGGCTTGAAAGCCTCCTCAGTTTAAGTGACTTGACACGTAAACTGGGGTGCTCAGTAGCTGAGCTGCATGTTTAGGTTCTGCTGGTGCTTTGGGTAGACCTTGTTGGAAGAGAGTGGGATTATCTCATTAATATTTCTGAATATAAACTTGTACTGACATGTCTAGACTAGAATGCTAACTGTGCCTAAACTTTTTCCCTCAACTTGGCTCATTAGAATGAGGAGTATGTCCTTTGCTGCAGATGAATTTTAATTTCCCTTCAACCTCTCATGAGTGGAGCTGTGGCTCCAAGTGGCAAGCAAAACTGTTCATTGCTTTAAGTCTGTAAGGAAGAAGCCTGGAGCTATATTTGTTCTTAGTGTCAATGTGAAAGCATGCCACTGCAGTACTGTCTTGTGACTAGGCTAAAGGCAGCTGTTTTAACTGTTACACTCTTAGTCTTGACTAATAAACATTCATCTTTTGGCAGATTGGAGTTAAGCATGGTGTTATCTACCTGATCACAAAGTATGGATATATTCACATGTATGACTTGGAGTCTGGAGTGTGCATCTACATGAACCGTATTAGTGCTGATACTATCTTTGTCACAGCTCCTCATGAACCTACCTCAGGCATTATTGGTGTGAATAAAAAAGGACAGGTAACAAATCCAGCATTCTGTTTTTGAGCCTTCTAAAGCCCAGATGGAATGTAATAAACCTAATGAGTGACTTGAAGAAACAAACATCATGGAAGGGAGCAAGCAACTATTTGATTAGTCAGTTTTTAACCTCTCCTAGTACAGAACTGTTTGGGGAGTAACTTTATTTTTTAATAATATATTATTTCACTAATGGCCTGCATAGCTATTTGGTTGCTGTATTTCATAGTAGTTGTGGAAAGGTCAGTACTACTCTATATGCCTTTTGTCCTTTCCAGGTGCTTTCTGTATGTGTTGAGGAAGACAACATAGTGAACTATGCTACAAATGTCCTCCAGAATCCTGACTTGGGACTGCGTATGGCTATACGTAGTAATCTAGCTGGGGCAGAGGAATTATTTGCCAGAAAGTTCAACACATTGTTTGCTCAAGGAAGCTATGCAGATGCTGCTAAAGTAGCTGCATCTGCACCAAAGGTAAATAAATCCAAAGGTAAAGCTTAGAAGTCAAGGGGGTTTGCCTTAGCTTAGTGGTCTTGCTTAGCTCGCTTGCATTTCAGTACATGACATTCGTAAACTAAAGTGCTGTAATAATAGCCTTAGTTCTATGCAGTTTGGTGGTTGTTCTGACTAATGTATTCTCCTGTATCCCATAAAGGAGCATCTGCTATACTTTTCCAAACATAGAATGGACTTGCTGTGGCCGCTGACTTGTTGCTAGAATGTCATTGGTTTGAAGATCTCCACCTTGAAAGCCAAAGAGTAGATGCTTCAGTGTATAGCTTAAAGCCTGTTTTTGGCTGATACTACTCAGCCTTCACTAATTAAACATTGCTTCTGTCTTGTGCCACTTCAGGGAATTCTACGTACAAGTGATACAATCAGGAAGTTCCAGAGTGTACCAGCTCAGCCTGGGCAGGCCTCTCCCCTGCTCCAGTACTTTGGAATATTGCTTGATCAGGGACAGCTGAACAAGTTTGAGTCTCTGGAGCTCTGTCGCCCTGTCCTACAGCAGGGCCGCAAGCAGCTTCTGGAGAAGTGGCTGAAGGAAGACAAGGTAAGCTCAGTCATGACACTAGCTTAATTCTGTTGCTTTGTAACAATTGAGTGTGAACAATACATGTGTTGATACTACATCTCTAAATTCTGCTGCTTGACAAAATACCACTTCTGACTTCAGCTGGAGTGCTCAGAGGAGCTGGGAGACTTGGTGAAGACAGCTGACCCAACCCTTGCACTCAGTGTCTATCTTCGTGCTAATGTGCCAAACAAAGTGATTCAGTGCTTTGCTGAAACTGGTCAATTCCAGAAAATAGTGCTGTATGCTAAAAAGGTAAAGTTGTTTATCACAAACTGCTAGACTCTATCTTATGTTTAACGTGTACATTCTCAAGCTATCTTCTGTGAGATAAGTTTGATTTCTGTCACTTAAAACTGATAAGTAGGTAAGATTGAGAAACAGTGTTTTCTTTATTGTCCTAGTGTGTGACTAAGGTCTGAGCAGTTTGCAAAAAAATTAAATTCGGAACATCCAGAATTTTATGAACTATCAGATTAATGGACAAGCTCAAGCTTATTCTAGAGAATAAGGATAAGATTCTTCCTAAATTCAAAAGACTTTTTTTTTTTTTTGGACAGATTACAGAACAGTTTGCTTGATGTCCATTTGTAGGTTTGGGACCTTACTTGATAGTGCCTTAAAACTTTTGAAAGATTTTTTCTTCCTAGCAGTTTTCTTACCTAGCAGAGAAATGTCCTGGTGCAAGTTCAGTTACTAAGTAGGTGAATACTGAATTTCTGTCAAAAGACAAGCCATGCTTTTGTCTGAGAATTCCTAGAAGGTGGGGGATGGGCATGGCAACATGACAGCAGTTCATAGTGCCTCTGCTAAAGAACCTGAAGGCTGAAAAGATGTATAAAGCTTCCCAAATATGCATGATTCTTTCTGAAATCTCTAGGTTGGCTATACCCCGGACTGGATCTTCTTACTGAGAAGTGTAATGAGAGTTAGTCCAGAGCAAGGCCTGCAGTTCTCTCAGATGCTGGTACAGGATGAGGAGCCACTGGCTAACATTAACCAGGTGATGCCTACAACAAGAGTACTGGTCTCTTTCTAGACAGAGGTAATAGCATAGTACCATTTTGGGGACTGGTAAGGCCAGTTTTAGGTCTCTAGTTGGCTTGGTTAGAAAAGCGACTAAACTGTTCTAGTCAAGTTTGATTACCAATAAGCCTGTAGAGGCAAGTGTGCTCTCAAGTTCTTGTGGAAGCTTTCTGGCTTATTACTGTAATATTGATAGTGAATCTGCCATAGTCCTATTCTAAGCAATAGGGTGTTACTGTTGTACTGTTGGCTTTAACAGAGCCTACATTAACTCCTTCCATGCAGAGAATTTACAGGAAGATGAACAAATAAACCTAAGTTGAATGCTGACTGCCAGTGGCCACTTCTAGCTAAATGGGCAGAGAAAGAAGGCAACAATTTGCATTATTGAATAATTGCAGCTGCTTAGAAAAAGTAGTTTTTCTTGTAGCAACTATCCCAAAAAAAGAGAGAAGGGATGGGGTTTGCATGATGGGTTGAAAATAGTGGGTGGCAAAATCTGGCATAACAGCTCAAGGTAATGTGCTTCTTACATTCTAGAGAAAAAGAAAACAGTGTGAAGCTTTTCTCTTACTGTGGTAGTAATCCTATGAAAACAAAGGGAATATAGCATGCTAGGTGCTGTGGTGAGCTGCCTGCCTAGCATTCTGGTCAGGCCATTAGTATGTACAGATAAATGTGCGTGTGTGTGTAGACCCCCTTCTCTAACTTGACCAATCTCAACAGATTGTGGATGTATTCATGGAGAACAGTCTTATTCAGCAGTGCACGTCCTTTCTATTGGATGCCCTGAAAAATAATCGCCCCGCAGAAGGCCACCTTCAGACTCGTCTCCTGGAAATGAATTTGATTCATGCCCCGCAGGTAAGACCCCTCAACCTCGTTCCTCCAAAAAGTGAAGCAGAGACAGTAGTAGGCTTGCACAAGAACATGATGTCTGATACTGGTATCTACAAGTAGTTTAGCAACATCAGACACTACTAATGTGTCACTGTTGTGACTTTTTGACAACTTTTAGGCTGAGTTGCTGTTATTCTCTGACAGTCTGATTATAAAATGTGACCTCCTAGGTTGCAGATGCCATTCTTGGAAACCAAATGTTTACACACTACGATCGTGCTCATATTGCCCAGTTGTGTGAAAAGGCAGGCTTGCTCCAGCGAGCTTTGGAACACTACACGGATCTCTATGATATTAAACGTGCTGTTGTTCATACTCACCTCTTGAATCCTGAGGTAAGTCTGTTTAAGAAAGTGAAAGCTTAACTGAATACTGTTCAGCACTTCTGTAGCTGCTAAAATACCTGCAGCCACTATAAGATGGTTTGTAGGTACCAAAGTAGCACACGTAGCTGTTTATTCGTGAACATTTCTCTAGCTGATGATTAAAGTGTAATCTATACTTTCAATGGCTTAAATATGATCTCAGTTTCCCAGGTGGACATTTGACATCTTACTTCCAAACTGCATTTTTGTAATTGTAAAGATGGTGAGTGTGTTTCTTTTCTAGTCTTTGGTCTTAGCGCGTGGAAGACTTCTCTCTAGTCGCTGGAGTAGACACTCTGGCTAGTTGCCACATTTTAGAAGTCAGTCAAATTCTGTGTAAGTTCCTGAGTAAAATTTCTTTCTCTTTGCAGTGGCTTGTGAACTTCTTTGGCTCTCTCTCGGTTGAAGACTCTGTGGAGTGTTTACGTGCCATGTTGTCAGCCAACATTAGGCAAAACCTACAGCTCTGTGTGCAGGTTGCTTCTAAATACCATGAGCAGCTTGGTACCCAGTCTCTTGTGGAGCTTTTTGAATCTTTCAAAAGCTATGAAGGTACAGTATTGGAGGGAACCAGATTACTTGCAAACACTGCTTGATTGATGCTATTAGTAAGGATTGTAGCTTTTATGGGAGAGGTGCTTATCACATGGCTGAACCTTAGGGTGCACTTATCAAAGTGAGCGAGTTCTAGGTGTAGCTCTGTTCTGGAAAGTTTCTTAACCCTCTTGAGTAAAGATCAGAAAGAAAGATGAAACCTGAAAGAGGAGGGGGCTAAAAAATCCTTCTGATTTTTCCTGTAGTTGAATGAAAACTAGTCTCTCGGCAAGGTTGAACTAAGTCACAAGCTGAAGCCTGTAACAGTTTGCACTTGCTTCACTTACCTTTCTAACTGTGTTAACACATGACTCTTTCTAGGACTGTTCTATTTCTTGGGTTCCATTGTTAACTTCAGCCAGGATCCAGATGTTCACTTCAAGTATATCCAGGCAGCTTGCAAGACTGGTCAGATAAAGGAAGTGGAAAGAATCTGCCGTGAAAGTAACTGCTATAACCCAGAACGGGTCAAGAACTTTCTGAAGGTAAATATTCTGTCCAATAGATTGAGTAGTCCTCGGTATGTTTTGCTTGGCAGCAGAACTACAGCCTCCTAATGAAGGGAAATACCAGCTCAAGGTTTAGCTGGCGTGGCTGTGAGTAGTCTGCTGTGTAGCTAGAATAGGAGTCTGATCCTATTTGAGGCATATAATAAATCCTTCTAGGCTGTCTCTGGGAAAACAAGCCTGAATTCACCATTCCTTTAAAACTAGCCTGTGTGATACAACTTGTACCAAACTCATGTTGTCACCTAACAATAGGTGAATCCGGGTTGGCAGAAGGAAAGACTACGCTGAAGTATTCAGCAGGAGCTTTATCAAGGTTATTGGCTAGGCAAAGCTTGTTAAAACTGGAGTCAACGTGTACTATAACACTTCACATGCTTTGTGACTGGTAAAATGAGATTTTTAATGCCACTTCATTTTGCATTAAGTTCTTGGCCTAGCAACTGTTGTTAATTAAGCATTGGTAAATGAACTGATAGTCATTTTGAAGCTAGCGATGTTGGTCTAATGTGGCACTTCATGAAGAGCCTAAACTTAAAATTCAGCTGATAGACTGGCCACATGATATTCATAGTGGGTAAATTGCTTTAAGTCAGTTGTCTGCTTGGCAGTCTTAAACTTGAATGTATTGTGATTTCTAGTGCTAAGGGAACTTGGTCAGACTTTCCTGCTTTGAAAACGCTTCAACAAATGGTGGTTGCTTGCCTTTCTTTTGTTTGCACAAAATACAGGAGGCAAAGCTCACAGACCAGCTTCCTCTGATCATTGTCTGTGATCGATTTGATTTTGTTCATGACCTGGTGCTCTACTTATATCGCAATAACCTGCAGAAGTATATAGAGATCTATGTACAGAAGGTAAGGAGAATCCAGTTTTAAGCTCTTTCTCTTTCCTTAGAAGGAACTTAAACTTTCAGTAAACTAAAGCAGAATCTGTTACGTCTCTCTTGTGCTTATACTTCTAGTGCAGAGGCTTTTCAATAAGCCTTTTGTCTATTACAAACCTGTAAGTGTAGTTTTTCCTGGAATGTAAGTGCAAATGTGTTAGTAACTTAAACTATGCTTTAGAGCAGTGAATTTTAAAAGATTAACTAGAACAAGTCCATGTGGAAGAGTGGGTGTGTTATTAGTAATGCTAATAACTAGTTTTGATGATTCTGCCTTATTCTAGGTGAATCCTAGCCGTATACCAGCAGTGGTTGGAGGGCTTCTTGATGTGGATTGTTCTGAAGATGTCATTAAGAACTTGATCATGGTGGTTAGAGGCCAGTTCTCAACAGATGAGCTGGTGGCTGAAGTGGAAAAAAGAAATCGGTAATGAAAATGCATCTGTATACACCAGTGTTAGGCTTTCCTGACCGTGGTATATACCTGAATTTTAATTCAATGCAGTTTTGTTGTATGATACAATGCTAATATTGTTTTATGTTTCTTACAGAAGAGCAGCTTAGATTTGCTAGTCAGTCTATTTGATTATTTGGGTCATGTAGAAATGCCTGACAGCACTGCATGATGGATAACGTGGCTTTTGAACAATTCCTGTACAGCTAACCATGGGATATACCTTTGGAGTAAATCTGGATAAAACTGTCTTGACGGTCTTGTTGTAGGCACACAGCAACTTGTGTAATTACTTGTGGTTACCTGTAAAATGAACAAATGGCTTTAAGCATGAAAAGCCGGGTAATAGAACAGGAGTTGAAAGGAAAGATTGCAAAACTAATGGCATCTACAACTTTCTCTGATGTTAAACTGCAGATCTGGCCTCCACTCATTTTAAGACTCATTAAAAATAAGTGGTTGGTCTCCATCTGCTTTTAAGTCTGACCAGCAGTCTTCCTTAAAGGGTATTAACGGGTAGCTGTCAAGCATAGCTCAGTCTGACTTCTAAACCTGAAATATTTGCTTCTTCAAAGGCTCAAGTTGCTGTTGCCATGGCTTGAATCAAGGATTCATGAAGGCTGTGAAGAACCTGCGACTCATAATGCCTTGGCCAAAATCTACATTGACAGTAATAATAATCCAGAGCGGTTCCTTCGTGAGAATCCTTACTATGACAGCCGTGTAGTTGGCAAATACTGTGAAAAGAGGGACCCTCATCTGGCCTGCGTTGCTTATGAGAGGGGTCAATGTGATCTGGAACTCATAAAGGTTAGCAAAACTGCATTTATAAACACGTTAAAGAACAACTTGCTGGCTGAAGTGGAGGCCTAGCTGCCTATTTGTCTTAACATTTGCAGAATCCTGTCTTGCAGTCTCACTCAGGAGTTGACGTAGGCAGGATTCTATATAGAGACAGTAATTTTTATGATCATAAAGAAAAACTCTTATGCTGTATGTCCAAACTAAAATTGTATAACTCTGCAGCTTTAAGGTACCATTCATGTGTCTCATACATGGATTTTGCCCAAAATTAAATTGTTTATTGGGCCTAGCTAGTGAATATGCTTACTGCTAAACCTTTGTTAATTTGTTTGGTTGGTTTTTTGAGCCTTGTGCCTTCGGTGAGCAGAGGGGACAGGCTGTTGTCTAGCCTTACTCTACAGTAGGAGGAAAAGCTTCCCTGAAACTAGAAGGGGCTTGTAATTTTCCCTTATTATGGTTGACCCTTAGGGTTGCTACAGTACCTAACTAGAAATGAGGAAAATAAATGTTGACAGTCAAACTGCAAGGACCTACTCTGATAGCATTCCTCTCCTATCTTAAACTTGTTGATTCCTAGAACCTCCCTCAGAAGTTCAAGGGTGAGTGAAATTCCCAGGGCTCTCCAAACACATCCTAGTCTCAGACTGAACAGCAGAACTTAATGACAGATTGTAGCGCTTGTGACTGTGAAGAATAAACAAGTTCTCCTACCTGCGCTTCTGCACTAGTATACGCAAGGAATGTCAGCTGTGTAGGGGTGAGAACTAGTTTGTTTTGCCCTTTGAAAGGAAGTAGACACTGTTCACTGGCAAGGCCTACCCTATGAGTGTTTCAGCAGCAAGCCTAGATTATACCACCATTCTAAGTGGATGACTTTCCAGCCAGAAGCTGTTATTTTTGAAGTAATACCTCCTCTGTAGCCTTAAAAAGAAAAAACAGCACGCACAACACCAAACCAAAGAATGGCTGGCTACATTTGGCTTTATTTCAGGGTATGAAGGTGGCTCAGAGTTGTTGTTTCGCTAGGGTAAGCTTTAACATTCTGGTTAACCATGAAAACCTGTCAGTACCAGTTTCTTGCTTGAACTGATGTTCTGAGCAGGTGTTTCTGGTTATGGGGAAAAGATCTTCCTGAAAGAATTATTGAGACATTATTGCCTCTTATAAGAGGGCTCATCTGCTGGAACTAATAGATGTACAATATAAAGCAAAACTGTACTACTACTAATTTGCTTACAGCAAAATACACGAGATTCCAAGAGCTAATTTGGATACTAACAAAACATGAATTGTTAGTAGAAGATGGAATAGGCCTTCAGGTTTCAACTCTTCTAGCTTGAAATTGAAGTGGTACTAATAGGCTCATAACTCTTCCTTGCTGCACTTTTTGTAAGTGATTTCATGTTTACTCTGTACCCTTAACACTTTAACAGGGGGAATCCAAGCCACTTGCTACTCTGCACACTTCTAGTGTAAAGCTAATGACACCAAATATATTAACCTATTTCTAGCTTTAAACACCAGCACCATTTCTCAGTTCACTACTTAACACTGCCCAAGCAAGTGGCTTCCTTTCTAGATTAAAAACTTAAGTTCTTCAGGCTTCTGCAGGTCTTCACTTCAAACAGAAGCAAATAGTTACTGTGAGGCCACTGTCACAGTATTTGTGTGTCGGGCAAAACCAAGAGAAGCTATAGAAAGTCTGCTGGAGATCTTCTCAATGAGCCTTCCAGATCAGAGGTTGGGTAAGAACTTATCTGTGGCATTTAGCATTGGTCAGCAATTAGTTCTGGTCAGTCTTCTAGACTGTCTGGTTCATAGCCTAGCTAAACCTGTCTTGTGGTGCTAGCCCTTAACATTAACACTGATATTTGACTTCTTCAGGTCTGCAATGAGAACTCACTGTTTAAGAGTGAGGCTCGCTATCTGGTGCGCAGGAAGGACCCTGAGCTCTGGGCAAATGTTCTGGAGGAAAACAACCCATTCAGGCGGCAGCTTATTGACCAGGTACAGCACAAAGGCTAAACTGTCAGTATGAGGAGATCCCATGATGTCGCAGAAGCACTGTGGAGCATCATGGTAGCTGTCTTCATCCACAAGGGTCCCTTAAGGCTCCATCTCAACCATACAGAAATTTCTAAGAGTTTGAGTGGCAGGTGTTAACTGACCTTCATAGTCAGAAAACTTAGTTACCAGTAAGATATTATTTCTGTCCTGTGGAGTGACCTACTTCTAGTGAATTTCCTCCCTATACAGACCCAAGGTGTGACTTTAATGCTGTGCCTAGTGTAGAAGTAGCTCTTTCTTGCTGTCTGTGACAAGATACTCTCGAAGTTCTGAGGCCTTAATTTGTAGTTCACTGGAATGGGTTGGCAAATATCTCATTTAGGGAAAACACTTAATTCTTTCCTGCCTTCAAATCCAGGTTGTCCAAACAGCTTTATCAGAGACCCAGGATCCAGAGGAGGTTTCTGTAACTGTGAAAGCTTTCATGACTGCTGACCTGCCTAATGAATTGATTGAGTTACTGGAAAAAATTGTCTTGGACAATTCTGTATTCAGTGAACACAGGTAAGGGGTGAGCTTTGTCCACAAGGTTAGCCTGTTCAGTGTCTTTGTTTAGGTTGTGAAGTGACCCAAGTTATTTGTGGGCCTCTTGGTTGCAGGACCTAAGTACTCTAAAATCTGCTTTTTCACCTGATTGTACATATTTAAAAGTGTCCTGTGTTTTAAGAGCAGATCTAGTTCACACTATGCAATTGGCAGTGGTGAGAGAATAGAACAGTGTTACTGGTAAGCATTTTCGTTTTGAAAGCAAATATCAGTGCTGCATGCTCTGGGGATGAAAGGTGGTTGCTAGTGACAGCAAGAAGATGTATTTTTTTGCACGTATGGTATGTGTCACTTAAGCAGGTGTTACCGTGCAATGCTTATAGTCTTTGCCTTCTGTTAACCAAAGGAATCTCCAGAATCTGCTGATCCTGACTGCCATTAAGGCTGACCGCACTCGTGTGATGGAATACATCAATCGGCTGGATAACTATGACGCCCCAGATATTGCAAACATTGCCATCAGTAATGAGCTGTATGAAGAAGCCTTTGCTATATTCAGAAAATTTGATGTTAATACTTCAGCAATTCAGGTGAGGCCTGGTTCTTGCATGAAAGTATAGAATGGTAGTAATAGAGAATGGGAAGTGTACTGTTATATTGATTTTCACTTAAATCATTGGGACTTGAGAGTACAATTTCCATATGATACCAGGTTGCAGGAAAAAGTGGGATTATGCACAAAGCATAGCAAAACAAAGTCAAAATACTGACTTCAGAGGCTGATCTGTTCAAAGGAATCACAAAATATTGGGTTGTTGCACTGTACGCTTGGGGGGGGTGTGCTGCATTTGATTGGGAGTGGCTGCCATAAGGCAGAGGGAAAACAGCAGTAAGAGTCTTATTCTTGCTGCTTATACTTCACTGGACAGAAACGGCTGTTCTAAAAGCAGTTAGCTTCATATTGCTTACAGAGAACAGCATATGCAGTTGAAGGAAGAGTTCTGCTAAAAGGACAGTGTTAGAAAGCTTTGATTTTTAACCTGCAACTTCAATTTTCAAACAGGTGCTGATTGAGCACATTGGCAACTTAGACCGTGCTTATGAATTTGCAGAGAGATGTAATGAACCAGCAGTATGGAGCCAGCTAGCCAGAGCACAGCTTCAAAAGGACCTGGTGAAAGAAGCCATTGACTCCTATATAAAGGCAGATGATCCATCTGCCTACATGGAAGTTGTTCAAGCAGCTAATAGAAATGGTAAGGCAAAGCATCCTCAAACTAAAGACTGTTTGGATATGAGCTAGGCTATTGCATCTACATCGAGCAGCAGGGATTCTTGAGACTTACAAATTCTGTTTTGGAGGAAATGGGAGCAGTCAGTACATGGAATGGGTGAGTCAATTGGATGAGTTTAGTGAGATTCCCATCAACAAGCTCGTCTGTGTTGCTACACCAAAGATAGACCTTCACGTGGAGATAACTTACTGTTACATAAAATATAGCAAAGCATAATATTTAGTTGTTTGTGGCAGGATTGCTTGCCAGCTGGATTGTAGAATTGTTCCAAGAAGTTCAACCTTACATGAAGGTGACTTGGTGTTTAGCAGGGAATTTCTTAACTCAGATGCAAATGGCTTAGTATCATGGTGGAGTCGATCCTTGAAACTAGTGAAAACCCTAAGGTGAGAAATACAGAATGACTAAACAGGATCTTAAATATCTCTTCTCTCCAAGATAACTGGGAGGACCTAGTCAAGTTCTTACAGATGGCCAGGAAGAAGGCTAGAGAGTCTTATGTAGAGACGGAACTTATTTTTGCTTTGGCAAAAACTAATCGTCTGTCAGAACTGGAGGAGTTTATTAGTGGCCCTAATAATGCCCATATACAACAGGTATGTCTTGATCCACAGTTCCTATGTATGACTTGCTGCTTAGTTGACTCCTGATTCTTGCTGTTACCCTTGTTACCGTGGACTCCTAATCCAGGTCGGTGATCGCTGTTATGAGGAGGGGATGTATGAAGCGGCAAAACTACTTTACAACAATGTATCTAACTTTGCTCGTCTGGCATCTACCTTGGTGCACCTTGGAGAGTATCAAGCAGCAGTGGACAGTGGCCGCAAAGCCAACAGCACAAGGACTTGGAAGGAGGTAACTTAACTTGTGGTTTTTAATAGTCTGCAGAATGTGTTCTACTGTTGTTTCTGAGCATGTTGCTCTAAAATGTAATTGGACTTTCTTGCTCTGTCAGTAATGAGGGAATTAAAGAATAGTTAATTCATAATGATTACAATTAGCTGTGATAGTAGCTTGGTAACTTTCTGGCTACAGAGTGTGTTTGTAGCTTTAAGGTGTCCTCTTAACCGTGATAATAGAGCTTAATTTCAAAACAGTGTAAAATGAATGCCAGAGATCTTAATTCTAGAGCAAACATTATGGAAGTACCTATTTGGAACTGTATGTAAATCTCAAATTTGTAAAGTTTTGCTAATTTTCCCTTTAAGGGGATTAAGCATTGCAGTATTCTCCTGTAGCTGACTGTTTGCTAACTCTGATTACAGGTATGCTTCGCCTGTGTGGATGGAAAAGAATTCCGCTTGGCACAGATCTGTGGCTTACACATAGTCATCCATGCTGATGAACTTGAAGAGCTGATCAGTTACTATCAGGTTAGATCATTGTTAATATCCTAGAGGACTTCAGACAGCATACTTTTATCCACTAGTAAAGCGTTCACAGATAAAACGTGATGCCCTGTGGGGTGATCTTCAAATTCTTCTTCCATCTCCATTTCCTAATAGCTGCATGTATTTTCTTCTGTAGTAAATGGAAGGATGATAGCTTTCGCTGTCCCTTCTTTCACAATTCTGCTGACTCATTGGAGTCATGTCTTACAAGTCTAAGCACTCTCATTTGGAGAGAAAATCAAAGCATGTTGAATTTAAGGAAATATGCATTTTAGCAAGCTTTAAGTGCCAGCTGGTCATGAATTTGTAATTAATCCTTATTTTCCTAACATCCAGGATCGTGGCTACTTTGAAGAACTGATTGCCCTTTTGGAAGCTGCTTTGGGCCTAGAGCGTGCTCACATGGGAATGTTTACTGAACTTGCAATCTTATACTCCAAATTCAAACCTCAGAAAATGAGGGAACATCTGGAGCTCTTCTGGTCTAGAGTTAATATTCCAAAGGTATGTAGTAAGGTAGCTACACTGCATGTGAAGTTGGGAAGCTGTCAGTGGATCAAGCTGACTGATTTCTTGTTGTATCAGGTGCTCAGAGCTGCAGAACAGGCTCATCTGTGGGCAGAACTTGTATTCCTCTATGACAAGTATGAGGAGTATGACAACGCAATAATTACTATGATGAATCATCCCACTGATGCCTGGAAAGAAGGGCAGTTTAAAGATATAATCGCCAAGGTGAGTAACTAGTTAACTGAATCGGTGCTGAAAGTTTCTTTAAGAACAGAGGCAAAAATGCACAACAGAATCACAGTTGCGAAAATGTTTGGTTAAGCTAATACTCAGTTTTTCTGCTGTACTTTGAACAACTTCCAATCAGTTTAGTACAAGAATTAATCTGATAATCTTATACCCTTTGTTTGCTGCTGTGCAGTACATTGAGTGACAGCAGCTAGGCCAGGATGTTTTCAGAGACTGCTCAGGATCACAGGGCACAAGCAAGAGGCATAATCTCCTTAATACCTTTGAGCTGGCTGCTGTCTTACTCCGAGGCCGTGACTGTGCTTGAAAGATCTCTGCAAATGTTTCCAGCTGTTTCGGTGGGACAGTTGCAGTGGGCAGTCCCATGAGTGCAGCAGACAACAGTGAATTGATGCATAGTTTAGACAAGGTGTTGAAGTCTCAAATCTTATTGGTCTTCTGGGTTTTAGGGTGACAACTTAGACTGGTTAAGACTACAGCCTTTACTGGCTTCAGAAGATCAACAAATGGTCACATTAATTCTAGTGGTCTGCTTGTGCCAGGATCTCTTAACTAGAGGGTTAGAGTTGGTTTGTACTACCCCTGGTACCTTGTGACTTCACTGTCTGGAAGCAGATGCCACAAAAACGATCATAAGATTGAACAAGAATTCTGCATGTAAGTGTGACACGTCTGGCCTCTAAAAGGAAACTTAAGCTTTTGAGTCATATAAACCTTGTGCTGAGTTAAGTGATCCAAACTAAGCACCTTAGGCTTACTTGTGTTTGAAACTAACTAGTTTCTAACCATGCAGGTGGCCAATGTGGAACTGTACTATAAAGCCTTGCAGTTCTACTTAGACTACAAACCTCTGCTGATCAATGATCTCCTGCTTGTATTATCTCCGCGACTGGATCACACCAGGACTGTCAATTTTTTCTCAAAGGTGAGTTTGGTATGTAGTAGATGAGTAAGAAATCCTGTTGGTTGAGACACTCCACTCCCTCTGGCTGGAAAAAAGGTTTGACATCCATCAGGTGGTTCTGCCTCCAGTGTAAAGGACTGAGAAGCAGTCCAATCATAGCTTGATATGGGAAACACTGGAAGAGTTAGCATAACTGTCTTAGGAGGCTGTTTTACTTCTGGCAATACAAGGTGCCTTGTCTGAAGGATCCTGATGGTAAGCACAAACTCTTGTAAATAACAAGTAGGAACCTGTTTCAGGAGTATGAAGTGACGGAATTGATATACTTAATCTTGTATTGGAATCACCTTAATTCCAGGTTAATCAGCTACTTTTGGTAAAGCCTTATCTGCGCTCAGTCCAGAACCACAACAACAAAGGAGTTAACGAAGCTCTGAACAACCTCTTAACAGAGGAGGAAGATTACCAGGTGAGCCCCATAAAATAGATTGCTAGGCCTGAGGGATGCTCCTCTTTCTGCAACAAAAACAGGCCACAGTTTGTTTGTTCCCCGTCTGGCACAGTAATTCCCTTGTGTAGAAGATAACTTCTGCAATGCAACAGTAGTGGGGCTCAAATCAGACCCTTTGTGGGCAGGAGTCTTGAGACACTCATTATTTGCAGACAAAGCAGATGCCACAGTTATTTCTCTCAGAACAACAGACTTCAAAGATCTATATTAGGTATGTACTCTACTGGGCAGCACTTCTGTAAACACACTTGCTTCTGGCCCGATTGGCTGCTATTTGGAAGAATACGCTTTGTCTTCTGAAAGTAATTAGCTTTTCTGTTCTGTCAAGCGAAGTCAGTATGACTGAGTTAGCATCTTGCTTCGTTAAAAATAATCTTGTGGAGGGATACATGAAATAAGCAGGGTAAACAAGCTGTAGCCGTAGTGTCAACATCCAGCAGGCAGAACCTAAACACTTGTGCACCATGCTTAGATGCTTCTCTACTGTAGTTCTTGCCTGCTACCACCTGGAAGCATGTGTAACCACAGTTCTCTCAAACAGGGCTTGAGAGCTTCCATTGATGCCTACGACAACTTTGATAACATAACATTGGCTCAGCGTCTGGAAAAGCATGAACTAATTGAATTTAGGCGTATTGCAGCATACTTGTATAAGGGTAACAATCGCTGGAAACAGAGTGTGGAGCTGTGCAAGAAAGACCGTCTCTATAAGGTGAGTTGATGCAGCCTTTCTCTGACTGTCAGGAAGTGAGCCATGAAGTATAGATCTCCTGAATACTGAATGTGTTTTGTTAGTTCCAGATCTGGAGTTCTAATTAGTCTTAGCCCTTCAGTTGAAGTTTAAGGAAAGACTCTTAGAGCAGAAGCATTTGCAATTTGAAATGCATATCATATATCTGATTTCATAATTTTATCCTGTACTTGGAGATCTGTCTGTATCAATCAATGGCATCTGTACAGTTTTCCATATCGGCAAGGAACATCCTCTGTGGAGCTGAAGACTTATGCCCTTGTCAGGATACAGATGAAACATGATTACAGTGGTATAGTCTTCAAGCCTGTAGTGAGTTCACATGGGCCGGTTTTTGACTACTCTGTAGGAGAGCTGGCAAATAGTCTTCTGTCCTGACGCGTAGCAAGCAGTTGATGCAATAATCTCTTCTGCTCTGGGTGATCTTTAATGTCTAATGGTGAAGTAGGTAGGATACCAGAAAGATTGTTTATCTTGTCTGTTACAAAACTAAGCAAAATCTCGTCAGGCCACTTCAAGTACTTGAGGAAAGCCTGTTGGATAGTGTTAATACAAGTATCTGGGTTGCCTCAAAATACGATGACATAACTGAGTGTGTGTACTGTAGCTTGGCTTCTACAGAACATGCGTGGTGTTGTTAAAGACTAACTTCATGGTATGCCAAATACCTGGCTTATCTAGCAGTAACATGCACATAATCATAGAATCGTAGGTTGGAAACAATCTCTAAGATCATGAAGTCCAACCATCAGCCCAACACCACCATGCCTACTAAACCATGTCCTGAAGTGCCACATCTACATGTTCTTTGAACACCTCCAGGGATGGGGACTCCACCACTGCCCTGGGCAGCCTGCT
>Ga0065711_1002773_pt1 | contig 31761 bp, 14 predicted proteins | sample Hoacrofraction12_FD_59098 | JGI IMG/M metagenome (GOLD analysis project Ga0065711, IMG submission 59098) | Hoatzin crop microbial communities from Cojedes, Venezuela - Epithelial fraction 12 v2 (version 2) | ecosystem: Host-associated > Birds > Digestive system > Esophagus > Crop | place... | reverse complement strand
TTAAACACACCTCCAGGGATGGGGACTCAACCACCTCCCTGGGCAGCCTATTCCAATGCCTGACCACTCTTTCAGTAAAGAAATTTTTCCTAATATCTAATCTAAACCTCCCCTGACACAACTTGAGGCTATTGCCTGTCACCCTATCACTAGTTACCTGGGAGATCCTGCCTGGCTACAACCTCCTCTGAGGTAGCTGTAGAGAGCAACAAGGTCTCCCTTCAGCCTCTTCTCCACACTAAACAGCCCCAGTTCCTTCAGCCACTCCTTGTAAGACTTTGTTCTCTAGACTCCTCACTGGCATTGTTGCCCTTCTTTGGACACACTCCAGCACCTCGATGTCTGTCTTGTAGTGAGGGGCCCAAAACTGAACACAGTACTCTAGGTGCGGCCTCACCAGTGCTGAGTGATCAGGGGCATGATCCCCTCTCTACTGCTGGCCACACTATTGCTGGTACAAGCCAGGATGTCATTGGCCTTCTTGGCCACCTGGGCACACTGCTGGCTCATGTTCAGCCAGCTGTCGACCAGCACCCCAAGGTCCTTTTCCGTCAGGCAGCTTTCCAGCCACTCTTCTCCAAGCCTGTAGCGTTGCGTGGGGTTGTTGTGCCCAAAGTGCAGGACCCGGCATTTGTCCTTGTTGAACCTCATACAGTTGGCCTCGGCCCATTGATCCAGTCTGTCCAGATCCCTCTGCAGAGCCTTCCTACCCTCAAGCAGACTGACACTCCTGCCCAGCTTGGTGTCATCTGCAGACTTACTGAGGGAGCACTCAATCCCCTCATCCAGGGCACTGATAAAGAAGTTAAACAGGACCGGACCCAAAACTGAGTCCAGTCTACCCATCAAATCCATATCTCCCCAATTTAGAGAGAAGGATGTTGTGGGGGACCCCATCAAAGGCCTTACAGAAGTCCAGATAGATGACATCCATTGCTTTTCCCTTGTCCCCTGATGCAGTCACGCCATCATAGAAGGCCACTAGGCTGGTCAGGCAGGGCTTGCCCTTGGTGAAGCCATGCTGGCTGTCTCGAATCACCTCCCTGTCCTCCATGTGCTTTAGCATAGCTTCTAGGAAGATCTGTTCCATGATCTTCCCAGGCACAGAGGTGAGGTTGACAGGTTGGTAGTTCCCCAGGTCCTCCTTTCTACCCTTTTTAAAACTGGGGGCAACGTTTGCCTTTTTCCAATCAACAGGGTTTTCACTTGAATGCTATAACTTTTCAGATATCATGGAGAGTGGCTTGGCAACTCCATCAGCTGACTCTCTCAGGACTCTGGGATGCATCTTGTCAGGTCCCGTTTCTGCTTGCTAGTCAAAGAGAAGTCTAGACAAGTGACAATGGATAGAACGAGTTCAATGGGTGCTTTCAAACAGGTAAAAAAATAGGCACTGTCTTCTGTGTCTGGGAATAGTGAAGGTATCTGTCAATTATGTCATTAACCAAGTACTTTGGCAGATGAACACTCTTTAGATGGCAGATTAAATTGGTCATTTTACAGAATATTCAGCAATTAAGTTACTTGATTATTTTATTATGCCCTTGTTACCAAGAAGGCCAGTGGTCTCCTGGGGTGCATTAAGAGGAGCGTGACCAGTAGGTCGAGGGAGGTTCTCCTCCCCCTCTACACTGCCCTAGTGAGGCCCCATCTGGAGTACTGCGTCCAGTTCTGGGCTCCCCAGTTCAAGAAAGATGAAGAACTACTGGAGAGAATCCAGCGGAGGGCTACAAAGTTGATTATGGGACTGGAGCATCTCTCCTGTGAGGAAAGGCTGAGGGAGCTGGGCTTGTTCAGCCTGAAGAAGAGAAGACTGAGAGGGGACCTTATAAATGCCCACAAGTACCTGAAGGCTGTGTGTCAAGAGGATGGGGCCGGACTCTTTTCAATGGTGCCCAGTGATGGGACAAGGGGCAATGGGCACAAACTGAAGCATAGGAAGTTCCATCTGAACATGAGGAAGAACTTCTTCCCTCTGAGGGTGACGGAGCCGTGGGACAAGCTGCCCAGGGAGGTTGTGGAGTCTCCTTCTCTGGAATATTCGAAACCCACCTGAGTAAGGTCCTGTGCAGCCTGCTGTAGGTGACCCTGCTTCTGCAGGGGGCTTGGGCTAGATGATCCACAGTGGTCCCTTCCAACCCCGACCATTCTGTGATTCTGCAATTTATTACATTGTTACTCTTGTTACTGGTATTTTAAGATACCACTTTCTTCCACCCCCACCCTGCTCCCAAGATGATGGATATGAAATGGCTTTATCTGTGTGTGTCACGTTTGCCTCCCCTCCACTTGGAAAATCCCTTTATTTGGGGGATCTTAATATAGTGATAGTAGATCTGACCTCCCCATTTGCTTATTACCCCAACATTTCATGAAGATGCTGATTTTATTACTTTTTCTTGCAAGTCTACTGTTAGAACTGGAGTTTTACAGAAAGAATTCGTGTTCATCTTTTAAAGGCTTTTGCATAAAATTATTTCAGATTCTTTTATTAATTGGATTCTCTTTTCTTTCAGTCTGTTCCCAAATTCTCTATTGGCTGTTGGAAGGGAAACATAGATGCTTCAAGTTCAGTTTCTTATTTAGATAGCCTATGTCAGTCAAATAGTCTGGAAGAATAGCAGAGAAAGTGTTACTTCTTAGAGTCTGTTCGTATTCAAATATCCTGAATTTGATCACTTTCTCACACTGAGACACCATCTGAAAGGGGTTAGTATGCTCATGTGAAGTATCTGAAGTGTATCCTTAAGTCTTTGAAACTTTGAAATTTCTGGTGAGTGGGTGTTTAGAAAGTACTTAATAAAACCACGTAATATTGGGACGCTCTTCCAAGACTGATCCCAGTTATTAAAATTTTCTTGTTTAGATTCCCGTTAGCCTCCTTGTGTACAAAGCTGCTCTATTAGAAAGATGAGTAGCAAATAGTATTTTGAAGTGATGTGTATACTTGTTTTACAGAAATTAATGTTCTCAGTTACAATGTCTATCTTCTGTGTCTGATCCATCTCCCCTGAAACAGGTTTACAGTTGCAAGATTTCCAGAAAGTGCAAAAAAGAAAAATTGGAAAGTCTGTTTTACAATACTTTTTTTTTTTTAACTTGATCAAGGGGAATAAAAAGAGTATAGGGATGACCCGGAATCGTCTACTGAGCAATCAACAATATAATACTTCTGGTGAGGACTTGTCACTAAAAGTACAATTCATAAGAGATCAGCAGCATTTATAGCGTCAACAGCTGTGGTTACGGTGTCCTGGCGTTAACAACCAGCACAGCCATGGCCAGCACTGATGCAGGCAACACGGAGCATTATGTTAGAAGAGTGGTCAGTGACGATGCAATTGAAAATGGTGGGCATTCTGCTGGTTTTGCTTTTAGGTTTGTAGTTTTGTTTTCTTTTGCTGTAAGCTTATGACTTTTAACATGAATGGCTAGTGGAACAGTAGGTTTTGGATTCTGTAAAGTAGGTTTTGAACATCTAGTTTGTGTCTCAAGCAGACACTTTGTAGGGTAGTAACCTTAATGAGTCATTCATTTTTTGTTTCTTTCTTTAACCCATGAAGTATTTGTTGGGAACAAATGGTACTTTTGTGTCCGGAAGATAACCAGGCAATATTAATTAATGGCAAAAATCTTGAAATAAACCCTAGTTTATTTTACTGTGTCTTCCCTCATGGAATTCTTAGAGACTTATACATTGATTTAAAAACTACTGTATAAACTGATGTTCCTTTTCAGACCACTGTGTCACAAATTTATTCTAGAGCACTGAGAAGTAACAGGATATCAAGTAGTTTCTTTGTTCCAGCGGTGATAAAGAGGCTTTGATAAATGAATTTACAGTTCAGGAGTCTCTTTAGTGATGGATACTTAATGGCAATGTGAGAGTATTTTACCTGCAGTTACCTCTGGAAAGTGGGATTGCTGACAATGTTGCTTACTCTCTCAGAGAAAAAAAATAGTTTAAATATACAGATAGATGGCGGAATACTCGGAAAAGTTGCTTCTCTTGTCTGAATCCTCTTGGAAGTCTGGGGAGAGGAACAGAATTCTATTTTTAACATAACTATTGGGACTTTGGTCTTAATTTTGAGAAGAATAATTGTTTCAGTGTAAGTGGACTATAGGCAAACTTATTCTGTAAGTAGTTATCATATTTTGATAAATAGAAATAACACCAGCTATGCTACGTTAGCAAAACTTTACAGTGGGAATATTTGCAAATAGCTGACTTTGAAGATAAAGACCCACTGAAGTTAGACAAGCAGGAGAACTTTGAACCTTTTAGATTTTTAATAAGCTAGGCTATTGGTGTAATGTTTACACACTATTAATGAATCCAGAGAAATTCAGGTAGTGTTGAATATGGGGCCTTTGTACGGTACATGTGATTCAACTCTCTACTTTGTTCTGAAATTATAGATTTTTCTTGGCAGTATACTGTATCAGTACTCTGCAAGCATAGTTAACTGTGGGTCTGCTAGTAGTAGAACAGTGATATTTGGAGTGTAAACAGAATTTTAAAAGTCTGTTGATAAACCACCGTGGCAACTGGAATGGCCCAAAAATTCTTAACCCCAAAGTTACTTCACCAGGGTAAATGTTGCGTTGTTCCAGGTGGTGAAGAGCAACCACAGTGGTATTTTGGCTCTTTAAGCATTCTTGAAAAGGACCACAAGTATTGGATCACAGTTACAATTTGAGATTCTCAGATGTTTTCTGTGTTGCAACATTGACTTGTCACAGGGTAAGCTGTTGGTTAATCTTTGCAAAAAAAGTGGGATGAGGAAAAGATGTGGAATATCTGTTGTATGGTCAGTGAGCTTTTTCCCACAGTGACAGATTTTGATGTGTTGGAAGAAGCTGTAAGTGGAAAATGTTATTTTTGCTGCAACTAAGAAGTAGTAAAATAACCACTCTAGGAGATCTGTGAGTCTCAACCAGCAAAGGAAATAAGAACTTTCACAAGCATCTGGAGATCCTAGTGGGTATCTTTGAAAGGTTATTACTAGAGTTAGTGACTACAAAGAGGCAGGGATGTGCTCATATGGAGTGGTTAAAATGAGTTCTTATATCAGTTCCACCTGTGTTCAAAAACTTTCTAAGCAAGGAGTCTGGGAGAGCAGTAGAGTAAAACTGAGCTCGTCACACGTGTGCTTCAGCTGAGGTACCGGCCTTTGCAGTTTGCACAGCTGTTTGTCCAATGAATTGCCCAGGAAAAGTGCTACAAATGGAAGGTAACTGTTTGAAGTTTTTACTGGATTCTTTTTAGTGGCTCTCACAGGCTTTGTTCTTCCTTCTGTCCCACGTGTACAAGCTATCTTGTTTCTGGGGTTTGTTTCTTCCTGTGTGAGAGGCGTAGTCAGCCCATGAGCTGGGCCCTGACTGCTGCAGGTCTGAAAACGAGTCAAATGCGTCCATATGGACTTCAGTAATGCTGAACATTAGATGTTTTCCTCATCAGTTTGTGCACTCTGAGGCAGTTCTGTTTTAGAGAGAATGGTTGCAGAGGAAGAAAGTGTCTGTTAAATTAATATTGATAAAAGTATTACTGAAGTGATAATTCTAAAGGCAGTGGCTTCTGCTGAGGATGCTACTGAAGGGCTCCTTCTTTACTTACGAGTTTCCTTTAATAGCTGCTGTTCTCTGAAGCCTTTAATCTTGATGTGATAGGAGTATGAGCTTTTGGAGGCTTGCATTAATCAGATTATAAAACTCTCTTGATATTACTTGAAGAACATTTGTAGGTTTACAGATTAGTACTGTTTCAATAACATGCAAAGATTTGATTTAATGAAAGTTTTAGAATGACTGTCACTCGTTATTTCTGTTTCCTGACGTGATTTGGTGCTTTACTAGTAGGTTACTGCATCGTTAATTAGGTTTTTACTCATTTAAAGAAAAAAAAGTAGAGAAACTTCTGTCAAAGACTAGGTCACAACCTGTTGTAACAGTAATTTGGCGATGAAGCAGGTAGAATTTTGTATGAAACATGTGGAAGTGTCTACAGGTGTGTTCCTCCCCCATCGAGTCTGAGAAGTGAGTGGTTTTAAATAACAAAGGTTCTTATTTCTTTTAATCTTTTGATCTAAAGTGACTTGAAAACCCCCCACAGTCATCAGCTGATCTGGATTCTGTGTTCTGAATGCAAAGTTAGGTGGCTTTATCAATAATGCAGATGCTATTGTGCTGTGTGTAAGCTGGGGGAGACAGAAATCTTTTTGGAACACCACATTTTTGCACGTTTCTGAAGTGGCTGAGCTTCTTAAACATATTCCAGCTATTTTAAGAGTAATGCAGCACTATATTTTGAATTTGTGTAAGTTCTGAACTCTCAGCGATCATGGGAGTCAATGCACAGTTTACAATTAATAAACAAAATAACCGTGGTGAGTTAAAAGTCCAGCAGTTTTACTGCTGATCCTCACCTGTAGACTGTGTAGACTGAACAATATGTTCTTGAGAACAGATCCTTAAATGCCATAAAGCTAGCAGCTGCAAACTTTCCCATATGCAGCATCTTGTACAAAAATAGCATTGCTTCATATTGAGAACTATTCAAAATGTATGGAAACTTGTTACCTCTTGTCCCCCAAACACTGACGTGATTCTACTGGTTTGAATTTAATTTCTACGTGGTGTAAAAAAATCTTTGTAAGATTCCACTACTGCTGGGAGGTTGAGGGTGATGGAGACAGCAAGAAAAATATTCATAGAGAAACAACAGTTTGGGTATCCAACATCAAACTCCAAAGGGAAGCAGCTGTAACTCTCTAGCCTGCTACATCTAGAAAACATCAGTTTGATGCAGCACAGCCTCAAAGGCTAGGTAATTTATTTGGAAAACTGTGTTTTGAAAGCTTTCCAAATTTTTTAAGTTCTAGACATCTGCGCATGTGTTGTGTGCTTGCTTGCTCTCTCATGCTGATATTTTCTATTTGTTTTCAAAGAATGACAAAATCTTGAGACTTGGTTATTTTCCTGTCTCCGTGTTTGTTCTAGTATTCCAAATATTTTTTCAGGAGATAATGGGAATCTGATACCGCTTGTGCCACATTTTTGTTAGTTAATCACAGAGGGAGTAAACCTCTCTGAGAGGCTATATGGAGAGTGGTCGCAAAGAACAAATACTTTTTTCTTGACTGAGTTTAATAATAAACTTTCAGTAATACCTCCCAGTGACTGGTATATAGTCTGTGGTGTGCCTGTTATACCAAGGTCTCTTAGGGACCGTATCTGTTCACTGTGTATACCAACTATTTTAACGTAGAATATTTGGTTATATGGGGGGAAAGGCTTCCAGAAATCCTAAAGAAAAATTTCTCACATGCTGCATTTCTTTTTTAAAGTCTTTTTAGTATCTTCTAATCCTGACATTTTCTTTCCTTTTTCAGACTGAAGACAGGAGTTCTCTTCTCCTTCAGTAGCTATAAAAGTGAATGGCAAAGTGTAGTTGATAGCCAGTAGTAGCATTTAGGCAGTACGTGTTGGCCTATGGTAAGTATCTGGAAGGACTGGGCTTATACTGCATTCCGATCAGTTTCCCCTCTTATTGCTGACCTCACCAGTCCTCTCTTACCCAGTACGTACTGTTGCTGTGGAAGGACCAGTCATCAGACCTCCTTACTGGGGGAAGAAGAGTCTTTGCTGTACACTGAATGCTCATGGAGATGATTTATTGCTCACATTGCTTCCTTTCAGTAAGAAGAAAGGGAAATACTCTTGTTCCTCACATTGCTCTCAGAAAGGTGCTTCAGGAGATAAGGCTGTGATTATAACATTAGCTCTCTTCCGAAGTGCGCAGTAGAGGTGTACTCCATGAAGCAGCAGGTCAATAGGCTTGTAGGTTGTTCTCCTGTAGGAGGAGGCCAGCAAGCGGTGACACTTCTTCTCCCTCGTTTCCATGCTTAGTGACAGTGATTTTTGTAGTGAAAGGTAGATGTGTGGTGCTGCAGGCTGAGCCCAAGTCCGTCCAGATACTTGCCAAAGACAGAGATTTCTTTTCTTTTTTGTTCAGTCCAAGCATTATCTTCTTTCTCAATCATGCATGTGTTTTATAGGTCTTAGCTAAATTCTTCAGAAGGTATAATTTATCTTTCTTGGACCTAGTTATTCATGTTTAAGCAAATTTCCATGGCTTTGGATTGGTGGTGGGGTTTTTCCTGACTTCTTGTAAAGCAGAAAGAAATGGAATTGAGCTTTCTCAGATGATGGTACAAACCAATATTTGTCCATCTCCTTAAAACCTAATTTGCTTTCCTTCTTGGTCAGACTGAGGCAGTACAAACCTATTTTAAGAGAAGCTTATTTTTATTGTCAGTGTTCTTGTTTGGTACACAGTGCTATAAACGCTCACTTTTAAACATAAATTCATAAATTAATTTTATGAACTTATGAGTAAGTTCGTAAAATTAATTTGCTCTACCAGGTAATTACTGACTTGAATCTGACAGTTCATCTTATTAGAATCCTACGTCTATAAATCTGTGCAGGTAAAAGGGTAGGTATGAAAGCTTTGGTGATACCATGTGTCTTATTTGCCTGTGAGGTTCTTCCATGTTACTTCTACTACTGCATTTTGTTCTTCTTCCCTGCAGTGACTTTGCTACTGTGTGTAATGGTATATATAATCTGTGGATAAGCTAAGCATGTACTTTGGGTGTTTTGTTGTCTGTTGCAGTAAGTCTTTATGCTTCGATAGGACTACTAGCTTAAAAATTTTGGTTCATCATGCAGTGTTCATTTTAATGATAGTTATCAAAGTGCAGTGCTTACCAATCTTAGAAAAACAAAGCCAACAAGCTGGAAGATAATAACACAGAGAGTTAAAACTTGGTGACCTACAGATTGAATGTAGACTGTTCCCTCTAAACAACGTTTGAATTTGCTTGCTGATGTACTTGAGGATGAGAAATTAATGGGCATTAGTGAATAGCACTGGTAATGTGGGGCTGGGGGATTGTACAGTACCTTTCTTTTGATCAGGTATTGGAAGGAAGAAATTCCACTCTTAACAACCCCAAAAGAAATACGTAATTGAAGATTTTAGTACACCAGCAAAATTTTGGAATTTTCAGGTAAACGTTGTAGTCTAATAGCCATTCTTACTTGGTCATCCTTTGTTAGGAAAATGACGTCACTGTCTGTATTTTACAATGAAGTTACTTTGTTTGTGCCACGGCCAAATGGCATAATTCAGTTAACCATAGTGTGCTTATCTGAATTACAGCACATCTTCATTGCCACCTCTTGACTGGCCTTTACCAAGTCATTATGGGCAGTGTGAACTGAAAATAGAAGTCCAGCCTAAAACTCACCACAGAGCTCACTATGAAACAGAAGGAAGCAGAGGAGCAGTAAAAGCATCTACTGGAGGACACCCTGTAGTGAAGGTAGGAATTCTGGCTTTCTTGAATAGAAGATAATTTTTTAACTACAATTACTGGTATTTACGATGCTGTGAATTGTTACCTTGTGTGAATCTTAGTCCTTCATGGGCAAGATTTTCTCCCTTAAACATAACTTATTCAACACAAAAGTTAGTTTTAGATGCTTAAAAATTTAGTTTGCTGCAGTTACAGCACATATCACAATTTAGGGCTGTATACAGTTTTATGCTTGTGAATGGATTCGCAGTGCAATAGTGTGTTACTTAACGTATTGAACATGAACTTCAAGGAGGAAGGAGTGAGGGGGGCAGGTAAGAAAAGTCACGATAATAGATTAGTTGGAGCTATACTGATATACAATATAGCTTCATTTGAATCAGAAACCATCTTTCTTTTGGTGTTGAGACAACTTCTGAACACTAAATGCCTCTTGTTCATGTTTTTATCGGGTTATTTCTGTGAAATGGTACCCATAAATTGTGTTAACTTTCACTTAAATGTTTGGAGTGAATTAGACTTAATTCTTCTCTTTCTTCAGCATGAACCAAAGGTGAATACTCACAGCTTAATGGTAGCTATCACCTTAAAAAGTAAGACATCACCTAGTTTCATTGGATTTGGACTGGTTCTCTGTAAGGGCAAGTAAGACTTGCTTCTTGCTTTCTTTTTTTGACATAATTTCCATTGTTTTAACAGAATCATGCGAGCTTTATTGTCTCTTAGAACAGTTTTGATCAGTTTCAAGAAAATGCAGTAGTGCAGGCAACAGTCCTCATCTGGCTAACAGAGGTGGTGATACACTGGCTGTTTTCATAACTGGTACCTGCCGTTAACAGTTGCCTTGGCTGGGTTCTTCACCTGATGCTAGATATTCCAAATGCTAATGGTATCTAAAGCCTAATATTTAAATACTTTGCAAACACCATCCAATTATGGTTGAGCTCAGAATTAGATGTAAAGTTGTGGTAAATTAGGCTTGGCTTTCATAAGGAAGCTTTGCCATCATGCCCTCTTTGAAGGAGAAGATGTGCAGATTTGGTTTTGTGGATAGAACTGTCTGCATAAGCGGGGATGTGCTCTTGTCTGACTCTCAGAATACAGGTTTGTACACAAATATCTTACTTTATGCTGGGAACGCTTCTGGATTAGTTAGGGGTAGTCGACAGATGTCTCCTTTAATATCTGCGGTGCCAGCTGGCTCATGCAGTTTGAAAGGGAACCCACCCAATCATTCACTGGACGTGGGGAAGATTGTGCTGAGGAACTGTGGGACTTCTTAATATGCCTTGATTTGTCAGTTTGCCACATCCTTGGGTGAAAGCAGTGTCTCTTTGCTTATTCAGCTCAATCGTGCTTAATGGTCTTTACCTTAATCCCAAATCAGGTTAAACTAAAATTTAACAGTTTATTTATAAGTCAAATCAGACAACAATTATAAAATCTTCATAAGACAAATAGGAAAAAAAAAATTAATCTGATTACATTAAAGTTACAGCAGAGTTTGTCTTTTCCCCCCAAGTCCAGGATATTTCCTGGTCTTTTCCAGAAAAACAGCAGTGAGGGTTTCAGTCCTTAATCTTTCACTATAGAAGTCTATATATTAAAAATATATTTGATAGATTTATCCTATGCTAATAGTTGGAAGTAACTCATTACTCTTTCAGACCAGATGCAAAGTGCTAATAGGATTCACGTAATCAGTCCCTGTCCTCTTTCTCCTACTTGTACTATAGTATAAACCTGTTAGTGCTGTTTTCCCTGTAGTTTATTCCTCCACTCTGGCAAGCAAATTCTGTCATGGTTTGTAATTATATCAGTTTTGGAACAGCTCTAATGTTATACTTACATAAATAAAGATGTACCAGCAGAATTTAAACACTTTGGAGTATCTGCTCCTTTTTCCTTGCCTAAGCAATCTCCTCCCTCCAAGCTCTTCATCTGATGAATTTTTCTCTCGACTCCTAGTCATATTCTTTGGGCTATTTATCAAATGCTGTTTCTTTTCTGATGGCTTACCTTGACCTTTTTCATTCCTCCTTTTTTCCTCTTAAGACTTTGTATCTTTCCTTTACCTCCCTCCAAAAAAGGGCTGGTTATCTGCATCCTACCTTCTTTCTTGAATGTCTTTCCTTATCCTTCCATTTCCATTCTCAATCTGAGCCCCTCATCCAATTTTCATGTTCCCTGCAAAGTTGCTGCGTGTTTTCCTTCTCGTCACAGTACCATGGCCTTACCAGCTCCAACGTTCTCCTATTGTCAGATCTACTAGATTTCTTAGCAGAGTAGAGGCAAGGCTGAAGTGCTTATCGGGGAAGTCTATGCTACAAACTAGAGAAAATTGAGGATGCCTGAACTAGGCTGCAGTATGAAAGTTGGCCGGGCATGTTTCTTTGTGTGGAGCATTGTGTTGCCTTAGTGGACGAACAAGCAGGCATAACTCTCATGTGCCAAGGTGCTGGCACTGGAATTTAACACATCATTAATGAGGACAGAAGCTGGAGAGATTTTAGCTGACAAAATATGTCTCTGCTGAGCTTTTGTGAACTGTATTCAATTTATGGGGTTTTTTACGGTTTTTTTTTCCCCTGGGTGCTTTGTTTTGCTGATGTTCATAAGATTTGACAAATATATGTAGGCTTTCTTTTGCTTACAGAGCTAGATGATTCTACGCTGCAGTACTAGATGCAAGTTAGAAAAACCAGATATGTAATCTACGCCACTTACAACAATTATTTTAAAAGCTATTTATTTGCATTAGAATTGTGAAATACCTTGCTATGGTGAGAATGACGTTTTAAAAACAGGGATAGTATTTATGTGCCTGACAGTCTCATGCTTAAACACATGGACTGTACTATGCCTCTAAATTAAAATGAATACAAATGTAAATCAATATTCTATTTTGCAAATTGGTCTCTTCCAACTCGATTAGAAATTAAGTGTTGTGCTTGATGGGAGAGAGGAAGTTGTTATGAAACAAAACATCAATTTCTATTAACTTTTTACTCACTGCTGGGAAAAACAGTATGCTAAGGGCCAAGTTTGGTGAAAAGTAAATACTAAATAGCTGTGAGCAGATGAAAATTCCTTCCCTTAAATACAGAAGTGAAGTCTTTTCCAGCACTTCCAGAAGCTTATTACGCAAAACCAGGTCACGATATGCATGACTATTTGTTTCTGACTTAACTTTTCTTTTTGGTGCTCTTAGCTTTACACCAGTCACTTCCACGTGTGTGATCATCACAATGAAGTACTCGGCATTTTCTTGTGTGAAATAACTATATGTTAACGAGTGTCAGAGATGAGAAAGGATGTGGGGGGACAGAATACAGTATTTCAGTTGGAAGGGACCTGCAATGATCATCAAGTCCAACTGTCATGTCTTTGGGTGCCTGAAGGCCTGTGTGCTTCTGCTTGCTACACTATTTGTTTTGCTCTTGAACATTATTTTATAGAAAGCTAGAGTATTTAATTTCCAAATTGTGACACCTCGGTAGTTCTGCATGTACAGTTGATGTATTATTTAAAATAAAGGATTTTAAGATAGTACATAGCTTCAAGCCGTTAATCTATTGGCGCATGTCAGTAATCTATTACTAACACTGTACCATAACTGTTGCTAGGAGACTAAGCTTCTGACAAATTTGGCATCGTCTGTTGTGAGTACATTTAATCAGCTTATTTCCAAATGTGAGGAAATGAGTGGAGCGTCATGCTTTGCTTTGTAAGTCCATTGACTTTAAGGAAGCAAATTCTGTAATGAATTGCTCTTGTTTTCATCTTTTTTAATGCAAAATGCAGATACCTATCATTTTAATCTCTACTTGCTTGGGAGTATGTTCCAGTTAATCCATGTCATCTGGAACAATTTATTTTACCTTGGTAGAGAATCTGCAAGATGACGCTGACAGTTTTCACAGGGAAGGACTAAATAACGTGGCAGAGTGGTTGACAAGGAGAAAGGCTGCGTGTTCAACTTTCGTGTTCAACTTTCATCATCCAAGTTATGTAGAAATTTTGTATTGCGTTGTCAGAAGCCATAGAAAGCCTCTGAGCACTCTTTGCGTTTACCTTTCTAATTTAATAGGTTAGAGTACTTACTTTACCCATCTATGAAGCCTTTTAAACAAATAGCTGCCACATTTCATCTGACACTAAATGAATGATCATCACTGCTTGCCATAGGTTAAATTGTACATAATAAAATAACGTTTACACTTACCATTTGCTAGAATGAGTTTTTTACTGTTATCTAAAATGGTTGAGGTTCTTCATGAGACTTCACTTGGATAATACGTATGATCAAAAACATAGAAGCATTTTAGAGCAGGTGGGCACACGAGAAGTGTCTCTCAAGGATAGGGTTTTTTTTCTACTTTTGTGTTTTAGCTTTCTGATCTAAAATTACTTTTTTCTTTCAAACAAACAAACTTGTTTCTGTACTGTGTGCCTGCTATTTATGTTAACTTCTGCAATTCTGAGTTTTCTTAAGTATTTTGAATTTAGTGATACCTTCTGGTAGTAAATTCCATAAGCTGTGTTGCGCACAAGAAGTATTTCCTTTTTGTCTTTTGTCCTGTTACTAGTGAAGAAGGTGTTCTACGTGATACTCTTCTTGATAACCGTACAGTGTGATGTACTGAGAGACTGTTGAGCTAACAGCTATTTGTTGTAGCAATTTCTTGTATGCAAGGAGTATGTGTCCTGTGGTCCTTTACCACAGTGGAATTGGTTCCGGATGTGAACTATGATATAGATAATTGATTCTAAAATTGCTGATTTGTCTGCAACAAATGCTGTACAGAATGCACTTGTGCCCCGTGCGTGCAAGACAGATTTGGGGAGGTGGTAGCTATTAAGAATTTGCCTGTACCGGAAGTGTCGTGTTGCCGTACTATGAAGGGGTTTAAGGATAGAATGATTTGTCCATTCCTCTGCTGTAAGCGAGTCTTACTGTAGTTGGTTCTGCAGTAACAGAGGGGGGGAAGCATTGTGTAATCCATATTGACAACTCGGCAGTGTTACAGCGGAGGAAAGATGCAAGATCAAAAATTAAAGAAATGTTAAATAAAAACTAGTTTATTTGAAAGGTTATACACTTCTAGTCACTGACAAGCAAACAGTAACCTCCTGCGTAGGGTTTCATGGAGACCTGTGAAAGAGGGACTGAATGTCAGCTCTGTTTAAAGTGATTGCGGAGCTTGCAGTCATGACTGAAGACCTGCAGTGGAAGAAAAAGTAAACTAATAGAGCTGACGTAAACTCATTTTTAACTACTTTGAAAATTCTGAGACAGGAATGTGTTCTCAAAAAGTCTGTCAAACTCTGCCTGAGTTCTGGTGGAAGAAACGATAACCTACAAGAGAGGATCTAACTGAGCAATGTCAGAGATGATCCAATAAAAATAAATTAATGAAGAATTGTCTAAATGAGTCTGTGTTTCCTGGCCTGTAATTCTGTGGCTGTCACCTTTTCGCAGGTGTTCTGTGTGGCCAGTTCATTTAACTACTTGAGTAACAGGTGTAGTATCAGAGTTCTCCCTGTTCTCGAGGCCTGATAAGCAGCGTGCCTTTTCTGTGTTTCATGATTCTCCCCATTCTTCCTGCCTTTCATTTTTCAATTTTTATTTTTGTCTTGAATTTTTCCCTGTCTTGTACATCACCAGAAGGCAGGCTGTATCCCAGCTCTAATTGCCTACTGCTGTTTGGTGATAACAACCCGCAAATAAATCCAGAAGATAAGTCTCAGCCTGTGAACCATATAGTGAGCTGTATTGGGAAAAAAAGTTGACCTTTGGGTGAGATTCTAAAAATACGTAGCTTTCAAGAACAGTTGGATGACTATATAGGCATCTTCTGCTCCAGAATCCTCCAAATAGATGGTAAAAGCCCTGCTGATGCGTCTGCTATATGTATGAATACTCAGTCTAGAAAATGCAGTAATTAATGTGAAAAACTTTAAAAATAGCACACTGGACAACACAATTGTCTGCTTTTTGTATCGTATGTGTACTAAAATGTGGAAACGTAGTAATTTTTTTCCAAAGTAAAGGAAATTCATGTTTTTTTTCTATAGGTTATGTGAGAATAACCTATTTCCATCGTGGAAATGCTTGTCCAAAAGCTGTCCATAGCGTAATTTGGCACTGGGAGTTGGTGTTTCAGAAATAGCACATTTTTTTTCAAGAGTGTAGAGCTTACTGCAGATGGAGAGTGTATTGTGATGGCTAGTTAGAGGTGACTGGTAATTCTGCACTGTGTGAAGTTGTACGATTAGTCTAACACTACCTTACTTATGAATTGATGTCCTTTTTTGGGTAGTGTAGAATGGGACAGGGCTCTGAGCTAAAACACTCTTCAAAATATGCCTGCAATTAGTATTTAAAACACTTTCAGTCCTGTCTGCAAGCAGTGAGTGAGTGTGTGAGAGTGCAAGATTTCAGAAATAGAAATCCAGGTTTTTAAACCTTGGAGGATGTTCTGTGCATTGTGTCAACATTACAGTATCATGACCAGTAATGCACTGATGTTTGCAATTACTTGTTTGCTTTAGTCCTTCGCAGGACCTGTTTATCTTCAATGACCTTTAAAATGCTTTTAAAATTGGACTCATGCCACTAATAGTTTATTAAAAGTTTGTTCCTTTTACATCTCACTATTTTTTTCAGAATTGTGAAGGTCTGTACTATTTTTAAAATCTTTGAGTCGGTCAACTCAAGAAGTTTATTTAGCAAAAGAGGAAGGAGGATGCTTTCTTGATGTGCGTGCTCTTCTTCCTCAGTTGATGGAAAGTTACATCAAATAATCAAGTGATAGAAAATAGTACTGCACTTCAGGAAGGGGAAGTAGATGTTGTTTTGGTTTAACATATTTAATTTTAAAATCAGAAATCTAACTTTTTTAACATAATAACCGTTGCGGAATCAGAATGAAATTAAAAAAAAAAAAAAATCCTGTGTGCTATTAAGACTTTCTGAGCCAGCGAGTGGGGTATTGCCTGACAGACCAAAATGGAGCTTTCTTCCACAGATTTCTCCAGTTTCTTTTAAATGGTCCATTGGAGAGTGTAGGTCAGCCCTCACTGCACCTCTGCAAGGCCACAAGGGATGACTGTGGTCAGTCTGGCTTTCAAGAACTTCCCTGAAGTTGAATTTCTTGGGGTTATACATATGGGTTGTTTGAAGCTTTTCAAACTGCAGCTGTTGATGAATTCATGATAAATTATACCAGTGGTGTTAGTCCTTGTGTACCTTTTGTTTCAAATTATGTTCATCTTTATGCCCTGGAATCTTTGTCATCCCTTGCTTTTATTCCCAGGTCATTGTTAATAGGCGTGCTGGTCAGCTTGGCAGAGTAGCACTTCAGCTTTTAAACGAGCAGTCTTCACAGTTCCTTAGGAAAGGAGCTGCACAGCACTCGGAAGTGAAGTTCTTGTGGGGAAATGTCTGGTTTTTCAAAGCCATGCACTGGTGCCTCTTTGATGTTGTTGTCCAAAAGATTCCAAGCTTGTCGGTCGCATCCCTGTTGTCTCAGAGGGCAGAACATTTCAAAGGCGTGGTTTGCTTTATTCCTTCAAATGAATTTTTTTTTTTAAATACTCATTTGCTTTAGAAGTGGGATAAAATTTATCAAGTGAAAAGTTCTTTTCCTTTAGGATTGCTTAGGTTTCGTGGTGAATTATACCATATCTGTACTCATACAGTCTTCCAAAGTAGAAGTACCTAATTCAAGAGAATAGCTTTGTCTTTCCTTTCACCTCCATATAATGGGGCCTTCATTCTCCTCTTTCGCCCTTCTTGCCCTGTGACTTTGGAGGTCTCCTAGGGCAATACAGAAGTCGCTGAAACGCATCGAGCTGCCGTGAGACTGTCAAGGAGGCAATAACTAGTTACAGCATGCTCTTCGTATCAAGGTGTTGAAAAGCCTAGGAAATCTCCATCTGAAGTAAATGCTTAGTAGGTGCTTATGGTTCTTTGAACAGCTGTGTATTTCCTTCTCTGTTCTTTGTTTGAACTGAGGATTTTTATATGGATACTGGTGCATTTGGTGAAGATGGAGTTGTTAATTGAGTCTTTAGTTCAATGAAGTTAACCCAAATTTTTCCCCTGACATGTCTTGTATTTCAAGACTATGCCCTGCTTTTAGGGAGGCCTATCTGTGTGTAAAAGCTTTCTTTCTAATCAGCCTGCTTTACCAATCCAGTAATGCCATAAGCAGTGAATTGATGGTGCAAAGGTGAAGGAGCACTGAAGTGTTGATAGAATCTTCATCTTCTGTTAGCAAGCAAAGAAAAGGCATGTAAATAATAACACATGAATATTAAACCCCAGTGAAAGTTTGGTTAAACACGGCAATTTCCTAATAAATGCTGGAAAGTTTTGCAGGAAAATAGGTTTAAAAATACAATCAAATGGGTTTTGGCACTGTCTGAATGTCATTAGTAGCATAGTATTGCTTGATTGCTGAGCATGACACGTCGCTAATGAAATAATTTTTCTAACTCCCCTCTCCCCCCAAGTTTTAGTTCCTTTTTTTTTTTCCTTTAGTTTTTGGTCTGAAAGAGTTAAGCATGTGAAACCCTGACATCACTTCTGGATTCAATGCCACTGTTGGGTTTTTTTTAAAGAAACAAAGGGGGGTTTGGTTCAGAAAACCAGACAATTTCAAACTATACCAATATTGCCTGAAAAGTACCTGTTTACTGTGAAGCGTGTATTTTCTGTTGGATATTTTTCTCAGGTCTTGTCACAGGTGTTAAGAAATCACATCTTGTGGATAAATAATATTTAGATTTGAATAGAGAATGGTAATACTAGGCCCGCAACAATAAATGGAAAGCATAGAAAGAACCGTCTTAATTTAAAAAAAGGTGGGATGGTAAAGCTTCTATATATTAGAGACTAAACAAAGTCCTCACAAGCTTGTCGAGTGTTGCAAGCTTTCCTTGAGATCAGAGCATGGTACTGGTGACATGTGACGCAGATATGGCCCAATGTAATCTGCATGTAATCTGGAAAAAAGCTAACTTCTTTTTTCCAGGTTGATCTCTCTTACTAAATGTGTCCTATTTGCTTTCCTCAGGAAGGAAAAGGTTCTCACCACTACCATCAAGTTCCCAAGTTTAAATGCTGCGGTCTTCAGCGATCAAATTAATCTATACAGTTTTTAATGTTACACATTTTTTAAAGTCTTTTCCATATGTGCATTAAGAATGTATGAATGTTTTTGTAGTATAAAATACAGCTTCTTGATGAGCCAAAAATTCTCTCATTAACTTACTGTCTGTAATTACTTGGTAAAAATTGTAAACTAAGTATTGACATGCATGCATGAGTTTACTGCATGCGGTATAGTAATGTGCTGGAACTGCTTTGGCATGAAGCTCTTCTGGCTTATCCTGTAGTGACCTTCAGTCCTTCGCCTTCCAGCTTTAGTTTAACTTACGCATGCACTGACCTTTGCTATGGAAACGATATAGAAACACAAAAACAACTTGGCTGAGTTTCCTCTGCAAAGCAGTGGGTGGTGTATCCATATTCTGTTACAGAGGCGGGTTTCTAGAGGTCACTAGTGACACTGCAGTAACTTACTAGTTGTCTATGGCACACTGCTACTCCTAGGAGAGTGGTATATCTTTTTTTGAAGCAAAATCACTAACTTTTTTTTTTCTTTGTGATGTGCAGCTCTAAGGAGTGCACATTAATAGAGTAAATGCTGGAAGGTATACTTGAAAATATACCTGGTGTTCAACCAGTAGTTTAAGCTACTGTCTTTCTGTCATTGACCCATGACTGAATCTTGGGCAGGCTGCTAATGCAGCAATTTATTGTAACGCATCTTCAGCATGGTGATTCTGCAGCACTTACCAGTAGTAGGCTGTAAAATGCTGTTAATTTAAATACCTATGGTCTGTATAGAAACTCTATGTTCTTACTTGTATATGTTGTGTGTTCTTTACTAAGGTGAACGAAAGACAAAGATACCATGGCTTTGTTAGGTATTTAACAAAATGTCCTATCTGTTCTTTCAAGTTAATTATGTAGGTATTTTCATTGACGAACAATTAGCTTTTTTTTTTACTAACTTAAATGTTCGGGTTGTTCAACATACGGAGTTGTGCTTAAAGCAGATGAGGTAATAAGAAAGTGTTACCCCACTGTCAATGAAACTAAAAACAAGTGATATTTTTTTGAATGAGAACAAAACTGTATTTAAAAGGAGTGCATTTTGAACTCCAAAATACACCATTTTTCCTGATCTAAAGTTGATTTGGGGTGGTAAGTCTCCTTCATTATTTGCAAGACAGGCGTTGCAATAAAGGCAATTCAGGCTCCAAATACCAGCTTTCTTTTGTGAGAGAGGTGACACCATTCCTGGGAGATGGAAGGTAGTTCAGGTTCTGTGCTAATTCCGTCTCCAGTGGGGACCGAGCATGGTTGGCAGAAAGTTCTGCTTTGCTCACTTTGTAAAGGATTTGTGTAGGGAGAGACATCCAAGGCTTACTCTTGCCAGGACTATTCATACAATCGACTTCAGAATACTTCTCATATGCTTGAGCAGGCTGGTGAAGGCATCTGCAGTTACACGAGGCAGGAGTACTTTTCAAGTGAATTAACAAAGTGATCCAGCATTGTCCTCTGTTCTCAGGAGTGGTATGACACGGGCCACCTTTAATTATGGGGTGGTAGGCACAGCGTGATGGTTTCACTGAAGGCTTTGAGTGATTAGGTAATAGAAAGGACACGGGATGCACGGGCATTCCCTCCACAAGCTCTTGGATCTTTTTCTGCCTACCCCTGGGCTCGCTGGCCCCTGCAGACTCTTTGATTTGATTACAAACACTGTAAGTTTTCAGTTTTACTCTTGCAAAATCCTATGTCCTGCCTAGAGTTGTGAGCTCACTTAGTAGGCCAGGTTTAAGGGGAAAATGTTAATTATAAAGCACAAATTTATATAATAAGTGTTGGAGTTTTTTTATCAACATGTTGTTTTTGACAAGCTCTCCACCGGCCTCAAAGTTTTAGCAAGCACGAAACGCTCTCATTAGCATCTGTAGCCTATTAAGATTACTGTCCTTTTTGCTGTAAATACAGGTGTTGGAAACAGGGGGACTCTGTGCAACCTGCTCATGGCTTGCTGAAGACTGCGATGTGTTGCTTGTTTCTGTGGCCCCCGTTACTGTGATCAGGCCCTGAATTACGCTCTGTGATGTGGGAGGCAGGGTTATTCTTTTCTTCCTCACCCCCCAGCTTACTTAATTGCCACGCTTACTTGCACACATTGGTTATATTTGTGGCTTTACATTGTTTTTCTTTTATGTCGTTCTCTTTTACACCTTGAATAAATGCATGAAATAATCTGTAATGCAAAGTATGAATTTATGAAGTCTCTGCTACCTTGCCAATATGTTGCTACTCTGCCTAACCGTGCATATATCTATATTCCAGTACCTTTAACAGGACTTCACTGCAGATCCTTTACAGCAATTTATCTGAGACAAAGCTGTAGTGTAAAGACATAGTTCGGGCAGGGAGGGGAGCGTGCCTTGTTGGCTTGTTTGTTTGCGTTGAGACTGGTTTACATGAGCATGGCTTTGAAGAATGTATGAAATTTTCAGAGTTTTGTCCTGATGTTATTACAGATCATTCTTAATCCTTATTTATATGTTTCTGTGCTATAACATGCATAGGTGTCTGCTGCATTGCTATAAAAATGCATTCTGTCACATTATAATACTTTTCCGTGTAGTTTCCTTGGGGCATTGGATTTCTTTTTTCTTTAATATATGAGCCAGAAGGAAAGTGACTAAAGGTGGTACTGCTGGGAGGGGAGGGGGGATTATTATTGCTTCTGAAGCTGTGGGAACATAGTTTCCAATTTCGACTTTGTTATAGCTAACATACTGTTAGTGATGTGAGACAGTCAACAAGCCCACAAGCTTCTGTCTCCGCAGCACCATACGGAAAATGCGCTGGATAACCTATTGACGCATAACTAATCTGCTGCTGGGGTGGGCATTTTTTGGTCACTTTCCCACCACTTTCCCTTTCCACAACATGCTTTGCAGAAGCCAGGCCCTATTTGTCTTCTGTAATAGTGTATCTGGGCACGCATAGAGGGTGACCTTTGCTCAAGAATAGTGGAAGCCAAACTAGCGTTAGGTACGGCTTTGAGCAGTTCACCGGTGCTATATGGCCAGAGAGTCTCCTAGGCAATACCACTGCAGCTGCTAGTGTGGGGTGTATTTTGCTTCACCACATTAAGCTCCTGCTCTGTGTAGGCTTCTGTAGAGGACAGTTTCACCGCTGACTGTAGACAGACCAGCTTAGTTTAGTGAGTGTCCCTCCTCCCCACCCCTCTGTCTGTCTCTCGTATCACTAGTATCTCTAGAACAGTTGTGTACACGTCCATTGTTAAGGCTAAGATAGCTTTAATTGGAAATCAGCTTTGTCACAGTGACCCCATTTGGAAGTTATTCAAATTTTTGAATAGGTCTGGCTTGTGATTTATGTAATTCCCAGTATTAGAGTGAACATATTTAACGAACGTCATATTTAGGCTGTACTCCATTGTGTTAAGATTTAATTTTAACTCTGAGGAAAATGGATGGTGGAGTCAGTGTTGAGAATGTGCGACAAGATGGCTGCTGTAAATGCTAAACTAATACATGTCCTTTAATTTTCTTTAAACTCCTAAAACAATTCAGACTCATAGAATGTATGAAAATATTCATTTTGTATTAAAAAAAAATTGGAAATATGTTGGAGTCCTGCATCAAGTATAAAAAGGAACTAAATCATTTCTGTATTTAATTGATGTGGGTCCCTGTGCTTCACTGTCATCACGACAATAACTAAGAGTAAAGTTTGTTGTGGTCCAGTTGTGTTCCTGTAGCTTGCAGGTGACTGCCAGCAGATGAATGGAGAGAAACCTGTCAATACAGGGATGGTTGCAGAAGGCTCTTTCTCTCCACTGTAACAAATGCAAATGCTAGAACATCACATTTATTTACATGGGGAAAATGTAAATACCCCACTCAATGGCTGAGGATTTGGGGTTTTTTTGGTTGGTTTGGTTTGTTGGGGTTTTCTTGCTAGATTTAGCTCTGTTAGTACTGAGAACTCCAGGGAGAACAAAGAAGATCTTACATATTTGACAGAACGAAAGCCTGCAAATAATAGACATATATATATAAATGCAAATAAAGGAGAGCATGTAAGAAATTATTTGGAAATATGTCAATTGTAGGACAGGACATTGTACTTGATAAAAGCTGCTATGACTTTTAAAGATTGCTTGGCTTTTTGTGGCAGATACATTTTCCTCCTTCCAGTGAGAGTCTGGAGAGGTAAGGATTGTTAAACCCATGAGGAGATGTGACTTTTAGATTTAACATTATTAAGTCGAGTTTGTTCTGCTTGCCCATGCATGCATGAATTCTCGATGGTAGCTGGAATCAGGTGGGGGGATAGATGAGAATTTTCTGGATTTAAGGACAGAACCCAATCTGCTTTAGTGCGACCTGATTCATAGTCTGTGTACAATGCAGTACAGATGTAGTCTACATTTTATGGTAAAAGTTGAACTGAACTGGCCTTTTAAAGGTGTGACAGCTGGGAGAATTTGTACATCTCCAAAGCAAGCTAGAAGGAGGTTTGAGGACAAAAGAATTCGGAATTCTTTGTCTACAACCATGAAAAGCAGCACAGTCTCCTTTCCGCAGTAGTCTTCTAGAGATCTCCCAGCCCAGAGAAGCGACAGAAGCGGTAATTCTGAACTGTTCCTTTGCTTTCCTCTCCAGTCACTTAAAAAAAAAAAAGTCAAATAGGCATTTGCTCTGAGCAATCTCATAATGTTATGATAGTAATAATGTATTTCATCTATCAAGCTTTTGAGTTAGCTGCTCATGGTGTGTATGTTGTTGCTTAATAGCAGTTATGTGCTGTAGCTTGTCTGCAGATTTTTATCTGCAGTATGTCACAGGAATTATTTTAGATTCTGTGCTGGATACGAGGAGGTGAAGAACAAGCCTCAGTTGTTGTCTGGGGGTTATTTGACCAAGCTCAGTTTTATTTGTCTTAGCTGGTCTAGATTTTGGCTGTTTTGCTTCTTGATCACATTTAACCTCATTGGGCAAATGGGAAGAACACAAACTAAGGGAAAGAAAATGTGGCCCTGCTGTTGTATCTAGATGGATTAATTAAGGACTATTACAGCTTGGCCGAAAGAATTCATGCAAGGCTGAAAACTTTGAGAATGGCTCTTCAAAGTTCCAGATTTCTGTTGGAAACCAAATGTCTGTTCTTGATTGGGCAAGCTCTAATAAAAGTGACAAGACTGGTAGGTGCTGCCATTTGGTGTACATGGAGCTTACTGCCAACAGCAGTGCCTCCACGATACAAGGAATCTGCAGCGGTGCTGCTGGTTCCTGGGTGTGTGTGTGCTTTGGTGTTTTTTGTACTGCAGACTGCTGGTGTTAAATTACTCTTGTAAGTAGGTTAAATTGACATGGGCTTGTTTGGGTTTTAAGTGTTGGTTCTGTAAAGAGCTTGGATTATACTGTTGTGTGACCAAATAACTCTCCCTAGAGACAAAAATATTGACATGACAAAGCCACATTTAAAGAATGACTGTCTGGCCCTTGCCAGTTTGAACATAAGTTGATGTCAGAGTCGATGAAATGTAAATTTGCTGCATTGCTTTTTAGAAATTATATAACTTGCAGTGTGCATCGGTCTGCCAGTTGCAGGAGGGGAGTAAGCTTCATGGATTTGTAAGACATATTTTATAGGCTTTGGATTTAAAATTGCAGTGGCTAAAGGAAACTTGCATGTTACCGTTGGTTAAATTTGTTTCCTTACATTTTCTGGATAGTACAGTACCATCTACTCTCGTAAAACTAGCTTTTTTCTTTTGGAGTTCTTCTCCCTCCCGTGCCCCCCCCTTGATGTTTCAGTGCGGTTGTCCCTAGAATTACTGCTGTTAGCTGAAGCAACCAGTGGTTCTATGGCAGTGGAGCGCATTGGTGCTTAGTCTAACATTTGAGTAAAGGAGAGATGCGTGAATTAACGTATCAATCTTTGGGTTTTAAAACATTTCTTTGCCAAAAATAAACCATACTTGATTTTCTAGTTGTGAGTTACATTTTCTTTGTCCTAACATAACACATTTGCGTTCACAAAACCTCTCAAGTTTACTAAAACTCACTGTTGCATTCCATAGTAGAAAAACTGAACTTTAAAACATTTTAGTATTTCTAGAAACTAGGTGTATCTTTAGTAAAATCGGTAATTTGGCTTTGATTTAAAACAGAAACACACCTATAACATAGCATAGTTTTGATGTAGAAATTCTGTAGATAAACTCTTCTTTTCTCTTGGAGAGATTCAGAAGTAATAAAGATATTTTGATATCCATTTGTCCTAGTAAGTGTTGCTGATACTTGTGTTGGGGGACAGATATCTATACTCAGTTTTCTGATTTGTGAAGAGATTGAAGAAGTTTGTAATTAAATACTACTCTTTGACTCTTAAGTCTTTGTACCAGTGTACTTATACTATGCAGACACAAATGCAGTAAGAGCCAACTAACACTTTAATATTACATGTACTTTTTTATCAGCTCCTGGGCTACAGTGAAAAGCCAGTAAACCTACAGATGTTCATCGGAACGGCAGATGATCGCTACTTGAGACCTCATGCGTTCTACCAGGTGCACCGAATCACTGGAAAAACAGTCGCAACAGCTAGTCAAGAGATAATAATTGCCAGCACAAAAGTCTTGGAGATACCACTTCTTCCTGAAAATAATATGTCAGCCAGGTACAGCACGGCAGAAATTAGCTGTTCAATTGCTATGTGTCTTTATTTTTTATACATTTGTGCAAAAGTGAAAGAAAAATCTTGTAGAATAGCATATTTTCCACAAATACGGCTCATGGTCAAGATGGAAACATCTCTTTAAACATGCCAATATTTAGGTAGTCAGGCGTAAAGGAGTAGGAGTAGAGAGACAAGGAAGCTCGTAAGATTGGCAGGGAGATGGATGAGTGCTTCTAGGATTACACTTCTCCATACCATCCATACATATATGTGACTCCACATTTTTAGAATTGTGTCTTGGTTACTGACTGGTAGAGTTTTTGTTTGATTTTACAAAGATGTAAGACTTTTTTGCTATGAAAATACGGTCAATACAGTTCAGTTGTTTGTTTCTTAATTGAATGTGGTGATTTAACTTCTGTTATCTTGGTAGGCCTTTTCCTTGTTTTGGTTATTGTTTTATTTTTAGCAGTTGCATTATTCTGAGTTTTCAGGTCTTGCCAGATAGAATGTGCTAAATGATAGTTTAATGGTTAGTTACAGCAACAATTAAACTGCTCTGTTCTAGCCGGAGGGTCAGTGAACAGAGTAAAGCACGATTATTTGTTTATGTAGCACGTTTATTTCTTATGTAGACTTCTGAGGTCAGCTTAAATTTTCCTAGTTGCAGACTTCATGCTCATTCCACTGTGAGCCCATGACGATGTGCACGCTAACACTACTCAGAAGTTTATGTCTACATGTTACTTGATGAAAGTATGTGTGTCTCGTGTGAATAATCGATAACTGTGTGGAATGGTAGCTGGGATTTGATGGTTAGACTGTTGTCATTCTCTAGTCCTTTCTAAGGCAGAACTAACTGTAGGTCTCTTGTTCCTTGTAAATGATGTTTACTATGTCACATAACACATAATCTTTCAAAGGTTCAAAGAAGCAGCAGCTAGGCATTCATAAGAGAAAATGTTTCAACAGAGTACTTGCTGCCATTTTTGACACTAACAGATCTTATCATCTCAGATGTTTTGACATTTAAAATAGCGTAACGTGGAGAAAAGATAGAATTCTCTTCATTCTCTAACAAAAGAAAGGCTTAAAGAGTGTACTTTGGCAATAGTTTGATTCATTTTCTTCCATTTCTCTTCTGATCCATCCGTCCTCACGTATCTCCAGTATCGATTGTGCTGGTATTTTGAAACTTCGCAATTCAGATATAGAGCTCCGTAAAGGAGAGACAGATATTGGAAGAAAGAATACCAGAGTGCGACTTGTGTTTCGTGTTCACATCCCACAACCTAGTGGAAAAGTCTTATCTCTGCAGACTGCTTCCATACCTGTTGAATGCTGTAAGATTGCTTTAACTATATATAATTTATTCTCATGTTTTCTGCATGTGTCAGTAGCATTGTCATTCCGACAATAAATATTGTCAGAATTATGTAGAACAAATGTGTGTAAAAAGCATCATGTTGAATTACCAACAATTAACATATCTATGTTTAAAGATGGTATTTGCCAAGCGGCAGCCTGAAGGTTTGGAGGAAAAACAATGGTTTAGGCTTTAAACCTAACACTGCAGTCACACAGCCAGCAGTTCGGTAGATCCTCTATATGAGCAGAGGCAGCTGTTATATCTCAGTGAAAACAAATATTCATTTTGGGAAGAACTAATACCTTTTCATTTATAAGAGTCTGTACCCTTACTTGTCTTTATACAGTGTTATCTAATGAACAGCTGAACTTCTAGAGAGTTCATTGTGTTAAGCGCTGGCACTAAGGAATCAAAACATGACCTTAAGCAATCTAAATTTCTCCTAGAATTCCTTTTGTCTGTAAAATACTAAAGTAATTTTAAAACTAATATTCCTAAACTACAAAGTTCATTTGCTGTAACAGTAGAGGCTGTTGGGATTCATGGCTTCTCGGTGTTTCTTTTCTATAGTTCTGTAATTCCCACAAAATTTTAAAACATAAATCATATTTGTGAATGATTTACCTATGTAAACAGATGGCCATTTTAGTTTCACCTCTTATTCTTCAAGTTAGGATGATAAATGTCACTGTTATTCACAATTGTGAATGATAATTTTTCCGTTAATTTTTGTTTCTAAAGCTCAGCGATCTGCGCAGGAACTTCCTCAGATTGAGAAGTACAGCATCAACAGCTGTTCAGTGAATGGAGGCCATGAAATGGTGGTGACAGGATCCAATTTTCTTCCAGAATCCAAAATTATATTTTTTGAAAAAGGACAAGGTAAATACTATCTTTTTTTCTTCTTGCGAAGAAAACCAAAACCACTACCTGAGCTCAGTTTTTAGGAAGTAAGCATATTTTAATAAGAAAGACGTTAAGTCACAAGTCATAATCTGAAACTTCGGTTTGGGCACTGATCTATATGCTGGCTGGCAAGTATTAATGAAATAGTGCTTCCGATTCAGGATGGCAGTTACAGGCTGGCTGACTTTGAATTGTGTGTATTTGAAAGATGCTGCTAACAAGCCATACCATGTATTTTCTCCTTATTATGTAAAAAAAAAAACCCCAGGAACTAATGGAAATGTACTGTTTGGCATTGATATCCTGTTACATCTGATTTAGTCACTGCATAGCAACTGACTTACTCCTAAGCTAATGAAGTAAATATTAGTTAGAAAACACTACTGAGTATTTTCCATACATTTGCGTAAGATTCTGTATAGAAGTTACTCTTAAGAGCTGCATCGTTTAAGCAGCCTGGAGATCTGGGTCAGCTCTGGCATACAGCGTGTGCTTCAGCAGCGTCTGTGCCTCACTGGCATCTGTAGCCAGGCACGCGTGCATGTGGGTGAGAAGCTGGCAGTAAGCAGCGGTGTGAACAGCAGTGACCTTTTGCGTGCGTTAAACATTTGTGTGCTTGACAAGCTGGTCAAGTACTTCATCTCCAAGGAATCAGAAACGTTGTAGTGAGTTGTATTACATGATTCTCATTCATCCAAGTTCTGTCTTCTAGGCAACCCTTAGTCATGGGTGAGAACTGCGGCAGGCTTACGCTTGTCTGTGAGCAAAGTAGAGGTAAAACTTCCATGGCAGGTACGCGTTCCACTGGAGGTAAACCAGAGAGAGAGTGTTTCCTTCAGGCAGTGAGATCTGTAGAAAAACCTGACTGCTTCCTACTGATCTCATGAAATGAAACAAAATATTCTTTGGAAGGGCAGTAGATTAAATTTTTTAGTCTAATATGTAGGAAATAGAATCTCAAAGTAAGCAAGAAACTTGCATATTTTGGATTAGTATTTCCAAAGCATCTTTCTTTAAATGTAAGCACAGGTTTGAAAGCTCCCGTCCCCTCCCCGTTTTCTTCCTCTCTCCTATCTCTCTTGTAATGATGCAACTCCATAAACTAGAGAATTTAACACCAAAAAAACCCTATCAAAGACTTTTAGTTTACTACAACCAGATACAATGACTGTTTTACAAGTTTTCCTTATTTTTGTTTTGCGTTACATGCGGGTGTGCACACACACACTTGGGTACAGGGATAATGTTTTCCTCAAAGATGCTAAGTTACTCAGCATTTCTTCCTGGTTCTGTTGCTCTTCTGGATAGACAACTTGATCTTAACATTTCTTCCTTAGACTAAAATGCATGAAAGAGAGTTGAAAATTTAGGACTAGCTGTCTTAATGCATAGAGTTCCTTTTCGTCCCTGATGGTCCCTTTAATATACAGAGCATAAAATTTGAACAACTTAAATTGCTGTGACTTGAATACCCGGTTAGAACTTTTGGGAAAACAGTAGCAAAAGTAAATTTATTAAAAATAAAACTTTGCAACCAAGTCCAGTTCTTCTACATCTTATTATTTCCTTAAATATTTAGTATAAGAGTTGGGGCTTTTTCATTAGCAAATACAGTGTAAGGGGGGGTAATAATGTATTCTGACGTGCAACTTGAACACCCTTTAAAGAAGTGCTGCTGCTAGACAACAGGTTCCCTGATAACCTGTGCCAAACCCAGTAGCAGAGAGCATGGAGTGTTGGGTTAAGGGTAGTGGGTTATGCTGGGTCAGAGCAGAGAGGTTCTCCAAGGTGATTAACTTCCCTCACCACACAGACAGCTTGCCTGGTGTTTGAACAACGGGGTCTTTTGTTTCAGGGGAGGGTGTTTGCGTTAAATGTGTAACCTGCGGGTATGTGCGTGAAGGTACGGCCTGTGTTATCTCTCGCGTGGTGACTTACAGGTTAAGTCATCAGCATGTCTGTTTGAATAATCACAAGTGTTAGGAGCAGTTTAACTACCTTTCAAAAACGTTTTTAGAAAAATGGGGAAAAAATCCCTCTGTACACTTGTAGTATACGCGGCCTCCTTTGGAGTTAAATCTGACTGTGTGTAACCAGCAGGTGCTGTTGAAATGCCAACTCCTGCACAAGTCAGCTTACAGACAGTGTCCGTACTGTTGAAACTCCTAAAGCATCTCTCTACTTTACACTGTGTTTACAGTATTTCTCTGTCGGTTGAATGGCCTCATTATGACTGAAAATAAATGCAGTTTTATATTCCGTATTTAAGTATTTTAAAGTATTTTAGAAAATGCTTTTTGCTTCAATTATTTGTAAATTTCTCTCAACAGATGGACGACCACAGTGGGAGGTAGAAGGGAAAATAATTAGGGAAAAGTGTCAAGGGGTGAGAAACAATTTTTCTTACTTTAGAAGGCTTTCTGTATTAATATGAGAAACTAGACATCTTCACTGTTGTTCTGAAATTTAGACTTCATTTAGCAAAGTAGATCATTGGCTGATTCAGACAGACAACTGGAGACTTCCAAATTGGGTTAATACTATAAAGTAGCCATTAAGATGATGCTTTGAAGGAACTGGAAGTAGCATGCTGCTTGTGAAAGCAATGAAAAAAAATGAAAATTGAAAGAAGAGAACTGAAGATAATTTTGCTAAGATGACAAATAATTTCCAGTGCATTAAAATTTTTCTTAAAAGCTTGATGATCCATAATGCAACTCTTTCACTGCTGGAGTTTTTTTATGCATGTCTATTTAATTAAAAGCATTACCTTCAGAACACTTGTGTTTAAAAGAAGAAAAGTCTCCAAATAAAAGTTTGCTCATAGTACTGTTTTACTATGTAATATGCATAAACTTGAAGTTTACCAATTTCAAAAGATCATTTGCTTTAGTTTTGCAACAAGTGTTTTAGTTTATCTGTAATTAAGAGCAGTTTCATTTGCATTTGATATGTAAAATTTTTTTGTTTTAACTTTCATATAGGCAAACATCATACTTGAAGTTCCTCCATACCATAACAAAACCATCACAGCTGCAGTTCAGGTGCAGTTTTATCTCTGCAATGGCAAGAGGAAAAAAAGCCAGTCTCAACGTTTTACTTATACACCAGGTATTAAATAAAAAATTTAAAAGTTCATTTTATTTTGTTTTTTAAAGTAGACATTTGAAAGTAATTCAGGCAGTCCTGTACCTTTGACGTGTAGGTAGGAATAGCTTTGAATTGTTCATAAAACAACTTACTTAAGCTTGTCTAATTAAAAAGCTGAAATTTTGAGTACCGGATACAGCGCTGTGATTACAGTCAGGTATTTCTTTGTTACACTTTCTACAGAATAATTTGCATTCTGTTCTTCTGTGAGAATGATGATGAATTTTAGCAGCTGCTCTTCTAAGTCACCCTAGTGATGGCATGGAGGATAGTGAGATCAGACAAGAACAGGTTTTACGCATTTCTCCCCTCCCCCAGTCAAAAAAATCCCCAGGGTTTAGACAAGATAAAAAAAATATTTTTTCACCTCTCTGGACACATTGCAGTGTGTTGACAGAAAGTAGTTTGTAACTTATCCAGCAGCAAGAACTGTGCATGTTAACTGTACATCTAGCTAAAACAGCTTAATCCCTGCCATTTGCCCTGAGGAAGTGGTTACTGCTAGGCATGCAGCGCCTGCTCCTTTGCCTGCCATTTCCTTTCTATTCTTGTAAGAAATTAAAACCCCTTTAGAGCAGTCAGAATTCATAAAGTACCAGTGATGGTGCTAGACCCTTCAGTACTGTTTGGAGGACTTGAAGTCAGGTATCTGAAGGAGTCTTTAGTCAGATATGAATATCAACGTAAATTGCTTAAAGCCAACTGGCATAAGTTTACTCTATTTAAAGTAAGTGTTGTTAACTTGTGCTCTAAAATTACTTACTTCATGCCTTCATGCGCAATTTAAGCAATGTTACCTAGGTATCAGTATTTTTTCATAAGCCTACCAGTAGCTTAAAAAAAATAAAAATCCTGTAACTGAAAGTGTCAATTTGTAACTCTCTGTATTAGAAGAATAATTGTTGCCATCATTAAAATTGGGGGATATGCTGAAAGAGCTGCTGTGATTAAAACAACAGGCACTACTCAAACTAGTTTAACTGTGTTGCCAAAGTTCAGCTGTTGTCTTGATCAGACGCTAAGGAAAGTTTGAGGCCTGCTAAAAATTTCATTCCCCTTTTCCTCGTGCCTGATGCTGAACTCTTCCTTGCCTGTGTTCAGTGTAGCCTGGCAGCAGCCCCACCCCA
>Ga0065711_1005118_pt1 | contig 31762 bp, 19 predicted proteins | sample Hoacrofraction12_FD_59098 | JGI IMG/M metagenome (GOLD analysis project Ga0065711, IMG submission 59098) | Hoatzin crop microbial communities from Cojedes, Venezuela - Epithelial fraction 12 v2 (version 2) | ecosystem: Host-associated > Birds > Digestive system > Esophagus > Crop | place... | reverse complement strand
AAAAAAAATAAGAAAAAACCAGTGACTCCAGCAGCCAAATGCAAATAAGCCCCAAAGAGCCCTCTTATGTGTGATCAGCAAGCGACAGGCAAATCACATTCAAATTCCTTACTGCAGAGCCAGCACGTCTGTTGTTTGGGTTGAGGAGACCAGAATGGTACGATGAAGTGTCAAACGTGTGTGCGGCACTGATGGTGGATTGAGTTTTCTTTACCCTGGTTGTGTGCTGGGAGCTGGGAAGGCTTTGCGGTGCGGCCGGAGGCACACTTCGGTTCTCAGGCAGGTTTTTACAGGGCACAGAAAGGAAGGCTGAGACTGTGAACTCCCCTGCAGTGGGTACTTTTCAACAGGGTTTTGCATATTTTGGGGGCTCGGGCAGATAATCTTGCCCTGCACTAGATTAGATGGAGCAGCAAGGCAGGATGCTGTACCTGGAGTTTGTTGCTACTGCTTCTGATGTCTCTGTTCTCTACAGCTGGACATCTCTGCTGCTTAAATCATGCTTTTCCCCACCTGGTACTTCTCTTACTCTATCTTTACGTTGTTTTCCCTCTGCACACTTTCTCTCACACTTTTTAGCTGCTAATAACATCTGCTAGGCAGTGACCTTGGCTCTGAACTGCGCTCCTCTAAAGTGTTTTGGATGTGACGATGTCCTCTGCAGCAAAGATGTCCAGCCTCCCTTGCCTCAAGCCGTTATCCTGAAGGCTGCTGCCTCCTCCATCCCGGGAGCAGGAAGATGCGCAGCCCTGGTGTGGATCAGGCCCTGAGGGGCTGTGTTCTCTCTCACCCAGATTCAGACCAGCAGGAGGATGCAGGAATCAGCAGTGTCCAGAATGAGCCTCCAGTTAACAAACCACTTTCTCCCAGTGATCCAGACTCTCAAAAGATAAACTATTGAAACTGTGTATCACAACTCAGTTGTGGGAAAACGCAGGGATGGAGAGGGACGACGAAAGGCAGAGGGGCCTGGAGGACTGAACGCGACCGGCTGCTTGCATCCCGGCCCGGCGGCTTGGCGCAGGCACCTCGAGGAGAGAGGTCGGGGGGCGTCGGGGGGGCCGGGCCGCCCTGTGCCCAGCCGCGGGCCCGAGGTATGTGGGGAATGCAAACGGCATGCTTGAGTGGACAGCTTCAGAGCCAGGCGCGGGGATAGCGCTTGCTGCCATCTGTTGTGAACCCCGCAGGCGCATAGCAACAGCCTCTCAGGAATGGGGCTGCTTTTTCTTTTTTTTTTTTTATAAAGAAATTCTTCCTTGCCCTCTTCCCTGCTCCTGCATGTGCATACTCATCAATAGGCGGGAACGGGGCTGGGATTCCTGCGGCAGAGTGATGCGTGCTAAAGGAGAAAAGGGTCCGTTAGAGCTCAGCTTGTATTTGGTTTGGGGAGGCATTTTCCTTCTGAGCTGTGACATTATAGGAACATGAGCCGATGTGTGTAATTTATCCTTAATTGCCAAAATCTCGTTCTATTCAAATCAATAGCAGATCTGTATGTGCTATGAGGTATATTTCGTGAAGTCTTCAGTGGATGCGTAGCCACACGGTTGTCCTTCGTGGTAAAATAGAGACCACTTCTGCCTTATTATTACAGATGCCAAGGTTATAACTGGTGTAAATAACTCAAATGTATTGATTTGTTGTGCCTATCATCTTCCTCAGGTCCCAGAGTACTTCTGTTCTAGCGAAGGGGCTTTGCTGCATAGAGAAGTGGTGGGACTGGATTCTCAGAGGTTATAGATAGCTCAGCATCACTGATGTTACGGAGACATGCGAACTTTTATACCGGGGAAGATTTTGCCACATAAGAACTCTGTCTCCTAAAGACAGCAGTGTTGAGATGGCATGCCAGTGGGAAGGGTTAATGCTGAAAGAGCCTTTATTCAGGCAGCAGGGGTAGGAACTGTCTGTCTGTCTGAGTGAATGGTTTTACTCCTTCCTTTCCCCTGGAAATTCACTTCTGAAATGCAGACTTCTTTTCTGCCCATACCTTAACTTTTTTTCCTGCTGTCGAGTAACTGTGGTCTCATTCTTGCAAGTTGCTCAACCTCTTGCTGTGACTCAGAAAAGTGGATTGTTTTTAAGCACGTGTTTTAATTCCTTTAGGACAAAGAATTATATGTTGTAATTTTACATGAGAGTTTCAAGAGGTTTGAGGTGAGAGATTCAGAAGTTAGGGCTATTTAACTTTTCCAAACAGCATATTGATTTTTTTAGTATTTCTATGCCTAACAGCCAGCAATAAACACAGAAATTTGCAGAGAAGCCCCCATAGACAAGAGGGAGTCAGGGAACTGGCAAACCAAAACAAATCTCTCGGACCTTTCATGCCATTTGCAAAGAGATGTCATGCGAGAGGAGAGGGAAGGATAAACAGCAGATCCCCCCTCGCCAGTGCTCAAGGCTGTGTTTGAAGCTGGGCACAAAGCTATAGTGGCTTGATCACAGGGAGGAGAGTATAATTTCAGTGAAAGCTGATAGGTGCATGGGGGGGATGAAACTCTCCTTAGTACAGGTATTTATTATCACTTGACAGCTGTCAGTTTGCAGTAGGTGATTTGCTTTCCTGTCAGCTCTCTGAGAACTAGGTATATTTGCCTAAGGTTGTAGAGAAGGGTAAAAATCCTGCTTTCAAGAGCAGGTATCATTTAACTGTGATAAGAAGGCAGGTAAAGCATTTCTTCTGCAAGACAGCTGTGGAGAACAGGGAAGTAAAGTCTTTCTAGTCCTACTGAGACGGGAAAAAACAAGTCATTAAAATCTGATACTTACCTGCTTTTAATGAGAGAAATGTTTGAAGAAATAATCTCAGCCCTGTCACCACTGCACTATTTTCAGGAGCCATTAGCCTTTCACCTCCTCATACGTTTTTTCTTTTACTTTTGATCTCATTCAGGGAAAATGGCAATGATTCTGCAACAAGAGATTTGGGCTTTAGCTTTATTCATGAATTTACTTGGTCATAACCATGCTCTTGGAGCCTTTCCTTTCCAGTAAATGACCTGCAGAAGAACTAGGGGAGTAAGGTGTAAAAAACAATACTTGAAATCAAGCACTTGGTGTCTTCCGTCGTGCTTATTTCTTCAGTGAGCCAGTATGGATATTTTTATGGGTTCTGCAATGCTGCCTTCATCTTTAGTCTCTTCTTCCTCCCCAGAAACACTTTTTCAGCAGTTGGGGACCACGGTCTGTTAGTTGCCAGCTTGAACTGCAGGCACGAGGCTGTTAGTATTTCTGGCCTAGCTGGAAAAAAACAAAGAACAAGAGCAAGCTGCGAATAAATGTTCTGAGCTGCACTGAGTAGATACAAAGTCCAACTCAATTTAACTATACCTTAGCATGAAGTTATGTTATACCTTTTGTTTCTTTGGTTTGCTGTATTCTCTACTTGAAAGCTGTTGTAATGTAGAAAAAGATCCTTCATCCATGCATGGACGCTCCCACAGTCGCCCAGCTGTAACGAAAAGAAGCAAAGTTGATTGGCTTATTTTTGGACAGTGGGGTCAGTAAAGGAAGTTTGTAGGTGACTGTAGCTGTTAAGGTTCAATGTAATTCTCTCTCTTCAGTGTTTATTATGGAGTTTTGTACTTTACACCATTCTAAAGAACATTTTAAAATGAAACCAGAAATGCAGACTTGATTTTTTACTGAGACAAAGTGCTATTGCAAGTTCATGTGATATCCAATACCTGCTTTCAAGCTGCAGCTCCCGACCCAGGAGATTTGTGAAGCTATCTGCTTTTCTAGCTCTCATGATTCTCATGATTCAAAGCCTAGGAAACAAGTCAAAATCCTGCATATACAAACTGTGACAAGTAGATGACTTTTAACCCACTCAGATGAAGCTCCCTGCTGAAGGGGGAGTTCTCCTTTGTTGTCAGTCTGTCTTTCTACGCACTGCAAGGAGCTGGTCACAAAAGTTGTTAAATCTTGAGAAAATTTAAAGCCTCTGATCTGCTCTGTTCTAGAAATAGCTGCTGATTTGTTCAAGGAAGAGGCTATGGAAGTTGTCTGTTCCTTGCACCTGACCTTCCCAGAAATGTTTCCCAATTCTTAGCTTCATACGGCATCATGTATTACTGGACTATCTTACTGATTCACCCAATTTGCGATCTTGCTTCAGCCAATGGCCAGTAGAGGAGGTTCAGAAAACAGCCCCTTAGCACACCTGCTTGGACAAAACTGTTGTGACAGGAAGTGCTATGGTGATTCCACGTGGAGGCTGGCTCCAGGGTAGGACCTCTCCCCATGGATGGTGTCATCTGAGGGCTGGATGAAGCAACTCTTCCGAGCACGTGCGATGGAGCTGTGGACGCTGTCCAGAGCTGCCAGGGGATCTGCTCCTGCCAAATCAAGCTTGTGCCATGTCCATAGTTGGTGTCCTCTGCTAGGGAGCCAGCCCAACCTCCCTGCTCCAGGCGAGCAAGTGGAGGGTGGGCTGTGGCCAGGGAAACATGAGGAAGAACTTCTTCACTCTGAGGGTGATGGAGCACTGGAACAGGCTGCCCAGAGGGGCTGTGGAGTCTCCTTCTCTGGAGATATTCAAACACCACCTGGACAAAGTCCTGTGCAGCCTGCTCTGGGTGACCCTGCTTCGGCAGGGAGTTGGACTAGATGACCCATAGAGGTCCCTTCCAACCCCAAACATTCTGTGGTTCTGTGAAACCCAGCATCCAGGAGAACTGCTGGTCCAAACTTCCAAGTCTTTCCTAGCTGATGCAGCTGGAGATGCTCTGGACCATGATGATCACCAGGTCTGTGTTAGTCTTCCTCTAGCAGCCTGGTCCATCCAAGAGTTTGCCCACCATCTATATTTAAATGCAAACACTGTACCTCTAGCTTGAGACGAGAAGAGAAAGCTGTCTGTATCCACTGTCTCATGGTGCCCAGGAGTCCATTTCTTTACATGAAATTTAGCTGCTATGGTTGCAGTTCCTGCACGGCAGCAGTTCTCCACAATCCTTAATGTTCTTAAATATTTTCCACCTCAGCCCCAATGTGTAGCATTAGAGGGTCTTAGATGCTAATCTTTTTTTCCCTGCATTTGTTTGATCCAGACTGGGATCTGTTTTAATTCCAACCTAGTTTTATTTCAAAAGTTATGCATCATCAGCACATAAGGAAAGTTTCTTTGCTAATGATAAAAGAGTGAAAAAGAATGTGAATTATAAATGAGATAAAAAATGTACACATTTATTTCAGTGCTACTTGTCCATATTTCTTTATTTCTTTTTCTTCCTTTTATCTATGGGTATCAAAAAGCAAAAAAATGCCAAGAATGTCACATTCCATTGAAGTTATACTGACAGTATGTTCAGAGCAATCCACAGCAACAGCTGTATTGCCCATATATCTTCAGGCAGAAAATTGTACATCATCTCAGACAATGCATCCCATTACAGACCTACACAAGGGCCACACTGCAGTCATGGTGGGAACCATCACTCGAGTCCCTTCGTTTGTTTGTGTGCACAAGAATCGTGCTTATAATATTGCTGTAACATAGCACTTTGCATCTAATTTAAGAAATACTGGGCCTTTTGTTTGTCTGACGAGGTCTAACCTAAAGACAAAAGACGAAGTCCAGCCTGAAGTTTATGAGACATTACCAGACATTCATGTTCACACATACACACTCCATCAGAGGAATTTATGGCCATTACGATGTTCTCTAATGAGTACAAAATGAGACCGTTACATATTCACTTAATTAGTTTGACAGATTTTCATTTAAATATAAAAAGACTTCTAGTCTTTAGAGAACAAAAGGAGGGCTTTCTTTCCAGTTTAGTTTTTGACTCTGCTTTGCTGGAGCAGGAGGTTGAGGGTGACAACTGAAGGGAGACGATTTAGTGTGAAAAATTCTCATCTTTTGATTTCATGTTGCCATTTCTTTGCTGCTTTTCCAGTTCCCCTGGAGCACCTTGAGGAGAGCTGCGTGAGGTGGCTGGTTCAGTTGCAGCCAGGAAAGCCAGAATGAGAACTTGGCTTTTCCAAAGCATGATGGATGCTTTGAGATTTGGAGGGTGTGGAGGGAACTCTAAGAATATTAGAAAGCTGCTGTGAGCCCCAAGTGAACTTTGGTCTCCAAACCTATTAGCTCACTCTGTCTCACTGTTGGTACAGTTCTTTGACCTGACTTACATCCCATAGTATCAATGTAGGTGACTCCTGCTGTAATACAAGTTGGAACTGGCATTATAAGCTTGCTTGCAGTTTTATTATGCCCTTTTAACAGTTTCGTGCATTACAAAGAGTTCCAGAGTATAGCACAAGCCTTGACATACAGCAGACAAGTAATGCTGGGACTTGATCTTTATAGGAGCCCATTCATTTGTGCTCTGTAATTGAAAATGTTTTCTCAAATGCCTGCTTTCGAAGATTGACTGTGATTCCATGTCGCATAGGATGGAGTGAGAGAGCGCACCATACTCTGGTTTCTTTGTATCCTTGAGCAAGTGGTCTATTGGTGTGGTCCCTGGAGCTCATAAGCTCTTTTCTCATCTTTGTAGCTGTCCCTTGAAAGCATAAAAAAGAACAAGGTGAAGTTGCTGTGGGCTCACAGCCATCACTGTAACATGTGCTAGCCTGGACTCTTCTCAAGCCTTTTCAAAAAAGCTAATGTTTACCTGTTGTAACCTTAGGGGCATGGAGTAGTCTCCAGCGTCTTTATCCACGCATCTAGGCATCTCCTACGCAGGATCAGACAACGCATTGGTAAATAAATGCCATTGTCTGAAGGTGTGTTAGTGATACAAACTCTGTCACATTTGAAGTTATCCACGTGCCATAGGAGCAGGAACCATTTAGAGAAAATGTACTGCAAAATCAGCTGCTATCTCTGGTGGAAAAATGTTGATGTTTTAGCAGAAATCTCATTTTTAACCTGTTTTGGAAAGAGGTGTATTTTGTTTATGATTATCACTAAGAAGTGGGAGAGCTTGTAGGCTAACAAGTGACATGTCTTCTTTCCCTTGCCGCCTGTCTTTTCTACTCACTACTGCCATTTCACTGCACACAGACAGATCATGTGCAGCCTGAGGCAGTACAGCACTCTGAGCTCTCAGCAGCAGTGCATCTCCACCTATTTTTTCTACTCTGGACTTGGCAGAGAAAGTGTCTAGTCCTTGCATCGTGGACTCACATATTTCTGCTTTGTCTCTCACTTACATGCAGGAATGACAGCATGAAAAGAGGCAGATAGCTGCCCAGACACACCCAACTTTCTGCTTTTTATGATATTTCCTTAATAGCACAGCTCTGTCGGTCCAAGCTTTTTTTGGGGGGTGGGGTGGGGGGAGAAGCCCCCTTGATCATATGACTCTGCAGATTTCTGTAGGCTGAGTGAGCAGTTCTGGCTGGCAAAATCTGCTTGCAAAAATGTTTCTTCAAATTTCAGAGACACTGGAGTTGCACAGTAGTGTCTTTAAGCCTCCTTCGCATAATTGCACTCCGTATGATATTTTTCCATAAGGGTCAGTAGGGGTGTGGGGTAAGGAACACAGCAGGTTCTACCCTAGCAGCACGTCTCCCGCAAAGGAGGCATGTTTGGGCGGGAGAGAAAATAACATGGTGCATACATGCAAACATGTGAATGAGAGCAACCATGGAGAGTGAGCAAGCCACAAGTAGCTCACAAAAACTTCTGCTCTGGAAGCCTCATCTTTCCAGTATGCCAAGGAAGATATTAGCAGAGGAAGTTACTCTCACAGCCCCGAAGAATCATCTGAGATTGGTGTAAGCTAAGAGTAAATGGTCCCTTTTTATTGTGCCACATTTTTATGTGGGGACAAATTTGTTTGTGGAGTTACCTCATTAAAGAGGTGAGCCTAGCCTCAGGAAATTACAGAGTTTGTGGCATGTTATTTAGCAAAAATATAAAGCGTGATCTTAGGTACGCCATCTCTTCTTTCTCTGGAGGGCAGCTGAAAGAATGTGTCCTTGCTCGTCAAGCTGTCAGTCGATGTCAGATACTACAGTGGCTGTTGATGGGAATACAATGACATTGATTAGAGAGTTTTTCACCTTAATAACTTTAACCACCTGGAACATCATAAACTTTGCCACTGAAGCCATGCAGTGTACAATCCCAGCTCTGCAGAGCACCAGCCACACTGATGCTTGTCACAGGCATCCCCTTGGTGTGCTCATCACAGGTAGTGCACACTAGGGCACATTCTCCGTTTGCACCAAACTTCTCCTGTCTTCGTAGGAGGGCCCAGGTGATGAATAGTAGGTTTTGTGGTACCTTCGAAGTTATTATGGGGTACCTGCAGCTAACACTTAGTACCTCCTTTCCCAAGTCCCTTACTGGCTTTGTTTCTTACCAACAGAGCAACTAGTTAATCTTAAACAACCCGTGACTGGGCCTGGCCCTGAAAAATGTCTTCACTGAATTTACGTAACAGAAACCGTATAAAATACAAACTGTTTTGAAGGTTAATAGTATTTTAGCAACACATGAATGACCCATTCTAAAAACATCAGTGTTCCTTTTAACCTCGTGTTTTGTCTCTAGAGTCACTTAACCAAGGGAGCTTCAGAGTACATATAATTTGCTCCTTTCAATGATGTACCTAGCAAACAGTACACCCTGGAGAATGACTCTTTGAGTCTTATTTCAGTCTTGCATCTTTTAGGATTTATTCCCAATATCATCTGGCAGCAGCAGTTTCTGTTTCTCAGTTATAGTGATTTCTCTTTGGAAAGGCTAGCAACAGCTATGCCAGCTTGCTCTGTACCTTTTTCCACACCTTTTTCACATCTCTTCTATCTGCAGTCATTTGTCCTTCAGTTTATTCATCTTTTTGTATTCCATATGCTGTACTGTCATCATTTCAGCTGTGTTTTTTGTTCTTAAATTGGTTGGGATATGCAGCTTTTTCAGTAATTCATAAAGAACTACTTGCTTAATTTCACTTCTATTTTTGGAGGCTACATGTTGGCCTGGTCATCTCTGCATGATGAGCACTAAACGTAACAATTTCCAGGGACATTTCTGTACTGACTAGCAGGAGTTCTTAGAAGTCAACATGAGGTGTCCCCCAAAGACTCGTGTGCATCTGACATATCCAAACCAAAACTCCTTGAATTATGGTAGATTTGGATTGCTTTAGGCTTGGATTGCCCACCTCAGATCTGCTGTCTAGAACAACAGATTAGTGCCCTTAAACCATTTAAAGCATTTCTTTGGTTCATAACATGCTTTCTGTGGGGCCACTCACCTTTGTGTAACCAACCTATACCCTTATCAGAGCTTACAAAGTTTGTTCCTGCACAGAGGTTACGTGCTGGGAGCCACGGCTAAGTGCACAGCTACTCCATTTACATGTCTAAGTGCCTCTTGGATGATGCTGGTACATTCATAGATGCTTGAGGTTCCCAGTAACATTTTAAAAAACAGCTTTTGTGCTAGAAGATCTTGCGCTGAACACAGACTGGCTCAGCCATTGTGACACTTCCCACACCTCCCTTTAACCATTTAGAGCTTGTGGCCCAGTTGCCCTTTGGTTTACTATGAATGTCCCATCCCAGGACGTGCCTCCCATATACTGTGTCCAACTGAGAGTAGGAAAAATTTTATTCATCGGTCATGTGTGCCCACACTCTGGAAATAGAGCTGTGAAATTTATAGAGAGCACAAGGCTTTTTGCCACTTTCATGTGCTAAAACCTCAGAAGTGCCTGATGTTTATCCGCAGGTGCCAGCATGCCCAAGAAGTCCCTCTGCTTTGTCCTTCCCGGAGATTGCCAAGTTGGCTGCTAATGTCAGGTAGGAACTGACCTTTTCCCCAACCAAATGCAAACACCGCAATTTTCATGTTTCATTCAGGATCCAGGTGCTTTTATTCCATGTTGTTTAGCTCTCTCTCCCTTGTGTGGCATGGGCTTTTTAAAATGATCTAATGAAAAGGAGTTTGGGCCTAATGACGAATTAGTGTTATTGGAATTTAAGCTGCTTTTGTTTTTTCAAGTTATTCTTATCAGGGAGGCCATGCTTCTGGAAGAGGAGCAGAGGCTGCTCCTTTTAGTAAAGCTGACAAAGCAGGAAATGATCGGCCAGCTCTTGACAAAATCATAGCTGAACATTCACTTTGAGCCACAGCAGAGGAGACCCAGACTCATAAATCAACCTATTAAGCCTTCAGACATGAGTTTTTGGAACCTCCTAGGCGTTTCTTTTTTCTGCTGCTGATAAGCAGTCTTTAAGGGCGCAAGCTTGGTGATATCATTAAGGATGAGAGCAAGTGATGTTGCTCCAGGCCTGGAGTCAAGGCAATGAGTGACCTTACCCCTCTAGAAAAAAATACCAGCAACTTTAGCTTTGCATATTTATTATACATAAGCAAAAATTGAAGTGAGGTACCAGTTTAGCAGGAAGGAGAGATGATCGTGTCCGTGTGGAAGAGCTAGAATTTCCTGAATTGTTTTAAGAAGCTACATTGAAGGAATCAGACCCTCTCAGAGCTGAGTAAGTGGTTTCAGAACAAACAAATGCTTTGAACAAATGTGGCCTTTCCTCCCCTCCCTTTAAGAACATCAGAGCAGATGCTGACACTGCATAAAATTATCTCTTTTTTAAGGGATCTTGACTGATACTCTCGTCTAACCTTTTTCAGACCATGAGAGTTTTCCAGGAACAACTAGCAGAGGTAGCAGTGTGCAGCCTAAGTAGCCAGAGGTGTTGGCTGCAGTGTGTGTCCCAGGAGCTTAACTTTGGTTGTGACGTAGGACACAGCCTCTTAGATCTCAGCGTGCTGCTGCTTCAGCTTCTTGGAGTGAGCTGGGGACCATGACTTTGTCTGGTTTTCCTTCCTGGATTACCAGCAAGGTGCATACGAGACACTGGGAAATGGCCCTCCTCTGCCAATCTCTTTGAAGAGGGCCTCTGTGACCCATATCTCCTTAGTGCTACTTGTGTGGCCAGGAGCTCCATCCTGCCTTTTATTGCAGTCTGAAGGTTAAGCCTAGCTCGAGTGAGTGGCTGAAGGGGAAGAATCTGTCGGGTTTTTGCAGTTTGATTCTGCACCGTGGAGGACAGGAGGCGTTTTGGCGTGTCTGAAATTGAGGCCTTCAATGAGACCTGTGTGCAGTCTTAGTACACGTGCATATCTGGTGCTCTACAAAGCAACAGCAAGCCTTCATGTGAATGTTTAGGGGCAAAGAAAAATACAAACTGTCAGCACTTATCATTATTTAAATTTGGGAGTGAGGCAGCTAATATTATTCTTTACTGTTTACCTAGCTCTAATCCCCTTGGAAGCTTAAGGAAAAATTATCTACTTCTAAAAAATCACTAGTATACCTCTTTGCTCCTAGAAAACATGAAAATAAAGGGTGGTAGTTACATTGTACGAAGTCTGATTACTAGGTGTACAACTTCAGGCTCTTGTTGGATTGCTATAATGATGGGTAACTCTTTCCTCTGGGGGCAATCTTGTGCAACTCGGTGTTCGGCTTTGTGCAGGCATTGGCTAGCAGCAAAGAGACAGTGCACAGGCAGCTTAGCAATGCAAAGATACACCACTGGGCTGGTCCTTCTATAGCAAATGGGATGAAAATCTTGTGACTTGGGTGAGACAATGTCCATTTAACCTAGAGGTAAATGCTGATCAGCATTCTTCTTTTGTCCCACATTTTTCACCAAAATAACATAGGAGCTGAGCACTCAGGGAAAGCAATAGCCTGTTGGTCTTTGCCAGGTTGTGTGAAACTGCTGAGGGAGAAATACAAACAGTGGCTTCTCAAGAAAGAGGGAAATCTGTAAAAAATCACATCACCCCCCAGTCAACTTCCGTTACTCTGTAAAAGAACTCACTGCTCAGAAAAGCAATTCCTGAGTCCATAAACAGGCCTTTGATGATAAATAGGCCCTAGAGTTGCAGAGAAATCTGTATCTTACCCAGCGAGGTGGCTGGCCTGCAAACTGACAGTCTCTTGCTCCCCACAGAACAGATGTTATATCAGCCTGAATTTTTTAGCAATGTGTTACTGACTCCTCTTTGTTTAGGGTGGGGCACCTGCAGAGCGGAAGGGATAGTCTGGTCTCAGTGCCCTCTGCTCTCAGCCTCTGTGTTTGCAGGCCTGACTGGTAGGAGTGCAGTAAAATGGAACCAAATCGTCACTGCTGAGCAGAAAAGGTTTTTCTCCTTCATTTGGAGGTGTCAGGGAGAGATGGGCTCGATTATTAGGGGGCCACGATGCCTGGGTTTCATTTCTGCCTTTGCCACATATTCACTCTGAGATGAGAGGCAAGATGTTTATTTTTATGTATTTGCTTTTCTCTGTCTACGCTGTGTGTATGACAGTCCTTCCTGAAGTGAGGGATATTATGAGGCTTAATTACCATGTGCAAAGCACTTTGCAAAATACATTGCACCACTCAAGGTATGAAATGGTAATTAAAAGGAAAAAAATAAGGTCTTTCTCTCTAATTTTCAGAGGAATGTCTTTGTACTTTGACTTGGTTGCCGTAACCACAGCCCAGGAGATTTTCCTGCTAAGTAGATGGTAAGAACTGCTTCTTAGCAGAAGAAAAACATCAGCCTTCCTCAGCCTCAGTCACCCAAGAATGAGCCTTTTGAAGTGAAAAAGAGAAACAGATTCTTCATCATTCTCCCTCCCATCCAGCCTGTGGGAGCCCTCAGGTCTATTCAGCCCCACATGCCCAGGAGAAGGAACCCACCAGTTACAGTGAAGGTCCTGCAGGACATTGCTGTTAGTGGCAAGAAGTAGTGTTTGAACTTCATGTAGCTAGAAGGAGGCCGTGACTGCAGTGCCAGGCAGGTAGTTGTGATGTCTATCCAGCACTTGGAAGACAGGGGCTGTGGTCACAGGGCCAGTGTATGACCTTTACCTTTCTGCTTCCCCTCTTCCCCAGTGCCTAACTGGTCATTCTGTCTTTGTGGAGGGGCTGGCACCATGAGCACTACAAACTTGGCTTGTATTTCCACTACCTCGGAAAGTATGCGTGATAGACAGAGCTCCCCTGGTAGCTGTAGCTCTCCATAAGTGTTAGAATCTACAGGATTTCACAAATAAAGCTGACACTGTCTGTGGTCTGCTCCCTCCCATCCCATTAGGTCTTGATATTGGGTGAAAGTCTTGCCTCTTAGCTCAGGAAGTCTGCTGAACAGCGCTTTTACGCATATAATTGTGGCATTTCTCTACTCCTGAGGATTCTGCAGTGCTTCAGCTCTCACAGGGTTCACCAGAAATGAGGAACACGTGATAAGGCACGGGAGGTACCATAAAGCAGTTCTGTCACAGAGAGCTCAGGAAAACACAGCATTGTACCTTTATGTGTATCTTTGTTTGAAGTTGGAGATAAATCATAAGCCACAGGGCTGGAAGCCATTTTACAGCTCATGGTGTGGGAATGGGTGTGTGTGGGTGTGGGCGGATGCATTGCTTCAGAGTAAACCAAAAGTAAGCCATATTTGTTTTGCATGCTTGTTTGAGAGAACTGCGCTGGGAAAGAAAGAGTAAGGAACAACAGGGAGTTTAGTTTTGCTCTGCAAATTGTCCATATGTCTTTTGGGGTATTTTGTTCATTACGTGCTTTACATAGGTAAGTGCAGCTAGTGACTAAAAGCAGAATGCAGGTAAGACTTGTCCTTTGATGGAAGTAGTGAAGCAAGAGCCTCTTCTCTTACACGTGCTGTTTAAGGAGGCAGCAGTAAGTGCTGTTGGAGGAGTTGTTTTGCAGACCAAACAGAGCTGGACAGCCTGAGCAGCTGATGGATCTGTAACACTAAGTTGAACCCGCTCTTGTAAACAGGTTTTCCTGTAATATGTTTGTTACTCCCAGCCTCTCCTAAGGGTGTTTCTGTATCTTTACATCCCCTGTGTGCACCTATGTGATGCAATGCCACACGATGACGTTGCAACACAGCACATCTAGCCTGCGATGTGTGGGGGCCACCAGGAAAATGCTGGCAGTTCTTTCAAGGGCTTTTGCCTCACTGTCAAGGACAAATACTGGAAGAAAAGAAAGAGAAGAAACAAAGGGATGGACTGGGAAATGTGGAAAAGTCACAATGGAAGAAGGGGCTGCAAAAATACCACCATGTGTATGTCAGCACAGTTTCCATTGCTAAGGCCTCTTCTCCTCCTTCTGCAGGTTTACACGGCCACCCCTTCCCCTCATGACTGCAGTGGGACTAATCAGACAATAAGGATTACTCATGTGAGTAAAAGCTTGCAGGCCTGAACTGCCAAGTGTTGCCCACACTCATGTTTGTTCTTCCCAGCACTGACTGCACCCTGGGAGATGGGCAGAGAAGTATTTTCCAGGGCCCTGAACTTTTTAGCAGCAGTTGCAAGGTTAATTTGAGCAGTCTTATGACCTTCTGACCCTCAACATGCTCTGGGGTGAAAGGTGCTTTGTTCCTTGTCCCAGTTTTGTCTGAGGATCTGAGGAACGGACAGTCTGAGGAGCTAATGTGCCATTCAGATAATGGAGAAAGGTCTAGCAATGTCAGCTTTACTAGGTGTTAATGACTGATCCTGAATTTCTGTTTTAGCAGATGGTAGGTGGAGCAGCTCCTTTGCAGTGTCCTGTACCTTTTTTTTTAATAAATGGCTTGGTCAACTTCATGACTGGGTTCCTATCCAGTGTATGCTTTGGATCAGGTCTAGTCCTGCAATGCTTTGCTGAAAAGATGTAGCTGAAATGAGGGGATTAAGGCAAAACATTTTTCAAATAACTGAACAATCTCCTGCATGCGAGCTGGAGATACTAATGTATGCTTGATACAGCACTGGCCTTGGAATCAAGACACTGGCTTCTAATTATTGCTAGTTGTTATCTACATTGTTGTATCTCATATAAGCCCTGCTCATGGGGTTAGGAACCAACAGTGCTTGCTGCCATAAAAGCAGAACAAAAGGCAGAGTCAGGTCCTCAGGCAGCAGAAATCTCCCAAGTATGCCCTGTGGTATCAGATAGTCCTCAACAGCCCAAAGGGTGTTGTGGCCATCATTGCAGCACTGCACCCTTCAGGGCTGGTGCAGCAATTCATGTTTATTTGTGACAGAAGCATACTGCCTGTGAAGTTACAGCACAGTTATTTAGCCCAAATAAATTTATTTTATTAGTGATATTTAGTGTGAAGATTTTATGTTTAAAAAGCATTGAGTGGCACAGCAGTGTGGCTGGTCCGAGAGATGCTTTGGAAGAGGCCATTGCAGTCTTGAATTGTTTGAGGGATTTGTCTTGTGAAATAGGTGAGCTTTACCAAATGCTTTCCATCCTCTGTAAGACTCTTCTTCTTGTTTCATGATAAGAAGCAAATGTGGTGTTCGAATGTTTTTGTGATGATTGCAGTTTTCATGTCATTCCAAAGAACTATTTCACAAATAAATGAAGAGATGCTGTTTTAACAACCTCATTAAATAGGAACACAGCTCTTTTTGAATGTATGGTATCACTTATGCCTATTAGGTATGTGAGGTTACTTCTCAAAGCAACACTCAGCAGCAGAAAGTCATGTGGTTTCTTTCTTATGCATTTATGCGCTGAGCTGCGTTCTTTTAATCCCATCTGCATCAACAGATTGGTGTTATGGTAAAACAGTAATTTCTTTTGAAAAATCATTCCCAGCAGCAGGTCATGAAACAGCGCTAGCTGTTACTGAGAACAGGTCTGAAAACTGAAATTTTGCAAGAAGTGTGCTGTTTGGTGACAAACATCAGTAGCTACAGTTCTGTACTTGTCAGAGGTGGTGTAACTGATCCTGGCAGCTTTCCTTTACTATACAATGGTTATTCATCTTTCCATTAGGTTCAGACATGTGAGACCCATTCCACTGCCAGCTCTGACACTCATTGCCAGTGTCACACTGGATTTCTGCTTTACCTTTTCCTGAAGAAAAGACCTAAGAGCTAAGAATTTTTTTTTTCATAGTTAAGGCATACGTAAGAGGATCTCACTTCAGTTTCAAAGTCATTAAAATATTTTCTGTCATGGAACTTAAACAGGGAGATATCTTTCATCTGACTTACCCCTGGTCGGGGGGGGGGCTTATGAGAGTTTGTAACAAATGGCTTTTTTAAAGAATGAATAAGCTTTCATAGTTACCATAAGCTGCCTAATAATTCTGAAGGATCTTATCTTTTTAATGAAAATGACTGTAGTGTAAGTCTTATGCCAGCTCTGAGTTCATGCTGCCACATTCCATGTTCCTTACCCACGTTTGGTCTTAGGGGCTAGTGTTCAAAGATGGATTTGCCAAGGATAAAAATTGCTTGATGAGAAGATTTTTATTTTTCAGTGTCGCTGGCATTTCAGCTTCCCTCCAGAGAAATGTAGAGTGCGGTATAATAGCTGCTCTGATTGCTTGCTGGCTGAACAAAGCAATCATAGTTGATGCTGGAGGGAGATGGTACATTTCTATGTTTCTGTAAGGCAGGAATGGGTAAGAGTATTCCAGGAAAAGCATTCACTGATTACCTTTGGGAAGATTTCACTGTGATGGTGCGCAGCCATGGTGGTGTTCTCAGTTCTTGAGCTCTGCCACTGGCTCTAGCGACTCCTCTTTCTCCTTTAGTCAGATACCCAACACCTTGCTAGTTCCTTCTTCTGGAGAAATAGAGAGGAATGGGGTAGAGTCTGAAAAGATGAATTGTCCCCACATCTTATGCCCATGTCTCAAAAAGAAAAAAAAAAAAGGCAATTACTTGACTGCTAGCCTGTGTGTTTTAAGGTTAAGCCAAGTACGATTCCTGATGTCTCAGGGCCTAATCTCTAAGAGCCATACACATTGATCACCTACCTTTATCACCTGACACACTGGTAGGACCGAAGGGCAGTGGTGATGTCTGTTCCCTAAAAGCAGGGGCAGGATTTTTTCCTGAGGTCAAGGGACTAGCTTGCCTCTTTGCCAGATTGGAAGCACAACCTTTCCAACCAGTTTGTCAGCTCAATTATTTAGCAACCTCCTTTGTTTATGCTGTAAAACGTGGCTCCTGCATTGAATGTGGATTGCCAGAGGGCACAGGAACAACACAGTGAGTTACTTTAAATCCTGTGCATAAACTACATCAGGCCTTAGAGATGTAAAGAGGAGGTTTCTCTCTAGCTGGTAGATTTATTCTCAGTCACATTCCTGTGACCGTGGTGGAGGGAACAGGCAGAGCAAATGGGGCAGAATACAGCTCATGCAATGTGGTTAGAATAGCAAGAGCTTCAGAGCAAAGAGCAAAACACATTCTGCACTGCTGGGGGATTAGAGTCAGGCTGACAGACAACAGGGACTTTAACTCCTTGCAGATCTTTCACCTGCCATCATGGTCTTTAAACCCATTTGGGCTCTAACAGAAATGAAGGTGAATAAGAGAGAGATTTTCCTTGAAACCTGAGTTATAGAGTCTTGAAGATGTTAATATTCACCTTGGGCTCAGACCTGCAAGATGCCGTTCATGGTGAGCCCCGATAAGTTCAGTGAGCTACTCTACACCTGGAGGTCATGAAGTTTTCTTTACTCACTTTGCTCACAAGTACTGACATATTTAAATGCAAGCCAAAAAATGCATGATTTATACTTCAGTCTGGCTCTGACTTGTGCCAGAGTTTGGAAATTGCTGCCCTCATAATTCCACTGTCTTTGTCGCTTACTGGGGATGTTTGTTGGGCTGCTCAAGTAAAAGGGCATGTTGCCTGCAATCAGGAATTAATAGCATAATGCAAATTGCAGGCAAGTCACTTCAGAAATGCCTTCTGCGTGCAGCGCTACCGTGAAAATGATCAGCAGATCTGACCAGGAAGGCTTACCAAAATAAGTGGTTCCCAAGTGACTCAGTCCCGTGCACTGCTAGATATTCTGGTTTGATCCAGCAAAGCTTTTAAGATCATGATCAGCTTTAAGAACGTGAGTAGTTCCACTGAAATGATCTGGATTACCCCCGTGATGGCATGGGGACAGCATGCACAGCCTTGCAGGATCAAGCCCTCGGATAGAGAGGCCATGTGCTGGAGGAAGGGAGAGAGGTGACTACTGGCACTGCTGTTGCAGAGTAGCACCCTGGAATTCAGGGCAAAAGCACGTTGGACTTTTTTGTTTAATGCCAATCTGCCTGAAGTCCTCAAACTGCAAGCCGAGATCAACAAAGAAGGCTAAAACCTCTAACACCAGCTTCCCTTATTTGCTGACAGAAATGTCAGGCACAAAATCGAATTCTTTCTGGGTGTCAGGTAAGTCAAAGACTGCAGAGTGCCCCAAAAGGGAATTCTTGGGGATTTATGTTCCATCAACAAGACGAGTGATAATTAAAGCCTGAATATTTCTGCTAAGCTGGGAGACAAAAAAGAACCGTCTTAATTCCTTAAATTCCTCATGCCAGGCTGTAAAATGTATACTCCATTCATGCCTGTGTCTTACTGCTTGTTCTCTCTGTGTCTCTTTCTTTAGTATTCAGCCACCTGTTTGTAAGCAGTGTCCTGCAGGTTCTCAGGGCGGCTTTCTTCTTCACTCTCTCTCTGCCCTTGGTCTTGTTGCTTTGACACTGAGGCCTCGTTGTCTGCAAGAGACAGTACATTAAAGCTCCCTGGCTTGCCTGGCTCCCATAACTTCATTCTTCAAAAGTTTCTGAGTTTCCTGGGTGATAAAACATGAGCAACATTTGCTCTGACCTGAACCATTTCTGAAGGCATTCAGCCCTGTTTGTTATGAAGGTTACTCAGGGTGGGTGGTGGGGCATGAGTATTCCCAGTGATGGCAATTCCTGAAAAGTGTCAGAAAGTCACTGCCTGCACCTTTTACACTGCAGGATTGTTTTGATTAGTGTTTTAGGGTATGCTGAAAAATACATTGGACACGCTGGAGGGTGAGAGATACCAGCAGAACAAATCAGCATGTTACAAGATTGGCTGTCAATGCCTTCACCCAGCTCTCACCAAAAGAAAAAGAGAAAAGGGGAAAAGGAAAAAAATCCAAGCCCCAGCTCTGTATATACAGTAGCTATCAAACTGTCACAAATCACTACTATTATGTCCTGGGTTAGAATAATATAATAGTGGAGTGTTTGCTAGACTTGTAAAAGCCTCCAGTTATTCACTGGAGACCAAACTAGCGAATCAAGCAGGACAGTGTTTAAAACCATTAAAAAACCTATAAAATGACAAAAACCCCCACCCACTAAATAGTTCTGGAATGCTGTGAGTTGGCTGCGTGGGATTTTTTTTTTCTTTGCTCTGCATTATTTATCCCCTTAAAATTAATACCATATGCATGATGGATGGCTCAGGGCTTTACAGAGACTTACAAAGTTCCCTAACAGTTCTCAAGCAATCACTTTGGAGTCTGATTCTGTTCTCATTTATTCTGGAGTATATGGGAAATAATTGTGTGCATGGCATGTCTATTTTCCTTGATATAATATATGCTAGGGAATAATAAGACCTTGAATGTCTGGCCTTTGCAAAGAGAGATCCAGGCCACTCCAAATACTCTCTAGTTATTTTGTGTAGTTTTTCCTGCATTTCTTGTGCAGAAGGATCTTCTGCTAGCATCGATGTGTTGGCCCCAGTGAAGACGTGCTGCATTTCTGCTCCCAGTCCCAGCTCACACAACCAGCGTCACTTCTGGTAGAAATGAAAAAGCTTCAGTTTTGAACTTTGGAAATATCCACTCACAGGTCCAAATTTTTTTTTAAAAAAACCACATTTCCTTAATGGCTTAGATAAAATACTGAAACTGAACCAAAGCCCAAGTTCTGGTGGGTCTGGCAATCCACAACCCAGCCAGCAAAACAAGTCACCACATCTGCATCTCTGTGACAGACCTAGTGTAAACTGTCCCCTCAGCTCTTTTGGAAGAAAAAAAAAAAAAAGTGGAATTTTGAAGACTAAAAACCAAAATATTTCCATTCTAGGTGACTTGCTCTTCCATTTTCTTAGAAGCCTGGTCTTCATGATGGGACGTTGTGTCACACATTTCATGATAGTTTATCTGCCTGGAGAGAAGAAGAGGTAGGCCATCATGAGAGATGTTGCCTGACCAAACCTGGTAACTGAATAGCAGTCTTCACAGGACAGTGTTGTGTCATTTCCCAGTCCCATGACAATGGTTGGGTGGCACTGGCTTTCCTCATGAAAACAGTCATTATTTTCTGCTCAAAAAAAAGCATATACTTTTTAGCTTGAAACTTCATTTCCTTATAGAAACACATGAAAACTTTAGAAAACGATCATTTAGCAACCAGCCCCCCGTCATACACATTGACTTTGCCTTTCATGAACCTTACCAGCACATTGGTAAGTGCTGCCAGTGTGGTCGAAGGTCATTCTGCAGCATCTCTGCCATCAGGGAATGTGACGGTTCATAGCTAATATTAAGCCAAATTAACAGACAGGGTTTTAATGCAACATCAGTTATGTAGAATACTTGCAGAAGGAATCATGGTCCTGCTTTAAGCAAAGCTCTTGGGTACGCACTTCAGGTTAACACAAGTACAAGTTCTTTCTTGTGTTGTGTCTTAGAAGTGATGAATGCCAAGTTGCTTTGATTTTTCTGCAGACTTGCTTTAAACTTAAAAACCTTGACTGTGACAGGTAACTTGGAACCTTTTCTAGCACAAATTTTGTCACAATGGCAGTAAGGCAGACCGAAGAAAGTCACCAAAGTTGTCTTAGTAGGAGTTTTACAGTACGATACCCAATGAACTTGTGAAAATCTTACTTGATGTGACATTGTGAAGCTTCACACTTCTTTGTTAAACCTCTCCAAGAGGAGAAGCAGCTTGCAGCGATCTCTCAGTATCACTGTTTTAATCAAAATACATCATCCACATAGACAATTCTGCAGGAGAAAGATTTACGTGAGATCTAGTGACTAAAAAAAAGTCTGGGTTTGATCTTTGGAAGTAATGAGTTATTGCCACTGAGATACCCTCCTTTCAGAAGTCATTTTGCCTCCAAAGAATCAAGATTTTGCTGTGGCACTGACAGAAGGAGGTAGAATATTAGGTGGGAACCTTTGTGCCCTCTCAGCAAATACTTGATTTTCTTTTAGAAGGAAAAATATGATTTTCTATCTGGTTATGATTCGTGAGGCTGCCGAACCCAGTTTGCTGAGCAGATCCCTGTACAAAGAAAGTTGGATTGTGGTCCTTTTCAGTCAGACAGACACCTAAGCCACCTGCATTCAGGAAAGCACGTAAGCCTCTCCGTCACACCAAGCCTGTATAGGAGTCTTGTTATAGTGAACTTCAGATCATGCTGCATAGCTCATAGCTAGCCAGAGNTTCTGGACTTCTGGACAGAGTTTGTGTCTTCTGTTTGGTCAAGTAACTCGTATGCTATCAGTAATTACAATAACCTGTGTTTTATCTGTTAAGCAATAGTAAGGTTTCAGCTGAGTGTAAAATACTGATAAAGGTGTTCACTGATACATTTGCCTCAGTAGGATATACTTCTGAAAAAGAGATGTCACAGCATTTGTGAAACATCACGGTCTCTTTTTCTTACCATGATAAATTGTCTGAATCAGAGCCTGACCATGTTTTCTACTGGCAGAATAATTCAGATTAAGCAACTAAATGCAGGTTTTATGTTGCAATAAAAAGAAGTTTGCGTTGTCTTAAAATGTTCTGCCGCCTTCCCTGTGATTGGAGTGCTTTTGCTTCAGTCATTGTTAACTGGCTTTATTTGATTCCTTGGAGTCACACAGTGCATTTCCTTGTTGTGTCATGTGCATCAAGCTCCACATTTTACTTTCAGCATCACAGTTACCTTTGCAACTGCTTCTTACTTGACATCATAATAGTTTCTCTACTGTAAGAGAAATGATGGCTTGGTGAACTTTGAAGAATGGCATGTGCTTAGAAATGCCCAATATTAGCATCACACTTTCCACTTACCTGATCTGAAGCCAGTGGCAAAGACAGATCCCACTTTTCCTCCCACATTTTATGGGAGCTTGCAAATTCTGACCATGGAGCAAGAATTAGAGGACATTTCAATTCCCTGTTGGGAGTACCATTGACAAGGGTTTATATTCAATATATGAGATGTGAATGAATAGCCCTCTGTTTCTGCCCTGTCGTGTGTAACTGTTTATTTACAGTGTTACACAGAGCCCCCACGGGGTCTCACGAGTGCGTGGATGGATGATGTTAATCCAATCAAGACAAAATATTTTAATGCCCACAGTGTTTGATGAGAGTCCATTCAGCAAACCATCTTGTTGTGAAGTATTAGCAAGGCTGTGGTTAGCATCCACAGTGATCTTTAGTCCCGGCTGTAGCTGCTTTCAGCGTTAGCAGCTTCAAGAGATGTATACGATGAGGAGGGAGGAACCATACTTGGATAATTTGACAGAGCACTTGACTACCTGGCAGTCTAGTAACCAAATGTAATTAAAAACATTCCTCTCTCCAGCACAAGGCTTGTGAATCTGTCCTGGCTGTTTGTAATTAGAGATGTTGAGTGGATATATTGTTTTTGGAGTGAGGTTATTGTACTTTCCTTGCTTCTGGTCCTCCTGTTTTATGGTGGCATGTTCTTCGGGACATCTGGAGGAGTCCAATATCAGAAGTGATCTGGGAAGGAGCAGCACAGAAAGCGGTGTGAGCAGGTTGAAGATCAAAGGAGAGCGCTGCCCTGCTTTTGGGGTACTCTAAAGAAAACATTTTGAATTTCAGCACATCATTAATGAAGCTCAAGGTAGACTGATCTCCTGCTACTGATAAAGTGTGAAGACGTAGACCCCTTGCATGGGAAGAGGAAAACAACGATAAATTTAGAAATACACGCTGTACCAGGACAGCGAGAGGGCAGGGCAGAGCTCACTTGGGAAAATTAGCACGTTCCCCCCAGAGCAAGCACAGTGGATTACAGTAAACTGGTGGATTACAGCGAGCTCCCATGCTGAGCCTGTAATGTGCTTGCACCTTCGTTTTGCTCAGCCCTGTTTCCCATCCCAACCCTGACCTACAGGCCAAGCTTTCAATCAAAAGGGATCCTTATCTTTTTCCTTCTTTTCCAAAACTGTGTGAATGGCTGAGCAGGACTCTTTGAAGTCAGTGGGTCTGCAAACCACTCTGTGCTTTTGAAATTCAGGCCATGAATTTAGGCACCTGCTTTTTCAAGATCTTTATCTATATATTTAGCAGTGCTTCAGCTTCCCTAGCTATATGGCAGGTGAAATAATTCCTGCTTTCTTCAGGATCTGAAACAGGAGGAATGGGGCAAAAATGCCCTTATCTTACAGGAAAATCTTATTTGACTTAATGTGGATAGGTACGTGATGGACCTAACTGAGCCACTATTTTATAGTACCCTCTGTGAGAAAATTCATGATTTAATTTGATAAGATGGCACAAAATATGCACAGAAAGTTTATCACATGTGATTCAATAAGGTGACCTTTTCTCATAAGGATTCTCTTGTCTGCCTTTCTCTGTGTTTCTTTTTCTTTGCAGTTTCTCTGTCATTTCTTTTTGGGTTCCCTTATTAATTTTATCATACTGCTCCCTGACTTTTTCATCTCTTTCTCTTCCCCTCTGGGGCAGGAAAGAAGCAGCAGCAGAGAAGGAGGAGAGGGACCCATGTGACAACAGCTGTTCCCCAATCGTCAGCCCTGTAGTATCGCTGTATACAGGGAAGCAAAGGACTTTCCCAGGACTGGTTCTCATTGTTAGAGGAGAAAAAGCAATGTCTGAGCCAAGAAAGAACAGGCTATTACCCAGCTGCGGCCTTTAGTTCCCAACGTAAGGGTTGGGTTGGGCTGAGAGCACCTGTAGGTGTGGTTGTGAAACTGGTAGTAAAATTTGTTTCCAGTCTCTCTTCATGAGTGTGAAAGATCACACAGGGTAACTGACCAAAACTAGAAAAGATGTGAGAACTGACAGTATTGCCTCTGTTTCTTTTTGTTATCATTTCCCAAGGAGCCATGAATCCACTGTGAAACTGAAATAGGAGCTTTTATAGTTATTTATAAGAACATTTCAGGCTCTGAGGGAAGTGTCAGTATGGGGCTAGGATAAATCATCATTCCTTTGTGCAAGTCTGTGAGGCAGCACTGACCTGTTTGAGCTTTGACAACTCAGGATCACTAAAAGACAAGGGCCTACCATTAGCTTCATAGTGGATGGCAGTGCTTTTCTAAGGGATAACAAACAAGTCAACTTCTCCCTCTTGCATCCCTTCTGCTTTTCCTTCCCTGTTTCAGTCACGTTGCTCTCCTTTACTCTTGTCTCATCAGCTCAGTGCCTACAGCAATGGCAATTACTGCAGTGTGAGCATACAACAAGCTATGGCTGTCTGACTGCTGCCGAGTGGAGCTGTGTCATTATTAGTGCCTGCCTGTTTTTTAAAAGGGTGAGCAGGGCTGGCTCCTTCACCCTTCCTGCCCCCGGCCTGCCTTCCCATGTGCTACCTCACCTTCCCCATCACAACCTGCAGCACTGATGGTGAAGGTACTTTACCCTCCTCACTGTGAGCAGCCTCCTGGCAGAGCGCACGATGCAGTCAAATCTGCATGCACTTAAGAAGATCCTGGCCTTCTGGACTGCATCACGACGGTGCGTACGCCAGCTCCACGGGTTTGATGAGCTTATGCAATTTTTGCAGACAATTTGGCATTTTACACCCCACTTGGACACACTGAATCTTTTGCGAGGCATTCCCTGGCAGGCTTTCTGCTGTGGCTTCATGAAAATTTTTGTTCCCTTTGGTGACAGCTGAAGGCAATTCACTGCTGTTTGTTTTGTCTGTCTTGTTTTGTGAGGCATTGGACACTCAGAGACATGGTGAGCTGAGATGCTGAATTTTGCTGTCACCTCACATTCTGTTTCATGTCGTTGTCTTCTTCTTTTAAGCATGAACCTGTATAGGTCAGCACAGTTGAATCTGTTATACAACTAGCTGTGCACAGGAAATGGCATTTTTCCATGAAGCAGTACCAGCCTACCCTGGGCCCACTAGCAGCAACCTGTAAATGGTGCTGTCAATGGCCCGGTTTGCTTTCTTCATTTGTCTTGTGCTCAGTGCCTGCAAAGGCTCTATACTGTCTCCATATTGTGACAACGTATGTTTCTGTTGTTGAACATGTTGTTATAGATGATGGCAAGTGGATCAGAATAGCATCGTATCACACTGGGAGCTTAATCGCTGGTGGGCATTGTGTCGTTCAGACCAGGCCTGTGTTCACTTTGTTTGGATATTTGATCAGCAGTCATATGAAGTGCATAATTGCTCCTTTTCTGTTGGTTTGCTTATTCAGGGGCTGGGTATGAGATTCAGTAGTTGATTGAAGTACTAAGGACTGTAGACAGATCTATTTTCCAGACCCAACACTGAATTTGCAATCTTCTACATTCGCATCTAGAAAACAATGTGCTTTGCCTTTGCACAGATGCAGAAATGATCATGCTGGCACTGACTCTTTTCGCCCAACAGGAGGACCTGACCCTGCCAGGTGTGGAACAGCCTTGCTTTATAGCAACAATGTAGCTTATAATTTAATCTTGACCTTACAAAATGACAGGACACCTTCCTTTCCTGTCAGTGTCACCATACTTAGTGCAAATTGCTGTGAGGTATTTTGTAGGGTGGACTTTCTCTTCTTGAGAGTGGATTGAGGGTACGGGCTCGTTTTCAGTGGCTGCTGATCAGCTATTAAATGGTCACTCTTTCGGTGCCCTGTTGTCATGAAGTCTTGAATTACTGTGTGATTCCTGGAGACATCACTGTTCAAGTGATTATGTTTCTTGGGGTCCGACTGTTTGGGAATTAAATTATAACTGGCATGGCTTTTCAGAAATACTTAGTATAGATGACAATCAACTGATCTTCTCTTGTCCGCCAATGCAATAACCCTGTCGTAGAAGGCAACCAAATTTGTCAGGCATGATTTGCCCTTAGTGAAGCCATGTTGGCTGTCACCAGTCACCTAGAGATTGATGCTACAGGAAACAGTTTCCTTCCACTGAACTGAGGCTTGGCCTTTTTTTTGCAGGGTGTTAGCTGCATCCTTATTATTTTCCTTTGGCAGTTCTGAGCTCACACCTCCCACCTGTAGATGAAACAGCCCAGGAACAATAGTTGCTCAGTGGCAACCATGTAGTGCGGAACACCTGCATGGTGCTTAGAGCATGGGCACAGCTCTTCCCTGGGATGCCTGGGAAGAACAGAAGGAAACTGTTTGCAGCCATGCCTTGTTGTACCACCTGGGACAGCATTGATGGGAAGTAAGCCTCCAAGCCAGGCTTCACCAAGTAATGCTGACCTAATTGGAAGCAGAAATAAGCCTCTATATATACATGTTGCAGGTGACATTTGGCACTTGCCAAATTCTCCATCCCTCAGTCTGGAGAAATAGCTGAACGAATTCTGTTCTCCGTAGTTTCAGCAATAGTGTGTAACCACAAGATTTATACATGGTGTTGTATTCATAGGCTCAAGGGAAAGTTTTTTAGATCTTGACTTGCAGATAGTGACTTGATTCATACAGGGGAAGAAAAACTTTATCCAGCTGTAAAAGGGAATGTAGGGACTTAAAATTTTAGTCTGGAGGTTTTGAAATGTAAAAAAATAAAGGTTAATTTAAGTGTGCCTTTATACATATGATAAGTGTAGTTCTCTTTTCAGGAAGTAATTGGTAAGATGTCTCATAGAGGGCTAATACCAGGGTAGAACAGATAGAGTCGTCATTCTGTGAAATAGCTCTGTGACCTCAGAGTGACCATAAACACTAACCACCAGCAGTGCATGACACAGGATTTAGCACAGGCTTGTTCCTGTTTATTACAAATACGCAACCCACAGGATTCCTGTTCTTGGGAGAGATTTAAATGACCTCAGCATGTTCTGAGACAGAGAAAGACAACTTTCCTAAGGGATCTCATAGGATAACAAATTAATTGATTTCATCAGCATCTTGAAAATATCTCAGACCAAGGTCATTGCTGGAGAGCAGACCACAGTAATGTGTTTCAGTGGTTTGGTGCAGTTGGCCAGTGGCACGTCAGATCTCTTTTAAAAACATGCTTGGCCTAAAAACCTGGTGATGGTAATTTGGTCTGAATCTACCTTTGCTAGCTTAGAGGTTTTCACTTCTGTGCCTTGTAGCTGCACTGCACTCCCATTGCTAAAATATTTGCAGTTAAAGTTCCCTTTTTGGTTTTATTGGTTTGTGTAATGGTTACTTGTGAAACAGCATGTGAAAGAAATTGAATTACTCTTCTTACTAAGACTTTGAAGGAACCCAAGTGTATTTTGGCATCCAGACCTATTAAATTTGGGCAAGCCTCAGGCACTTGTCTTTATTGATTAAATAATGTTCTTTCTTTCAGGAAACAAATTCCAGTTGACTTGAGCCATTCTCACAGAGGTAGGGTCCATGTATACATAGAGCAACTGAGATCACAGCTCCCACATTTTGACAGAATTAGATCTGGATCAGAATCTTCACGCTCCTGCTACCTTTTGAAGCCTTTTTCTTTGTTTTCTCTCACATCGTTCAAAACTTGTGTCTCTGTTTTTGGGTGACTCTATGGTGACCCCGCAGGCCTGGTGGTCAGGGTGCTGGCATCCTGCCAAAAGCTGCAGAAGGGGTGGGGAACTCATCATCATGAGCTTACATCACAGTTGTGCAAGCTGTATTTAAGTGCAAATTACTAGGTGATAAGAGTTAGTGCTCCTTACTTGGGCTCTTAAGCGAGATTACACACCTCTTGGTAAATTTGATGGGGAGGGCAGAAGAGATGGCAACAGCAAAAGCATGTATATGAAGTAGAACAATTCTGAGGCAGAGCAAACCAAGAGGGCATGTTACATGTGGAACACGACACAGTGTGTCTAATAAATATGAAACTGAGCCCACAGAGGTTGTGATGCAGTTGAGAAGATGGCTATGTTAGATAGGTTAAAGTTTCAGAAGTTTTTGTCAGCAGGACACAGGCTGTGGACTCACAGAGGGTTTATGAGAGGCAGCTTTGCTTGTAGGCAGCTCGCCCTGTGACTGCCCCAAACAAGCAGATGTGACTTAAAACAGTTGGACACCAGGTACTGCATTTGATGGGGCTGTTTGCAGACCTGTATCTTTCCTCACCTTGAAAATGTTCTAAGGGCAAATGCATAAGGATGGGATGTATTTTCTGTGCGCTGGTGCCTCTGCCTTTCTCTACTGGTTTCGCTGAGCTTTGTCAGTAATTCAGTGTGAATTACCCCTCACTGAAACAGTGAGAATCAGCTGAAAGGCGCCTCTCATTAAATGCTGGGTTACTGACTTACACATAAGAATGCAAGCAAAAACTCCATTTGTTTCTTAAACCTTTATAAAGCCATTAAAGTAGAAGTGACCACTGACCTAGAAATACAGCAGCTGCATCTCCGGCAATCACTAAATAGCCTCTTGGTGACCTAGTTTCTGCTAGCAGCGAGCATCATGCTGCACAAGCGCGAATCCTTCCTAGTAAACTAATCAAATGCTTCTTGCCGCTGAGGTTTTGGAGAGGTTGCAAATGGTGTGGTAAAATGGGAGGACCCCTGAGGCTTGTAACTGCTTGGAAAAATCTGGCGTTAGATAAGCCTCAAAGGCAAGAATCATTCAGTCGTGAGTGAAATTTTTCAAAGTGTCTCAACACTTGCTTCAAACTCAAATGACCAAGTCACGGTTTTCAGACACAGCCCAAATTACACAGGATCTGTTAAAACTGTGGACAACCGAGTTGCTGGATATTTTAGGAAATGTGACCTTGTATCTGTTGTTTAATCCCAAAGCTGCTGTGCAGTTTGCTCTTCCAACCACAGAAATATTACAAGGGATTGTGTACTGTAGGCTTTCAAGATGCAAAATCAAAATTAAAAACTACCCCGATTTTCAGCCTTTGGGGCAGTTTCTCAGTGTTTCCTACCACTTAGGCTGCAGTTTGCAGAAGTACTGGAGTGTGGAGTAGAGCAGAAGTTGATAGCCTGCCTGCTATGCAAGCCCCGTCTGTCTGTACACGGATGTCTCTGATTTCCATTCTGCATCTTTGTTAGCCTTGGTAATAGCCTTACTTTTTTACACATAGCTATTAGCCTGACGTTATCTCTGTAGTTAACAATATGATACATTAGACATGCACTTACAAAGCCCCTAAAGAATCTGTCCAACCTAACCGGCAGACAGCAGGTTAGAGAGTATTAAATGTAAGCCCTTGGGAACTCTCTCCTGTAAGCTTATTTTGGTTTAATTATCTTTTTTTTGCTTTCCCATTTTGGTTTACATAGAGCAACAGTGACATCCGTTGGCCTATTAAGCCAATCAAGAGTACTGTACACACAACATGTATTTACTCAAGGTGGAGGGCTGTACTGGAGGCCTCCAGCGTTACAGTTTCTCATTTAAATAGCAGCTACTTGCTTTCCAAAACAACAGCCTCTCTCCTCCTGTAGAAACCTGTTTGCATCCTTGTTTCAGATGATACTGACTCTTCATTCCTGCTAGGATGCTTAAAACATACTTTTAAAGTAGCTTAAAACTAGGATTCCCTTTTCACAAGAGACACCAAGGCACATAGAGGCAAAGCTACAGTTATTATTCTGGAAGCAGAATTGTGGCAGCTCAGAGCTGGAGCAGTGACCTTTCTGCATGTGCCTTGCACATGAAAGGTTACAAAATGCTGAATTCTTTGAATAATTTTCAGCACTGCAGAACCAACCCAGGCAGGAAAAAGTTCAAGCAATTTTGCTTCAGCTTATTCACTGGTGACAATATGTTAAATTTTGATTCCAAAAATGAAAATCTGTTTTATTTTAAAAGCTGCATCCTTTCTTGAAGACAAGAGGGTTTAGAAAGACCACAGAAGATAGAACTGGGAGAGACTGGGACGTGGTAGAGAAACTGACAGCCGGAAGGTTGTAGAAAAAAGCAGTGAATGAAGGACTCAAAGTCTGAAATAGATAGAGGATTCAGTGACAAACAAAACAAAACAAATTATTCATCTGAGAGGGAGATCTGGAGGATTCTGATTTCATTCCAAAAAACCTTAAAACAGTTCAATTTATTTTTAACCTTATAAGTAAATCAGTAGATGTTTCCTGGAGGCATTTAATTGAACAGAACCAGTGTCTGTTGTAAATTTTTGACCAGCTATAGTTACAATCCCATTTCAAGGTCAAACAACCTATGTCTGAAATGGAGTCTGTTTGAGCAGTAGGATTGAACTCATAAGCCTGTGGGCCCATTTTCGTTGCCCCATAGCACAGTGCATCTATTGCAGTTTGCGCCTGCAATGAGGTGCAGCCTCTCCCTTGTGACTGGGACAATTGGAACTTTACCCAGCAAGGTCAGCATGGGGTTTTTCCCTTCCAGCATCACCAGAGATAGAGGAAAAAACAAGTTGTGCTGATTCATGTTGTCTGATTTGGAGTCTAGTTCATAGCCCTTAATTAGAAAGGAAATTGTAAGTGCTGTGGATCCTTCTTTGGACCAGCCATAACTGAGAGGAGCTAGAGGTGCTCAGCATAAGGTCTTTGATTCATTTCAGCAGCTTTGGATCAGGCATCATGTCCACAGCACCTGAGAATAGGGATCTTCCCTTTATTTAGATGATCATTTCCAGCAGGAGAGCCCAGGAAACATTTCCAGGTGATGCTCCCTGTACTGGAGAATTTCAGACTGCACTTTGTGGTTGTGCGCGCAGTGAGCAAGGGAGAAACTCATGAAGAAACTTTATCTCCTGTCCCTCCAAACTGCAGTGTGTTGGAAATGCTTTCATCCAGCTTATGTGATTTTAGCCCTTAGAGCATCTTTCCTTCACCTGCACGTCTCTTGCATTGCCACTTTGTATGGTCTACAGCTTGCAAATCTTTCTGCTGGATATTTTAGATACTGCCATTTTATACAGCTCCATCAGACAGTCTGTTTCCTGTTGATACCCTACCTTCTCCCTGCCTGACTTTTGGGACTTCTCCACAGAGATTTGCTGATGCTTGCCTTGCTCTCCCACCTCCCTCTGAAGTGCATTCATGCCTCTCTACGGATGCATGTCTGTACCTAATGCCAGTGCACTGTTGCTATGCTTTCGTGGACTGAAAGGAGAGCTCATCATTTCTTTCTTCAGCTCTCTTATTCTCTGGCTGATTTCTGTCTCTCACACACACAGCTGCTTTGCAGGTCAGCTACTTTCAGCCTTTGGGTTTGCAGGGCCTGATCTTCTCAAGTCATTACCAAACGCTGGAATTTCCCTGGGTGTTGACTTTTCCATGCCTGTTGAGTTCCTGCTCTCATTCCTGCCGTATGTGGTTTCACAGGGAGTGTCTGGCTGTCGGCTCAAGTTTCTTTGACTATACTTTGTATACATTTTCCACGATCAGGGACCAAGACCAAGCACCAGATAAAATTCTGCTGTTTGCAGGTAACAACGGATAACATTGTTGTGCTAACAGACATTTGCATAAGAGATATGAAAACAGCCTCATTCATACCCTTCTGTGACAGTTCTGGGTCTTACAACTGCTTTGAAATTTGAGGTGGGTTGTTGCTCGATTGCATAAAGCAGCCGGCGTGGCCACAGCTTTCCGCAGGCTGCAGGTTCACTGGGCTTATCGGTCCTGGGTCAGCCTGCCAACAGCGAGAGGGTAAGGACAGCACTCCTGCCACTGCCACAAAGATCCCCGCATCCTGGCGGAAACTGTAGACTGTTTATGAGTGTCTTGTCTACAGACTTCAAAAGATGGAAGGGAAAATATCATATTTGTGCTCCAGAGCAGGCTTAGCCCCATCCTTAGCCATAAAGTAGGGATGATTTAGCAAAAAAAAAAAAAAAAAAAAAAA
>Ga0065711_1002772_pt1 | contig 31762 bp, 19 predicted proteins | sample Hoacrofraction12_FD_59098 | JGI IMG/M metagenome (GOLD analysis project Ga0065711, IMG submission 59098) | Hoatzin crop microbial communities from Cojedes, Venezuela - Epithelial fraction 12 v2 (version 2) | ecosystem: Host-associated > Birds > Digestive system > Esophagus > Crop | place... | reverse complement strand
GGGAGGTTGTGGAGTCTCTTTCTCTGGAGATATTCAAGACCCGCCTGGACAAGGTCCTGTGCAGCCTGCTGTAGGTGACCCTGCTTTGGCAGGGGGGATGGATTAGATGACCCACAGAGGTCCCTTCCAACCCCTACCATTCTGTGAGCATCCACTGTTACAAATCTCTGGATGAGGAGCTCTGAATAAAGCTATATCGTAACAGAAGGCTAAAACCAAAGAACAAGACCAAAGAACATAATCTCTTTGTGTGCATGCTTATACCTTCTACTTACTCTAGTATAATTATATAGAAAGTAATATTCTGTGTAATTAATATTACATACTATATAGTTAATATGTAGAACCTATAAGAGTGTACACAAAGAAGTTATCTTCTTCAAGGCTCATCAAAATTAGTGATATAGATTTTGGAGGGTGAGGCAACAAAGTGATGATGAGGCAGGAGTGGGGAAATAAAAAGGAGAAGGATACAGAGGAAGACAGACTCAGCAAACGGTGCTGACAGTGGCCAAGGGATGGGAAGCCAAGAAAACCTCAGCAGCAGTTAGAGAACAGTCAAGTCCAGGATATACCTGGAAGATGCCATGGAAAGATTACAGGGAGTCAAAGGGTGGAGCTCATGACAACTGTCTCTTCGTTTTCCTTTCCCTTGCGACTGGCTGAGCCCACAACAAGCCCCATGCAGCTGCAGGAGACCCCCAGAGGGTTCAGTCTGCATGTCGATGCTTCTCCCCGAGACAGCTGAAATAATGTCTACAGCTCCTAAACAGATGCGGAAGGACATCCATCTCAAATGTTTGCTGTGAAAAAATGCAGGGTGTAGGAGGTATCAACTCCTAATGCAGACTATTGAAGAGGCTGTTCCATGCAAAGAACAATTATAAAGAACCAGAGGGGAAAAAAAAGTTCAGTGAAGTTTTTTCCAATTTTCTATAATTTGCTTTCTCGCAATTTAGAGGAGGCGTCTTGTTTTCTGCTATACAGCAGGCCCCTTTCCCCGCCTCTGAGAGGCTCTCCCCCCTTGATTTCATCCATACTATATTCACAAAGTAGCAAGATTTTTATACCCTGTGAAAAACAGGACAGGTAGCTTGTGAAAGCAGGAGACTCCATAAGTTTGGTGGAATCTCTATAGCTAAATGAACAAGTTGCACAAGAAGTCAGCCAGTTAGGAATGGAAAGCAACCCTTAAATAATTGCTTCAAGTACTGTAGTAAGTAGTAACTACCAAGGAAAAAATTTGCAAAGAAAAACACAATGCTGAGCAAATGACACTCTCTGCTTTTCTAACAATTACAAATTCTTTTAAAATATCAGATATACACAATCAATGTGCCTGAAAGAGAGGAATATTAGTTTTGGAATCAAGAATTTACTCCAAAACTGATAGCCCAGTAAGATACAATGACTGCTCAAAAAGAATAAAGCAAGCAAATGGAATACCATTGACTGCCTAACAGCTACAGCCTTCTGGGCCAGACTGCAAGTAGTTTACTCTTGTTTGTATACTTGAAAGATGAAAAATACATTTAAAAAAATCAGAAAACAAATGTTTTGATGTTCATGTAGACAAAGATAAGCGAATTTTGTGTCCTGCTTTTACATACTCTTTTCCAGTAATGCATGTCAAACCAGCCTGTTGAGTATAAAAATCACCTGTTTTCAAGAAACCTCTGCCACTGTCATACAGAGCATTACACCATGGCTCTTGGAGAACTGAGTAGAGCTGATGTGCAACAGTGAGGAAAAATACTGGGAGCCAGAATCAAATCACCCTCACAAGCACTACTGCTACCTTTATCACATGCACCAGCTAACTGTAAGAAAGTAGACTGAACACAGAGATAAGAAAACAGTAAAGAGGCCTGTAAAGGATTTATTTAAAAGGCGTATCCTTTCAAGACAGGTGGAAGAGCTGCATAGCCTGACAGTCCTCCCTCAGTATCTGAACCTGGAGCTCACTCCCGTCTCGGCTCACTGCCCAAAACCCACTCCCTGGTAAAAGCTGTTGTACAGAAACTGCTGGGAGATGCCCCAGCAGGGCTCTCCTCCTGCTCAGGAGCTGCTCTAACCCTGAGGCTCATGCCCTTGATCCTCACCTGATCTACCCTGCAGCTGCACTCCAACCATTCCTGTGCCCAAGCAGGTGTCCCAGTGATCTGCACCCTGGCCTGCAGACCTGGCTTCCCAGCCCAAAATTGTAACTGCAGAAGTGTTGGGTATGAAGGGAGACCATTTTTTAGTTAAACAGGTTTGCAGCAAGCCCAACTGCAAATGTACAGTGCCCACAGCATCATTTATACTTCTTTCTCCTAGAGCTACTCCAGGCTCGATTCTTTTCTATTAGTATTTCTTTCCTCCTGTATTCATTTGCTAGTGCAGATGAAGGTCAGAGGAAAAGTCAAGCTGACTTGACTTTCTGGTCACAAGCTGACCAGAAATTCAGAGCTCACCTCGCTACCAGATATAACCAAGGTATCAAACCTAAAGGACAGCATCCACTTTCTGCTTGAAATATGTGTCAGATCCCAAAAATCAAACCAGATGGTGATCTACTCCTTTCTGAACACATTTTATTTGTCATGAAGTCTATTTCAAGCAACACTGTATGTCATCTGTCAGGGTAAATGCAGATGAGTCTTCCTGGATTTCAAATTCAAATTGATTCAAATTTCCCAGGCAGGGAGATATAAATGTACTTCTGTGCTTTGGGGCATTTTTCAGTCAAAATGCCATTGGTTAAATGTGACACACAACTATATCAGGTGAAATCAGGCTGTCAGGCAGCTTCTAAGGTGTAGATGTCCATATAAATCTGTGCACTCATAATCTGGACTTCACACAGCAGCAGCCTACCAAGGATGAACAGACAAGGGAATCCTCTGTCTCCCTGTCCCTTATCTGCCTGTTTGCTGCCCACCTCTCCCCCATTCCCAGCAGCTCTTTGATCTGCCACTGGCTATAAGAGGTTTCCATGCCTCATAGCTGCTCAGTTAGGTCTTTCTCAGGAAAGAAGACACAAGAAGCAGCTGGTTTTGGCAGTAGAGGCCCTGCAGCATCGGAGCTCGCATCAGCGGGCAGAGATGCAGCTCATTGGGCACCCACACGTCCTGCCAGAGTTTGCCCTTGCTCAGCACCTCACACACACAGAGCTTGGCGTGGGGCTTCCCACTGAGCTCAGCAAGCTCCAGGCAAGCCCACACTTCCCATCTTCCAGCCCAGCAAACCTTCTCCACAGAAAACAGATTGAGCCAGTGATAAGAAACAAAGTAGCCTCACCACCAGAATATTAGGGTGATACAGTAAAAAAAGAAAAAAAAAATCCCATTTGAAGACCAAGCTAAATGTGTTGAAACACTGTAGCCCAGCATCACAGACTACTTTAAGGATCTATTTTTTTTCCCCACAAAAGGTCAAATATCTTGCAAATTATCAGTGAAAGCAGATCCAGCCCTAGCAGGCATTTGTTTTTCTTTTCTTGTAAGGATTTATTTATTTATTTACAGACTGCAGCTAAGGTTCCCAGAAGAAAGCAAACCCTATCTCCACCTGTTCTGCAATGCCCTGAAGGTGTCACTCAATCACTTGAAATGTACACCTCGTAACCAGGGGCTCCCACCAGCCCAGCCACACATCCCACACCTCAGCGGACTCCAAGGGAGGCATCACACTCAAGCAGATGCTGTGTCTAGAAGTGACATCCTTGGCAGCTGGTACTGTGACTATTCCTTCGAAATTCATGCCATTCATCTACCTGTTCTGTGACAGGCAGACCTAAAAGCATCTCAAATATTGATCCATCTGGGACAGAGATGTGTCATCTTATTTATCACTGTCACAAACCTCTGCTAGAGGGGCTGGAGTTTAAAAACCTTTCACAGGAGGATGCCCAGGAAGATGTTGCATCCCCAGCAGCCTGCAGCAGCCACAGAAGGAAGAACGACAATGCTGAAGCGGGGAGTTTGGCAGGGCATCGGGAAGGCTGTCTGCGTGCTCGGGGCTGCAGTGCTGCTTGAAACCAGTAGCTCTGCACACAGTTCCCTTACAACAGCTAGTTTGGTCTGAGAAGGTCAGGGACCGCCTGTGTTAGCATGCAGCGCACAAGGATATCAGAGAGCCTGTATCACAGGCTGTATCGACTAAGATGGTTTAAACACTGCAGTGGGATCAGCGAGCTTACAAAAGAAGGTTTCCAAAATGAGCCAAACAACTGCTTCCTATAATTTATTCTCAGTATTTGGTTCACAGCTCTTGCATTTGAAATGTTTCCCAGGAGCTTCAGACTATCCTGTGGGTGTGGGAAATGTGGTGGCCACACACAGCTTTTAAGTGCCTCTTAAACTGGTCTGGGATTTGGTTTGGCAATTCAGTACCTAGCTTAAAATAAAACCTGGATATCATCCACACTTCTGACACTTTCCCAAACTATCCTCCGCATCCACAACTCCATTCCTTCACCACCTGTTGAACAGCTTTTCAACACCACTCCCTGAAGGCCAGGTAAACATGGAAAAGGTAAACCTGCTCTGCTCTTTGTTCCCAAGCTCTTTCCACCCAAACCCAGCAGATCAGGCTCCCAAATCCATTTTGTTGTTTGATCCAGAGCCCTCATCCCTCCTCTCCTCAGGACACTCTCTGCCTCCTGCCTCTGATCCAGGCACTTTAAGCCATCTCCCACCTTTTGCCATCATCCCACACTTTTGACCAAAGCTGTGTCTCTCCTGTGTAACAGCCATTGTGAGCCAGACTTCCATCTTGCCTCATCAATTTATCTAAAATTCCATACACCTGCTTTTCAGATCATGTTCCTCCTTTTCCAAAGCCTCCCTCAGCCTCCCAGGCAAAGTCCTGCAAAAGCATAAGTGGCAGTGGATCAGGAAATACGAAGTTCGGATGCAGAACTGCTGGAGCATCACAGAAACATGATATGCCATTCTGTGTACTCCACAACATCTGGAAAACTGCCATCATTTTCTGTTGTGCTGTCACTAGTACACAGGTTGGTATCTGTAATACAGTTTGTGTATAATAGTAGATGCACAAAAGTTTGTTCCTTCAGATCATTTTAAATCCTACATTCGGATCTCTAACAAATGTCAGTCTCTCACTGTTGTTCACATCAGCTTGGCTTCCCTCCCCTACCTCATCTCCCTCTCCCCGCCCTCCTCCCCCCCCGCAAAACAAGAAAACTATTGAGCACTTGGACTATCTGATCTTGAAAACGACATGAGTTACACTTTAATTATTCTGAGTTTAATGACATATTAAAACATCAAAACAGCTAGAATATTTCTGAGCACATTGCTTCTACCACTTTCCTCAAATACATTAGTTTTGAAAATCTGATTCACAATAATTTCACTTCACTTTCAAGAGGGACAATAAAGCCAAGGCTAAGGTATATCAAAGGCAATATACAAAAATTCTTAAAGTAAAGAATTCCTATGCTAAAGAAACCTTTAGTTCACCTAGTTCTCTACAGGCAAAGAAACTTGATTTATTGCCTGACTTCTTTCAAGAAGAGAAGATAATTGACAGTATTATATAAATGACAAGCTGAGTTACTAATCAGAGCTGGCATAAGAATGAATAAAACTGCAGTTAGAAACCCAGGTTAAGGTTAAAGAAAACTTGTAATTAAATAAATTACAAATTTCACACATGACAGACAGGCATTTAGCTCCATTTGGGGTTTGGTAGTTTCAGTTATAAACGTAGACAAACTATACTAAATTAATATAATTAAAATACAGAACTGTTAGTGTCTATGCCATTAACCAGCACAGATTTATAAATGAAGCTTGAGTCAGAATGAGTCTGAAATTCAGGATGTTTCCATCTCCATATTTGTTTCCACCTAATCTGATTTACAAGATGCTGCGTGGCCTAATACCCACTTTATATCTCTGCCATGTGCACACTATGATGCAAAACAATAAGATTATATAGCATGTAAAAGAGGTTTGGGTCTCCCCCCAGAACAGGTATCATTAAAGCAGCAAATATATCTGTATCTTGTTGTTAAGTTACAAAAAGGGTACACAAAGAGAATCCCACAGTGGGACACAGACAGATGCCACTGATCGGCACGTGCCCTAACCATGCATTGCAAAATAACACAGGGAAGAAAACCCTCATGGCTCAGCTTTCTATCAGCCTTGCAAGCTGGTACCAAAGCCCAGGTAATAGCCTCCCACTGCCTCCTCCGCAACTGCCCTGCAGCAGACGGGAAGACCTTGAGCAGGACATACCCGCCTGAAGGATGGTGACCCATCACTTTCATCCCTCTGCACCTCAACTAGAGACCAGGGACCATCAAGCATGCCTTCTATTATTTTTTTTTTTTTTTTTTTTTAAGAAGGAAACATGGCAATTCTGTACCGTCAAAAGTTGCTAGGAGAGACTCAAGGGTTTGAGAGCACAGGGAATGCGGGATTTAGTGGGCATCATTATCATCAGGGAAGCAGGGCAGAGAAAGCTTAACTCACAGCGGATGGAGAAGGACACCCCTGGGTGCAGGCTGAAATAACTCTGAGGGGGAAGATTTTATTCAAAATAAATTGATGGTAAGTAGTAACTTGATCCTAGTATCTGACTGTATATGCAATAAAGGTGGTCCTTCAGCCTGGTGTTTTTGTGGAATGACTGTGGATCAAAAAAGGGTAAGGCCGGTATCTCTAGCAGCAGCATCTGGGCCACAGAGTTAAGATAAACAGGACCTTCCAGCCTGACTGAAGTACTAGAAACAGGATTGTGGCATAAAAGTGAAATCAGGCACTGTTTGAGGGGCTAATTTTTATGAAAAAATACCACTCAGATCCAGGAACATAATATTAGTAACCAGACAGTCGTATGGCGTTCAGAGCCTAGACCAAGAAACATGATGCTTTAAAGTGAGAATTAAAGAAGCTATTCCACCATCCCAGTCTGCCTCAAAGCTGGGGTTCAGGGGAAGCTGGCATAGACATGCAGCTGTGGCATCTGATCAACAGCCCACAGGCAGAGCATCGCTGCTGCCGCATTTGCTGCACGCTCTTCCCCTCTTGAGCCAGTGCGAGGCATCAGATGTGTTCACCAACCTCATGGTTCAGTGCCTAATTGCTTCAGCACACACCGTGACATGTCATCCCCTCTGCTGAGGGTCAGAAGACTACAGAGCTATTTTGGTAGCTGTCTAGCACAATACTTGACAGCTGCGCAGTTAAGCAACTGTTTTGCTTTTTTGTGAGCAAAAGAGTTGTCAGGGTGAGATTTGTCCCTTTGTTTAACTGACATTGCCTTAAATTTGACTCTTCTCCTGTGTTTGGTGTCTCTTATTCATGTCTTCTTCACAAGGGCTGCAAACCCCATATAATCATTACTGATGGTGAGTATGAAGCCATCCTGATCATCAAAAAGGCGTTCCAAGAATTTAGCATGGCATGAGGCAGCTCAGGGTTTCCCAGTTTGTGAAAGCCTGCCATCACATCTAGTACAAGAACAACCTCTTGCAGTGTTATGCTCCAAGAAACCAGTGTCAGCCACTGCATCAACAACAACAAGGCTCGTTAACAGGCAACTCTGACAGTTATTTTTAATATAATTGCATCCTGGAAGAGAGCGTACCTTTGGAATCTCATCACTGGATGTTGACACAGCCTTAAGCAGGAACAGTAAGATCTACTGGGATTTGTCTGATCATCTCAATATAGGGAATAAGCAAAGAAACAACTGCTTAAAATAGCAGAAATTAGTACCTACTAATTACAGTAGACAAACATTTGCTGATTCCTTACTTGTCATCACCTGCTAATACTGAATGCTTTAGCCATAGGCTGACTATACCTTTTTCTTCGGAACTGAATTTTTCTCTTCACAAGCCAAGCAATGAAACAGCCCACAGAGCACTTTCATCTCTCACATGCACACAACACTTCAAAAGCAGTAAATTATATAAAGCAGAGTCATTCAAAGGAACAGTGCTCTATGGCACTGCCTACTGACCCTCATTCTGACCCTATCGCAATCAGTCCAAAATGAGCTTAACCAACGAAAAGAGGAATAGACTTAGAAAAAACAAATAGCACTTGCTGAGAGGGACAAGGACAAGCAAGCTCTAAAATTAGTAACTGGGTGAAGCAGGAATCTCAAGGAACTTGGGCTAAATGAAAACAATTTTGTTCAACCAAAAGTCACTAATCATTTTTGAGGCAACTTCTTGCAAAACCAGGACACAACTGAAACTTTCAAAAGATTTTTGGAAGAAGAAATAATGCCCTTGTCTATAGACAAATGAGACTAATAGTGGGAGGTGGCAGAATGTGAAGGACACCACACACAAGGACTATTCTGGTGTCCCTTATTCTCCCATTCACTGGCATACACACAAAAAACCCTAAAACCCAAATAGTGTCAATTTTTCCATTATTTCCCTCCTCTTCCTGACCTCTGATTAATTATGACTGAGCTATATTCATGGATGCTTGTCAAGATTGTTTTGCAAGACAGATGACTGTCTTATACTGCCAACAAATACTTATTGGCTATTAGACTATTTCTGACTCTCAGGGGAATCTAAGGGCCACCACTAGGAAATGTACTTTCAGGAAAATAAAGCAAAAGAGCAGCACTTGTCAGGAATATTAGCTCAGGTTTTTTAATGTGTATGTGCAGGGCAGTCTCACAAGAACCTATCCAGGTAATGGTCCACTGTGCTGTGCACAGGCACTTTGAAGGCTTAATAGTCTAAACAGGAAATCACTCCTTTCCTCACTAATCCACATTTTGCATAGTTCATTCCTTTCCTTCAGGTTTCTAATCTTTTACCTGTTCTCCTTACCTATTCCTCTTCCATGCTTAAACTCTCTGCATCCTTCCATCTCTAACATCCCAAAACATGCTCCTGACTCAGTCTGCAATGCCTGCACTACAGAAGGTGTTCCTCACCTATCTTATAAAGTTGTCTTACCTATCCCATAACACTCTTAAGAAGCTCTGTTTAAATTATGACCTTAAATTACCAACTGTCCCAGGGAACAAATAACCTATTTTAAAAGAAGGAAACCGCTGCCCCAGGTGTATTTACCTCTCTCCCTCAAAGAAACCCTAACCCAATGGATTAAACATCTAAGGACCCTCTCCCGTATGACTATCCTGACTCTAGGTAGAAATAGGTCAGGCAATCTGTCACTGAAAATTACTGATGTTAAAAGACTTCAGTCCATTTACACTGTGTGTCTTAAATTCAAGTCAGAGATCAAACTAAAAATATACTACAACCGCTGGTCTAGATGTCTTGAAAGCATTAGAGGTACGTTCTAAGTAAACAGCATGCAGACTGATCAAATGCATATAGAGCACACACCAAAATAAAGCACATATTAACTTGGGTAAATAGTACTTTTGTCAAAGTAACCCCTACAAATTTACACAAATCTAAATGGTGTTTATCCAAGAGTCCAAAATAGCTCCCAAGTTCCCACAGTATTTTACCCTTTCCCAGATTAAATTAAAGCGTTCACAACTGTTGATCCATGGTGGCGGTGCATTACCATTTCCAAACAAAGCCCTTCATTACTATGCAGGCAGTGCCCGATTCTTGAGAAATATTTACCCTGAAAGTCAAGCGTGGATGTAACTTGGAATCAGAGTGCCCCACGTGCATGTCGTTATTCCCTGCATCCCGAAACCCTCAGCATAACCACGCTGCTGAGAGCTTCATGACAACACCAACTAAGGCTCATTTATTTTATCCCTTACCCTCATCTTTGGATCTTTGCTTCTTCTGCTGCACATTTTCTCTGCTCCCTGCTTTTGCAGCACAGATCATCCCTTCAACAGCAAAGCTTGGCCCTTATTTCCTGCTTCACAAATTGGCAATGACCCTGTAAAATTTTATAATGTCACTAAAGCTCAGCAGATATTTACTGGGGAGCTGAAAATACACAGTAACCTGTCCGTCAGTGACTATGTGAAAGGACAGCAAAAAGCAACATTTTGCCTGCTGCTGAAAATGGCTGACAATCCATAAAAACGAAGCAATAACCTGCAAGAGCTGTTCATTTCAGAATTGACCAAAACCTCTCATGTCAATTGTGCGTGGTAATATAATCCCAAAATTCCTTCCTTTCACTGCCTTTGAGATTTCTTGTTATTCCTTGCATCCAGAACCAGCTGCATAAGCACTAGCCTTTTGAACTCAGCCTGTAGTCTGCTAACACAGCAATTAGTTTAAGCCCCAATAGCAGTAAGTGAAAACCAGCGATTATTTGTAGGAGGGATTACATCATACAAGTGATAACAAAAATGGCTTTGTTCCTTTCTTGTCTGTACTTTGTTCTTCAGGATACAGATGACCCAAATAATTACCTGTTTCATCAGACTCCACAAAAGCGAGCCCATTGCCCTCGTTCGAATCATGCATGCAAAGTAACCTAGAATCATTAACCACAGCTTGTAATTGCAAACAATACATCAAGGAGTAAGCAGCAGTACAAAAGATACCCACATTATAATTACAAGTCAAATTAATACTTCTGCACTGAATACACCCTCCTTTTTCCACTTGACTTTAAATACCATTTTCTCTCCTACCCATATCCCTAGATTCAGATATTCACTTTACTTGAAATGCCATTTCTTTCACTCAGCTTCATGCTGAATTTCTTTTTCTATCTAGTCACAGGACCCACCTAGCTGGTGCGGTGCCAGCCAGAGAGTTTGGTGGCTGCAGACAGCAGCTGACCCACTGGAGGTAGGTGAGGTTGTACCTGAGAGTCAGCCAGCAAGCACTTCACATCACCCACACAGCAAGAAAGAGTCTGTATCTATTTAGTTCCTTTTAAAAGCATTGTCTTCTCTTAAAAGCAATTAGAAAATCAGTCACAAATAATTGACCTAATGAAAACATTTCCCTGCATGCATGCACATACTGTCACAGCATAACTAAGCAGTGTCAGAGCCCTGAGTGCACTATCAGGCCCTCAGTCACCTTGGCCATTGTCACCTGAGACCCCCAAGCAAACCTTTGCCCACAGTGCAGAAGCTCTAGATAAGCTCAGGCTGTCCCCCTACTCCTTGCCTGAGCTGTTTGTTTCCTGTCTTCAGCCCCATCTCCTGGATAGACCTTGGACTAACCTTGTAGCTATGTGTGCAGTACATCCATCTCCACCCTCCCACCTTGCTGCTCCTGTCCCTAACTCCTGCTGCTGACGCCCTGGATGGACCTCAGTGTGGTTCATCCCCTTGCCTTGTCTGAAGATGCTGGACCTTGCTGCCAGCTCCCTTCTCTGGCCACCCTTCTCAGGTGTTGTGGGGCTGCACCTTGGCCAGTGCAGGTGCTGGGGTCTCCCTTGGTTCCCAGCTCATCCCCTGCCTTGTGGAGCAGCTCCCTCACAGGCAGGGCCACAGAGGAGCACCTCGGAGTCAGCAATGAACTCCCCAGAAAGTTGTATTCCCCTTGCAGGAGAACACATCCCCAGATTTTGCAGGTCCTACAGAGATTATAACCACCTGCTCTAGAAATCTTAGTTCAACCCTTTTAGAAACTCCAAAAAACTCACCTGCACTTAAATCGAAGCCTAATTTCACTTATGCTGAGAACTGGTCTGTTGGAAGGCTGGTATTTGCATTAGCCCTAGCTTGAGTATAATTGGGTTATTACCCACTACAATTTTGACAGGAAAGCTAATTTTGGTAGACAGGGCTAAAAGGCAAAAGTGGGTGGACCTTGCATTGTAGGTGACACCCTGCACCTGCTTCCCCATTAGGAGCTACGGGTGCAGCACTGCACTGAGCACAAGCCCCCACCACCCACCTTCCAGCCTTCCAGTCCCATCCCTACTTCTCAGACCAGCAACAACCCTTAGCCCCCAGATTCAAAACAATCCCTTCTCAAGGATAATACGAGTTAAGGTGGGTTTTTTCTTATCTAGAAGAGATAAATGCAACAGAAACCAACGTCCAAATTAACTGAGATTGTTCAGATTACAAATAAGGCATTTTTCACAGTGATGGTAATTATCCACTGGAAAAAGCTTATCCAAAGGAATGGTTCAAATTAAGACCACCACCAGAAAACAGCGCACTTTCTGAATGACAGGTTTTATCTAAATGAAATTGCTGAGCTCAGTATGCAACAGGGAGAAATTGATGGAAGTGAGGAGTAAATGAGCTGAATCAACAGTTCTGTTCAAACAAAACCTATTCCACCATTAGAAAAATAAAATATAGCAGCTGTAGTGTTGAAAACAAAAGTTATTTCCTGGAGCATCACAGATAATTGTAACAAGTGAGCACTGCAGAAGTTATGTAAAGAAAACAAGATGCTTAAATAAGTGCAGAAAAAAGTTTTACTGCTACTTTACATTAATATAGCCCCTGGAAACATGAAATATAAGAGAATGAAAATTCAGAGACTACAATCTATGAATCAGACAGTAGACTTCACTGCTAACCAAAACCAGCTTCTGGGCCCATCCCACACTTTGGAGGTCTTCTGGGGAACAGAAAAAAAACTTAAGAGGAAGATGGACTGTGTCAAATCATTCAGGAGATCATAAGGAAATCAGAGGAGCAGTTCTTGATCACTGTTTGCTACTCCGTTACCCACCAAAAATCAAAGATTTACTATGACCATCTTCTCACCCCGATCATTAATGACATACTGGCATAGCCAGGCCAGAGGTTGACGCAGAAACCATTCCACCTCCACTAGCTGCTACCAGACCTCCAGCACAACTTGCCGTAGGAGATGTACTCATGCAGTCAACCCCAGCCCTCCAGGGGAGCCATTCTTCCCTGCTTCATTCCTTGCTTCTTCCCCTATTTCCCTTTTTTAAACTTCAAAGAAGACCAGCTTAGCTGATGAAGATGACCTCTCTCACTGTGGCTGGGAAAGCCTGTGGTCACAGGGGCAGCCCAGAGCAGTGCCTCTGCCAGACTGGCACTGCTGCTGCCACGTCTTGGAGAGGCTGGCGAGGGCACCGGCCTTCTGTCAGCATGCCAGCGGTGGCAAAGAGCCTGCGCCCCAGGGAGAAGCTCCGCTTTCTGCTGTTGGCTTCTCCTTTCGTTCCCTCTGCTTTCACCAGTTTCTCTTGTTTCAGCCTCAGAAAAGCACGATGAGATTTTAGCAACAGCACTTAGCTCACTTTCTTCTCAATGTCTCTGCAAACAAAGGTTAGACATAACCATCTCTAATACCAGGACTTCAAAAAGCTGTCAGATTTCCCCTCCTCTCCAAGTAAAAATTCTCTCCTGCTTTCAAGCACTTCAATTTTTTTTCTCCCCCTCTTTTTCTATAGCTAATAAAAGGTTAAAAAGATTTTTACAGGTGAGCAGAAGCCATGGGGCCAGGCAAGCAGACATGTCCTCTATTTGAATCCCAAGCTGTGCTTTGCTGCTTAGTGCCATGCAGTGACCTGTCCACACCCAGCCACAAAGAAAACGCTGCAGACTTCAAACTCTTCACATCCACTCTGAGTTACACCCACCCACTTCTTGAAACAACTCGGATGCGTAACTGCTCCCTGCCTGGGCACTCCTTTCCTAGTGGCACTCACTCTCTATTTTAGTCTTAGGTTAAAAAGAAAAGAATCCAGAGACATTGAAAGACTTTTGGAAGGTATTTGATAGAGCTAAGCAAAGTGACAAGTTCAAGAATACCTGTCCGTGTTTAGAAGCCCACCTTTTATTCTTTCATGTCAGAATTCTTAATATTTCTTGTCATTAAATTACTGCAGTAAGTGTGAATACATATGACAAATGCATTTTTATGCATAGGTATTTACTAAAAGCACATTTTTGCTCTGGTTCACAAGTCACACCGTGAGTGCCAGAAATTCAGTGAGGGAAACTCTTCTGCTCTCCAAATACATACGTCTTAGCCAGTCAGCATAAATTTCAAACTCCGAGCCTAAGCAGTCGACTCTTCTCACACAATGGAGAAAGTGAGACCTGATCAGCAGAGGTTGAGAACACTTTCAAACCAATTCAAGAAACACACATCAAATGAGTTTCAAAGCTTGGGAGCAGAAAGAAAATGTGATCATTTTGAAACACACTAACAAAATGAAAACAACACATCTGAGATTTTTAAGGTAGCAACTTCAGCACTTGATTTCAAACACATTCCAGGGGCCTGAATTTCAGCAAGTTATTGCTGTTCAGCTTCTGGAAAACCAGCTTCCTCCGGAGCTTGCTCCTAGCTCTGCACTCTCAAACAACACTAGCAAGTCACTCACGGTCCTTGGTTGGATAGCAAAGCTTCATGCATTTCTCCCAAGGCTGCACACATCAGCTTGCCATCACGTAGCAGGGGTCAAAACATGCATTTTGCATTCGTAGCTCACTTCTGTTTCTAAACATTAGACCATGATTGATAGCCTCAAGCACACATGGCAAGTCCTTTCAAAATAAGAGGTGAAAGTGAATCAACAGCCATATGCTAGTACTAAAGTGAAAGCTGTCATATTTTGGGCTTCTACACCCTATGGTATCAGTAAAGGGAGTCTTGAAGTCGCGTTACTAATTTGCTGTCACTGACAGTGAGTCATCGCTGCTCCGAAAATTGCATTGCACTGTCACTCATGACAGGCTTGCAGCTTGCAGTTGCTGTGTTCAGGCTGCAAGCCCACCTACAATTTCAGAATTTTTCTTTCTTCTGTAGATGAGCATAAGTTTTCTAGACTATTTTCTTCCACAAGCAGACGTTAGTATAACTGGTTATTTAACTACCTGCAACGGACATTTCATCAGCCAAAGCCAGACCTGTGCTGGCTGGACATCAGGTCTCAGTGGAGGAGCAAAGCCCACTGGAGTCATGCTTTGTACCTACCCCGAGCTATTTTGAAATTTCAGTTTGAAGGTGTGAAAAGCCTGAAGAGAAATTGGCTTACACCCAGTTGTCTAGAAAGCCAGTGTGATCTAAGGGGTGGAAGAGGTCAGCAAGACAAAACAAGTGGCAACTCTAGAGGGATAACACTCCCAGGACTCCAAGAGAAACTGGAAGGATCATCTTCAGTGGATCAGGGTGTGCTTTAATCACCATCCTCATCTGCTAAAAAAGGCAACAGCCAGGAGCATCTTCATAGGGAAAGGAGGAGGAAACTGTGCCAAAGTCCAGGACACCAAGCAGGATTTTTAAAAGAGGCTGGAAGCTACATTAACCCTCCAGCCCTCACCCTCCAGGGCCCAGGGCTGGCAAGGAGCTGCCTCTGCAGGCTCTCAAGCCCTCCTGCTGCCTGCCGAGCAGCTCATCGCTGGGCTGAAAGGACCACCTATCTAGAGTGTCTGCAGCATCTTGGCAGGCTTCGTAGTTCTGTCTGCAAAGGTGAAGCCTCCTGGCACAGAGCAACACAAACTTCCAAGTCCAGGGAAAAAGGAAACATTCCAGTCCCAGTGCTCCATTCCCCTATGACCCACACAGTTCCTTCCTCCACTGCAAGACTGACCACTGTTTACACTGGCAGTGTTACTCTGCTATACCAAAAATCAAAGCCATGAAATTCAGATCCCAGCGAGTACACAATAAGACTGCATGTGTTTAATTTGTGGCAGATTTAAAGGTTGTCCCCAAGCTATAAACCAGGAATTTCAGTACCATTGCATATTATAATTTTAATAAACTAATTAAATCTGTTCAGAGCCTGGTAAAAATAAGTGAAAATTATGAAAGAATAGCAAATTCTTCTTATTATCTCATTATGTAAGCTTACATACTTCTATTCTTTATTTTCAGGGAACAGTTACAAATATCATACCTTCCTTGAAGGACTGCACCTATTATCTATTAATCTACCCGAGTCAAAAAGCAGAAACAAACATTTTTAGTAATAACTTTCAGAGTCCTTCTGATTTACTGACAACAGCTAATATTCATGCCATGAACTATGTTTCAACCTGAACTTGGAACAAAAAAGGTTTAAATAGGTGGGATGTTATGCACCCGAGCAGCAAGCATGATCTGGCTCAGCCATTTCATCTTTGTTTTTGTAAACTGTATGTCCTTGTCTAACTTGATAACCTGGTGTCATTTAGATGTTCAGATACATTGAACCATACTAGAGCTCTGCTTCTTTGAAAGCTATGCCTTTCTTGACTTGTCATCGTTTTCCCGCAAAGTAATGTCCAAATGGCATCTCTGACATTTCAAAGTGACAGCAAACAGGCTGAGTAAGTACATTCACTGGAGAGAAAAAAAAAAAATCAATAACATAAAAAGGCGGCATTTGCTTACAGTAGGGTAATGAATTCTCAGAGCCAAGTCAGGCAGACACACTGTCACGACGAGAATCAGAGAGTTCTTGCTTTTCTTTTTGGCTTCCAAACATTAATGGAGGGAGGAAGATATGGAATAAGGTTATTTTGGGGAAGAAGGTGTGGCAAGAGAACTATAAAAATTCATCTGGGAAGCTTATCTACCCCTTATTACGAATAATACTACCAAGTTTTCCAGTTAAGACTGGAAAGTATTTGCTGTAAAAGTTAGCTATCTATTTACAAATGAAAATAAGTGCATGACTGCGTAAAAACAGTCCCTGTACCAGGAAACTTCCCAGATGCTGAAAACCTGCAGAACCCATCAGGCCAGACCCAAAATAATTTCCCAGATTCTGATACCTCTTTTCATTATGACATAAATTAATGACAGCAGAGAAATATGCTAAGCACAAGAATTACATTTTCCTGCACAGCAAAAATGACTGAAGATCTTCAAAAGCAGCAGTCGCCGGTCTATTATTCAGATACAGTGGATAAGGTTGTGCAAGGCAGTTTTGCACTCCGTAGAAGTAATGTCTGAACTAAAAAAGGATATAATTTTGTGTAAGGTTGATTGCCAGAGCAATCCATGTGCATTAAAGTGAAATGGCTGTAATGGATTTCATAGTGGGAACAGAGTACAGCACCACAGAATCACATGTAACCCCACACATAAGGCTGCTATGAAAAGTCACTGGTAAATAGAGCACTTCAGCAGTCTTCATTGCAGAGGGAATGGATACACATAATTCTATGTCATTTTAGGAGACGCACCCACCTCCTCTCTGCTGATAAGAGGCTGTCCTTTGACTTGACATGGTAACAGGGAATGGAGACACCAGCAGTTAGTGTTCACCTTATACATTTAGGCAAGGATCTAGTCTGCTCTTGCCCTAATGCAAACAGAAACTATATCCACCGAGAACAGCCAGAAGCAAGGAAACTGGAGGGAAGGTGGTTTTGTTTCTTGCACATTTCAAAAGCATCGAGTGCCAGGCCCCCTGGAAATAGAGACAGGTGTTCTACCCCACTAGAGCTTCAGGGGGCAGGTGGAGAAATTGCATTTCTTCTGATTTGCTCTTTCATAATAAGATCATAATGCCTCCTGGAGCTCCACGTATTGCTGTATCAGCAGGCAGAGGTTTACAGAGATATTGCAAGGCCTGACCCCAGAGACACCTTGGATCCTTGCAAGTGCCATAGGCAGCATCTGCTAGCGGCACGTGTCCCTGCAATGGGTCTTAGACAGACACCACTTTCATTGTAGTGGTGCTAGCATGCAGAAATTGCACTATTAACCTAGTTTTTCATAACTGCTGGACCAGAGGGTAATCACACCTGTTCCCACCGAAACAGGCTGTGAGCATTTAAGAGCAGAAAAATGAGCTCTACTGTGGATGCCTAGAATAAGTTGGCATGATTGCGGACTCCGTCTACCATCTGATCCTCAACAAACATCCAGCTTAATGACCATAGGAACATTTCACCCTGCAATCTACACCTGAGGATACCAGTCAGTCATGCACTCCTGATCACCCCAAACCTGCCCAGCATTGCAGGCACTTCAAGGAGTTATTAACATGCACCTCCAGTTGGAAATTTTTTGTCTTTGACAGCAAAAGCACCCAAAGCTGTCAGCTCCCCTTGAGTTTACTTCAAGCAGAGAAGCATAAAGAACAAAAGCCCAAAGAGCTTGATTTGAGCAAAGCAGAGAGGAAAGTTCTTGAGAAGTAGCAAGTAATAAAACAGAATGGAAAACAAAACCGGAAGCGGTAAGAAAAATCTTAAGATATACCTGGTATCAGTATCCTTTCCCAGGAGTGGATCAGGAAGTTATGAAGTACGAAAACCCATCTCCAGAATGTCTCTCCTTCCGTCTCCTTCAGTCAAAAATTTTTCCTTCTAGTTTCACAGTCTGGTATTTGAAAGATTACAAAGGGAGCACTGGCAAGCATTTTTAGCAATGACATTTCACAGGTGAAGAGATTTGCTGAAATGCTGACTACTCCCTCAAGTTTCTCTTTTCCTTCCCAGTACAAATAACAGACACACATCAGTATACTGACTGCATCTACTTAGGCATGCCTTTAAGTAATTCAGCTTGAACTCTCAATCAAGAACTACAAAGTTCTTTCCAAGCCTTACATTTTGTATTGCAGAAGTCCATCTGGGTAGCGGGTAGTGGCTGCTCTAGTGTCAATGATACAGCCTCCTCACCTCCCATAGCTCCACAGTGAACTGCTGACAACGACTTACCTTTCAAGAGAAAGTAAAATACAGAAATATATACAAGTAATTTTAGGATTAAAGAGTCCTTAATGGAAAAAAAAACAAAAACACAGATATTCCAAAATTCTTCTACTGATTTACCTTCTGAAATGCAGGTTCAACCCCACTCCTTCACTGGTTGTGCTCACCTTGGGCTCCCGGCCAGCAGTGAAGAGCAGCGTTTGCCCTGGGGAACTGAGCAGCATCAGCACTCTGCCTCAGCTATCTCCATGCAAACTCAGCATGGATCAGGGAAGCTCTTGCTCAGGACCTCCATCCTGGCTACATTTTACAGCCATTAGGTCTCTGTGGAGAACAGCTCCACACTCTAAGGTGCCAGGCTCGTGTTTGCAGAGAAGCAGAGTGGAAGCAGTGGGATGAAACTTGCAGAGATGGAGGGACTGCCCTGTAGGGTCACCAGGAATTTTAAGTCTCTTCAAGCTTAGGACAAGTCTAAGCCATCACGCAGACACAGCTTATTGTCACACTTTGTAAATAGCAGGTCATAAAAGGATGTCTATGCAGTTTCTTTCACAGGCCTTTGCCCATAAATCAAGCTTATTCAGGGTGTTGCAACCGGGAGCAATTCCCTATGCCCTCAATCATTGTTAATCGGTGTCATGTTACTAATTTCAACCCTTGTTTTGCAAAGTTGCTTCTAAGTAATACATAGCAAGAGTCAACGTCTGCGCTAGTCCAAAGACTAATCCAAATCTGCAATAGCTGCAAGACTGTGCTATCAGTAAGAAAACGTAATAAAAGGGTGAAACAGTTATTTGCAAAGAATTATAATTTACAGGGAGGGAGCATTTTTGTATTATTAACTTTAAATAGCAAGGATTTTACATCCTCTTTTTCAGCTTGCTTACTTGTAAAATGCACATATCATTCACTCACAAATGCCTAGCTATGCTCAAAGCAAGAAGTGACCAGTGTAGATGCCTGCTTTGTTTCAGACAATTAGTAGAGGCTTGAAAGGGATGCAGTAGCTAGATATCATAGTTTATTCATTCTAAACAGAAGTGTATAAACATACATGACTATAAATATAAGTTAGCATCAGTTAAAGTTGCATTGTTTGAGTTATGGAAGATCTGTACTGAATTACATCCGCTGGTTCCACTCTGTGCTCACCAGTGTCTTACAAAAGGAACAAACTGTATTACAGAAATAAAACTGGCAGGAAAATGCCACAAAGTAATAATGACATGGTATTATATTTTATATCCCCCAAACATTTCCATATGGTTATTTTTTAAAGACATTTATGGTTAAGGAAAGTGCCTAGTTTTAAAATAAGTGGTGCTAAATCTGCAGAATGACCTATAAATTGGCCAGCCACAAAGAAGTCATCCCTCTGGAACAAGCATGTGATAAATTCTAGAAAGTGCTTGGGATTTCAAATCACTACTAATAGATGAGATGTGGTAACTCACTCAGAGGCCAAAAATCCCTCTGCCTGTAACAGCCAACAAACCTGGTTTGAAGCTTAGGAACCACAGCAGCCAGCCACACATGGTTTGAGCAGAAGCCTGGAGCAGAATCTGTGTTGTAACAACAGAGAACTTGAACCCTTTTATTCACTTCAGATGTTGCCTCAGCACCTGAGGATCACAGTCAGCAAGACTGAGTGAGGGTATCACTCTCCCAACTGGGAGGAGTCCGCCTTCTCATTCCTATCCCATTCCTCTGCACCACCTTCCTTTTATTTACCTCCAAATCCTTCCTCACATAGATTTCGTTGAAGTCCCTGCACTCCAACTGCTAAAATGTTGACATAAGTAACCAAATAACTTTCAGCAAAAAATAATGCAGGAGATACACAGAAGTCCCACTTCTCACCATCAGTACAAGTTATTCCCCATTCCTAACAAGAATGAAGACACTAAGGTCATGATAGGACAGGCCATGGTGTAACTAACTCCCAGCTGCTTAGGACAAACACGTACTGCAGCATGTACCCTGCTGCTCAGAAGTCACTGCTTCCAAAAGAAAGCAGTAGAAACTGATGTAAGTTAGGGTCTGTTGACAAGTTCTCTAGCAGGAAAAGCATCTTTAAAAGGAAAATGGAGAAGTCACTGTCAAGTTCTGAAGAGGAGTGACCTCCGACTGAAGAGAAGAACTAGCATCCTTAGTGATTAAAAAAGCGTGTTGAGATCCTGTTCAGTTTTCTGTTCCACAGATAAATTCAGTGTGGAAAGATGTTGGAAAAACCTTCAAAATTGCGGTTGAACGAGGAAACGATCAAGAACCTTCACCTTGAATTGGGATCCGGTCCTTTGGTTTTTAAGAACAAAAAATGAAGGTACAATGCCACCAATTTTCTTCACACTGTTGGATATGAGTCATCCTTTAGGATTTCTTACCTCAAGCAAGCACAGGTTGAAGGCTGCACTAGAAAGACACCCTTCAGCATCCGCACCACTGTGAAGATGTGAAGAATCCAGCCCATTCCAACAAGCGGCAAAGATGTAGAGGTCAGAGGCTCTTCTACTCTCTCAGGGTATCTACCTTTTCTCATAGGTAACTTCGAGACTGCAAAAAAGCAAAAACAAGAACTTCAGCAAGGAAATGCAATATTTCAGAAGCTGCAAGTGTGAAAACAAAATTAGTATACCAAGCACACTGAGTGAAATAGATATACAGAAAGCACAAGCAGAATAAATGCATCCCCAGTGAGATGATGAAAGTTATCCCATGCAGTGTCACTAACAAAAGCACTTTCTATTTTAGATGTTTTACTTCCAAGGCTGGATCAGTAATCATTTGCAAAAATTCATAAGAGCCCCAAAACAGATATTACATTCAAGAGTACATAACTGGTTGCAGAGCCCCTCTGTCAGAGGTTACATTTCTAAATCCCATACCTGCAATCAGACATTCACACATTTTAGTGTTTTTATTTGTGCCAATAGTATTATTCATTAATGTCTTGTGCGTATCTGTACTTCTGAAAGGAAAAGCTGGCCAGAATGGTTATGCCACAGCAGCCCCCAGGTTGACGTCATCTTCCTGTACCGACCTTCTCTATACAGGACTTCTCTGCTTTAGCCCACTGTTCAATAGCTATGACAGTCAGTATCCTGACACACAAGGCTCAAGTATTTACTGGACCAGGAATCTCAGGGGCAGAAATCAGAGCAACTTAGGACTTGTATGTAAATAGCCTTGTGTAAAAGAACCCCAGACCAGATTATTTTGCAATGCAACCAGGAGCAACTACATGAAATTTTAATCCAGGGAAACAAAATGGAGACCAACTTTTTAAATATAACAAAGAAACATGAAACAAGTTTTGATGACACAGCAAGTCAATAGCTCGAGTTGCTGGTTCAGTAAAGACATCAACACATTTTGGAAGTTATTTTAAATATAGCATAATTCAACTGTATCAGACACAATACTGGTTGTAAATGTGTCAATCGGAGTTTATTGCAGTATGCCCTAACAAAGCCACCAACACAACAGCAGCAGGGAAACAAAACTGAAATTCAAAGTAAAGTACAAGTGAAGGGAGAACATCTACCACTGACTTGAACAAACCAAGCCAATTAAAATTCTGCTGATTTTCACAGAAGTCATTTGAAGTGATGGAACCCACAGGACTTACAAAATGGAAATATTAGTAGCAAGCATTTTACAGCATTGTTAAAATGAGCATCACAGTTGAAAGCAGGTAAAAATAATGCAGAGGTAAACAACACAACTCCAACTTCCGTCTGAGGCAGGAAGGGCATCCATCATGTAGGAAACAGGTTTTCCAGTACAAATTGAACTGGACTGTTTTCTGTCAAAACGTTGATACAAACATTATGACCATAATACCACACTTTTCTGTGTGTATTCTCTACAAGATGATACCTCAGACAGCAGTGGCAGCTCAGAGTGCTGTATGTGTTTAGAAACAGTATGAATTATGAGATTCAAGATGATCCAGAGTCAAGACCTAACCTGCAAAGCACTTCAACGCCCAGAGCATCCAGCTTTCAGCCATGCACTTATTTGACTTTCAATCTACTCTGAGCAAAAGCTGGCTATACTAAAGCTGACCTGCCAGCCTCATGCTTAATGCTACAGCTGGCAAGACATCACACCCTAGACTGGGCAAGCTGAACTAGGTCTGGATACAGCCTAGCCAAGTGCATACTGAGCTCTAAGCACATGCACTGTCTTACTGACTTCACAGGTATGGATCACAGGCCAAAAGCCAAGCTCTTGCTTACACAGGGTAAGGATTTAATGCTCAGTACCTTGCAGGATCAGCCCCTACTGGGTACACGAATCCACTGCATCAGTTTACATCATCTTTCAGGTAGAAGAATAAAACTGATTGCACCCTAGTGACATATTCTCCCAGAACTTTCAAAGCGTGAAGCTTCAGCAATCATATACCCACAAATGCTCCATCTCGTACTGAGAATCTTCTGAATCTATCAATATTTGTACATCTACAAACCACAGATTTGATCAGTGTGCCAACTGAATGTAGGAGATAAACCAACTCACATCCAGATTCAAGAGATGAGAGTTGCAGTATTCAGATTTCTCCACGTAACAGATCTTAGCTACTAGATCAAGGCAGCAAAGTTTTTGAATATCCTCAGCAAAGAGATTCATACACAGAAAAAAGCCAAAGATACTTGTGCCCCGTTCTGCCTTTTTAGTCTATCCCAGCAATGCAGAGAAGGAAAATGCTGCATGATGCTATCCAATTCTTTAAAAAGGGACTTTCCATAGTCCTCAGCAAGGGTGGGTCACACTTTGCACCTCAGCTGGGCAGTGCCCTTGTAAGATAATACTGAAATAGTTAAATAATACACAATATCAGAACACCATGGTGGCGTCACTGCAATCTGTCTTATTTCTGGAAAACAGTTAATCAAATAGATCCATTCCATGAGGAGGAGATGCACAGGGGAGAGCTGGCACATATTATATAGCCCCATACTTGAAAAGAATTAGCATTACCAAGTGTTTTTAAATGACCACCAAAAACTTACAAGAGAAGAAATGAATAAAGCAGGAGAACCACACATAACAGCTGAGATGCTAGAAGAGTATTTCAGAGAAATACTGCACATAATAGATATACATATTCTCTGCCCGAAGCCATAGTTGCTGCTTTATCATCCACAGTCCCTAAAATGGTACAGAGGTTCCAGAACCAGACAATAGCACAAGCATGCAAGTACCAAAAGACAAATGACCGTAACACTAAATAACTCCACCTAGATGCTTTTAAACCTTTTGAGTCTCCCAGATCTATTGCTCAACGCTGAGTAGAGAAGTTCTATAGTTAGCAAGAAATCCAGTAATGTTTCCCCAGGTCCCCTCTGAGCAACCTTGTCTTGGAATTTTAATTTAAGTTTTTAATAGAACAAAATGTGCATAGCAGCATACTTCATAATATGAAACAGAAAGCCCTGGATGTAGCGCCTTTATTGAAAGGGGTTTTTTTCTAAATCCAGAATAAATAAAACCAAGTAAACATAGCACAGCTTTGACCTCCCACTTCTAACATGCATAATCTTATTTGGGAATGGCTTAAATGAAGATACAGGAGAAAAGATATAATACCAAAAAATGCAAACACCGCAAGGGAAGAAAATACCACACAGGTATTTATATTCCAATTTTTCCCCATTTGATGCAAAATTGTTCTTTTACAATCAACTGCGCTTATCACCTAATCTACAAAAGGCACATTGTACGCAGGCTTTTCTACGTTCATTTGAAAACAGCTGGGGTTCTAATTGGAAAACAAAGGACACTTTCTTCACCAACAGGATGGAGCTCTCAGACAGCCATTGCAGGCACCCCTGTGGCTACAGTTCTGCTGCAGGAACATCTACTGACCCAGCCTGGCATCTGAGTTTTGTGGTCATAGCTTGAAGAACCAGAGGAGACAACAAGTATAAGCTTTACCTAGAGACACAGGCACCAGCTGGCCCCACACTCTGGTCATCATCTCCGAGACGATCCTGATGGCTACACAGCCCTCGGTGCCGAGATGGGACATTTTGTAGCTAATTGCTTGGGGCAGCTGAACAACGTGGCTCCAGGACATCTGGATCTAGCTCAAGCCATCTGTGTGAGGATGCTTCATGGACACCCTACTAAAGTGCAACCAGCAAGCTCCCTCATCAGGCTGCTACTCCTCCAGCCCTGCTGCAAGGCAGCACCATCCCACCTGCAGTCTCCATACCCTTTATTTCCTCTGTTGCTTCCTCCCTGTCCGTAAGTGTACAGCTGCTGTTTGGAAAAACAACCGACTTCTGAAACACCTGGATGGTATCTAAGGATGGTTATCTGTGACTTCTCTGGTAATTGGAGCTACTACTTGAGAATCAGGATGCTCTCCCAGATCCTTGAGGGATTCGGCCGTTGTAGCCTGACAACACCAGGATCCTCGCAAACGCACTCCACTGCTCTGCAGCCTCGGTAGTCATCTGCACCCAAGTACAGCGAAGCAAGCTTTAAAGGCACTGACAGGCAGGTGTGACTAGGGAGGGGCTGGGCAATAGAAAAATCCAGGCTATCGCTCTGCAGCTTCTGCTCTCCTGTTTCTATATCAGAGCACAGTGCAGCAGTGGGGTTATTCTCTCTGCCTGCCGAATTAGTGCTTCGGGCTTTCACACAGGTACAGGAAAAGACTTCCTATAGGGGCATTTTGGTGATTCAAACACAAGGCTGTCCCTCTAGTGTGCCAAAGCATAGACAAAACCATTTTTCTTTATATGAAAGGTCCTTAATATACGACATTCTCTGGCTCCCATTAACCTTTAGAAAAATGATGTCCTCATTTCTATATTCTTTATGTTCCAGCATAAGCCCTTCTCCTCACCCCGCTCCTCGTATTTAAATGTGCACTGATAGATTCCGTTGGTGGGCTTATTTATTCAGCAGGCAACCTACACAACTGAGACTTTGTCCACGAAACACAGTTACAGTACCACCATTCTGTTCCCCTTTACTGTAACTGTGAACCACTTGGAGATGCATCACAAGCTGCAAAACTGGCTGCAAACCACCAGTGAAGTAGAATTTTGCATTGTGGAAACTGGGGGGGAAGGGGGGGGTCATGAACAGGGGCAACAATTTTGAAGGTCAGAGCTTTCCACCTTCCAAATTGTGGGATGGTAGTAACATACCAAAAATGCAAGATATGCTACTGCTTGAGGGGAGGGGAAAAAGAAAAAAAAAAAATAGAACCTGCAGCGTGGTGTAATTAGAAAAGAAAAATGCTCCTCAGAAGAAATGCCCAACTGGCACCAGGGGAACTGTGGGTGTAAAGCTCGTAAGTGTTTGAACACCATCTGCCAAGGTATTAAAAATGCAATTCCAGGCACAAAAAGCAGCATAACAAATTCAAAAGCCTGCCGAGCACAAGGGGTCTGAAATCTGAGCTCTGAGAGGCCAGGAAGTAAAGAAAAAGTTGACAAGATGAGAAATATGTGTCTTCCTGCTTATGGCTGGTCACCACTGTAAATGTATATAGTTCTAAAAAAAATAAGCTAGTATGAACAAGAAAGCATATTCTTACTTTCAAGAATCAGTAGAATAGCTAGTTTTGAAGTACTTGTACTCACTTGCAGAAGTTATTTACTGCATGCTCTTTTTCAGTATAGAATAGAGTCGTTATACAGTAAATATCCTAGCCCAGAAACATATCCAAGCATTTATTCATGGCTGCTCCTGGCCTCCCTCCCATAAAGTTACTTTCCTCAGAGGCAACTCTGCTCTGCACTTCAGAGAAGCGGTCAGTGCAGTGCACTACCAGCATTGCCGATTTAGATATATTTAAAATTCAGTCCAAGACAGCAAGTGCTGGGCTCCAGGAAGAAAACGTGGTCTTGATGCGGTTTTCTGTTCCTATTATTCAGGATTTAGAAAGATTCTGATTAAAATGATCTTGTGAGCGCTTAAGTCAGAAGACAAAATGTAAACAATACACAGCCAGTTTCAGAAACTGTTACCTCTGAAAAGTAGATAAACAACAGCGTGTCCAACCTGTGCCAAGGCTACTCTGAGCTGAAGGTTAGCTACAAAGCTGTTTCTGAAGCAAGCATGGCTAAGCAAACAAAATAAAAGATAATAAAACCCAGAAGAACAGATAGTTCCGAAAGAGCAGCAAAATGCGCCTGGGTTGTGGATCTGAAAAAAATTCCTTAAAAAAATTTAAATAAAATGTGGTGTGAGCCCTGCGAGCCCCGGACCCAGCTCCATGGGGCTGGCCTCATGGACAGACAACCTGCAACTGTCCATGACAGTCCATGAGGTGGTAATGGCCCCAGATTACATCTTTCCTGGTCCCACCTAGGCTAGGACACATTGCACCCTCCACAGCCCCAGCTGGGCCAGCAGCATTACAAGATGGACTCCCAATGCATGAGCAAAGAGCACCCAAGTTGCTCCACTTGCAGAGCTGAACACCAGCGGCACCCCAGAGGAGCCTCACAACACACAGCTTCCGCCTTCCCATCAAACCCTGGCAGTGCCATCACATTCAGCGAGTTACAACTGTGGCTAAATCACATGCAGAGTAATACAAAATTGAATGTACAGGGATATCCAAGGCAAAAAATACACCTGGGAATAATTCATTACATTGGAACAATTTTCAGGTTGGTAATTACACATTATCTCTATTAAGACACTTGGCTTAAGCATTATTTGGACCTCTAGAATTATTGCATACCTCCTAACAAGATAAAACACTGTATCTGCTATGGTTGTCAAAATGTTCACGTCACATTCTAAAGCTAGGAGGCCTGTAACAAAAAGAAAGAGTTTCAGATGGTCTATTAAGTATGCCACATTTCAAAATGGTCCATAAACACTGTAGTAACTGGATTTAATGGATTTTTTTTTTTCCTCTCTCAATACACAAGCAAGCACCAATACTGGCAAAAGCAACCATGAACCTGTACGATGTATAGGACACAACTGCAATTGCTAACAGGACAGAATAATTTGTTCCACGCCTCTCGTATGAAGGCATCTGCAGAACAGAGGTCATTCTTCATTTCATTTCCATCCCAAATCTCTGTCTTAGGGGGGAAGAGTGCCTTCTTCAACAAAAATGGCTATGAAAATAAACCTCATTCCTTGCAAGTATTTCAGCTGAGAAAGGACTGTGGTTTTTAGTGAGGTCCTGGACTCTCAATAAGGCTTTTAATTAATCAATCATTAATTCATGAAATCTAAATAATTCATGCACCGCAAGGCAGCAGTACCCTCAGAGAGAAAAAAAAAAACAACGAGATGAACTCATCTGCTTATACTCCCCGTGTCTGGTGAACTTACTCTCCATCACCCAGTGGGTGGTATCCTGAGTAATACCTCTGTGCTCCTTGAAAAAGAAGGGGTTGCCAGGCTCCACACTGAGGTAGGCTCAGCATTAAATTGGAGCACAGGGATCTAGTGCTAAAAGGTCTCCTCACTTGGCTGGCTTAGCTGACCTCAGAGCCTCAGCTTTCTGGGCTCAGAGATAAACGGCTTTAAATGTTTCATCCAAATTCGTACTGCCTTCCCTTCCAGGCATACCAGGGCACCTTTCACTGGGGTCACCTGTCTTTTCAGCTACCTCAGCAAAAAGATGGATAGCCCAGCTGTCCAGGTACTGTCTGCACCAATTTTATCACATCAGACCATCTTCTCTTTACTGCTTTCATCAGCAGATGAGTGGTTTTGACTCTAAAATTGTGGAGAAGTTTGTATACAGCGAGACTAACTTCGTTTCTGCAAAGAGTCACCCCATGGTCTCCCATGGTCCTAGCAGGCTGTAAGAGCAGATGGGTGGATGCAAGATCATGGCCCTGTGCACAGCACATCCTGCATCTCTTGCACTTGCACCCACTACCACTACCACCTTCTTGTCTTAAGGCAGAGAGCTGGTGAGACGCTGCAAAGATAAGGCTTCAACTTGCTTTGTGTTTGTCAAGAACATTGTTGCTCTGTGGTCCAGTCCACAATGCTTGCAAGAATCAAGTTGTTCTTTACAAGAAAATTAAATCCCAGAAGAACTGTAGGATTTCACTGTACATTTGGAGCTTTGTATTTACAGGGCTTAGAAGCTCCATCCAGGAACCAGTCCCTGCTGCTCTCACTGGGATGGAAGATACTGAGCATCAGTTTCTCCTTCACTGGGAGAGGAAACGTGACCTTGGTGCCTAGTGATCACAGTCCTTACCGGGCAGGATGGGAGACCTGTGGCCTATTCCCATACACTCCTCCATTCGTCAGAGGGCATACTGATAGACTTGACCCAAGGCTTTCCCTTCTCTAGGGAGTGCCTGAATGATTCAGCTACCTAGTAATTCTCTTGCTTTTTAGAGCAATTGGTACTTAAGCATCCTATTGAAAGCACTCTTTTCCGCAAGAGAGGGAGTATGAGCAGTCTATCTCACTACTCCTCATGGCCGGGTTCACTTAGAAGTGATAAACGTGCATTCAGAGTCCTCCAGCAGGAAGAAAATTAAATCCTAGGACTGCTTTCACTGGCTGAATGCTCTACCTGCTGTGTACTGCAATGAAAAAACGAGGGCAGATGGAAGGAGAGCTTCTGGATCATACACATATAATCACCCAAATGCAATATCTACTTTTGTTATCAGCCACTTTTAAAAGAGACTTATATTGTGCAGAAAACACAGCCAGAACAACCTCCAGACCAAAGGGAAAAGTGTCACTGTAGTTTCTAACACAGTATTACCAGCCTAGGCAGTGAAACTACCCAGGTCAAATTAATATCAAATTCCTAGAGGCTACAACAGACAACACTTACGCACAGGCCTTACTGCCAGGTGAATGAGGTGAAAGGGCCATTACATTTTGTACTAATTCAATTGCTTCAAGGATCAGACCTTGCAGCCATTGTCTCTACCCTATAAATATGCAAACTGAAAGATATCCAGACTTGCTGACATATGCAAAAGTAATTGCTTCAGAGACCCTAGATGATGCAAACAAATAACATGCCAGTTTAATGTCTGCTTCTCTTGTTTGTGAGCACAAAAATTGTCTCAGGGTTTTACATCCAGCTATCCTAGATGCTGAGTAAAAGATTTTTACTGAAGTTTTGCCAGGTAAAACTATGCTTCCTGTATTTACAGATTCACAACACAAGCTCCCTACACAGGCAAAGAAGCCCATGTAAAACAAAATATACCACGAGCACAGAGGTAACAGGTTTCACACGAGCAGGTTTCAGTATGTCCACCTTTGCCCATCAGGTGTTCTAATTTCTCAGCCAGGGTTTTGGGTGCTTTGTTTTTTCGGTTATGGTTTGGTTTTTTTTTTTAACTCTTCAATTTTTGTACAGCATATCGATTTAATATATCAGTAAATTAATCTAGTTATTTCATAAATATTCTTAAGTGGACTACATCGTAACTTCTGCACAACTAGAGAACAAAAAAATATTTTTATCCCCATAGTATCTACCAAAAGGTCCTGCTCTAGGATCACAGGCTTCTGTGTACGAAGACTGCAAGAACAATGTTTATCGCACACCAAATTCAAATTGCTTTCAAGTCTTGGAATAAAGCTTTGATGCATGCACATGCTTAGTCACCTCCTCTTAAATCATCAGCAGAACGTGGTTTTGCCACTGGTTTACTCATCTACTTCCAAAAATAGCATTAATTGGGCAAAATTCCTATTTCTTTAACAGATGCCCCGGGAAATTAACCTTCTTCCCTTCTCTTCTACTGTGGGTGTGTCTGTATCACATGCAAAACATGCCTGCTTCTTACAGCCTTAACTGCAGCGCATAGATCAGCTCTGCAAAGTCGTTATTTGCCAACCTTTAACACATAGCAGACTCTGGGATATCAACTTCTTCCTATACAAGGTGTGTATAGGGTTTCTATTAATTAATGTCAACTCATTAGAAACAATTACTACTTTTACCAGTAAAATGTAATTTATAGGTTTTACGCACACATTTTACATACAGTAGGGCATCTCCTGCAAGTGCTTGCGACCAATTCCCTCTTTAAGCATCTCGTGCTGCACACAGAGCAGCAATCATGAGAAGCCAACACAGGAGGGCATCTGCCACCCGTGCAACTGGTCTAGAACCAGGCTAACGCTGGCAGTTAGGACCAACTTTAAAGATATGCACAGCCTTCACCTGTAGCATCCCCCAAATCCATCTCTCCCATTTCCCCAGCCACTACTCAGCAGTTATAAACAACCAGCTTTCACCCTCACTAGGTCATACTTAACTAACATCACTCTTGTTTGTTCTCTTTTTCCCCCACCCCATCTGTCACTTTTGCACAGCAGCAAAAGCCTATTTCAGTCCAGCGCCTCTGCAGCAACAGCTCCACCTTCTTGTGTTCAGTGCAAGCCAAAGCTTCCACTTACAAGTTCTCTTCCCACTCCAAGCAGCTGCTAGCATGGCTTTTCTGCCTTCCCTTTCAAAGGAAGACACTCCACCTCCTTAAATGCTACAAAAAGTCATTCTCTGCTGAAGTAATTTAATAGTAGAAGAGAGAAAGAGGATCACTGAAAGAAAGCAATGTGATGCCGTGGGCTGTCAGCTCCGTGCTATCAGCACCACGCATGTCTCCAGGACCACCCGCTCTGCTCTCCAGGGCCACTCAGCAAGCACCACACCTCAAACACTTTGGTCTGTATTGAATATGGCCGCAGATCCTTCAGTAATAAATCATACCTTCAATTCAACCGATTCTCTCACAAGTGTTATCAGCAGCCACACAAACTGCCAAAATTACATGTTTTTCTGAGCCCCAGAAGGTCTTTTGTTCCTCTTGTCCTGCCTAACTCTGGGACTTGGTAGGCATCGGGCATCGACCTCACATACTTTCTTTGTATCATGGGTAACTTGAATTCTTTCACCAATAAATGCAAACCTTGCTGCATGTTATTGCACATATATTTCATTGTCATGGCCAAACTAGTGAAAAAACAAAGGTTTCATGGCCTAGCTATGATGTTACCAAGTTGAAGAACTTTATATTAGTGAAAAGGATTGCAAGTGTGGATGTGGACTATAGCAGTTTGTATTTGGATTGACCAAGTCATCTGTCTTAACAGCCTTATAGTCCCAGCATATAACTGTCCAGAAATTAAAATGCAAGTAAAATATATATATATATATCTGAAGCCATTTCTGCTATATTAGCAAATTTTCTGATAAGATCTACATGCAAAAATGCAGGATAACATTTTGCATGGAAAAGTAAACTTTTAAAAATAAAACAGGCAATGCAGGGAAGCTTCAGAA
>Ga0065711_1004486_pt1 | contig 31763 bp, 35 predicted proteins | sample Hoacrofraction12_FD_59098 | JGI IMG/M metagenome (GOLD analysis project Ga0065711, IMG submission 59098) | Hoatzin crop microbial communities from Cojedes, Venezuela - Epithelial fraction 12 v2 (version 2) | ecosystem: Host-associated > Birds > Digestive system > Esophagus > Crop | place... | reverse complement strand
CAGCCTGGGCCAGGGCTCCGTCACCCTCAGAGGGAAGAAGTTCTTCCTCATGTTCAGACGGAACTTCCTGTGCCTCAGTTTGTGCCCATTGCCCCTTGTCCTGTCACTGGGCACCACTGAAAAGAGCTTGCCCCATCCTCCTGACACCCACCCTTCAGATATTTGTAGGCATTTATAAGGTCCCCTCTCAGCCTTCCCTTCTTCAGGCTGAACAAGCCCAGCTCCCTCAGCCTCTCCTCGTAGGGGAGATGCTCCAGTCCCCTCCTCATCCTTGTAGCCCTCCGCTGGACTCTCTCCAGTAGCTGGGCACCACTGAAAAGAGCTTGGCCCCGTCCTCCTGACACCCACCCTGCAGATATTTGTAAGCATGAAGGGCTACGTTTATTCCATGGACTAGCCAGAATTAACTGCTGTTCTTTTTAAATTACAGGAATTACTTGAATTTTGTTACAGAAGAGATGATAAATCCCTACAGGTAGGTGTGTGTCCTGTGATGACTTCCCTGGGAGGAAGATTCTTCTTGGGAAGCCCTTTCCTCATGTGTGTAACGGGTTGCTAATCAGCCCAGAAACCAAGGTCTTTTTCTAGGGAGATAGAAAATGATGTCAACTCATGGCATTGTTCCTCCCTGGAGTAGGGGCAGGGGAATAATGATCTCAGTATGAGAAGGGCTGTTGCTGACGCTGCCTTCCTGTACTGCTGATATTATCAGTATGGTTGGAGAGTCTTGCTTCCTTGGCGTGGCTCCTCTCTGAACGCGAGGCGAGGAAGGAGCGCTCGTGGCTTTATTACCATCTTGTATAAACTCCCACGAGAGTATGTGTGTGTACGTCTGTTTGTCACGTGCTGTTCCTGTTCTCTCGAGCAACAGCCGCTTTCTGCGCTGCTCGTGCCTTTCGGGGTTGCGCAGGGGACCTGGTGAGATGAGGGTGGGCCACCCCGCAGCAGGACATCGCCGATAAATCAGTTTTGCTGATAGGGAAGGTGCCTGTGAAGCACTGCTGATACGAGCTTGAGGGTCACTTGTGCAAGAACCCGTTCCTGGCTCACCCTGGCAGTGATTAGTGCCTGCTGGGAAGCATAACGTTTGATATGCCCTTTCCTTGACAAACACGGTTATAAAAAAGTTTTTGCAGATTGCAATTATTTTCTTGTCTTCTGAGTGCAGTCATGGTATTTGACTCTCTCCTCCTGTGGCTTTGAGCTCCGCTACACCAATTATACGTCGCATCAAGCAGGGTTTCCTTTTTCAGTTTCCATTCCCAAATGAAGTTAGACTATTTGGAAAGGCAAATTTGTTCCAACACAGCTTCTTTACAGACCCACTCAGACTGTGTCTGAACTCATTTTCTTTGAGTTTCATCAGTCCAGCCAGCTGCATGGAGTTAGAGCCGAAAAACTGCCCACTAAATCCCTGATCTTTCCATCTCCCACCAGAAACCCACCAGCACAAATGCTTCTCCTTCGCCCAGGAGAGAACGCGTGCGCTAATGCCACTGGCTAGCAAGAGACACCGGGGGGGTATTTTTAATTAATTGCCTTTGCAGTGATCTTGGATGACTGCTTGCCCAGACAACCAGAGTCACTCCATCCAAAAAGTCCCCTCTGACATCTGTCAGCCTCTGGGCTGTTGCCGTGTGGGCATCTCCTCCTCTCCCAGCGGAGCAGCGTGTGGCTGGGGAGCTGGACGTGCTGAAGAGCCGAAGAAGAGCAGAACGGCTCAAGCTCGCTTCAGGCGAGCGCAGGAGAGCTGCGGCACGAGCCACCGATCCCTGGCCTCGACAGCTCTCCTCTCCGAACTGCCGCGCTCCATTACAATTTATATTTTCTTCCTAGAAACCTGCCTCTGGCTATCATCATCTCGCTCCCCGTAGTCACTTTGGTTTATGTGCTGACAAACTTGGCTTACTTCACGACCTTGTCGACGGAGCAGATGCTGACGTCCGAAGCCGTGGCTGTGGTAAGCTGGGGGCATTTCTGATGTGACTCATCTGTTCTCCAGCGCTGGTTAAAACAGACTTACAATCTCCGCATGCATCTCCTCGTTTGTTCCCGCTGATCATGGCTGCTCACAGAAAAGCTGGTGTTTGACAGGAGATAAAGAGCAACGGTGACGGGAGCGGGGAAGAACAGTGTGATACCAAGTGGGGTGAATCACAGACAATAGTAAGGATGGGCAGACAGTTAACGCCGCTCTTAATTCGTAAATATGCAAGGTTGCTGCTGGCCTCATGACTTACCATCAGTTACCAGAGCATGATATTTATGGGAAAAGGTCATTCAGTCAATACTGAACTAGATTGTTCTCCCTCTGTATCTTCCTTCTTTTAATTAAGAGAGAAAAATAATACTTCTATTAATTAAAATGCCACTGCGGTTAGGAATCCTGGTTGCTTCAGAAGTGAGCAGCATGGTATGACCTTGCAAACAGTGTGACCTGCATTGTTCAGTGCTTCGAGGGGAGTCTCCCAGTCCGGGATAAGCTGGTCTGGGCCATTCAGGAGACGACTCCATCCTTCGGGTTGGTACCCAGCCTGGCTCCAACCTCCACGTACGCAGTGCTGAATTATTATTATTATTATTATTGTCTGTATTGCATTGCTCTAGTCGTGTGTCTTTGCAAGTCTTGAAGTCAGTATAATGGTGTTGGCCCAGAAGTGCAGCGAAGCAGTGCGGGGTCAGGTTGTGGCCTCAAACTACAGCTCCAGGTCACTGCGTTTCTCAGGGCTGGGTCCCAGGTCCTTGCTCAGCAGTTGGCAGTTGCTGCGTGTCTGAATCTCCTCACAGTTCCCGTTTGGTCTTGAGCTTTTGGATCTGATAAATGTCACATCCTGACTCCAAGGGAAGGGCTTTCTGCTGATATTTTTGCAATTCCACGCTATGCTTTATCAGGAAGGAAGAGCAACACGCAGCGATACGGAAAACTCCGTAACAGCCTCAGCACTAAGCCATGTCATTTGTTCAGATTTCTACAAATATGAAGTCTTTGTAGGCAGCTTTGAGTTCTTTTGGACATTCTGGGTGTGAAATGTCTGTCTTGTTGCCCCTCGTTTAGGATTTTGGGAACTACCACCTTGGTGTCATGTCCTGGATCATACCCGTCTTTGTTGGCTTGTCGTGCTTTGGGTCCGTTAATGGATCTCTCTTCACTTCTTCCCGGTAGGTTTCTTGGCCGACTTTGTGGGGTTTGTTTACAAGTCATGCTTAAAGCCTCTTCGTTGGGAGTTGTCCTCCAAAGAGCGGCTGTGGGTAGACACAGAGTGTAAAGGGTCTGGAGGCCGTGTGGGGGATGTGGGGGGAAAAAAAAAGTAAGACTTTAAAACCATGTCCAGTTTAAAGGAGACCTTTTCAGTGATCTTAGTCTTCTGTTCCTCAGGCAAAGTCCCACTGAAGTTATTGGAACACAAACACACACAAGCTTGGGGCTCAGCGGCGTTGCCTGAGAACGTGGCTTTAATGAAAAGCAGAAACTTATGAAACTTCAGGGCTGAGAATCTCTCTAGAAACGGGAGAAAGGATGGGGCAGGATGGGGACTGAGGCGGTTCCAGCTCTGACACATCTCCCAGATTATCTTAGGAAAGTCGCTTAATCGCTCTCTCTGGAAAGGAGGATATAAATACATCTTTTCTCACATTCTTTGTCCGTCTCCAACCTCCCTTCTAAGGCAGGGACTTCCCACTGCGTATGTGCAGAACACCCCTCGCTGGGGTCTGATCCCAGAGGCCCCCGCTCCTGAACCAGTGACCAGCAGAAGGGCACAGCTGGCATCATGCAGGGCACCACTGAGGTGGAAAACCTGTGGGGAGCCTGGGCATTTCGGCCTTTCTGCCTCGGTGCTGCCTAGGCTGAGCTTGGGCTCTCCCCACTGTTTTGTGCTGAAGACAAACCCCAGCCCGGGGCTGAAGGTTGCAGAGGTGATGACTGCTCTGTCTCCCCCACCTCAGGCTGTTTTTCGTGGGATCCCGAGAAGGACACTTGCCTTCGATCCTGTCTATGATTCACCCCAGGCTGCTCACGCCCGTGCCATCCCTCGTCTTCACGGTGAGCACCTGGGTCTGCGGTGACGAGCGTGGACCTGGTATCGAGTAACGGGTCGGGGGTGCGATCCCATCAGAGCGGTTGGAGGGGAGCTACTCGGGCTCCGTCTCCAGACACAGCCATTTCTGTGTGCACTTAGAGGGGAGGACAGACCCTTCTCATCATCCTCATATTCCACTTCTGTTTTGAAATCGCCCCAGGCGCCAGTTAATTAGTAAACAGTAATCAGGCTGATTCTTTTCCTGTTATTCTAAAATACCTGTATTTAGTGTTGTAACGTATGTGATTTTTGCCTGCTTCTCCCTTGGCTAATGGCTTTTTTTTTTTTTTCTGGATGCAGTGCATCATGACTCTGCTCTATGCCTTCTCCAACGACATTTTCTCAGTCATCAACTTCTTCAGCTTCTTCAACTGGCTGTGTGTGGCTCTGGCCATCATCGGCATGATGTGGCTGCGTTACAAGAAGCCAGAGCTGGAAAGGCCCATCAGGGTGAGCGCAGCGCGGTCATTAGGTGGTGGGTCCTCCCCCAGCCCCTTCTCGGCACCGGGCGAGGTTCTGCAAGTCCGTCTGCTTGTCCTGTGCGGCACTGGGGCTGGGATGGCGTGGAGGTGCGGTGGTGTCGCTGACGTCGGTGTGCCTGACCGCACGACAATCTGCGAATCGGTGCAGGAGGGCGAAGAGCTGCCGCGGCCCCAGGGACGTCGGAGAGAAGGAGGCTGTGGGTGTCGGAGCTGCGGGGTGTTCTGGTGGGGCAGCCCGGTGGGCAGCTCTCCGTGACTAACATATTCCCCAGGACAAACCACAGGCCGTGGCGCTCAGGGAAACGCTCTGTACCATCGTGGAATTCACTTCGAATAGTTTTTTAATAAAGCAGACAAACCCACGCCTGCGGAGATGAGAGCTTTGTTCTCTTTGTCCTTGGCCAGCTTGGCAGAGCCGTGTCCGTCTGGGCCGAGGCCAGGATCGTTGTCACCCACAAGCGTGTCTGCCTGCCTTAAGGGCGCGTTTCTCACTCGTCCCCCTGCGCGCGCGGGCCTCTGCCAGGCAGCAGGCAGCCGGCGAGCCACAAACTCACAGACCTGTACCAGGGCCTTCCCAAAGTAACTCTTTGCAGGGTGCTTCCTTTGGGGTTTTTTTTGGTTTTTCTTCTAAAAGCTGGGCTGCTCTCCGTGGGTGCCCTGCTCGGCGCAGTGTAGCTGAGGCCCCTGGGGAACCGCAGCGAAGATGCTCTGGGTTGCGCCGCGGTTGCAGCTGCATTTGATGCTGTTGGTACGGGTGCTTTTTGTAGGGAATCATCCAAGTGTGGGATTGGGGTTAAAAAAAATGGGTGCTGAGAACGGTTTACGCCATCTTGGCAAGCCACATCTGCCTGCTTTGTTTTGTTGGTATTAAGTGTGTGTGTTAGGTGTTACCTCCTTCCATTTTCTCCCAGATTGCTGAAGAGCACTGCCTAAATCGATACGTCCCCCGTGGCAGTTCAAGGTCACGGTCCCCGTGTTCAGAGCACTGGGACAGACAGGAGCACCACCCACATAGGGTCCCACGGTGGAATAGGAACTCCTTCCCTCCCCGGGCTGTGTGGCTAGATAGAATTTGCTGGAAAGCGTACCCTATTTCCCTGAGAGAACTTCTGACCTGGTTTTTGGCTCCTTGCGCAGGTGAGCGTCTGCCTGCCCATTTTCTTCATCCTGGCCTGCTTGTTCCTCATTGCTGTTTCCTTCTGGATGACGCCGAAGGAATGCGCCATTGGCTTTGCAATCATCTTCAGTGGGATCCCTGTTTACTTCTTCGGGGTCTGGTGGCAAAACAAGCCCAAGTGGGTTCTCCAAGGCATCTGTAAGTATCACCTGTGAAGAGCAAGGGTGCGGCCTTGGCTGTTGCTCCCGAAGTCGCAGCTTCCCGGTGAGCGTGCTGCAGCTAACAGCGCCGGCTCTCCTTGGTGTCGTGGAGGCTTCCAGTGTCTTGGCTCTGATCTGAACAGTAACAGATTTTAACCTGATGATTACCTTACCTACCAAGCACCCAGAGCACACCCTGACTTGCAATAATTGCAGAGTTTGGGCCAAATACAATTTTTTTTTTTTAAATCTTGGCAAACAGATTGTTGTTGTGCAGTGGGGTGGAATTTGCCGAGCACATTGCTGCCTTTCTTCTGCCTCCTTTAAAAGCTCAGGGTCGAGCCTTTCTGTCAGCAGAGAAACCCTTTCCAGTGGTGTAGGAAGGGCAAAGAAGTAACAGCATAACAGTCTGAGCACAGATGGCTTCAATTTCACTGCTGAAAATGCGGAATTAGTCCCAATCCATTGCTTAGCCAGTGCGAGCGTTTCTGATCCGGTCCAAGCTCTGCTTGGCATCCAAACGTGGCAGCAGAGCAGATGGACGGGAAAACCCCCTGGAAGTGTTCTCTGACGAGGTTTGTTTTGAAGGTATCTCCGTGTAAGGTTTTCCAGCAGCTGACACTGCCCCACGGTGTGTTTGAAGGGGCGGAGAGGCTGTGCTTGGCGCGTGTAACCTCTGAGCAGCTGCATCAAGAAAGGCAATCCGTGCTGTCCGAGGAACTAAACTCTGCCGTCCGCCTCCCAGCTCTCGTACAACAGGCTGACCTAGAAAAGCAGATGGGTAGAAATGCCCAGCCCTAGCTGGATGCTTTTTATGAAGAAGAAAAAGGCTTTCAACTGTGCTCAACACTTGTTATTCTATTTTTCGCCCCCTGTCTCTTTCTCTCACACACTCATTTTTTTATTCTATTAGACCCAGTTCCTGGAAAAGCCATTTTCACAGTGCCTGGGTGGCAAATTACCGTATTAATTCTTTTCCACCACCAAAGGCTTGTAAGGAGAATATAGAAAAATATTCTGGGAACACAGAGTGATAATCCTGCAAATGCCCAGCTAGAAACAGAGGAACTTTAAACACATGTGTGTACTCCTATGTTGCAGATAATTTGATCACCTCCAGCTCATCTGAGCTTGTCTTTGTGTGTGTCTAGCGTTCATGTTGGCTTTACCTGGCAGGGCTAGCTTGTGATCTCCAGACACACAGGGAAGCAGCAGAAAGCACAGGTGTGTTTGGATACCAACCACCAAAACTAATGGGTGGAAAAATAAAGTTACTTCAGTTTAGCACCTTTCCTGTGCAAGCTTGCATGTGAAATGCTTCCTCTGCTCTTCCTCTGCTCTGTGCAAGGCAGTGGACTCTGCCTGGTGTTCAGTGTGGTGGGTTGGTTTGGTGCTGGGTACTCAAGCTGTTAAAGAAGCTGTGAGCTACACAGCTGAGGTTTTAAAAACTGGGGTTGAAAGCATCGGCTCATGTTCTTCGTGCCCATTCCTGCTACTGTGCCTGACTCAGTTTTGGCTGCTTGCAGCTCTGGCATCCAGAGGCAGCTGCCGTCTCCCCATGCAGTGAGAAGCTGGTGTCGAGAAGTGCCGGAGCCTCGGGGCAGTACAGCATCCTCGCCGCGGGAGCAAAGCTCCCAGTGTTACGTGTTGTCAGTTCCGGGCATGAGGAGAGAGCAGCCCGCGGCTCGTTTGCTGTCAAGTCTTAAATTGTGTGTGGAGTAACCTTGCCCAGAACCACAGTCAGGAGGGAAATGGGTCGGCCCTGCTGAGGCAGAGCATCACGAACCGAGACCAAGGTGTGTGCTGGGCCCCTGCGTGTCACCTCTGACCTGTACTTTGCTTTCTTCCTCGTAGTCACCGCGACGGTCCTGTGCCAGAAACTGATGGAAGTGGTTCCGCAGGAATCGTAAGCAGGAAAAGCAGACATTCAGCTCGAGGAAACGCACAATATTATTGTAGGACGACACAAGGAGAAAACGCTTCTGATCCCTCGTAAACGAAACCTAGGCACTGGAGCACCCCGTCGGAGCTGCTTCGTGTCTGACACCTTCCCCCGGCTCTGCCTTGCCTCCTCCAGCCCCTCCATCACCACCCTTTAGCCTGGCAGATGAGCAGCCCATGGTGAGAAGTTCTTGGTACGAACGTGGGGCAGGAGGAGGAATTCCTGCCGGCAGCTGCGAAGGGGCCCTGCCTGTCCGGCAGCAGTGAAATCCACTCGGCATCCGTGTGTGTGTGTGATACTGAGGGCTGCACTTCCCTGCTGCGTAGGCTTACTCGGTTTGGGTCTGGGATCTCCCAGACGACGGCAGATCTGCTCACGAGCCGGCTTTGAGCGTTGCCACCTGTATGAACGTGCCCGCGTCTGGGGCCGGGGCTGCCGCAGAGCCGCGGCGTGGTCCTGAGCCTGGCCCGCCTGCCTGAGCTGGGCAAGGGGGGTGGCTGGGCAGCAAAGGTTGGCTGATGTTTGCTCACACGCTCACACACACACACACACAAACTCATTCCAAAATACGTGCTGCTGGGTGCTTCGGACTCCATCCGCTGGCAGTGGCTTAGGTGAGACAAGGCAGAGCAGAATCAGTGTCAGAGAAACGATGTGGGGAGGCCCCGTCTCGACTTCCACTGTGTTCCTGACAAGAGCAGTCGGGGTCCCCTGCCACTGCCTGGCTTCTCCCTCTCAGATCCAAGCCATCTCCCTGCTGCTGAGCCTGTCAGTCCTCTGGGATGCTCTTCACCAGAATGCCCATCCCACGGCCCTGTGAATTAGCAGTGGGGCAGGCGCAGGCCTGAGGATGGAGATCCTCCTGATAAACCCAGGGAATTGTGATTAGCAGAAGGCTGAATCCGTGGCTTGCTCACTCCATGTTTTTCTGTAGCTAGGCTATCATCCAGCATGGGATGAGCAACACCATGCTCTCCAAATGGCCCTGCTCATTGCCGGCAGCGCGATGGATGTTTGCCCCTAAACCCTGTGCAAAGAGAAAATAGCGGTGGGATCACCTCGGCTCGTTCCCCCGGGTCTGTCTGTGCATTGCCTGTCGCTGTGCCCTTCGTTACACTGTGTCTCTTCTAGAACATGCGGTGGAGATGGGACCAGCTGGGTCTGAGGGGTGGAGACAGGGGCAGATGTCCGCGGGTGGCTGGAGCCTGGCTTTAGTCTTGGTCTGCTGTAGACGGTCTGTTTTGCTCTAAGAACCAGGGCCTGGGGGCCTGTTTCTCCTTCGTGCAAGGCTGCAGCACCAGGTTTGGCTTGGTGAGGTGCCCCCACCAACACCCTCCCTTTGAGGGAGCGGTCTTCGAGCGTAAGCCACCATCCGCGTGTGCAGTCTTGTTTTGCTGTTGCGGGTGGTGCAGTCCCATCCCCTGAGCCCACCCAAAATTCCTCTCGTTCCCCAGTAATCAAACCTGGTCTCTGTGGAGCATGTTGCTTTATTTGCTCAAAGGCATCACCTTTTCAGCAAAACTGTGCTTCTTGACCAGTTTGCTCATCGTGCCTCTGTGCTCACGGTGACAGCCAGCTGGAAATCAAAAGCATCTTTTCCCCACAAGTGAGCTGCTTTGGTCGCTGTTACCGATCATCTTTGTGCTTGAGCTTTAGCAGATGGGTTGTTGATCTCCTTTTTTCTCCTCAATATTTTTGTAAACCAAGCGGTTTGGAAGCCGGGATCCTCCAAGAGCTGGTGCTTTCTACTGGATTCTCCTCTTAGCATAGAGTTCTTTTGGATGAAGAGGCATTGAGGACACGAATGGTACTAGCTCATGCTTTGTCCTTTTAAGAAGTTATTTAGCAGAAAAAGAGCGCATGTTATAGCAGGTGGCAGCTTCTGCTCAGGTGCGTGTGACAAGGACCGTGGCTATGTCAGCGAGTGTCTGCGTGCAGTGCTTTGCTGTTCCTTCGCCAGCCAGGCGCCGTTGCCTTGAGGCAGGGCAGGAGGAGGAGGTGAGACAATCACCACACTGAGAACCTCTGCTGTCAGGTTCCTTCTTCCATGGCAGCACAGTGTGGAGATGCCCAAGGCAGCGCAGGTGCCGCTTTACCATGTCAGCGCTGAGCTCTCCTGCAGCGAAGTTCACCTGCGGGGAGTTGCAGCTGGTTTGGGTCTGTCTGTGGTCCAGGAGAACCCAAAGTTATGGCCAGTGCGTGGCTGGTCAGGGACCTATGTGCAATGAATTGGAGCATCTCCGATCCAGCGCCTGCGGAGAGGCATCTGCATAAATAAGGTCCTGAACCGTAAAACCTGAACTCAGTTTTTGGAACCCTCTTCCAGCTGAAGGCTGAGATGTTTTGGCAGCGTAGTGATGGGAATCGCTGCCTGCGCTGGACCTGTTTCATGGAGAGAGAACCTCAGTCTGTCACCTTCCTCTGTAGGTTTTTGGCTGTAATGGTCTCAGGGCCGGTTTCCTGCAGGGCCTGGGTTCAACGCAGGGGCTCTCAGTGCTGCTATATACCAGCAGAATCACTTGTGACGCAGAGGGAAGGGATTTTAACTCTCAGCCACCTCAACCCAATGTAAATTAGCACTCCAGTCTGACCCACAGAGAGCTCAGAAATGGGTCCGAATCTCCTAAAGGCACGGGGGTGGCTTGGCTTGAACACATCTTTTAAATGAGTTTCATCAGTGATGAAGACCATCGCTACATGATACCCTCTTGGTGAACCTCCCACGCTGGTTTCAAAGAGGAGATGTCACACTGAGAAATATTTTTTTATTAACTAACTGATCTTAATGAAATCCTTAACTGGCTTGCTTGCTTTTGATGAGTTTTCGTGATTCCTCAGTTGCTGCTAAAGATCTCTCTCTTGTACTCACCTGCTGGCTCCGGCGTTGATACCGTGTGTTCGTGGTGATCGCGCCAGCGTCTCCATGGCAATAGAGGAAGAAACTGAACCAGGTACCAGCACAGAATGGCAAAAATGTTGAATTTGGTCAGCCACAGCTCACATCTCAAAGTTTACCTTTCAAAATCCTAATTTTTTTACCCCTTATTCATTGACCCCAATAGTTCCCCTCCACCAGGGCTTGGTGACGTGGCTGCAAGAGGTTGGGTTATTTCTTCCTGGAGGGTAGGGAGGTAATGAGTAAGGGGGTAAAACTGAATTTCATTTTAGAAAGAAAACACAACTGAAGTAATGTCCACGCCGGTGGGTGAAACTGCTGTTGGCAGCCTCTGCTCTCCAGCGCGCCAGCTCGTAACTCAGATCAGCAGCCAGGAGCGTCTGCTGCCCCCGGGTTCTGGCCACGCGCAGCTGGATTTTGGTATGGAAAAAGGGCAGATGCATCCCTGTGAACGACCTCCTTGCTGCTCGTTTTCCTCACGTGTGGAACGCGATGTGTCGCGGAGGGTCAGGGGAGCAGCAGAGCCTTCGCAGGAAATTTCTCATCGTTCGGAGCACTGGATGTGGGATTTTTCTGTTCTTTCTCTGTTCGCTTGTGCTCTTTGGAGCCCGTGATCAGTCATGCTTGTTGCAACCCACCGAGGGAGATGAACCCTTCTCGCTAAGGACACGCACAGCCACAGCGACCATCAGTTCGCTTTCCTGAACAGTAGCTGCAGTTAAACGAGGTACTGCGTGAAGCTGTTTCACATGGCAGTATTCTGCAAGCGCAGCCAGAGCGGCTGTGTCCGTGGAATCATAGAATCACTTAGGCTGGAAAAGAGCTTTTAAGATCGTCGAGTCCAGCCGTGGAGCCGTGGCTGCGTATTTCTGCAAGGGGTGGCTGTGCCGCCGCCGTCCCTTGGTCCTTGCACTAAACCCCCTGTCAGCTGTCGCTCTTCTTCGCTTGTTTTGAAGTAGGTAGGCTCCCGGGCAGTCAGCTGGGGGGGGTGTTCGGGGACCGGCGTCCCGTGGGGACTGCTGACCAGGAGGGCAGGGTGGGCAGGAGCCGGCGGCCGGGCGATTCCTTGGGTTCCTCTTTCTAAACGGAAACCTTCACAGCTGAGAGGGGAACCGCCCTGCCCAGCCCTGCAAATTGCTGCCGGCCAAAAATGGGGGGGCTTTCAGTCATCCTAGGTGGAGTTTTATTTTTTTCTTTTTATTTTTTTCTTTTGTTTTTAAACTTCCTGCCGTATTTGCAGTGTTCTCCATCTCAGATACCATGTTGTGGTAACCATTCTTTTGTTTCTTATGGCCCCCTCTGTGGATACTGAGTTCAAAGGGGCTCTGTCACCGCTGAACAAACTTTAAAGACCCTTCGACTGGATTGAAGCTCATTAAGTGGCTTGGTTGCTCTCGGGGCCCTCTCCCTGCGGGCGGCTCAGGCAGGGGAATAAATTGGGCTCGTCCATGGGCTCCTCTGCTGTGGGTCTGCCCCAGAGCAGAGCCCTTGAGGGGCAGTGGCTTTGCAGCAGAGCTCTTCCCCGTGGCCACGACGAGATGTTTGCAGTGGCAGAGTCTTGGTCCAGCTGTGGGGAATGGCGGGGAAGGTTTCCTCTCCGTCTGGGAAGGTACCCATGCCTTCAGCTGAGGTTACAGTGTTCTTGGCCTTTAATACAAAATAAATCCAATTTAAAAAAAGGAGAAGGAAGCAGCCAGATGTTGTCATTACGCAACAGCGGCTGTTTGGGGCTGTTCTTGTGGGACGCCAGCTTTTCCATCGACTGGTTGCACAACTCCGTTTCTGGTGACATCAAAGGGGAAGGCGGCGTTGGCCATCGGGAAAGGGCTGGAACAAAGCTTCCCGCTGGAGCTTGGGAAAGGGCAGCCCAGGGGCGAGACGGCTCCGGTCCCACCCCGGGGCTCGTGCTGAGGTCTGCCGGCCGGCGCCACGACCTCGGCAGAGCCCTGACTCGCAGCCCTGTGCCAGCCCTGGGAGCCCCACGAGCTTCGGCTGGAGCCGGTGGAGCTTGGCTGCCGACCAGGGACTGGCTTGGCAGCCGGCTCCCCGCGGCAACGGGAATCGGCTCCCGCGCCTCCGCCGGGGACTTGCCCGTGCCAGGGCATCCCGTAAAGCCTCGGCGTCGAGGGACGCTCGAGGGACTCTCCGTTTCTGGTGGCTTCTGGAGGAGTTACAGCTGGCCAGCCTTGCGCTGGTTTTGCCGGTGCTTGAGAAGTTTCTTCCCAGTTTACACGGTCCGAACTGGAACTAGCGGCTGGGGGGGGTGGGGGGGTGTGCATGGGATGCTGCTGGGCTTTGTGGCACCAAGAGGTCCCAGTTTGGTGCAGATGCTCTCGCCTGCGAGATGTAGTGGCAGCAAATGTGGCTCGGGTTAGGTTGCCCCTAAGGAACCGATGTCCAGAGGATTATTTCTTTGCTTTTAGCCCCCTGTTCCTTGCGAGAGAAGGGGTGTTGCTTCCTCCAGCTGTTGAAGTGTTAATGAGAAAAGAAGAAAATATTTTTTTAAATACTGAATTAATTTTTAAATGGCCTAAAAGAGACTTTATAGCTACACCTAAATTATTCCCCTTGGGTGGCGTTCGTCTCGGCGCAGGGGCTCGGCGTGGTGGGGTCTGGCTGCGTCTCCTGCGCCGGGATGGATTTCACACATAGGGAAAAAAATCCTTCTTTGTCCAGAGGCCAGGGTGAGGTCAGGTCCGCGTCCCACCAAAATCCTTGCAAAGCAAGAATTTTAAGCGGTACCTGGACCTTGTGCTGGGCTGCAGAACAAAAGGAGGGTGAAATTCACTTCTAGGGAACGATCTGACTTGTCAGAGAGACCTTTCATCTAAAGTTCGTGGTTTTGTTGGTTTGGTTTTTTTTAAACACAGAAGAAAAGGTTCTTATACAGAAGAAAATCTAGATCTGATTTACAATTTTGTTATATTTGGTTGCTTTGAAACTATTTTACTAATTTAAGTGTTGCTGTAGATGACATTCTATTTATTTTAAGGGGTAAATATCTTTTAGTCTTAATACTTCTACAGTAAGCGCTGTCTATTTACGATGTTTGTGTTCCTGTCAGCACAGCTGTTCCACCACTGCCCGAGTGCGGGTCAGCCAGTCGTAACTGAATCCAATTGCCTTGTAAAACAAGAAGTCTGCTGCGATGTATTTTTTTTGAGTATTTCTTGATTCTTTTATGTCTGTGGTTAACAAATCTGTTAAATGTTTGGGTTGTCCTATGTTTTGGGTTGTTGTTTTGTTTTGTTTTTTTAACAAAGAAAGCTGAATTACAACTCTCTTGTTGCTGGTCTTTGCCTCTGAAACCTTTATTTTGCCAAAATTTGCCTTGCTTATCCCACACCCAGCAGCACCTGAGCCCTGGGTTTCCCAGCATTCCTCTTGCAGACGGGTCCAGGAGCATAACCTGGCAACGACAGCATCCAGTCCCCCATCACCATCCTCCTTTTTAAGTTCCAGTTACCGTTTCTGGTTTTGCGTGCGCTGAAGCTGAGGGAAGGGGAAAGCGGGTGAGCTTTGGGCGAGCGGTGGGAGCGGAAGGCGGCCGTCCCAGTCCCCAGGGTGTGTCTGCACGGTTGTGTGATGGAGATGCTGCTCCTGCTGCCGGTAGGAGCTTGTAGCCACAAAAAAAAATGTCTTAAGAGCAGAAGGTATCAGCCTTTATGTGGGGAAGGTGACCCTCTGCTGCAGTCGCTCTTCCCCGTGCGAGCTGCTCTGTCTGCAGGGGCCCCGGCTGGCGGGAGGGGAGGGGATGCTCGGGCATGCGGGAGGGTGGAGGCGTGAGGGCTGCGTGCAGATTGTCACTTGTGGGTGTGCAGATGGCAGAGCTCAGAGGTGTTCCTCCCTGGAGCAGCGGACGGTGCTCAGGCTGGTCCGTTGACACGACCCCCACCCCCCCCAGGAGGAAGAAATGGGCAGGAAATGCGAAAGGAGCTTAGGAAGGCTGCGAAGGAAACCCAGTGGTAGAGTGAGACCTCGGCGATGCCTACAGAGGCTGAGCAGATGTTATACACAAATTTCATGCTGAATTGTAGGTGCTACAGTCAACAGATGTCTCGAACAATGAGAGAATTCAGAAGAAAGAGGCAATTCCTGGTTCAGTCTCGAGCATGGTGCCTGTGGCAGAAATCAGCACTGGAGGAGAGAATCTGCAGTGTTCCGCGCTCGAGCCCAACGTCTGCATAAAACCAAACCCAGCTCCCCCAGTACCCTGTAACTTTAAATACATGCATATATAAAAAAAGGGCAGAAGTTCGAGGTGCGGAGCTGCGAATGCAGTCACGAGGACAGCGTGTGCGACGGGGCACAGGAGCTCTCCCGTACGGCATCACAGACTCTTAGCAGAGGAATCGGCGTAATCTAAGAAAAACATCTGTAAAAGCCAGCGTGGCTACGGCAGAATAGCCTGTGCCGTGGGCGATCTAAAAGAGATCATTCAAAAAGTGACAGTTGGGGCCAACGAAGGAAAACAGGGGAGAGCAGAAACTCCGGTGAATTAAATACAAAACCTCAATGAGAGAAGCCAACGGTGCGTTCCCAAGTGAGACGCTGCCGGCACGGGAGGGAGCGGGGCCGTGGTGCCCGCGGGCAGCGGGGCAGAGGCAGAGCGGGCCCCGTGCTGCGCTTTAGCCCACAGGGAAGGCAGCAGTGCAGAAACAAAACGAGTTCCTTGCATCCGTGTTCGCTGCGGGCGTGCTTGGAGAAGCTCCCGTGCTGGAGCCTTCCTTCACAGGGAGCGAGCCCAAGGAATTGCTGCCAGATAAAGCATCGCGTTGCGGAGCAAAGCTCCGGCTGGGGGATTCCAGAGCTGCAAAGGGTCCCAGATCAGGTGAAGTGCTGCCAGCAGGCGTGTGCAACCAGCTGCACAAGACAGCAGCGATGCCCGTGGTGTGGGAGGTGGCAAACGGGATGCGGGCACAGGTAAAGGGTCCAGGAGTAGCCCAAACCAGTTGCAAGAAGCTGTTGTAGAGGATACAGTGAGCAGAGAGACGGAGAAGAACACCTTGGGGAGAAACATGCAGCTTTGGTACAGGGAGGTCAGTGCTCAGGAGACCACCAAGCTCCCAGCGCCTTGTATCCTTGGGTCTTCAGCAGGCTCAGGTCTCACTGAGCTTCCCCCGGGGTTTGAAAGAAGGGATTAATTTCAGTGATCAGTGTCTGCGAGAGCGAAAACACTGGCAAAAGTAGTTCACAGTGGAGGGAGGTGGTCTGCAGAGCTTGCCTGTGGATCTTCTCTGGGTTCAGGCCAGTTCAGCACACGCGATCTGGAAAAGCAGATGGACAGGGGTGGCAAGTTCTCCTGGAGAACGAGCATTTTTCAGGCTCATTAAATAAAAAGTTGATTGCAACAGGGGATCTCCTGGCAGGGCAATAAAACTGCAGATGAGGAGCATTAGGTCATGAGAAAGAAAAAGAAAAATGGTGGCAACGGAATGTCCCTCCACGTGCCTGTCCTGAGCGCTGCGCCGGTCCGGGCACCCCACCGGGGCTGGGGGCTGCCGGGGGGGAGCGGGAGAGGACTCGGACTCGGTGCCGCAGCAGCACCGGGCGAGCCCGAAACAAAAGCAGGAAGCGGTTTTTCGGACGCAGCAGCGTTCGTCATGCGCTCGGTGTCAGGGGATGTTGTGGAGACAACATTTATGTGTGCGTTAAAGTTCAAAAAGAGCTCAGATAAAAGGGTTTGTTATCAACTGCAAGAGCCCCGGGGCAGCGTCAGCCCCGGCTGTCGTTGGGAGTCCGAGGCTGGAAGGGCAAACCCGGGAAGGGATCCCACCTCCTCTTTCATTTCAGTTTGCCCTAAAAATCACTGCTGATGGCTGCTGGAGACGGGGTCCTTTGGCCACGTGTTGACTCTTGGCTCCCCTCCCAGTTGTCCTTCGCTTTGGTGCCACCATGGCAGCCGTGCCTTTGTCTCCGGAGGGTGAGTGCTGGTTATCGACGGTGGCGAGGGAAGCCCCTCGGTGGTGAGGGAAGCCCCTCGGTGGCAGAGGAAGCCTCGTGCTGGGCTTCGCCCGGGAAGGACTCGCTGCACGGGAGCCACATGTGGACCCAGCGCGGTCCCCAGGCAGCACCGAGCCGTCCAGACGCATCTCCCCGGCTTCGACCTTGCGGCTGCCGGTCTCTCGTGCTGCCGGCGGGAGGTTGCAGTGGTGGTGGGAGGGGGCAGGCGTGGGAACGCAGCCCTGCTGCAGGACACACAGGCAGCGAAACCCAAGTTTTTCCATCCTCAAACCAAAACCACGACTTATTTCTCCCATTTCTCCCCAAACTGAGGAGTGCCCGTGTGTTAGAGCGGCGTGGGGAGAGGCGCGGGGGTCTGCCACCAAGGAAGGGTGAGCCCTGAAGAGCGCGTAGAAATGGCTCTGCAAACTGGAGGCACGTCCAGCAGAAAGCAATAAAACCGTTGTCTGTTTGAAGATCTGTGAGAAAGATGAAAGGCACTGAGCATGTTTGGGTTGGGAAGAAGCCACTGAGGGTGGGATGTGACACGGGCTGGGAACGGCTTCAAGGCTACAAACATAAATGAAAGCAGGCAGCTGACGAGGAATTGTGGATAGAACTAATAAAGGGATCCTCTGAGGCAGATAAATCAATACATCGGGAACGAGATGCAGCTATGAGGAAATTTAATAAAAGGAGAATTGATGTTGACAAACTTCCGTGCAGCAAAATGCACCCAACAAGAAAATTGTCCCCTTAACATTGAAGCCGTGGAAGTCCTGCTTGGAAGAGTTTTTTTCTTCCAAGGAGTTGCTAATATTCCACCTGCTGTACAAAAGCCGTGGAATGAAGGTGTCTCTTCAGAACACGCCGGTCTGTCCCAATTTTGCTGGAGACCTATTTAAGGTGCCAGCAGCACTGGATTTATAGAAGAGTGGGTATTGTAGATCTTTAACAAAAGTGTGCCTCTAACCCCCTGATTGCCAGACCTTGAAATATAACAGAGGGTTTTTCACAGATGACTGTAAGTTCCACACCCCCCCCAGCCGCATTTTTACTGAATATGGAAGTTCTCTGCAGGCATCTTTTCTCACATATCCAAATCTTGGCTCACCGGTCCCCACTGGGGACGGATGGCACAGGAGATGGTGGTGCGGTCAGGGGGGACTTGGAAATCTGGGCTCTGTACCAGCAAACCAGCATTGTGCCTGGACGTGCCTCAGTTTCCCCAGCTGCCAACAGTCCTGCCCACCTGCTGCCAACAGCCAAAAAGCTCTGCCTGAATCAGGTGAGGCAAGAAGTGCTGGAAATTGCCCTGGTCTTCCTCCAAGCTGCACAACGAGAAAGATAAATCCACATTCGAATCCCCACATCGAATTAGAGACCAGGGAAGTAAGAAATGACAATTCCTCTTGCCTGAACCTCTCTTTTCCAATTTAATTAACTTGTCCTTCAGTGGCTGTCCTTCTGGGGCCAATGTGCAAGGCACCTTGCGTTCACGTGAAGAGCTCTGCCAGCACCCTGTCCCCGAAAGTCAGCTTGCAGTCGAGGTTTGCTGGAGCAGCAAACGGCCCTGTTACCTTGGTCTTGTCCAAGAGGTGCCTTGGGGAGCTCGTCCCCGGAGCCGGGTTAGCTGAAAGCCCTTTCAGCACAATCCGACCGCCCACCGTCTGCTCCAGGAGCCGTGGCAGCGGTGCTGGCCAGCAAAAAGCTGAGCGGCAGCCCGGCCTGGACGGAGCCGGCGAGGCGCTGAGCAGGAGAAGGATGCCAGGGTGAGCGACAGTGCCTGAGACAACAGAAACAGCCAGGACGACAGATTATGTAAGAAAAAATTATTATTTTTTTGGTATTAAGAGCGCTTTTCAACACCTCCCTTTGGAACCGATTCCCTGCCTCCCCTCTGCAGCCAGTAAGCACCGAAACGACCCCACTCGAGGATCCTGCCCTGCTCTCCCAGCTTCTCTGCGTGGCTTGTCATCACCGGTCGCTGCGTCCTTCGGAGCTCGACCACGTCGCCGGCAGCGGCAGGGACGTGCGCAGGTTGCGAGGCTGCTGCGGTGGGTAGGGATGCGTTTGGCCCTGGCTGACTGAGCAGATCAGTCTTCACGTGCTCTGCCACCACGTTTTCCCTCTACACATCGTGTCAGGCTCTTTGCGCAATTCAAAGCAAGCTTTGAGCAGGGTGTCACCAAAGACCTCTCACAAATGAGGCACTGTCTGTAATGGCAGCAAGTTATGAATCTCGCAGCCTCCAGAGCAGTCAACAGTGCTATCACAAAAATGAACAACGAAATAAAAGGCACGGAGCTTTGCGCACACCAAGTGCCACAAGCAAATTCTAAGGATGTGGCAACATGCCTGTACAAACCCTAAAAGCATAACTACACGGTGGGAACACGAGAGCATTCTCCACTTTGGACCAGTTTTCTGGCTGATTTGGTCAACATCTCCAGGAGCCTGGCTCCGGATTTCGGTGAGGTCATTTCTCCTCTTAACTTGCCCGGGAAAATCAGGGGCTCCCCCCTCTCCCCGTGCAGCTCCTCGCCTTGTGTAACCGCTGCGCTGCAAGGGCAGGAGAGCTCGTCCCTCTTCGCCTTTGGCTTTGTAGAGCTCATAAATCAGGTCTGGGCTTCTCAGGTATTCGGGAGGTTTTGCCGTGTAACGAGCTGCATGGAGGTGCCGGTGCATGTTGTATCCGAGAGCAGCGTTGCTACAAAGACACCGGATCAGTTAAATGAAAAAAAAACCCAGCCGATGCCTGGAGGGGATGGGTTACCTCTGCCAGGAGAAGGGCGGGAGGTGAAGCTCCGGCTCAGTCGACAGGGACTAAAGCCCTGCAACTTTATTCGTGATAAAGAATATGCAAAACTCATTTGGGCCTGCGAGGACTTGAAATGAGGTTGCTGCTGGCCCTGGCTTTTATTACACAAGAGTCAGCAGACCAGTTGCACGTGGATAATAAAAACACCAGTACTTGTAGTCTTTCTACGTGGAGTCTTGAGAAACTCAAGCCGGACATTTTGGGGTTGCACCAACAGCGGCTGGGGACGCGGTTGTGCAGCCATGGGGAGATCTGGCCAGCCAAAGGCGTGTAAGGAGCAGCTCCGTTTGCAGACGTGACTGCAAGGATGGAAAACGATGCCCAGGCTTGGCAGCCCACCCTGCCCTGCCCCTCTGCCAGGCACTGGCAGCCCTGAAAGCCACCTGCAAGGCACTGGGACAGGGGCACTGCTGGGGGAGGGCTGGCTGGATTAAGGAAGAAGCCACCGCCTGCCACGGGACCCGGAGGGGACAGGCTTTGGTGACCACAAGCTGCCCGACATGCTGGGCATTGCCACCTTTTCACTGTTTCACCAGTTCTAGCGTGTTTGAATTCAGCTGGTTTGGATCTTTCAAAGACTTTGCAGATGTCCCGATGAGCTGCAGGAACCGCAGGGCTGGGAACGCTCGCGCCAGGCTGAGCTCCCTGCCGTCTCCTGACGCTGCTATTGCTGCCTGTCCGTCCGTCTGCAGCGTGGCTCCTGTTGGATGGTGTTCAGCCGTTTGCCAACATTGTGTTTGCATTGGGGGGGGGGAAAAATGCAGCTTGACAACGTTGCTTGAAATAGTCTTTTCAAAGAGGGGCTGGCTTTCCACAATGTACAGAGTTTAAGCTCTCACATGACACGCTGGGTTGTGCAATTACTGCAGAAATCAGCATTGGGTCCAGACAGCGTGGTCACAGGGGAGAGCAGGAACCCGAGCAAGCAGCCAAACAGAAGGGTCTGGGCTGACGAGCTGCTAATTGGACAGCCTGTCCTCGGGTAGAGAAAATAATTGCTTCGAAATAAAAATGCCAGTTCCTAGAAGAAAGCCATTTAAAGCCACAATAATCTCAGTGTAGATCAGACCCTCTGAGTAACCAAAAATTACTATCGCTGGTCACATTTTTTCTTTAGAAGGAACATTTGGGGATGGAAAAATCCCTTTGTCGCTTGTTCATGTTTGTCTTCTTCATATACCTCTAATACTTTCTCGAAAAAGCCAGAAGCCAGGCATTACCTAGTTAGAAAGCCAGCAAGCCTCAAACCTCTCTCTAGCTTTTCTTCAGCTTCCATGGTTAATTAAAACTAGTACTTTAAATTAAAACATAGAAAACATAAGCAAAAATAGTCTGTCTTTTTTCTAGTACCTTGTGGAGTTTCTGAGTAGGTGCTGTCGCTGCTGAGCAAAGGTTAAACAGGTTTTGTCTGTCTTCTTCATTACACCAAATCTGCACAAACCTCCTGCACCCAAGTCAAACGAGATAAACCCCAAAATTTCTGCAAAATATTCTCTGTGGGACTTTTTTCTCTCTGTGTGGGCCAGATACCACCCGGATTTCTTCCCTGCGCTCAGCACAGAAAAGCAAGCCTGCAAACCCACTTCTGCACCCGCCTAGCTCCGGCCATGGCCTTGCAGCCTCTTCGGTGGCTGATGCAAGGTCCTACCACGGGCCGTTGCTTCAGGAGAAAGCAGCTCACAGGGTGGGCAAGCACCCACAGAGGCACAGCTCTGCCCTGGCCTCCCCCAAAACGGGGGGCTCGGCTTCCTTCCTCGCAGGACGCTCTGTGTTGCTGGACACTCAGCCCAGCAGCCAGGAGGTTGCTCGGCGCAGAGCTGTCACGGCGTCCCAGAAATGGGCTGCTCTGCTGCAGAACAAGAACCCCGGCAGAAACACAATTTACTGCAACTGTTGGTGATTTAACCAGCTTCTTGTTGTGGCCTGTTCTCGCCTGTGCGCGGGGAAAAAGGCTTCAGCCTGAGAGCTTTTGGGTGCTGAAGCCAGCTCTGTTGATTCACGCAGGGGGTTAGGCAGGGAAGGATGCTTTCATTTGATTTTCCTTGCCCTTATTCAATGAATTCCAGCTTTTCTGCGGAGCTGAACGCCCTGCTTTGTGTGCCGTGGTCTTCCAGGCGCCAGTCCCGGTCCTGGTGCGAATGACGGTGGGGCGAGTGCTGCGTTGGTGTTTCGGGGCTGTTCTGACCTGCTGCACCCTCATCCCCAAAACCCTGCCGGGATGGGGAGCTGCAACCGGCAACCCGCAGCGGCTGCGTGTTCAAACCCTCTCGGGGCCTGTGCTGGAAGGAAACCACAGACATGGGGGAAACTCCTGTCCCACCCATCTCTGAGAAAATAGCATGGAGATGAAAGGACAAAATTAATCTCGAGGCTGGTTAACTCCAGCCAGGTGTGACGGAACCAGGGCTTGGGAAGAGATGGGGAATTGGAAACAAAGAGGAAAATTGACCTGGAATGAAAAAGGGGATCTTGATCCTGCATTAGATCAAAGAGCAAAAGGCACGTTGGGAAGGGCTTCCCCGCTGGGCACACGGTTTGGTGGTGGGGCAGGCAGTGGAGCGCTGGCAGGGAGCGGGAGGGTGCTGGCAACCCCCCCCATACAAACAAGCCCAAAGGGGCAGCAGGAGGAAGGGGGCCACAGCCTTTCAGTCTGGGATGCAGCGCCTTGGAAAGCAGAGGGCTCTGGATACGGCGGCTGGAAGGCCAGCCCAAACTCCCATGAAGTGCCCCGTGTTTTTAGACCGATGGAGTTACCACCCAGAGCTAGAGGCTTTTCCCCAGCTGGGTTTGGAGAGGTTTCCCTCGCAGCCTTGGGCGCAGGCAGTGCTCGGCTCGCTGCCTCTCCCCGACAAATAACCACCAGCTTCTTCAAACCCCGCTGGCCTCCAGGTGCAGTGGAGCAAGGTGAGGGATTTGGTAGGAATGAGGAACCCCAGCACCAGCCCATGCCTGCCTCCAACTGAGCCCTCCGCCAGGCAAGTCTGTGCCTGGGGAGAGCTGCCAGCCTCTCCTGGTAGCTGCTTTGCAGATCAGAGCATAGCCAGGTCGCTTTGCTACCTGTTTGGCTGATAGGTACCAACTCCCACTGGTAAAAGCTGTCATACAGCTCACGTGAGCTAACGGTTCTGTGCAGAAGGAACGACCTTCCTGGCAGACCTCTCCACTGGATGTCCCACGCAGGCAGTGTCGTACAGAAGGACTCATTGCCCTGTGTGGGTTGCACAGCGTCTTTATTTCGTGGTGTCTTGAAATATCTGTGCTCTTTTTTTGCGGGCCGGCATCCCCCAGTGCCACAAGTGAGCGGGAAGGCAGAAAGGGGAACCGGTGGCTTCTGCAGCTGGCGTTGCACAAACACATCCCCTGTGTCCTCCTCTTCCTGGCGCCTGTCCTGGTCTCTCACTTTGTACTCTCAGGGCAGGTTTAGATTGGATATGAGGAAAAATTTCTTCACTGAAAGAGTGCTCAGGCATTGGACCAGGCTGCCCACGGAGGTGGAGGAGTCCCCATCCCTGGAGGGGTTCCAAAAATGTGTGGACGTGGCACGTCAGGACATGGTTTAGCAGGCACGGTGGTGTTGGGGTGACGGTTGGACTTGATGATCTTAGAGGTCTTTTCCAACCTTAACGATTCTGTGATTCTCTGACACCTGGAGAGCACGGAATAGCGATTGCACTAAATCAGAGCTGGCCCTTGGTGTAGGAGCACAACCCAGCACTCCTGCGGCCGGCGGCCGGACAGTCTGGGCAAGAGGAACAGCAGCAGAATGGGCGCCCTGCAGCCCACCAGACCCCGGTGCCCGGCCACCGTCCCGCTCCCTCCCTTGGGGGCTGAGCTGCTTCTCACCTCGGTCCTGTAATGTTGTCACATTATCTTGTGGGAAAGCGTGAAGCTGGCCCAAGTGTCAACAGCCACCATAGAAACCCAGTTTACACTCCTGATCCTTGCCAGACAGCGCTGCAGAGCAAGCAGCAGATATCAGAGTAAATATTGGTTTTCAAATGAGACCTAATTCCCATCTGCTTCATCAGCAGAATGGATCACGTGTGGCTTCTTAGATTGTTTTTCATGTGGTTATCTTTATCAGAAGGCTGTGCTTTCCATACAAAGAACACAGAAAAAAGCCCGCTGTGACATATCACCAAGATCTGGTTTTTGCCTTCCTGTGTGACTTTTTTTCCTAGTAACAAAAGTGACATCACAGGTCAGGAAACCAAGATGGTTATTTCTGAGAGAAAAGAGTACATGTTACAGTGACAGCAAAGCTGTTAACGGATATTATTTGCATTGGCATTGCAGCTTGAGGTTAAAATTAAACCTTTTCTTTAAAAAAAAGAGTCAGTGATAGATAGACAGATATGGGACAATCACCTATTACATCATGTCTGCACAAACACCCCAAAACATGTTCAGGAGTGGATGTGATGTCATCTTCTAAAAACTAAATCACACTAATTGCTGGAGCGTGAATCTATCCAAACAGTCAGTGCAGGAGAACAGTATTGTGACAAGGTGGTGGGCTTTGTAGATGACACACAGTGTCCTGCTGGAAGGAAAAAGGAAAGCTTTATCTACACGTCATGGTCCCTAAATTGCTAACCATCCCTAGAGGGTCTGCTCAGTTTTTGGGGGTTCACAGAGAAAAGTGAAAAAGAGGCAACTCGATATAATTGCAGCCACGGAGCACGCATCTCCCAGGTCTCCCGCTTAATACACGGTTTCCCATACGCACCACAACCAGCATGGTCAAGCCAAAGCACAGACCCCACTACAGCAGCTCCCTCTCCTAAAGGCTAATGCTTTAGGAGAATATTTCTGCTCACGAGAGTGGTTAATATACCCAAGTGTACCTTTTTAAGCCATTGAGAATGAACAAATATTTTCTTTTCCTTTGCAAAACCACAAGGAATCTTGCCAGGGTCATCGGTTCCTGAGGGTAAATGTTTAGCATGATAAGGGACGTATGGAGCTATCTTTACTGAGGGGCTAACAAAACCAGATTGAACTGGAGCCAGAGAACATGCCAAATCCCTCCACAGTGCATTGCTCAGGCTGGTAAAGCCTTGGCAAATCAAGGTGACAGCAGCAGGTACAGCAGTAAGCAGATAATCCGGTCCCCGTAGCTGTCACCGCACTACCAGGAACGCGAATGCCAGTCAGTGGTGGAAAAACCTGCTCACCCATCCGGCTGGGGTCAATGGCTTCTTGTGAAGATAAACCAGAATTAATTTCATCAATGTCACTGTTATCAGGGCTGAGGCAGTTGAAAATCAAACTCTAAGGGTCACTCCTTGTCCTTTACTTCTTCAGCTGTAAAAAACTGTAGAAGTTGGGCAAAGGAGAACAGTGAGAAATGACCCACGCCCACCCGTGCGACAAGGCAGGTCGAACCGCTCCAGCCATCTTTGGCCGATATTGGCGTCGCAGGGTCTGAGACACGTCCCTGGAAATTTCACAGCCACCCCAGACAGTCTCTTCTCGTGTCTCACTAGCCTGGCAGTCAGTAAGTTTTCTCTAATGCCTGAATTAAACCTTTCTCTGCTAATATGTAAGCCAGCCTCCTCACCCTACCTGCCATGAGGTTACTACGAGGTCTCCCCTCCTGAGAGCAAGCCGAGCGAGCCCCCCAGACCAGGCAGACGTGCTCTCTCATGAACTGATGGAGGCAAAGTGGTGTTTGAGAGCACTGGAAGGAGAGCATTGTGTCTAGCTTGGTGATTGCAACAAAAGCCAGGTGATGCTAAGACCTGCTCTGCTGCAGGCTGCCTTCACATCGGTGGGGATATCATTTGCCTCGTGACGCTGGCGTTTCCTTCTCCATTAAAGTGAAACGCTCCTCTCAAATATTCCGAGAGCCTGTGACGAAGGGCTTCGTACTGGGAACTGAGTGTTGGCTAGGTGTTAATAAAGCACTGATTATTTTTAAGTGAACTTATCTCTGCCTACGGAGGGCAAACAGGACCCGTGACCGTATGCAGCGGCCGGTTCTTTGCATCCAAGCGAAAGCAGCACCTGCAGAGCCCCTGCGCGCTCCGGCTCTGGAGATGGTGTGTCTCAATAACCAAGCGTGGGCTGCCCAGACACCTCGCAGCAGAAGAGGTCTTCTCGGGTGAAACAAATGTGCTTGGACTTGTCCTTAGGCAAGCAAAAACATCGCAATAATACTGAGTCCCAGCTGGAACCGCTTTCTTTGTTACCTAATTCCTGAGGATTTAAGAAGAGGGAGGCACTACCTGAATCAGTGAAAGCTGGAGAAACTGAAATACAGAGGATTTCTTCACCGAAACAACCTCCCTTCGCTGGAGCACCTTGTGCTGCGTTTCTCCTCACGCCCTGCAGCCTGGCCCTGGGCTTGGTCGTCGCTTTCCCACTAGCAAGGGCTCTGCACCTCCGCAGCTGATGCAACGCCTCAGCAGTTCTTGCACCATGGGGGGGGGAGCCGGCTCAGGGCCTTCTCTGCAGAGGAGCTGACATCTGGTGGGACACGAAAGCCATTACAAGTCTTACTACATTCCACCCTGGGTTGCATCAGACTTAGAGTTTGAATAATGGGGGGGAAGAAATAGTTGCATACATCAGGACAGGGGATTTTAAGGTATTTTTGGCAGCTTTGCTCTGATGAGCAATATGACCTTTCTTGTCCAGAACTCACTTAGCCCAGGCTTTCTGGAGTTTCCTTTTCCTCGCTGCTTTTCTACCCGGTTCACGCAATTATCTACACTTCTCTTGACAAACGACAAAGCAGATTCAAAGACACCCGGGGTGCTGTGAATGTGCCCCTGGACCCGACCTCTCTACAAAACCCTGACCGCAAGATGAGGTGAGCCAGGAACCTGCGCGATGACACCGACACTGGCGTTTGAGAGGAGTGCCTCCGTGTCATCTGGGTACATAAATCCGAGGAAAAATATCTAAACAGGCTTATAAATAAAATGGGAATAGAGCAAAACAAGCCTGATGATGGGTAAGGAAAAAGTTTCAGCTGATATCAGCCAGACTCCATCCCTGATACTGTGAACCCTACTGCCTTACGCAGAGGAGATTTAAGCATCTCTAAAGAAGCTTAGGTACTCTAATTAACGGTTCACTAGCCTAATTAATGAAGATCCAGGACAGATATAAAGGCAGTCTAAGATTTCTGCTTTCTCATTGTCGTTCTGGGAACTGGCACACTGACTCGAGCAGATGGATGGGGTCCAATGTCAGAGAAAGATGTGACAATAGCTGGACGGAGATTTTCTGTGCAGCTGCTGGAGCATTTTAATCAGGAGCAGCTTTAAGGCTGGGCTGGTAAATTCTGCCATGGCTCAGTGACACCGTGGACAACCTGCACACTTGAAATACCACCATCAAAGCTGCTCTGCTCTGATGAAACAGCGGCGGCAAAGACCAGTCCCTGCAGCAACCCGTGGTGTCTGGAAAAGGACAAGCAAAAGAAGGCAGTGACACGTGCAGCAGGATTTGGCTGCTCTGTGAGGAAGTTTGCAGAGGCTGACTTGAAGAGCATGAAAACATTCGTTCCTCCAAGAGTCCTGTCCTCCTCTGCTTACTCATATATGCGTGCATGCACGTGTCGTTGTATTAAGTTAGCAAAACCTTTTCTTTGAAAAGAATTTCTGGCTCCTGGTGCTTATCGGCGTGGTGGTAAATTGGAAAGCCATGCTCAGTAAGCAGCGGGAGCAGACCTTCCTCACGGGGCAGCTGTTCATGGCGAACAGCTGAAATAATTCAGCAGCCTTGTGCTGGCGCTCGCTGGGAGAGGAGGTGCGTGCCCGTGAACAGGATCCCCTGGCAGTGCAAGGCAACCGGCGTTCACTCCTCACCCTTGTAGGCAGATTCAGCTGTTTTACACAAATCAGAAAGTATATAATTCTCCCAGTACACAGCCACCCTTGAAATGCTGATCAGCCTTATCACCGAGCTGGATATTTTACTCCCCTGAGAAGGCTCCTCTATTTCATCTTCCAGGCTAGAACCGGTGCTTGTGCAAAACGACCTTGTTTTCAGACCTAGAGCTATCTCCCACTAACGAGCCCGGCGTGATGCTGAAGAATGAAACCTTACAGCAGGAAACACGTATCAACGCTTCCTGCTCTGCATCGACCACACTTCTCATCCTGGCACTTAGACTGTGAGTAAATTCATTAGAAATCAAGCAAGCACAGCCAGGCTGGGCAAGCTTCACATGGGCAGAAATACGGTGTGGAGGGGCTCAGTCTGGTGTTAAAACCAAACTTACTATTTTAGGCATTAGCTGTTTATTTCAGTGCTTAGATGGAAGCATCTGCAACTAAAGCCTGAGCTTGGAGAGGGGAGAGGCATGCTCGTCTGCTCTGGATCAGTGGTGGAGACATTCTGACTTACTTGCTGTAGCTCAGTGGTGGATTCAGGTGAGAATTTACATTACTATGTCAGTGGGGGTCTTTTTACCTGCAGGTGTTTTCTATATGTTAACTGGAGCTGCCATCTTCATTATTACTGGTACAGATGTTAACAATTCGTGCTGTAACACCAGAGTGCTGTAACAGCCTTATCTAGAATATGTGAGATCGCTGCACCATTATTAATGATCAGAAATGTGACTTTCTAAACCACTCTCCTGCTCTGTCTTGCTTTTTGTTTCTTTCTCTGCAGTTTTCCTTTCAAAAACACAGAAAACCCAGTGAAGTCCCACTGGAATGGCAAAAGTAAGGGCTTTTGGAGATTCATTTGCAGCTTCAAGTGTGACAATTTGCTGATGGATTTAGACTGATATCCCTTGGGATCTGTATCTGAATAAAGCCACGCTTTGTACTTCCCTCCAGGGAAGCCTCTGCCTTCCTCTGCTTCCTCTGTTTTGAAGATATTAAAGCACCAATTTCAAAACAGAAAATTCAGGAAGCCTATTGAATGGCCACGAGATATTATCAGCTTCTGGTTATAAATGAGCCCAAATGGAGTGAAGTACCATTGCTGCCGTGCAGCAGCCGCCTGCTTGGTCCGAATCCAGCTTCAGGTGCTACAGGCATAGGCAGGGGCCGAGGGGCCTCTGCTGGACTGTGGGCACGGCCAGGATAAAGCCCCCGGCTTTCTGCTACGAGGGACTTTTTCCAAAATGAGTGTTGGCTATGCATGTGCCCTTCCTTGACCCTCAGCTGTATCTGCCTTTGGAGATGAACGACTTGGAAATGCTGTCACCAGAGCCTGGAGGTCATTTTTTTTGTGGTTTTTCTCCTCCCTATTTTACATGTGCGAAGGAGGAGAATTGCGGTCTGAGCCTGGAGGAGGTCGAGGGACCTGGTTTTTGACTCGTCACCTGAAGCTTCCCTGTATGAGTTATACACCACACAGCAGTTAAAGAACAGAATATTTCCTGGGCATCCTGACGTGTCCCAGGGCACTCGCAGCACTTGGAGCCGTGAGTCTGCTGATCTTCTCCAACACGCTGGTGTTCCCGGTGGTACGCAGGCAGGCTTTTGTGTTCCCCTGCAGCGTTCTCCCCTTGCTCTGCAGGGCCGACAGCAAAATCCCATTGTGGTGGATCCCAGCATGGTGGAAGAGGTCCCCACTCCGCAGCCCCATGATTCTCTCTGTTTACAGGGCTTATCTTCATTCTCATCTTTCTATCAAGACAGTGTCGGTATACTCTAACACACCAGCTCTTCCTACAACTGCAATGCATTTCTGGTTGATTTAGTTACTGTGCTGTCAGCATGTCCTCCCGCTTAATCTGTGTCATTAATTCCTTCCTTGCTACTGGCTTCAGAAAGCATTAACAGGGGAAAAATAAATCAAGTCTTAGAGCACAAAGACGACTTGTGGGAAAAGCTTTTGAGTCTTTTCTGAAGCTTTCATGCCTGTTATTCTTTACTTTGCTGATACAGCTGGATTTACCATCCTGTTGAATGAGCATATTCCAGACTATAAAAAAATAACAAAGTCAACCCACACGCTCTTTGTATAGGTCAGAACTGGAGACGGGCTGCCAGATACAACAGCATAGGACAACTTCATAGCAGTAGAACGAAATGTGCAAACACAGGCAAAGTCGAGCTTATGCCATGTTCCTCAAAACAAAGCAGAAACAAAACCTGAGACATAACAGAAAAGAGAGTACGAGGCCATCTGTGCGTGGGAGCCTGTGTGCGCGCGCCTGAGCCCGGCCGTCTTTGGGAGCGCACATCTGTCTGCCAGCTGGGTGAAGAAGTTTGTGTGAACGTGTAGGAGCACATCCGTGCACGCCGTGTGGGAATGTAGAGCGGCTTTTCCTGTCTGGGTGACGGGAAGCCTGTGTAAAGAGCTCATCTTGGTCAGTTCTGGAGTCTTCATTTCATGTTTTGGGGCACTGGTGCTCTCATGGCACAATCTCTGGTCTCATCCATACAGGCAAGGTGTCCATCGGATCCCTTCAAGGAAGACACTTAAGTTACCACCATTACTACAGCAGGCTTTCTGCACCATGGTGGAGCAGGGCTATATTTATCCCTAAGAAGTTCACGTTCTGTTTCATGCTTATATTGTACTTTGTATTTTCAAAGTGCAGTGCAAAGTTTTCTTTGCTCTTTCATCCTCTTTTTTTCAAATAAAACATGAGAAACTAGACTATATAGTTCAAGAGATCAGAGAACTCACACCAAGAATGTTCTCCCCCACACAGATCCCCACATGGTGGCTAGCTCCAAATGGCCCTGACCATCTGAAACTACACTCAGAAATATGGAAAATGAAGTTTTGAGAATGCAGTCTGAGCTGACAAAGCTGAGGCTCTCTACACAGTCAGTTATGGAAATAACCACGAATGACGCAGCGCCGAAAAGGCTGATGCAAATCGGGACAGGTGGAGCGGGGTGTGCAGGAGGTGGAAGACTCCTTGCTCCCCCAGCAAACTGATGCCTGGTGAAGATTTCAAGAGCAGGTTTCACAAAGATGCAGCCTTTTTCATTTCAAAGTCCCCCTAAAAAGGGTTAGAAGAAGATCTGGCCCCAGAGGAATCAGTGACATCTGTAGATCAGATCTGTAGACATCAGGAGGGGATGCGTTTTCACACACTGGTGTCTTGTTGAGGTTCAAGACCAAGACGCAGCAGGGAGACTTCCTGGCCTTGTGTGCAGTGCCAGGGAACTCAGCAGAGCTCCTGCCTCTCATGTCGCCTGAGAAATTGCCCAATTCACTTGACCTGGTCTCTCCGCAGCTTTCTGTCCGCTTCCTGCGCATAAACATTGACACGCCGCAGATTTAGTTGTAACCGCGGTGTTTTCAGAACAACCAGACAAAGAAAACGCTGGTCGGGATGTACGTTGTCTGCAACCTCGAAATATTTTCCCAGCTCTTCCCTTCATGATTCGGGGCTGCGTTTCCAAGACCTGAGGTTCAAGTGTAGGTGGATGTTCAAAGCATAGGCTCTGTCCGGCAATTTCCAGGGCACGACCTGGACGTTTGGGTGAACTTGGTACCTTCAGGGGATACCCTCGCTGGTTTGGGGCTTGCTGGGGGGTTGGGCAGTGATGAAAACCACCCCGACTCTACACAGCGAGGGTTTCTGTGGGAAAGGAGTGAAAAATATAACGATTGTACTGCTTCCCCGGGGAGTGAGAAATAATTGCAAAAGCAATTTTGTAACGCAGGGGGGTGNAAGGAAACTCATGGCTCAAAGATGTCCTTGAGCTCATATTTACAGCGTAAACGCTAGTTATGTTTCAAAGTTGTTTGCCCAGAAATTTCGCCTGGGCTCAGCATTCACGTGAAATACCACGTAACACGCCATGTTGTCGTTCTTGCTTCCCCACCATCAAAGGGAAAGCAGCAGCTGCCCAGCACCGCCTCGCAGCGCCCGCTGCTTCCTTCAGCTCTCAGCGCCTCAGCGCTCAGACACCAGCCTGGACAAACCCCATTTCCAAAACTTTGCACCTGGAAATGAAAACACTTGTACAGCCCCCCCCCCAGTCCCCAAGGTTTTCAACCCGCCGTTCATTTTTATTTCCCTGCAGGGCCTCCCTAACGCCTTCGGGCAAGCCCTAGGCCCTTGGCTTCCCTGGGAGGGGCCATTTTGTGTGAGGGGAGGGGGCCATTTTGTGGGTTCAGCGGTCTCCCCAGGGCAGGACTATGCGGGAACATGAGCCCAAAGGGGGTCTGGACCCTGAGGGCGCTGACAGGGGGTGCGTGGAGCCGCGTCAAGGCCCCTCCCCGGCCCGGCGGGGTTGACGGGGCCGGCCCAGGGCAGCCCCCGCTCGCAGCCGCCCCTCAGCGCCGAGCCCGGAGCCGCGGGAGGGCGGGCGGCGGGCATTGGTCCTCCGAGCCTGCAGGGGGA
>Ga0065711_1030682_pt1 | contig 31768 bp, 18 predicted proteins | sample Hoacrofraction12_FD_59098 | JGI IMG/M metagenome (GOLD analysis project Ga0065711, IMG submission 59098) | Hoatzin crop microbial communities from Cojedes, Venezuela - Epithelial fraction 12 v2 (version 2) | ecosystem: Host-associated > Birds > Digestive system > Esophagus > Crop | place... | reverse complement strand
GACGGGGGAGTCCCCGCTGCTCCGCCCCACTCCCGCTCCCGCTCCGCTGCTCGCCGCAGCGCTGCCGCCGCTCAGCGAGGGCAGAGCTCCCCCGCCCCGCGGGGCTCAGCCCCCCCGGGGCAAACCAGCCCCCAGCCCGCCGGCAGCTCCGGGGCCGGGGGCCGGCAGCCCGGCTCTGCAGCCGTGTGCCCCCCCCGTCCCTCCCGGGGTTTTCGGGAGGGGGCAGCGGAGGGTGCGGTCCCCGTTAGACGCTTCAACACTCCCCGTGCGCGGAGATGGAACCGCGGGGCGTTTATCAGGGGCGGACAAACGCAAACGGCGTTGTATCAGCTCCGGAAAGCAACGGTGCCGTTATGAAGTGACCGAAACCCCCGCAGGCTCCGTACTGAACTGGGCTTCGATGAAAAGAAGGGCCTGTCAAACGATACCGGGGGTTGTCTGAAATTAATTGCCGTGCGCCCGGCTTGTCCCGGCCGCGGGACCTGCGGGAAAGCTGCTACCGGTGGGGAGGCGCGACCGGGTCAGGCGGAGGCGAAGCCGCAGCTGAAAGCCTAAGAAAAGCCTTCCCTCTCTTAGACGCTGGTTTCAGCCTCCCCCAGTGAAGTTTCTCGCTATATTTCCACCATAATTTAGAGTACCCTACATTTAGAGACTGAAACTGAGCAGGGGCTACTTTAGCAAATAACAGCTTGTGGATTTATTGTCATCCAGGAGTACAGTTTACAGAATGATTCTCAGCAAACGGGCTTGTGTGTTAAAGCTGCTGTACATCACACTTCTCTTCCAATGGCACGTAACAAAATGATTTTTAACACGAAGGTTCATGGCTACATACAATGCTTAAGGGTTGCTTCTTGTCACAAAAATTCATGCTACAGGCAAATGAAAGTTCTTTAGTATGGTGCAAGGTATCTGTAAAAGCTGTGATTCAATACAGATTGAAGCCAAGTGAGCCGTGGGTGATACTGCTATTGATTTCACAGACTTTCAGAGCACTGCCTTATCATAGAAATTCAGCTTTTTATCCATCATTCTTATTTTTTGTTGAATTTCTGTATTTCTGTGCATTTGGATGATACACCAGTGAAGTAATTTATTCTTCAGGTTATTGATTCAACATCGACTTTTTTCAGATTCTCCTTTGGAGTATTCCTTTGTTTAAAGAAGCTTGTTGTCTTCATTTAAACCAAACCATTAAACTTTTCTAGTTGCCTCAATGTATCAAAATATTGGATGAAATTTAAGTTGATAACATTGCCAATACAGTCTGAAGAAGACGATAACAACTTTTTTAGTCTCCTTCCCCTGCTATCAAAACTGAAAATATTGAGTTTGGATCCTTCTTAAAGACCTATTTGTGAAATGAAATCCTGCCTGTAGCAGCATATGGGGTAACTGTCCATTTGTGAATAATTTGCATGCTATTTTGCACTAAACTGTTTTAAAAATAATAACAATTTTAACTGCAGTTTGTTCAGACCTCTGTCAGTGTGGAGGACTGGTGGGTGCAAAGTGATGGTGCTGCTTGTAGCCAAGTTATTTAGATTCCGGTCATGAGATCTGGACAGAGTGATAATTACTTTGGGGAAGGCAGGATGGAAATCACAGTGAAGTGTCTAATACTTAGAGGCAGTTAGAATTTTGTTTTCCAATTTTATTTTTCTCATTAATGCTGACTGGGATTTGCTTTTTATGCTGGAGATCACAGGGCCCAGATGCTCAAGAAATTGATGGGAGTTGTGATGATCCTTACATGAGCTGCTCAGCTTACAGAGAGAGGCCATCTGCCAATAAGCAGACTTTGAGGAGAAATCATGATCAAGGGATGCATCGAACGGTCTGAAAGGAGTTCAGAACTGGAGGACTCTTGTAAGTGTGGAAACAGATGGTGGTAAGCCCAGCAATCCTTCGTTCCCACCGAATGTTGACAAGTTTGCTCATGGCACAATGCAATCTAATTCCTTGTGCTCTTTCATAACATAAAGGTGCTTTTGTCACTTGTCACATACTAAATTACAAGGAATATTGTTTTTTAAAATCTAATTTGGATGGGAACAATGGGTAATTAGCTTTCTTCTACCAAATAGTACTGATGTGAAAAGAGTACCTATCCAAAATCTTTGTTGATCATACATAGGCACAAGCTGTGTGAAGCTGACAGTATATTAATTAAGACGTGAAACCTTTCTCTTGATAATGTGTGCAAATATAAGGTTTCTGGCATCACCAGTAGAGATTTTTATTGCAGAGAATTGCTGATAGCTGTCTCCTTCTTCCAAAACCATCAGGATCCTGCCTGTGTTTCCCTGCCCTTGAACCAAACTATCTATTAAAGTGAAAGCTTTTCAAATTCTTGTTTTCATGTCCTGTGCAGTGCCAGACAGACTGATGGGGCTTGAGAAAGGCTTTTAATAGCAATATTTCCCCTGTGCTTTTGAAAGCCCTCCCAAATACAAAAATCCTTCTAGTATCTTCAAAATGAAGTCTTTTTAGTAAAAAGGCAATTTTGTTACAGTTCTCTAATTAAATTGATCATTAAAGGACTTTTTTTCAAAAGTAGGATCCTTTCTCACCTTGGCTTCAGGGAGTTTACAGTCCCTTCATGAGCAAGAAATGTAACTGCTGAGCTATGGCCTAATTAGGAGAGGAGTACTGAAAGAAAGGAACATCCTCCAGCTCTCCTCTGCTTCTGGTAAGGACATGGGTTTTCTGCCATAGTGCTCACACAGGAAGAAGGATTTCCAGTCTCCAATTTAAGATCTGGTTATACACATTATAGCCATTAGATAACACGGAGTAGAAAGGGTTAGAGAGCCATCGTCCTTTTTATGATTCTTCTCTCTCAGTCCTGGATTAGTTATGTTTCAGTGCAAGTCCAGCCTGGCAGTTGGGGTGCTTCAGAGAGCTGCGAGATGTGGGATGCAGACCCACGTGCACAAATGTTGGACCCCCAGAGGAAGGCAGGGAAGCAAGTTGCATGAAGGCTAATACATCAGTCTGTGAGTATGTAGGTGGAAGAGTATCTCCTTCTCCCCCAGTCATGTTTTAGAAGAAAGTGGTAGCTGACACTGTATTTTTAATAAAGTCCACACCAAACAGCTTGACAACACATGGTGGGCCAAGCCCCTTAGCAGAGAGTGCTGAGTCTATGGATCCTGCCTGGATTTTGGTGTGAGGCATAAGCACAGGTGCTCAGTCCTGTCAAGGCTTTAATGCTTTTGGCATGCCATGAAGCAGAAGATGACTGCTGTCCTGTCTGGGGAACTTGAGGGTCAAATCCTGCAGTGCCTCAGGGGATGAAGAGACCAAAAGGCAGGTGGGGTGGCAGTGGCAGGCTTGGGTTTTAAAGCTGTTGGTGTGCATCAGATGATGAGCAGGACTGCCACCTGAGAGTTGTAATTGTGCTTTTTGACTCTGTTTTCTGAGAGGTTTAAAGCTGCGCCCTAAATCCAGCTCTTTGTTCCACCAGGACACTGTTCACCAGGCTGCTCAGTCTCTGCAGGCTCAGCCTCTTTTCTTCTTTTTTTTTTTTTTTCTGCTGAAAAGCTCCTTTTTTACTCCCACATGGGAATGAATACTATTCATTAGACTAAGGATAAAGAAAAAAAGAGACTGATTCTTTAGTCCAATGTGTGGGATGTGGGAGGATTGTACTTGCTCCCTACCTGGGCAAGGATCTCCTCTCTCCCCAACCTTAGACATTCAGAACTGCCTTTTCTTCCTCTCTGTCACTGAAACCTGTTGCTCCTTATTTTCAGTTTGGTAAATCTACAGATCTGGAGAGGATGCTGAAGGGGCGGTGGAGTACCACCTGTCCACCAGTGCGATCTTTCCCCGTTCTGTCCTCAGAATTAGCACCAGCTGGTAAGCACTATTGAACAGGGAGTCAGAGCGGCTAACAAGGTTCTTGTTAAGGATGAGTATGCTTCAGGATGCAAGCTTTTTACTGCTGATATTTATTGATTTAGCCCTGAATTCTTGCCCTTTCTTCTTTCAAATGCCTCTTTAGTACCCGAAATGTCAGTTCCTCTGTTTGGCAGATTTGCTGTCAGTTGCAGTCCTCTCTACGTCTTTGCTATCTCAAGGATTTCCTACGACTGAAGATGGGAAAAGACCAGCGGATACATCTTAGGTGTCTCTGTTAATCAACTTAATTTACTTTAGGGGTCTCCTTGCTGTGTGCTGGTGCCACCAGGGTTGTGTATAACTTACAGAACATGCAGTTTATGTCCTGGATGATTTCTAAAACACTGAAAGAGCTTGAACCGAGGTATTCACAGTCCACAGGTGTGTTTCATACATGTTACGGAAAGTAAATGAACATTCTGAGATGCATTATTATTTTGAGCTGGATTGGCCATTGAAATCTAAAAGTTTAGAAACAATGGAGGTGTCAGTGGTTTGCATGTCCCTGTGGAATTTTAGGGTCCTTAAGTCTTAGAATCTGCAGAACTCCAATACACTCAGTGTTAAGCAATCTTCAAGTCTTTGGAGCACATTTATATGCAAAGAAGGCATTGTTAAGCACCGAATGATAATTTATTTTCATTTTCTATTCCAAAGGCAGCACTTGAGAAAATGTTACAAATTAACAGAAAGTTATTGGTTCAGTGAATTTAGCCCTTAATAGTAAGAACATTTGGGAAAGTAATTTGTCATGGCCTCCAGCAGTCTCTTTTAAAGTAGTATGGTAGCATTTCTATGATAACAGGTAGGTAACTTAACCTTTAAAACGCAGTTCTTCATGTAAATAAACCTTGCTGATGGACTTTAAAAGGTGATTTTGAATGCAGTCAGGCATTACTTTTTTCTTGAGACACCGTATGTCTCTCATAAAACCAAAAAAAAGCAGGAAATCTTTTTAGAACACCAGATTCATTCTGTGGTATAATGGGCTGCAGTGAGTTATTGCAGTAACTCTAAAGTAATGCATAAAGAGAGAACACACAAGTGGAGTTTCTATTAAAACATGAATAATACACCATGGCAATATATGTAGTATTTGTGAATAATCTCTAGTTTTGCAATATCAGGCATAAGGAAAAGGAAGACTGGCGATTTCACCCTCTTGACTTTCGTTGATCATGGATACAGCAACAGGCTTCTCTGCACTAGAGTGGCTGTACTTCTCAGGATGTATAGTGCAAACCCATTTTGTGGATACACAGCATTGGTACGAGATTGAGGAGGTTCTGTGAGGTGTCTCGTATTGAACGTGTGACTCATTTAATTGGCTCCTGCCTCCTGCTCCCCCTCATAGCTTTCATGAAGCTTCTGCACATTTTCTCTTCCACTCCAAGACCCCCCATGCTGGATATGGCAGATCATGACCGGTCAGTCTTAAACATGATCATTCAGGTGAGTGTGTCTGATGCCTGGACTCAAAGAGCAGGAGAGAGCACAGGAGGTGGTACATTGCATAGAAAAAAGAAGAAAAACATATAAGTAATAAAAAAAAACTGTCTAGAAGGTCAGCCCCCACCTGCAGCCTTCCTCTTCATCTCTTTCTCCTCATGTGACTCAAGGTGCCAGAGGTGGGCCTGCATTCTGTGTCTGGGGCGTGGAACCCCAGAGCATGGTGTTGCAGGATCCCCCAGGCTGATACAAAGACATCAGGTCTAGTACAGCAATGCTGTGAGTTTGCTCTGGGCAGGGGGGTGTAGCTGCAAGGCTGCAAAGGACAGACAATTTTTTTGCACACAAATTCTTGCAAAAGGTGGTTACAGATCTACAGCTCCTCACAATAATGCATTCTGGCTGCAAGGCACCAGAAATACTCTTTGGGAGATGTGAATGAATGTTGTATTTTTAACTCTTATGAAACAACAAACTGAAGCTCCTATTGTGCCTTCCCCTCAGCCAGTGTCCTTTTTAAGGCATATATTTTACTACTAGCATTTAGCAAGCAGTTGCCAAACAACATCAGAAAACTATGTAGGAAAGAAAGAAAATTGTATATTACTTTGGTGAACAACTCTTACTTTGCAAAGGCTTATATGATCCATCTTAATCTGGGCTGAAACTGCTCTGCCTTTGCTTCAACTAATAACAGGGATGAGCACAACCATCCATTATCATTAGTCACTTTGGAAACAAAACAAGAAAAGGTTATGAGGAAAAAATCTGTCGGAAGCAGGCACTGTGAGCCTGGACACAAGTGCAGCTTCCCTGCTTATTTCTTTTGGTGATATAGGACCTGGAAATAAAAGGACAGATTGCCTGTTATCTATAACCCTGCATCTTGAAATCAGCAAGGGTTACCGCAAGGATAGAATTTCATTTATATGCAAAATTAGGTATAGTATACTGCTCATTTTTTCTGTTACAGTCATAAACCAGCACAGTCCAAAGCAGCAATGTGTCTTGATAACGACTGTGTATTGCCTTCCCGTTTGCAGTGCCTGCGGGAGCACTGGGTTGGCCGCTCACACTGAGCATGCCTCTGACCCATTTCAGATTTTGCAGAGAACCTCTCTCTTCTTCCTGATCTGTAGATTTCAGGACTGAAATGATGACAGTGTTGTGCAGCGCAGTTTGCTCTGAAGTTTATTTGTGTTTGCAGAAACTGGAGTTCCTTGTCCTGCTCTCTCAGTTCGGTTTGCGTCTTGTACTGAGTTAAAGTCAGTATCAGCATCCGTTCTGGGTGATGTTTCATAGTAAGGGATGCCTGAAGGTCCCCTTTAAACCCTGTTATTGGTATGAAGGGTAAGACTCATTAAAATAATCATTTTTTTTTAATTTGGCTATGTTTTGAGGCATGTGATCCAGCAAGGGTTATGAGACCAAACTGTGGACTTGATAGTATCCCTGTTTCAGTATAGCGGTTAATGCCTGTATATAAATGAATACATTTTTATTAACAGTAAATTTCAAGAATGTATTGCATATCCTTATCAGTGTACTCAGTTGACGTTACGGTCTCTGCTAATAAGGATTCGTTTCCAATACACCTGTAGTATCTGGATGGCTGATGGTTTCTCAGTGCTTGAGTTCTAAAAAAAAGAGAACTGAGAAAAATTAACATATTCAGAATAATCTCAAAAATTTCAAAACAGCTTGTCCTTTGAACTTCAAATGTAACTGGAAAAAACATTACAACTTTAGACCAATATTTAAGTGGAGGAAAGGGATATTTTGAAAGATGTTTACCTGGCAAATAAAGCAGAGAAGCATCTTTCAATCTTGTGCAAAAAAAAAATGGCTTCAACTGGAAGCTTCCAGAAGCCATTGCTGTAGTCACCACCTGCAGTAACATTAAGTAAAGCAGAAATGTTTGGGAGGATCGAAGACCACATGGTAGAGACTAACCCTCTGCCTCCTGGTTCATTTCTATTCTCATTTCAATATTCTGAAAAAGCAATTAGTTCTTTCAAATCCTGAAAGAAGAAAACATTTTTTATCTTTGTGTTTTATTCATGATTACAAGCTCCAATTGAAGACTTTCATATGACTGGAGCATCTGCTAGGTGTCCTGTCCAGATGGAGTCTCTAGTAAAGCTAAAAAGCTCCTGTTCACTTGCCGGGTTCTTCTTCCTGCAGTCAGAGCATTTGCTTGTTACTTCTCCTTTACCCAGGTGATTATTTTTATGAAGCTTGTAGGTCTACTGTTACTTCTGACACTTCCACTCCTCCGTAAGTTTGGCTGATACTTGAAGTCCCTGGAGAGACAACCAGCTTCAGAGACAGATAACCTGTCTGTGTAAGCCTCATTTACTTGAGGCACCATGTTAGAAATAGCACAACTGAGCACATGGTTACAGTACCCAGGCCCTGAAGAAGGAAAAGCGGGAGATCCTGTACATTCTCTTTGCCATTTGTGCCTTGAATCGTGGAGGACAGTAGTCTGCTGTGTTAATGGTTATGCACATATAGCACAATTGTTTTCAGCAGGTACTTTCACTTAGGAGCCGGTATAGCCTCATTTATGGCTGATCTAATTGATGAGAGGCTAAACAGAGTTACATTAGCAGGTATGACTGAAGTTGAAAAGGTATTGAATGATTCTGGTAAATGACACTTCAGTCTTCTGACCTGTTCGATTCAAAAAGCTTTAAAAATGCAAGACAGAATGGATGTCCCTCCATCCATTATTCATTCAGGTAAATTCATCCCATCATTATCACAGTTTCCTGAACTGATCTTACTTTGTCCTTTCTTGTACTATATTTTTGGCTATAAGGCTTTTCAAATCTACCGCAGATTTAAAAGGCATAATCTAATCCTGCCTAAGATCATGATGATATCTAAGTTACCAATTTGTTTTTTTGCCTGGGACACACACATCTCTGTTATTCATGTCAGTAAGTAGCCAGAGGGAAGAGATTTATAAAGCAGCAAATTTCAATGTCAGAAGAATGTCATATCTGCTTTCAGCTGATTTTTTTGGTAAGTTTATTATTGTATGAACTACTGTGTTCAAAGAAACACACACACACAAAATCAATGCAATCTTTTATTTGTATTAGTTAGAGTAAAATACTTTAAATAGGAAGCCTACATTCCAAGCAGTGGAAATAAAATGCCATTTTAACCTGTGGAAGGAATTTTGCTCTTTTGCCCCTAGAACTAGATAAGTTTTTATCAGACAAAGCCTTTATTATTTGATCAACTCCCTGTGCCCTCGCGGATGACCGTGTTTTTCCAGCAGACATCTGACTGCTAGCAGCTTGAAAAACAACACATGGTGAGGTAACATAACTGCTGTGCTTTAGCCAGCCAAGTCTGCTTTTTTCTTTCTGTAAGCTCCTGTTCTTTTGGCTACAGAGAGCATCTGCTTTTAATGAACACAAATAAGCCAATGAAATTCATATGCCTGTTATTGCGAGGTTTCCTTCACTTTCTACCTAAATATGATTAGCATTTTGAACTCCAAATACCTTCTTTGGAGCTTAAATATAACTCCCTGGTTTTTTTCTGGCATCACTACAATGCTTATGATTATACACATTGGGAGAAGCTGCAAGAGGATGGCAATTTGGGGATCTTCTCTGGTTATTCTTGGCCTCCCTTAAATTCGTTAATACCTCCCTCTCTGGATTTGCTAGCGCTGATTTCTTTGTTCATGTTTGTATTCAGTAGGATGTCACAAAAGCTGGTGTAAGTGGAGACTATGGTAAGATTAAGATCCAAGTAACAATCTGAGGTTTTAGTAGTAGTTCCCTTTTTGGCAATTGAAGTGCAGAGGGGAATCTTCCTAACTTGTAGAGCTAAATTCTGAGATTCAGTATGGTTTTTTTTTTTATATTGGAACTACTTCTTCTTTTTCATCTTTGTCATTGCTAGCTTTCCCATCTAGAACAGTCATTACCAGCACATTATGTTTCTCCTTTGTTGCTCATGAGTTTTGGGATGTGACCCATGGCTTGCACCCAGCCAAACATCAAAGCATGTCCTTGGGTAGCATGTATGAATAGTTTTACTGAGTCTATCGGGTCATCTATGCTCTTTATTCCTTAGTGTGGTTAGTGCTGTCAGCAGCTGCAGGATGATTTCATCTTTGCATTTCTACAGATCTTTTGAGTGGGAAACTGAGATGACACAGTCAGTACTCATCAACTTCTCAAACCCTGCCTTTTCATCTCCAGCGATCATCTACTTTTGTCACACTCTTCTGAATCCTGTCATGACTGTGGAGGAATAGTCCAGTTGTTTTTGAAGGAAATATAATTTGGTATATTAGACAAAAATATGTATGGTATGATTGGCAAAGCTCCTGTGACATCACCTGAGCTGAGCCAGTGCCTGTGTGACGTGCTTTCCCATTTAGAGCTTTTATTTAGATGAAGACGTAACAAAATGTGATTTTAGCCCATCTTGATTTTCAGTTTGGTTTCCACGGACAGTACATGGCTGGTGGGTACTTGATGTTAGACAGCAAGTATGTTCTCATGTAGACTTATGGTCCAGATTGTTAGTTTGTTGTACCAATTCTTAAGTGGTGACCAAGGGATTAATTTTGGAAGGGTTAGTAACACCATATTTTGTTGAGGTCACTAAGTACTTCCTATCATAAATCCCTGTATTTGATTGCTTATAACCTTATGAAAATTTCACAGTTGGAGCAAAAATATCCCACACTGTCTCTCTGCCTCAGCTGCTGCTTGATTAGGAAGTATCAGACACATCTGAAACATGCTGAAAGAAGTCTAGGAAAAAAGTAAAAGTGAACAACCGGTATTGCCTGTGTTAACATTTCTGATGAGTTTTTCTTGGAAATGCTCTAGCACCTCCTTGTTTTTCAGGAATTTGTGAAGAAGTTGCCAGTTTAGAATCCTTTGAATAATTATGTTTTGCACAATGTTAAACAGACTGCTTGCTTTTTACCAGTGAAATACCCTAAATATTCTGCCTGCACTGGGAATGCCCCCGCCTAGGGCAGAGCAAGGGGACACAACTGCTGCTGGGGGTTGTGCTGGGTCTTGAACCTGACATCTGAAGTGGGAGTCCATCTCTTCTGTTTTCATAGCGACCGCTTCTGGGGCCTGAGCAGTTGGGAGAAGGGATATCCTTCTGTGACAGTAGAGGAGTGCTTAGAGGCGGGTGTGAGAGGATAACCATAATGGAAAAAGCAGTAGACAATAGTGTAACTGATGACTATCATAAACATGCACAGAGAAAGGTTATGAACTAAAGTAAACACAGCTGAGCTTATTTCTGGTTGGCATAGTGTCTCAGCTAGTATGAATCAGAAACTCTGCTGAAACAGAAGAGGTATCAGAAAACCAGGCCATCATGGAATACTTTAGATAGGAAGGAAACTCTGGAGGTCACCTGGTCCAACCTGCTAAAATCAGTGTCAGCTTTGAAGTCAGATCGGGTTTCTCAAGGTCTTGCCTAGTTCCAGCCTCTCTGAGCAACCTGTTCCCATGTGCCACTTCAGCTAGTTCAAGTTGAGAAAACTTAGACACCCTTTCCCAGGTAGATATGATTAGCAAGTTTTCGCCTGAGCGGAAAACCTCTGAATCACTCAGTGCTGCTTGGGTAAAATTGTTAATTTCAGTGTAGATACTGGCAGTGGATGGCAGCTTTTTGTGAGCTTTCTGAGACACTCACTTGTATAAAATGAATTGTAGAGGTAGCCTACAGCATCGGTTTGGAGTTACAGAACTCTCTGCTATATTCACCTAATTTTTGCTGCATCCAGAAATGTACTTTTTCCTGTCTTCCCTCTTTTCCCTGAGTTTACATGTTTGTAACCGAATGGGAAGGAGATCTCACTGGAAACTAAGCTTTGCTTCAGCTAAACTTGGTTCTGTGCGTCACCACTAGGTAAAAGAGCCACGTCCTGCTCCTAATAGCCACCCCGCTCAGCCTGGGGATTTTACTTGGCAGAACTTGGTTCTGAGGGAAATTAGCTTTACAATTTACCCTCACATCCACCCAATCATATCACAAAACACCAGACGTTATCAAAGAGTTTTTAACAGAAAAATCGCCCTACAGTACAAAAAAAAAAAAAAAAAGAAGGCAAAATTAGGTTTGTTCTTATCCCAGTTATACAAACTAATTAAGAATGTTTGACAATCTAGAGCAATATTTTGATTAGCAGTATTTGCTTGTTTCAAAGTTGTGTGACAAAGCCTCCTAGATAAAAAAGAATGTGTACGTGTCTTGCATCCAAAAATAATCAAAATTTGCAAGTATGGACAGTATTTATGTCAGCACCCGTTTTGGTTATGGTAGTATACCATCTGGTGTGTGGGATCAGCAGCACGTTGCCATTTGTTAGATATTGTACAAAACAGCAATCTTCTTTTGTATTTGTCATTTGTGCCTATTTGCCCATGCGTCCACATAGGGTAGAGTCTACACGAACAAAAACAAATCAGGAAAAAATCCACTTGCTAAGCTTCTCTTCGAAGGTGTAAGTTGATGAATACAGGTTTCCTTATGGGGGTTTCATTAGCACAGAATCTTTAAGTAGTTTTTCGAAGGCAGTCAGGGCTATGCAATCACTCTGTCTGTGTGTCTGTGTACCTCCGTTCCACGAGAACAAAGTTTTGCTCCATTGTCCAATCTTAATTGCGTTTCTCCCATGAACACACGTTTTGTTATTAAGTTAGTAAAAATCAGTGCATGTTGCAGCTGGGTAAAAGAAACCATCCCTGTGACAGAACCTGCAAGTTGCCTGCTCTGGTTGTCCTGTTGCTGGCTAGTCTCCAGGTGAATGCTGTGTACCAATTCAGCACGGCAAAGCTGGGAACCAGCCCCAGCACTGGGCTTGGAGGACACAGATAGCGAGGGGTTGTGGGGGGAGATGGGGGACATTTTGGCAGGCAAAGGGGGCTCAACACAAGGAGGGAAGCTGGAGTTACTACGACTAGGGGAAATACAGCACTGCAAGGTCCATAAGACACAAAGCCTCACTAATTCCTCTGTTGAAAGAACCTGAAAATTTCTTTTTTTGTAATTTGAAAGTGATATAACAAATGTAAGCTATGGTGATGTTTTATAGTGAACTACCCACTATGGTTAGATACAATCAGTTCTGAACTCTGAACTCTGACCTGAAGCTCTGCAGGACTTTGTGTGAATGCACAGTTCTTCTTTTAAGGAGTTTAATTGGCCTGGGAGCAGTATACTCATTCCAAACTGTTTAGTACACTGTGTGGTAGTAAATTTTTGCTCTGAAACACTTAATTCACAATGACAATTATGCACCTTATAAGCACTTATAACCTAAAAAAGCCTTTTCCTCTATGTTCACAAAAAAAATTGCAGATATGACTGATGGACCATTTCTGGTAGCCATATAGTTGTTGTAGCATTAGATTGTCTTGTTTCATCTTTGAAGTCCTTTTCTTTTAGCTTTGAGAGTTCTCCAGGCAGCTTTCAGGAGAGTTATGTGAAGCCACAACAGTCCCTCTGGAGTCATGCAAGGTTTAAGTAAGACAGGAGTATCTACCTTCCCCTTGAGTAAAAAATCCACTTTCAAATAATGACATTTTTAGGGCCAAATCCCCCCAGGAGAGGAAAACAACACAGAGGAAGCTGAAGTGAACAACCTTGAAAACCCTAGACTGGGGAAATACCTCAACAACAGTCAAGTCATGAAGAAAATACTGCAGAGGAATCGCTTTCGTGACAAACCTGGGTTACTTTCTCATGGGCAGTCAGAGAGGGCAAAGTGCTTTGCAAGTACTGTGTTTTGTGCCATATACCTTGGGACCGTTCAGTGTAGTTTTGGAACCTTTCAGGAAGAAAGGATGAGAAAAGAACTGATCATTTAATTCCTCTTAAATGCTCTTCGATTTGTATAGCTCAGCATTTGTTCCTTTCAATAGTTAGTTGAAGAGCAGCATAATAGTGATGTTGCTTAGCTCTTAATATCAATATCTATGTACGGATTTGAAAGAGCTTTATGAAGATGGGTCTTGTGACATTTCACAGGTGAAAAATATAAAGAACAGGGATAGGTAGTGATAGAACTTCTAAATGGCCTGGGGTAAATGGGAAAACCAGACGTACATGCGTTTATCGCCTTTTTCCTCACCATTTCCTCCCTAGATTTTCATAATAGTTGGTTCTACTTTGAGGTGAGAAATGTAAGTTCTAAAGGACTTTTTGAACCATGTGTGCTATAATGCCGTGCCAATTCTTTTCTTGAGGGTTAATAAAATGGTCTACTTCATTTGATATGTATTAAGAGGTGAAGATTCTGGAAAGTAAATACTGAATACAGCACAAAAATGAGTACCATGTTCTTCCTGAGTAGATTTTGTCTTGGTGTCTCTATTCTGGAGTGAAATAAGTACTTAACTAAATGTCTTAAATGAGCTTTGTACAGAAATGAAAACAACAGGCCTTCTCTTTAATGCAAGATAAACATTTTTTTTTAGAAAGACTTTATTTCCTGTTAAACATCTAGTAATCAAATGTTAATGTCCCAAATCTAAAACTAATATTTACCATTATCAAATTTATCATCAATCGATACTAAATTTCCAAGAACCTAGACATACAGATAACCCCTGATCAAATATGGTGATAGAAATGAAAATCATTTGACTTAGAAGGGACAGAACCAGTGGCAGGATCATTTCTATGACATTCAACACAACTATGTCTTCACTACATACACCTCAAGGAAAGCAGGGACTGCGGTGCTTTCTTGTGTTGTCTATACAAACAAGCAGAGAGATTCACATGGGTACCCCTGCATTAGTCAATTGTAAGATGTCTTTTCCAGCAATGTATTCAGACATGATTTACCAATAGTAAGAAATGGAGTGTCCACAACTTCCCATGATTGTTTCAATATTTACTGATCCTACCCATAGTAACAGCTGTTTTTTTTCACCTTGATTTGGTATGATTTCTTTTTGAGTCATTAGTTTCAGTTATGTCTTTGACACATACATTTTACAGTTAGGAGTGGAAGATGAAGGCCTTCCAAGATGCTAAGAATTCAGCATGACCCTGACGAAAACCCATAGCAAAATCCGTTACTATGCTTTTCTGCTGCATCATGCCAACACATGACTCAGTAAGCCATCTCTGGTTAGGAATTTAGCTTCAAGGTTGACTATGTTTGAAGAGGAACAAAAAGCCTTTCTGCATGTAATAAATAAAAAAGTTATTTCTTTTTTTTGATTAATTAAAAATTGATCTAACTTTGCTTAGCAGTAATGAACATTCTTGAAATGGAGTCTTTCTGAAAAAGAGTGGAACATGCATTTGCGAGAGATTCTTTTGATTCTGAAATTGTGTGTTTATCCTGGATATGTCTAACATGCATATAATTTGATTCAAGCTTAGTGTAAGCCAGAATTAGAACAGCAGAGTGCTTAGTTTTGGGAAGAAGTGTAATCGAGGGCTTTACTGCTTCCATTATTTGTGTAATTAGAAAAAGGTTATGGTTGATGTCACTGGTTTAATCTCCAGCAAACTGGAGCGTTTGATAACCTACTGACCTTGAAGTCCAGAAGATTGCAGAGCACATTTTAACTAATCCATGATTAGAAGAATAATTAATTTGTCTTTTTGTGGTGTTATCATTACATTGCAACTGGAAATGAAAACACAGTTTCTTAATTATTTATCAGATTACTTGTTTGGAGAGTCAATATTTTTATTCAAAGATGAAGGATCATGTCTAATATTTACAGAACAGCAGTTCAGTATTTGGATTCTCAGAAAAAAGTGCTGGTTTCACTTTCAGATCCGGTCTAGTGATAAATCCTCAGTTATCACAATGCATACTTCAGCCTTTGTCTGCCCTGTGCCTGTTAATCAAATTTAATCTAAGAGGTTTAATTCACTGATAATAAATCACAATTTAAATCAGTGATCAGGAAAACTTCAAATAAGTATTTTTTAAACATTTTTGCATGTTTACATTTCAATTAAGGTTCTGTATAATAACATTCCAAATATAACTAATTTGAATCCTGACTTGCAGTTAAATTTAACAACACTCGAAGATTCACCTTGACATACAAACGAAACTCTCTTTAAGTTGAACAACTTTTTACGACTTTTACAGTGTTACATGTGTTTATAAATGCTTTTAAAGTGTTTTCAACATAGAAAAATGTAAATATGATATTTCTTAATTACCGAGTAACTAACACATCTTGGAAGTTGTGGCAAGCTGCACTTCATTGGAAATTGGGATCCACTTATACGCAAACCAGATTTCCTTTCTATTGAATTAGAAACCCTTCTTCACTTCTTTAATAAAAGCAATAAAAATATCAGGTGCTTAAATTGCTTTGTCATAAGGAAGAAATATTGGCTGTGCTTAATGGTTTAACTGAATGAGGAGATGACCGAGTCTTTCGAAGATGGAGAATTAACACATCCTCTCCATCTCATTTTGATTTCTGAACTGGAAGAATAATACAAGAGTTATCACTTTCCTGACTTTTTCAACAAAATAATCTGTTTCATGGGCAAAAAAGACTATGTCCTGAAAATATGATTTAACTTTTTAGTCACTTACTGTTCTACACAATTAGCCAATATATTATTTCCTTTCCAATTTTCTTTAAAATTTCTACAACCTTGTACTACTTCAATGTCTAATTTTGTTGTGGTTGGTACGGCTGGTGTGTAGTCACTAGGGACACAGCAGTGTTTTCCTCTTCTGTTTTTAGGCATTTAATTTAGTATTTTATATTTGGAATAGTAGAAAGCAAGTTCTTGATCTACCTCTTTGCAAACTGCTATATAGCTTCAAACTTTGGCAGTTCCTTCTTTGCAGTTTTTTTGGAGGCCTTTCCACATCTTGGCATCAACAAAGTTTGTTTTATAGTAAGTAAAATATAAGAGCATGAATAGAGAATAGCTATCATCTTCCAAGTAACACAAGCAATTAATAATTTTTCCAATATATATATTGATAACACAAAGATAGATTCATGACAATTATTGTTTCAATTAGTGCTATGTTTTATGATAAGAGCTGAGCAGAAAGCTGTGAACATGCTCTGGTACAATGAATAAGCAGGTGATTCGATTCATTCACCTGTGTTAACACTATTTCCTAATCATTGCTTTCAAAATAACAGTTCTAATGTAATTCCATTTTTTCTGCATGTTGTTTGAACGTGTTCATTTGCCACAGAATGAAATGCGCATTTCATTATTTTTAACCTATTTACACTGGAACTGCTTGAGAACTCTCCATACAGGATCTTTATGGACATTTGTCTGTGCTATAGAAACCCCCTCTGAAAAATGCTAAAACACTCTGGAAAACAAAAACCAGAAATGAAGCCAAATGTGAGCTTGTTAAGTGGGGAAAAGGAAATTGAGGCTGACTGTAAAAATGAGAAATATTAGGGTTTTGTCCATTACTGTGATTCAACTTCTTAATCAGTTACGTGGAACAGTATCATTTTTATAAAGCTAGAGTTGATATAAATGATTAAAAATATATTGCCACTGATTCCGCACCACGTTCAAAATGCACTCTCCATCCAGGAAATGGAGAATGACTCTTTGATGCTGTAAAAATAGCTATTTATTAATGAATGACTTTTAGTTTTTATTGCATCTTAATAAAGCTGATCATAATTTTAAATTAATTTTAAACATATTTGTGAAATAGAAACAGTAGTTAAACTAAAAATATTTGATTGAAAGTAAAGGAACATTACATTTCATTAGTAACACTGAGAATTCTAATTTGTTAGGAGTCTTAGAAAATAAAGGTCAAGCAGCTTGGGCCACGCAGCTTAGTTTTCATTCTAAGTAATGTAAGACTGATGCATTCTGTAAAGTGCATGGGATCTTTGGAAAGTTTGCTTCTTGGCATCTGCTATGTGTAGGCCATTGTTAATTTCAAATATTAACCTAAAAATGGAGGTATGGATATTGTAAACTTAATTATGGGTAGAATTCTGTTGCTGTTAAAATACTACATATATTCATTTAACTAGAAATGCCCCTTTCTGCTTAAATTCTGGTATAAAAAAGACTTATAAAGGTTCTTTTTCCCAAAGGCCAGTAGAGGATCATTTGTACCTTTGGTATACACATAATACTGTAGTACACGCAGATAGCAAGGTAAGCAATTTCTTCCAGTAAAAACTTTGTTCTATGTTGCTTTTCTATGAAGATGAAATATTCTGGGGAAGAAGCCTTTATTATAACCTCTCCTTTTCTTCCAAAACAGGTAAAATTTGCAAGAGGAGAATGAGAAGCCCCTTAAGGTATGGCATCTTATCACCAAATTACCTGTTACCTGCTTTTACAGAGATAGAGGTGTCCCTCCTTCCTCACCCATCTGGCTGTACATCCCTACTGCTTTCCTCCAGCTGGCTCTAGTGCTTGTCCAGCCCTCTGAAGGCTGGTTTAGCTTCCCAAACCATCAGCAAACTAACCCAGAAGAAAAAAAAGTCTGCCACTTCCAAAGGCTGCTGTTTCAGTTAGTCAGACAAGTGCCAGTGCACTGGGAAAATGAGACGGAGGAGTGCAGAATAAAAGTAGTTTGTGAGATTGGCTTGAATATCACAAGGCTTCATTCTCTGAGCCCTGAAGGAGAGCCTGCAGCAAGGACCTTGTGCTCTAGAGTGTGGACAAGTGGCTCTCCAGCACCTATGGACTGTGGACTGCAGATGGAGAAGGAAGTTAGTTAGAGGGAAATCTGTGCTTGTACTATGGAGAATATTTTTCATTTGTTCACTGTCCTTCTTTCCCTTCTGTGGGAAGGGAAAAGACCAGCAATGTGCACTTGCAGCCCAGAAAGCCAACCGTATCCTGGGCTGCATCAAAAGCAGCATGGCCAGCAGGTCGAGGGAGGGGATTCTACCCCTCTACTCTGCTCTGGTGAGATCCACCTGCAGTTCTGCGTCCACCTCTGGAACCCTCAGAACAAGAAGGACATGGAGCTGTTGGAGCAGGTCCAGAGGAGGGCCACACAAATGATCAGAGGACTAGAACACCTTTCCTATGAGGAAAGGCTGAGAGAGTCAAGGCAGTTCAGCCTGGAAAGGAAAAGGCTCCGGGGAGACCTTATTGCAGCCTTCCAGTATCTGAAGGGGGCCTACAAGAAAGCTGGAAAGGGACTTTTTACAAGGGCCTGTAGCAATAGGACAAGAGGTAATGGCTTCAAGATGAAAGAGAATAGATTTAGATTAGATATAAGAAACAAAATCTTTACAATGAGGGTGGTGAGGCACAGGTACATGTTGCCCAGAGAAGCTGTGGATGCCTTGTCACTGGAAGTGTTCAAGGCCAGGTTGGATGGGGCTTTAAGCAACCTGGTCTAGTGGAAGGTGTCCCTGCCAATGGCAGGGGGGTTGGAACTAAGTGATCTTTAAGGTCCTTTCCAACCCAAAACATTCTATGATTCTATGATTCTAGCTTATGCAGTCAACCATAACCCATAAGTAGGCTGGTGGTAAACTGGAAATAGTAAGGCTAAAATATGTGAGAAGACAGGAACCAATCTGCAGGGTGTTGTGGCCAGGTGTCTCTTTGTAAATGTGTGTATTTGGGACAGTGAGTTCAGACTGAAATATCTGCAGCTCCAAAGCAGACAAGTTGTGTTGACTGAGGCTGAACTTAGCTGAATCAGGAGAAATGCTTCATAGCAGCTTTCTTTTTCAGTGAGTGCATGTTCAGCTGTATGGAAAAATACATACAAGGCAAGGATATAATTGTCAGTGAACTCGAAAGGGAGATTGCACAAAGGAGTACTTCAAAGGTAGTACAAGAAAATCCAGCAGTATACGTACACAGCTTGAGTTTTTACCACCTCTGCATCTGCAGCATCTCTGTAAATAATTTCTGGAGTAGACACCTTGGCATTCTTTTGCGTTCTTTGTTATTCAGTATGCAGTTCATGAACCACTGGGGAGAATGAGTTTGTTCCTGCATCAGAAAGACTTGACAGAACATAAAGTAGGAAGACTGTATGGTTCAACATGTTTGTCGTGGATAAATATCAGCACTACACTCACAATTTCACTGAAGTTATGATTAAAGTGCTATTTGCAACTGGGCAATAATTCATTACACACCAAAAAAGGAAGCATTTTTTGGCTGGCTAAAGCTATGTGCTGTGGCATGAATTGCAGTAGCTCTATATGAAGAGAAGGGAAGCATTGCAAAGATTCTGTTACCTCTTTCTGAAGAAACATTTACATTTGTTTAGAACTGTGAACATTTGAACTTTCAAACAAAACATTTGGATCAACAAAGAAGTATTTCAGATTGCCCAGTAATCAAAACAAAAATGCTTGAATATGTGTAAGATTCTTGCCAATGGAGCATTTTTGTGCTGAGAACAGAACTCTGTAGTACAGGGGATTTTGAAATGTTTATGTCTTTTTCTCTGAGTTTCTCAAAGCTTCTGTTTTTTCCTCCTGGAAACACCCTACATGTGGCAGAGGTGTGGAGAAGGAAGCAGAGCTAGCTGCAGATGTTCCTTCAACGAGAAGCTGAAAGTAGCCCCTCAACCAGTTAGGCTTTTCTGTAGATATGCGCAGTATGATAAACTGAGCAAGACTCTGCAGCATGCAGTGAATGCTGCAGGATTTCTTCTGTCCTGGTCTCTCTGAGCTTTGTACACACTGTGGAAGGATGACTCTGACCTGGAGCAAAAACGGTTTGGGCAGGAGTCCAAGCTGTGAGCCTGGGAATGAGGAAAGAGAGAGGGAATGAGGAAGAAGGGAAGGCATGGGAAGTGAGATACATTATGAGAAAGCTGGTAAGTATTGCTCTGTACTTATTAAAGGTAGGGTTGTAAAGCCAGTTTTGAGTGAAAATACAGAACTGAGCAGAAAATGAAAGCTATTCTAGCTGGAGCCCTACTAGGGAAAAGTAGGAGATAAAAGGTGAGCTTTTATACACCTGCAAGCTGAAAGCTTGCTTCTCCTTTCTTTGTGATACTAAAATGGGGTGGAAAATCTGCTAAACATCTTGTCAGCTAAATATTCTAACATATTTCTGATCATAGGTAAAGTAGTCCTTGTGATGAGAGTATCTTTGTATCAGGAGAAACACTTTTTTACCTTTTTAGGGGAAAAGGAAGACAATGGGCCTCTCAAAAGAGTTCAATGCCCTAAGCCTTAGGAAAACAGGAGAAGGATACTGACAGAATTCTATCACATTTGCAATAGAAAATGCTATTAATGATGGCAAGACAGGTAAATTAAAAGTTTCAGAAGAGCTGTTCAAATTGAATGAAATACTTAGCTAAAACACAAATCCTCTTCCTGAAGAAAAACAGCTTGCTTAGTTTTGTAATCTTTTCTGAGAAAATTAGTCAAGACGTCACCTGATACCCTTCTATTTTTACTATTTAACAGAGCCACAGTTAACAGCAGGAATGGTGAAGTTTAATCTTTAGAACAAAAATCATGTCTTAATTGTATGCTAATGCACCATCTGCACTGATATAGACTCTGAATACATGCTAGTGTAGACTCTCATTTATTTGTTTTAGAATAAAGAAAGTTGTTAGACAATGTCTGTCAGGTATTGCATATATTGTCATGTATGTAAGGAATATTTAGGAAGTATTATCTACTGGTAATGGCAATAAATTAGAAATATTTTGCTCAGTTCTATTAATAGCAATGGAAGACTTCAATCAACTGGAAGTAAAAATAGTGTACATAGTAACCACGATTCATCTTGCAATGCTTTAGACTACCTGCATTGCATGTACAGTGTCTCAACTTCTAATACAGGTGCTGGGAATGTTGATTTTGATCAAAAAGATCCGTTTTTTCTTTGAAATTTGGTGCAGATTATCATCCTGCATCCTGAAGGTCTCTAAAATACCTTACATTTCTGTTTACCTAAGAGAATGCCATGGGATGTGAATCAGGTGGAATAATAGGTTAGAATTTCATCTCACAGAACATTTTCCAGAAGCATTTATCTCATTAGAGAGCTTTAAAGTTGTCAGAAAGGGAGACCACCATTAACATGAGAGGAGGAGCCATCAAATTCTGTATGGTTATATGAGCTTTTGCATGCTTGGTCTCCAGCATTGTGACAAAGATGTAGTCCTGAAGGCTTGCAGTCTGAAAACCACTGTGTGCTGTACTTGAATGGCATGCCTCCATCCTAGATTGGGCCATCTCTTTTAATCTATTTCTGGGAATGGTCCAAAAGACTTTCCTTATAATATCTGCTGTCTGTGTTGAGCTTAGAGGTTGGAAATCTTTAAACTGGGTAGGAACAAGCCAACATGCTTTTGGTGGTAATTTAGAAGTGGGTTATTGCTTTGTTTTGGGATATTTGTGCTTGGGAAAGACTGAATGTAGTTTTGGGTGCTTCATTCATTTTTAAAAGTGTCTTATGTAGTAAATTTAGTATGTGCTGAAATAATGTGTTTACTTTGCCACTGGATGAGCTAAGAACATGCACATACTCATTTATGGATCAGTGATCAGCTGATCAGCAGGAACACGTTAAATGCCCTAATGTAATCGTGTATACATACTCTTAACCACCTTTAAAATAGTTTACCTCCATCTAAGAGTGCTGCAGAACTGTAATTGCCAGGCAGTGTCTGAGCCTTTGGCCACCTCTGTGAAATAAAATCTACCACACAAGATAATATTCTGCAAGACTATTACCAACAATGGGTCCTATTTGCACATGTAAGAGACTAAAGTAAAACATGTTTCTCTGGATCAAAAGCCGATCAAAATCCCTTCTGCTAATGAGACACGAGACTAGAATAGTAGAAAACATCTTGTGAACAGTCATCAAATAATTAAGAAAAAGTGTCTGATCTGGGGATTGAACCAGACGTGCTGTGAATGGGGTTGTCAGGCACAAGTGGTGCTGAGTAATACTAGTAGGAGAGAAAGGGGAAGCTATAATCATCCTAGTCTCTGGAATGTCTTCTAGTGATCTGATCGCAACCTGTTGCCTAAGGATTTGTCTAGCCCTGGAAAAAGCTAACTAATATAGACTCACCCTTTCAGAAATCAGGTAAAAAGACAGGATATGCAATGTTTTGACCACTTTGATTCATCTCAGGAGGGACTATGATAGTATAAAAAAGAAATAGAAATCAATGCGACAGAAATCAGTTGAGATCTCAAGTTTAGGAGCATTTTCCTTTCTATAATACCAATCTGATAATGAAGTATTAGAAGATTTGGATCACAACAATATGTCCCAGACCTGGCTGCTCGCTAAAGAAACTAGATCTCCTCTACAGTAATTAATGCCCCTGGCAGACATAAATTTGACAGTACTGCTAATTACCCAGCCTTGTTCACTGAAAGGGAGCTAGTTGCCTATAAAACAGAACAAGCATAATATAAGAGAAATGACAAAGTCTGAGTCCAATAGAGAAATAATACTTTTGAGATTAGGAACGCCAGCGTCTTCATATAGTTTCTCCTTGTATTTATGCAGACCTGAAATTCGTTCATCAGACATTTGTGGGGAGCAGAGAGCTAATGTGACTCATGAACATTGGCCATCCTGTTGGCTTGATTTTGTTTTTCTCTCCGAGTACTTCGATTTTTATTAGTGATCTGAGTGAACCAGTATTGTGTGCTTAGCTCTGCTACTTCTCATCGTGCCCTGTACTGGTTTTGGCTGGGACAGAGTTAATTTTCTTCACAGTAGCTAGTATGAGGCTATGTTTCGGATTTGTTCTGGAAACAGTGTTCATAATACAGGGATGTTTTAGTTACTGCTGAGCAGTGCTTACACAGCGTAAAGGCCTTTTCTGCTTCTCACACCACCCTACTAGTGAGTAGTCTGGGGCTGCACAAGAAGTTGAGAGCAGACACAGCTGGGACAGCTGACCCCAGCTGACCAAAGGGATATCCCATACCATATGACGCCATGCTCAGCATGTAAAGAAGAAGGAAGAGGGGGACATTCAGAGCGATGGCATTTGTCTTCCCAAGTAACCGTTGTGCGTGACAGAGCCCTGCTTTCCTGGAGGTGCTTGAACATCTGCCTGCTGATGGGAAGTAGTGAATGAATTCCTTGTTTTGCTTTGCTTGCATGTGCAGCTTATGCTTTACCTATTAAACTGTCTCTATCTCAACCCACGAGCTTTCTCACTTTCACCCTTCTGATTCTCTTCCCCGTTGCACCAGTGAGGAGAGAGCGAGTGGCTGTCTGGTGCTTAGTTGCTGGCTGGTGTTAGACCACGACGTGCCCAAATAATGAGTCAGGTCGCAAGAATCAGGCTGGCCTTGATTAATAGAACATAATTTTTTGTAAAGCTTTCTGCCTGTTATTTCTTTTATCAATAATGAATTATTCAAGTCAAGTAAAAATTTATTCTGGGTTTTCTTCTGTGATGTTTTTTTTTGTTTTCAATTACCATAAGTAAAGAGCAGGAAGAACAAACGGTTAGATAAAGGATTCATATATCAGGCTCGAATTTCTTCAAGCATTCTGTAAGCAACTGATTGTGCCCACACACCCATCTGCATTTTTAACCATTTTTATTTCATATACAGTAGAAACAGTATTGTTTATTTCCTAAAGGATGAGAAATTAGGAATGAGTATAATTAATACACGTGACTTTTTTTCCTGGCTCTTATCACAGTTGCAACAAGCCATTCACATCTATGCTTCAGTAGGCTTTATGAAACACTTGCAAATGACAGGCAGACGGCCTCTTTGGGCTGCTTTATTAAACAGTGAAGATTAATATTACCACTCTTCATGCAGTATGTTCAGACACATCTTGTCTACCAGAAGCTGATTGTTTTCAGTGCCTTTGTCTATGAATACTTATGGTCTGCTCTATAACTGAACAAATAAGAAAACAAACAAGCTTGAATAATGTTCTTAAGAAATGACAATATTCTTAAGAAATCTATCTATAAATCAATAACCTGTCTTATAAAGTAGCAAGAACCTGTCCATCCTTACCGAATTTATACATAATCTTTATTTTTTTGAGAGACCACGGTACCTTTGTATGGTTTTACTGTCTGGTTCCCATTGAGGAAGACAGTGCTTATGGTGAGAGCTTGTCAGCTCATGGAAAATAGTGTATGACCATATGCTAAGGGTATCAACTAACAGCATAAAAATTACTTCATATTGTCTCCCTATATAGAAATGTTTTTATAAAACGTAGCTCTTTCACCTGAAAGTTTGACTTCCCAGGACTTGAAGAAAGAAAACCTACACTGCCCTTAGGCTGGAAATGAATGGAATTGGATATTTCTAGATTTTCAACACTTTGGAGCATATCTGGCTAAGGAGGTCAGTGGAAAGGTGTGGATTTATACATAACTACTACTCTGCCTTGACTTCCCAAAGTGGAAGATCTTCAGATGATTCCCATTTAGAAACAGGACTTTCTAAAGAAGAAAACTGTATGTAGAAGATGTTTAATATATCTTATATAGTGGCATATTATAATATCTGTTAATCATTTATTAGAAAAAAAATTTTCTTAAAAAAATTTTTATTAGAGAAAAGCTTGCTGGCTGAATTATTTTGATACAGTCATTGACACAATTTTTATCCACTTAATTTCATTTTTCTGTTTTAAATGACAGCAAAGAAATGGTTTTTGTGTCTTTTTACTTTGTAGGTATTGTATCTCTGTCATTCAGTAAACATCTACCATGTTAAACTGTCCCTTTAGAGATAATAAAAGTAACAGAAAAGCTGCCTCATGTTGTATTGTGCAGCTCATTGCTTTTCTCTTTTATATATATTCTTGCTCATGCTGATCAGTGGATTCATTTTCTGTGATACTACGAACACGTTTATCTTTCAGCCTCTCTACAGCTAGTCACAAGCCTTCCTGGAGCAATATTCAATACTAAAGACTTCACGAATGAAAAGCTGAATTTACCAAATAAAGTTATCTGTGGAAAGTATGTGTTGGAAAGTGCCAGACATTTTATTTACTTTGGCATTTTATCATAGGTTATTTTTCCTGAAGAGTTCATTTGTTGGCTTAGACTGGATACTATGAAGATTCTTAGCACTCTTAGTACTCAAGATATGACAGCTGCGTCTAACCTCAAAGAAGTAAGAAGAAAAGAAAAAAAGACAATTAAATTAAATCTTATTAATTAACAATTAAATTAAGTGTTATTAAATGCATGCTACTGTTTATAATACTGTCACAAATGTTGCTACCTTGTTCAGTTGTATTGTTCTTAACTGAAAGAGCAAGATCAGGAAGCTTGTGTTTTAAAAATATGGAATAATTTACACTGTATGGTGTGCATCCCCAAAACACTACTCACAGCATGAGGTCCACTGAGATAACTGAGCCTACGCGATGGCCAATGCCCCCATGCTGCCACTCCTCCTTACAGCCATTCACATGTTATTGAATTTCTGGAGAGATTCGGTGCTAAAAATATGAGAGGGAACCACAGTCTAAGTGGGTGAGTAAGAATAAAATGGCCAAACATCAAAGAAAATGATGTCTTGGCTTTGACAGATGTAAACTACTTGGCTTTTTAGGCAGGGGGTTGCAGACTGCAGAACCTCTGTTATTGAAGTTATGGCCCAGGACTGCACAGTGGCATTGTTTGGAAGTAACAGTGAGTTCTGCAGAAGAGGGAAGATGAATCTCCTTCCGAAGCTGATGGTAACTGTAAAGGGAGCCTAAGAAATGAGGCTAAACTAGACTTCTATCTTGTAGGCAGCTAATATTCGATGAGATGATCCTTCTTTTAAGTCATCCTAAATATAAAAGAATAAAAAATAGAGAGTAAAAAATAAGTCACTATCATTGTGTTTTTCTTTTAAAATAGTATGTTTTTTAATCCTATCACCCTGAAATAAAAGCATGCAAAACCTTCAAGAATATTATAATTATTTTGTTTCATTAATAAACTACTCCCACTATTGAGAATGCCTTTATTTTTAAGAAGTTAAAAAATGAATGTAGCTTACATCAGCTTTCAGATCTGATTAGATCTCATCTGTCAAAGGGTTCTTTGATTCATCAGACAAAGTTCTGTCACACGTATATGTATCCAATGTTTTATAAGCTTATTCAGTTCAGACTTTACAACCCTTACATCAGGGACACCACAGTCAGATCATTTTGGTATGCTCATAGGTCCTGTGATTGTTACTTTCCATCTTTTTTAAATGGAAACCCTGGGAAGGTCTTTTAAGTCTAAAGTGTTTGTTGTATTAATATCTAAAAAATTTATCTTACTTCTACTAAAATAAACATGACATAAAAACAGTTAAGTACACAGCTGGGAAAACAACTTTGAATGAAAGAAGGTAAATCATTCTAATTTTTCTATGGTTAGAAGTAAATATTTTGGTGTTGCTGATTTTAGTGACTGTTCTTTTTTATGATTAGGAGGTAGTTCTTCGTAAAGGTAGATGGTTTCATTACATTTGCTTGAATAGCCTGACTAATTTGATTTCATGCCATATTTAGCAACATATGCTGCTAAAAGTAATCATGATAAGGCTACAGCTATTATGCTATATTTTGGCAGCCTTAAAGTCGTATATATGCATATATGCATATATATAATGTTCTGCATGGTATTTGAAAATCCTAAATGGATTTCAGTGTCCTTAGTGTGCATCGGGTCATTCAACATGAATCTGGTTCAATGTTTACTGTGATCTGTGCATTTCCTTTTGTGAGATTTGAATTGTCCACTTGTGTGAAATCCATATTATTTTCACAACTTGATCATTCATTGAGGCTTTATCCATACGGATATAAATGCCTGTGATGATAAATATTGAAGAAGGACTGATACTTCAAGCAATAAAATAAAATTAAAACCCCAAACTATATACAGTACCCAAGTAAGAATACAAACAACTGAGATCTACTGCTGTTTTGATTGATCAAGATGTAAGATAAAGTATTTTCACCCACAACTGATAGCCAACTCATATATTTGCTTATGTGTATTTGCTGGGTTATCTTTTTGCCTTTTAAATTTGTCTCATGACCTTTGTGTATGTTGGTTACCTACAGCGAATTTTATTATACAGACTCATCTTCCCAGCAGTTCTTCTGACTGTTATTTCTGGGTGTTATCTGACAGCGCAGATAAAGACTTACATTCAAGGAACAGCATAGTAAAGGGGGCATGCTTATCAAATGTGCATGTTATATATCTGAAAGCAAAATACAGCTCTCATAAAGCATCAGATTTCTCAGTGTTGCTGCAGTCAGTTCACCTTTAGAGCTGCAGAAGCTTGATTTCTTGATTATGGATCACTGAAGTGGTTAAAACAACTCTGGGGCATATAGGTCTTCTTTTTTTAAAAAAAAAATCTGAAAGGAAGAAGAAAATAGAAAAATCCAAAATTATTCTGAATTGAAGGATGGTTTCTTTAGCAAAATGAACTGTTCTTGGAAAAGTAGTGTTCTAACAAATGTACACTGTGAAGCCTATTCAGAGAAGAGCAGGTATCACTGTATCCAGGACACAGAAAGTTCCTGCCTATATTTCCTGTCTAACTACTTTTTTCTCGTCTGCAGAATATGACACATAATTTCCAGACTCTTCGTATCCATAATCAGAATGTGCATAGCATGGTCATCCTTTGATTGATTGTGTGTGCAAAGATGCTTCAATTTCTATTAAACAGCAGTGAAACCAATTTTATCTCGTGTTTTTACAAACAATTAAGTCAGATAATGAAGTTGTATAATCTAAAAAATAGTTTCTAAATAACAAAAGACGTTAAAAAATTGGAAAACAGTTTGACTACTATTATGTCTTATTATATTTAGATCAATATAAGTTTCAAAAAGGTCTGTTGTACTTTTTCAGTTTAGTGTCCTGATTTGAGAAGCATCAACATAATGCTTCTTTAGACAGTCTGTGCATTAATCCTAAAATGCCACAAACTGATTGTGTGGGTTGGTAGAATGTGAAAAACACAGGGATTATAGTGATTTTACAAGCATTTTGAAGTGCCAAAACTTTAATTAAAGAAAATCTACATCAGTTTTGTATGGAATGTAAAATATGTTGTAGCAAAATGCGCTTTGAAATGCATATTTAACTCACTTGCAAGCAAAGCAGGCTCATTACAAAACTACCTCTCTTCCAGCAGCTCCTCAATTGTGCTCTGTGGGCCACCAGTCATCTGCAGAACGTTCTGTGGGATGCTCTCTGGAGAGTGCAGGGGATCATTTGGTGTTCATTCACTTTGTTTCCGTTCTTTTAATTGCAGGAAAAGAAGTAAAAAATCTGTCATTACTTTCCCAGTGCAGCCTAGCTTCACTGTAACAAACCCCAGGGAGTCATGGAGAATTGTTCATCCTAACAGGGTTGGTTTGGCAATTTGCAGCACTGAAATAGTGAAGAAACATCTGATTTCAACTACCCAGTAATAAGATGTGCTTTTATGGCAATTACTTCACACTGTTCAATATTTAACAGATGCTTTAAAAAGAAAACAATGAGGAAATTAAAAAGGCAAAAAAGCCCATTTAGAGGCGAAATCTGGAACACTGCAAAAAAGACGAAGAAAATAGGGCTTGTATCTAGAACAACCTCCTGTAAGCATACAATCCAATATGACAAGTGACCAAAGAGATCATACCTTCCTGCTGTTGAAATTATTAAAAATAGGGGGAGGGTGTGACTTGCTTTAAATGAAGTTAGTGAATGTTTGCTGTCCTTGTAAACACGTAATGTAGCTGTGAGTGGGGTGGAATTCATTTTCTGTTAAATGAACTGACCACTGTGGTTGCCATGATCTGTAGGGGTCCACAGACAGTGTTTTTCTGCTGATGTCACCTATGTTACAAAGCTTATGATTCCCTGTTTTACTCCCCATTGCACCATCCTATAGTATGTACTAAGAGGGTAAATTTATGGCCTCCATTTAAAGTCAGCAGAGACAATTTATGCCACAGATCTGTTTAGTTGCTTTTAATCTCAATAGGCTGCTCTAATTGCTTTATTCAGGGAAAATCCACAAGCACAACTCTTTTTTTTAATACTGTCTAGTGATTGTTGCTCCACTTTAATGTAATTTTAGTTAAATTTAATTTCAAGCCATCTCAGTTGAATTACTGAAAAACAACATTAAAAGCAAAACAAACCTGAAAAAACAGATACATGTTCAGATCTTGTTCTGATTGCAATTCAGGAAAGCTAAAACCAGACAATCAAAGAGCTTGTAACTATTTGAAACCAAGATACCTTTTTGAATAAATTAGATGTAGGTATTAAATCCTGGGTATTAATATTGGACATATGCAGACAAGCATCTGTTTCCATTTGCTTCAATCACTTTAATGACATCTGATAGTAGGCATTAAAAACTTTATATAAATCCATTATTTTGGATGTCTTTTTGATATCAACATTTATTATCAAAATATCTGTTACTTAAGTAGGCATGCCATGGTTCTACTGTCTCGCATATTCTAGCTGAGCAGGGTAAATTTACTCCTTCATAATATAATAAATATTTACAATTTCCATTTCCAGATCTTACAGTTTGTCCAGCACTCCAGTCATGGTCCACTGAATTCTTTAGAAGGGAGCTTAGTAGCAGCTTGATAGACAGAGAAATTAAAGGCAGTTTCTACTTCAGTCTTTGATGTACCCATATTGTCACTGGCCATCCCTCTTTCTTTGGGCACAGAAGAGCCGGAGATCTGGCTTAACACTGAGATATACTGTGAATATATATGTGGCTCTTCTGTTTGGGACTGACATTTCTAGAAAGCACACAATGCAGATCTTGTCCTCCTGCCATCCGGCATGAGAGTCATTCCTGGGGGAAACGAGGTGGGAGTGCATCAGTGGGAGTAGCCTCCTGGTGTCACGGCCATCAGTCATGAGTCAAAGCAGGTCAATGGCGGCTCTAACTTGTGCTAGGATCTGTCCGGTGCTTGCTCAGGAGAAAGTAATAGTTAAATAAAAGGTGCTCAGGTAGAGATGCAATAGCTACTGTTCATTCTGGATCATTCTCACTCTGTGCTGAGCCCTACTTAGAAGCCTTTGGTCCAACTGTAACTTGCTCTCGTCATTGTTTAAAGCTTAAATTTTAGATCTATGATGCCTCTCCTAAACACCCGAAACCCACCACCTGCATGAAAGACCAAGTCCTGCGCAAAGTTCTGGTTTGATTGCATTTAAATATTAGCACATACCAGAAAATTAGCAGTAATATGGCTGTTATTAACACTCCTGCTAATGAGTTCTGACTAAAAATGTTTATAATTTCTTTTTCTCACCCTAACTACTCCTTATCCTCACCTGGTTCCATAACTGCTGTCCTTTTTATTTAGAGCATTTTGCCAAAGTAACTGTGCTTACAGTATAGAACATATCTACCAGGTACTTGTCGCAACACCATTCTCAGTGATGAGCTCTATCCAGATACCTGCATGTCTTTCATTGAAAGCAGGCAAAAGGAACTGTACTGGACAAAAAGAGGCCTGCATGACCTGCCGTGATGGGCCACACATCTGATGTGTTCGCATTTTGAGTATCACTTCTCTGGCCACTCTGTAGTACTACATTCCTTGTTCTGCATGTCTCTACACCAAAACAAAAGATTTCCTCTATCCTTATTGCTTGCAGACAGGAACAACATAAAGAAAGATTTCAGAGGATGCAGAAGCTTTAGATCTCATGAAGTGCCATATGATAAATCCAGAGGTAATCACCTGTGGCTTAAAGAAAATAGACCTGACAGAAGTAAATTGAGCTAGTTGGCAGCAACTGGTGTAGACATACAATGTTCACAACTTTATAGCATTCATATTTATTTCGGTATCTCTGATAGTATTTATGATGATTTCTTGCCTCAGATCTCATAAGAGAACTTGCAATAGTGCAGGTATGGTTATGTAACTTAAAAATCAGTTGGTGACTAACAGAGCCGTTTCAGTGTTGCTCAGCTGCTGCACAGCGAGAGGTCAGGCGTATGCCCCAGCACCTCCTGCTTGGGAGGAATGCTCTGCAGCGATCCCCAGGCAGTGCCTCGTTGTTGGCAAACACGGATTTCAATGCAATGACTTGAGGTGTGCTTTAGTCTGGGCTCCCCAGTTCAAGAAAAATGAGGAGCTACTGGAGAGAATCCAGCGGAGGGCTACGAGGATGGTGAGGGGACTGGAACATCTGTCCTATGAGGAGAGGCTGAGGGAGCTGGGCTTGTTCAGCCTGAAGAAGAGAAGGCTGCGAGGAGACCTAATATATACTTAAAAATATCTGAAGGGTGGGTGTCAGGAGGATGGGGCCAAGCTCTTTTCAGTGGTGCCCAGCGACAGGACAAGGTGCAATGGGCACAAACTGAAGCACAGGAAGTTCCGTCTGAACATGAGGAAGAACTTCTTCCCTCTGAGGGTGACGGAGCACTGGAACAGGCTGCCCAGGGAGGTTGTGGAG
>Ga0065711_1003428_pt1 | contig 31771 bp, 15 predicted proteins | sample Hoacrofraction12_FD_59098 | JGI IMG/M metagenome (GOLD analysis project Ga0065711, IMG submission 59098) | Hoatzin crop microbial communities from Cojedes, Venezuela - Epithelial fraction 12 v2 (version 2) | ecosystem: Host-associated > Birds > Digestive system > Esophagus > Crop | place... | reverse complement strand
AGCCTGGCCAGCCCGGCGGTGCGGTCCCCACTGCAGAGTACCGCACACCCGTCCCGCCGCCCCGGGGCGAAGCGCTTGCTCCATTCGGCTGGAGGAGGGTAGGGACCGGCGTAGCAGTCGCAGTAGTGCGCAAAGGGTAACGTTTGTCTCCCGCTTGTACCTACAGCAGCTCTGCTGGAGAAGGCTCCTTGCTTTTGGATCCCTAAATGTTGAGGGATCTTTTTACAAGGGTGTGTAGTGATAGGACAAGGGGGAACGGCTCTAAACTAGAAGAGGGCAGATTCAGATTAGATACTAGGAAGAAATTCTTCACCATGAGGGTCGTGAAACACTGGAACAGGTGCCCCAGAGAAGTTGTGGATGCCCCCTCCCTGGAATTGTTCAAGGCCAGACTGGATGGAGCTCTGAGCAAGCTGGTCTAGTGGAAGATGTCCCTGCCCATGGCAGGGTGGTTGGAACCAGATGATCTTTAAGGTCCCTTCCACAACCCTTACTATTCTATGATTCTATGATCTGGTATGCTACAAGGAGTAGAAACCTTTTGAAATTTTAGGTCTTGGTTAAGTTGCTCTGGACAACAAAGAGAGGCCGCTGCTGGTTAGTAGGTAGCAGGATTTCCCTTGCAAACACTTTGCTTGACAGCTCCTTTTCCACAGTTACTTCCTCAAAACCAAATCCTATCAGTGGAGGTCTTTCCTTCTAATAAGAAAACAATTTATCAACACCCTGAAGCCTCTCAAATTCATGTAAAGATAGACCAGGCAAGGGAGAGTCCTAGAGAGCTCTCGGGAGACACCAGATACTGAAACTGAGCAAATCAGGTCTGGATGAATAATAACAATAACCAGTGGTCTAAATTCTCTACTGCAAACCACTCTTCTACCTAGTCTGAAATTTTGGGTTTGCTAATTTTTTAAGTAGCGTGTGGTTGGAAGTTCTATTTGTGCTAATTTCAGAAAATCTTTTCCTCATGTTACTGTCTCCAAATTTAATTTTAATGTTGAGTACCAGAATTTGCATGTGAAATCTTTTATGTTCCTGAAGATTATGGGAATAATAGCCTTTGCTATCTCAAACACCTTGTTGAGCATATTGGGCCCAAGCACTGGGGAATTTCAAAGCAGAAGTCAGACATCCCCTTCAGATCTTACCGTAAAGGTGTCTGTGTGTTTCTGTAGCTCAGTGCTGCAGTTACTGTCTGTATGACATCTTTCCATGCCTTCTGGTCATCTAGAATCACAGCAGCCAGGCGCAGCCCTGAAAAACTGTTCCGAGGATGATTCTTACAATGTGTTGGGTGTTTGCACTTAACACTCTACTTGCTGTACTACAAAAACCTTGATCCTTTGAACAGACCGTTAGTACAGCAACACACAAAGGTAACTTGCAGACACAAAAGCAGGCTTCTAAGTGGGTACTACATCAATCACGGTATGAATTCCCCCTCTTATAACAAAGTACTGCGGTAGCGTGCCCTGCTACGGCATCTCTGTCTGAGCTGAGTGTGGCACCACTGGGTCGGCAGGGGTGAGGAGGAGTGGGGATGAAAATAAAGAGGTCCTGAATGACTGGTGAAACAGCTAGGAGACCTGACCTGGGTACGGTCCTGTCTTGTTTGCTGGTATTGTGATATATTGCAGTATTTGTGGAAGCTTTCAGTCAGCACACAGCTTTTAAAGACAAGGTGTGATTTTGCTCAGTGTAAAATGGCTGTTTGCTAGCCCTTCCCAGGGGCACAGTGCAGGGCTGGGGGCCATTACCTGAGGCATGGTGGCCAACTCCTGCCTTGCTTCAGCAAGCACGTGGGGCTGGGCTCGGTTTGTCAACACACTAGCAGGTTAAAAAGTAAGTATTGCAATAATTGACAGTATTTTTGTACTTTATACTGTGCTTTTTATTATCGCTAAATGAAGGTGAACAGTAAACTCAAGTCTTCCCTTTTGCTCATTTCTTAGTTTTAATACAACATGTATGTTTCTGCTATAGTTTTTCTTGTTGCTATAGCTCCTGTGTTCGTCCTGCTATTCGTATGGCAGTAAGGGACTATAAAGTTGGTTTTGAGAAGACACGTGAGAATTTCTGTAGCATAGGTCAAGTTCACAGGTATCTGGACTCCCCTTGTTCTCCCAGTAAGGGCTGTCCAGTGTCGCAGTGGGCCTTTGCTGTTGTAGGGGTCCTCTGAGCATTACGGAAGCCAGAGCAAGCCCAGCAGCTCTCTGGTGGCCACAGGGTCTGAGATCTCTGACTGATACTCTTCCTCTTGCCTGGCTGCACCAAGGTGTGAGGGCTGGTAAGAACAATACTGTGTCCTCAGGACCAAGTGGGATTCATAAACGGTGCAGAAGCTTTGCCCCCTTATCCCAATGAGCTTTTGGTTTTAAACCACTTACAAAGCAAATAAAATCTTTCTTCTGGTTGAGAGTCGAAGTGCTTAAGCAAAGGGTGTCTTGCATGGAGAATGGACATGCTTGTCCTCTCAGTGTTTCTATGCTCCAAAAAGATACATGAAGTGCTGTGGACCATCTTTTTACTGGGATAAATTAGTTTTCCAAATGATCCCCTGGCTTTTGGGCAAGTTTTTGCATTTTGCTTTTGCTGCACAGCCTGCAGTCTGTTGTCCTGTTCACTAGCAGGGGGTGGAAATAATTTTGGAGAAAACACCTTTGCAGTTTTTGCAGTTTTTCTCCATTTCCTACAGGAAAGAAACAGGAGGTTACGAGTCCTTAACTTGTTGGTCTTCAGAAGATTTCTCTCAGTGTTTGTGCTCTGGAGACCCTACTTCTCAGCTGTCTGAGGAAGCAGAGGAGTGGAGATGGTGGATTTTTGGCACAGGGTTTGCTGCATAGAGCAATATATCAAAATACCATCCAGTACAGTTTGTCAGGACTTGGTGTGTCACTTAGTAACAGACTTTGCAATTAGAGCTCTCTGTTGCTCCTGCACGTTAAAAAATCCTACCAGCCTTGGGAGGACCCTGTTGATGTTGTTTCCCTTGGAAGAGCTACTCTGGCTTATAGGCCCTGTGTATTTCTTATTGACCCCAGTAACACCAGTGTTCCAAAGCTATGGAAACTTGGGGCACGTGTCCTCAGCAAGAAGCTGCATTCAGCATCTTTTCCTCCAGCATCTGTCAGGCAGCTCTGCATGCTTTCCGCTGAATGCCTCTGGTGTGCTGCTGTGCAATGGGCTATACCTTCCAGGAGGCTTTCTGGTACCTCCTCCTGGTGACCCGCTTTCCAGTGGGAGCTCTTACAAACTGTGAAGCAGAAGATACTTTGCTTCAGAAACTTTAGTCACTTTGGATTGGTGGTAGCTTAACATCTGGAGCAGCAACTGAATATTTACGTATGTGTCTACACACAACTAGTCGCCTGAGTAGTGGTAAATCATCCCAGTTAATGAATTTTCAGTGTGGCTTTAGGTAGCTGTTGTTTTTATAAATAAATGGGTTTGCTGTGCATGTTTCTCCATAAGGGATGGTTTGAGCAAAGTGCTCCTGACAGTTGTGAGCAAGTAGCGGTGCCATTTCAGACATTTCACGTCCCTTTGATGTCATGCACTTTGTGGTAATGCAGCATAGTGGTTGTTAATGAGAAAGTGGGGTGCGCTGTCTCCTGTCATTCCCGCACGAGCACTGCCGACGCTTGCACGTGTCTTTAATTCTGTGTACGAACACCCTGCTGAATCAGTGGGCAGCTTCAGTGAAACTCTTTCGAGTGATTTGTTTTATGCAGCAGTGAACAAACACCCTGGCTCAGCACAGCTTCAAAGAATGGCATTTTTAGTGTTTTGATTGACTCAGTACAAAAAGGGATGAGACTTCAGCAGCTTGGAAAGACACAGTTACTGTGGTAGGTGTTACCTAGTGATTAATATGTCTTACTTTATATCCAAACCTCTCAGCTCGTTTCATACATTTTTGCTAGCAACAGCAGATCCTGTGCCAGTCTCCTAGCTCTGAATTTCTTTAGGAGCAGACACTATTGCCAAATTTGGTTTCTTGGCAATTTTGGGCTTAGGAGTTCAACTCTGACTGTGCATTCAGATCCCTGAGTATTCTGCCTGGACGTAGTTGATCTGTTGAGCTGGTTTATAGAATGAGTTATTCTGCTTTCCTGAGGATTTTTTACTGTATGGAAAACATTTTGTGCTTATTATCACTTGCCACATGCATTTAATCTATTTTTGGTAATTCTTCAGAGCCTATCACCATGGTATCCTAGCACCAGTGAACATAATGCCGATACCCATTCAATATGAACCACTGATGCACAACTCCTTCTGATATTAACATAGCTTCATTGTGTTACTTATTTTTCATTTTTCAAATACCAGGCATTTGTGCTCTTTAACAAAAAAAGTCTTAAAGCTAAGACTATGTGCACTGTAGATGGAACCATTTCTAAATGGCCAAATGGAATGAACAAACCCAGTGGACCAGACCTGTCCATATCTGCGGGCTACACGTTATTGTGTTAGTGATACACTGGAGATGACAGGGGTTTTTTGAAAAAGTAAAAATCTGTGTCACTCTACTGACACAAAGTGGCCAAAGTGCCATGGGTGGCTCTGTCTTGTGGCACTATCTAAATAATTTTTTCCTATGTGCTGGACATGCTAGAGTTTGTAGAGCATGTAACAGGTTGCTGACCTGATGAGAGGTGGTGGTGTAACATACGGGGGAGATGGTAAGTAAAACTGATGCACAGCAGTGGATGTACACCAGTACACTTGATGTACATGTCGATGGCAGAATAGTAATTCAGTCATTTCTAATTTTTTCTCAGCTCATACAGTAGGAAAATGAAGTGCTTAGGGGACAGAAGTGATGAAAGTGTAGAAGGTAACGCTGTAAGAGGCTGTAATTCAGCTTCACTTCTTTCAACATAACACAGAAGTTTACTAAGGTAAATGACTCTATGCAAGTCAATAATATGCACATTTAAAGTATTAGTTGTTTTTCTTATTACCTACATTTACCTCTTGCTAAATCGTTATGCAAATAATTCTGAACTAAATGCTTCACAACTGAAATGTGAATGAAAACAAGGTTGTATTTATTCTCTTGGCAAGTAGAAGCTCAGGGTATATTTAAAAGACATCAAAGTGGACTGTGTGGGAAAAATGTAAGCACCTTTGGATCAAAACCAAACCAGTAACCTTGCGGTGTGGGACATCTGTGGTGGGAGTGCCTGAGACTCGTTTGCACATCCTGGGCAGGTATGCAGAGAGAAAGAAGTTCTGCGAGCGGAGTCGCATCTCCTGGCGCTAGTGCTGGTGTTGAGTCTCAGCTGTGTTCTGCTCCTAGGGTATGTACCCCACCGAAAGTGAAAGGGTGGCTTAATGTTTTAAGGCCAAGATCCACAAAGGTCCCAAGTGACCTGGGTGCCAGCGAAACATTGAGTCTGTTGTTCCTTCTCTAACAGTGGCAGATCACCCCTTGCACTTTTTGTGGGTACCTTTGTACTATGTTCATATGTCAGTGTAAGACAAGTAGCATTTTATTCACATGTGTGGCTGTGGTGCGGCAACGTTTTAAAAGTAACGTGTATTTTCATTATGCTTAGGAAATATTCGTAGAAGGATGGTTAATCTTTTGCCAGAGGATGCTTTTTGAAGTCTCTCTCTACTTTAGCCATAGGTGTCTCGTCTCTGTTAATTGTCCACATTTACAGGTGAACACAGCCCATCTGTCTCCAGGCTCGACAAATTGTGCTCTGCATTTCTAGCTACTGTGTGTCACTCCATGATTACCAAGTTCTCACAGGAGATAAGCAGTTGTGATCGAAATTCAAAGCAGAACAAGAAACTCCAGCACACAGTACCTAGGAATTAGATGACAACTCACTGTAAAAACTAGTGTGCTGACCATGCAGGCAAGTGCCACCTTTGCCAGTAAAGGTGCTATTTCCTTTCCTTAGTTTTAAATTATGTCCTTGTTCTATATAATATTCTCTTAACAAGAATAAAAGCAAGTTTAGTCTTTCCAGCATGTGCTGAAACTGTTGTTTGCAGTGTGCCAGTTGACTCTCTGTATTACAGTCCGGAGTGACATGGCTCACCAGAGGTCAGGAAAGCTCATTTCCATGTAGTAATGGAGCCAGGCGGACCTCAAAAAGCTCTTGGCCAAAAGCAGGATCAGTATTACCTCTCATTTTTGAGGAGTGCTTGCCCAAAGCATTCCTGGGTGCTGGAAAGTTCACAGCTTCCTTATGAAAGCTGTAGCTGCTCTTCTCTCCCTTCACCATTAACAGAGTTCATCTCCTGCCTGAACTGCATCTTCCCAGCTGTGCAGTAAACTCATCACTTCCTACACTCTTCTGTACATTAGGGACAGTAGAAGGTATCTTCTTCCTTCCTCCAAGCCACAGATTTACATATCCAAAAACTGCTTTCATGAGTTCCCCAATCTCAGTTTCTTTAGGTGAAATAATCCCATCTTCTTCCCTCTCTTCCCTATTGGTACTGTTTTCTGGCCTTTTCATCATTCTTCTTGTTCCCTGGACTCTTTCCAGTCATTCCCATATTTAATCAGGTGCAGTGCTGGGCCCTGGAAACAGGCGTGGAGAAGATGGGACCTGGGAGCAGGGCTGTGTGTGCTGGACAGGTGACTTCATGAGCAGTGTAGGCTTCTAGCTCAGTCTATTCATGTCAGTGCTGCATTTGACTCTCTGCAATACCGTGGTGCCACTGACTCCTGATTTTTCTTGTGACCCATCCACCTCCAGGTCCTTCTCTGCAGAGCTTCTGCCTGGACAAGTTATTTTCCTCCAGCAGTTGCAAAGATGATTTTTCCTGCCTGGCAGAAGCATCTTTCAATTTTCCCTATTGAATTTTTTTTTTTTCCTCTGGAGCACTTCTGCAAGCAGTCAAAAAAGTTTTTAAGTCCAAACTTATCCTCCAAGATACTGACAGTCCCATCTGTCTTGCCTCTTGGCTCATAGTGCCTTGAAAGGCCATAGTCTCTTTTCTTGTACCTGTTTGTATTTTTCTATACTTTATGCAAAGCCTGAACAGCAAACTACAGCCCTAACATAGTTTGCTTATGACACTGTCAAGCTGAGAAATATGGATCTGGCTACCATTTATTTTGGTGAGTAATGGCTGGAAATGATCAGGAGTCAACAGTAACTTCCGCTTAACGCATCCAAAAGCTCAAACCTCATGAGCAGCAGGACCTCAAAAGTCCAGCACTGGCACTTAAAATCACAGTACCGATAGTAAGCCGCCAGAATAATCTACCAAATGACAAATCATTTGTCCTTTTCACTAATACTGAAACTAGGTATGTGTTTTGATTTGAACAGTCTAATTTGAATCAGAAACCAGCTTTCACTTCACAGACATGTGACACACTGATGTTTAGTTGTTTCAATATGTTGCATGAATTTAATATGATTTCTTTTAAAAATTAATCACCAGCTAGCTTTTTCCTCTCTCCCCTGCTCCTTCCGGGCTCAGGGAAAGCCTGCCACGTAGTGCGTGTAAGGAATTCACACTGAAGACACAAGCTGGCCTGGAAGGATCCAGTCCAGCGCTCTGTGTCTGTGACACACCATACACTGCTTGCCCACTACTGCAGGCTTTATGCTGTTTCTACTGGAGTTTGGTGGTGAATAACTCATTGGGAGCAGCTGTAGCTCCAGTAAGTACTGGGGGCAACTCAGACTCCCAAGCGCTCATGACAGTATTTTTCCCCAGCTAAACACTTGCTTTTGTTGGCTTTCGTGATTTTGCATTTTGCTGTTTTGGTACCAGAATGAACTGCTTTTCTGGAGCACTTACTACTTGTCATTCCAGTGACATTCTGGTAAGATGTATGTTGTTGTAAGGGTAGGTTTGTATTTCTGGGTAATATCAAGCTGCGGTCCAGGTCCTCGCAAAGACTCAGGGGGATGGTTCAGAAAACCTAAGGTCAAAGGGTGAGTCCGGCAGGTGTGACCTGTGTGTTACACAGCTTTCTTGCTCATTGCTCTTTCACCAACCTTGCCTGTCTGCTGGTAACCTCACAAACAGTGTCCTCAAAGGGGAATAACAATTTACAGTGATCTTCCATCAGGTGGTGGAGGGCAGTGAGCCATGATCTTGGCCTCTCCTTCTGCCATTTGCAAGCTGGCATCTTTTCCTGAGCAGTGCCTACGTTTTATCCTCGTGTTCAAACTCTCTTCATTCTTCTGTTTTCTGTCTTCTCCATTGAGAGTCCAGAAATAAAATAAAATCCTGATCATTTCTTCTGTAACTATATAACTGGAAATGTAAGTGTAAAGGGAAACGTAAAGTCTCTTCCTGTTGCTTATTAGTCAATGTAATACATTTTCTAGTCTCAGAGAGATTACAATAATATTTTATGCCACTTTTTTCTAATCTGCTTTCTCAATTATCAGATCCCTTGGAGGAAAGCTTTTCAATTCAGTCATCAGAATAGCCAGAGTTGCTTTATATGCTGTTTCCATTTTCATTACTCAAGTCAGTATCAGAAAGGCAAAGAATAACACTTGTGTGAGTGTCTATTCTCAGCCCATCAAGGAACACAGCAAAACGTGGACTGCCCGATTTCTGGCTCAGCCAAAGTCCTGGGCTGTTGTACTGTTCAATGCCACATATTTTTATCAGCTTGTATTTCAGGTTTTATCTGAGTGAGAGAGTTTAGATCTAAATGTTGCTTAAAAAGTCTGTAAGCAAGAGGAGGCAAAGATCCTAAAATAAGGCCAAAGAGACTAGAGCATGGCTTCACTGTCATGGTCCAATCATTCTTTCCATTAGTCTCAAGAATTATAAATTAATGACTCCACTATTTATTCTTTTTCTCTCACTGAAGCTTTTGGTTAAGCCCATAAACTGCATGAGTTTGTAAATATGAAAAACTTGGCATTTGATGCCTTCTGACATGCCAGCGGGTTTGCTGGTTTCTGTTTTTCTCTTAATGTTTCTGGTCTTAGAACACCTTGCTATACACTCCCTGTGCCAGAATTATTTTGAGGCAACAGCAATCCTTTCCATGTCATCCCAGGATCCACTCATGGTGAGGGAATTCGTGACAATACTTTCCTTGCTGTGCAGAGCTAGAGCAGTAGGAGAAGGGAGAAAGAGATCATGGGTGGATGTCAGGCCTGGCTCTTAGTGGGTTTTACTCCAGAGGTGTCTAAATCATGCAAAGTGTAGCAGCATGCAGGCTTCTTCAAAGCAGAATGGTTGTGAGAAGCCATCGCTGCTGCATGCAGCTCCGCTTCTGCGCAGTGGCAAGGCGTGGACTTCCTGTCCCAGGGGGCCGGAGCAGCTCTGGGCAGTGACCGGCCAGGCTGTGCCGAGAGCAAGTGAGGGGTCCTGGGCTGGTAACACAGGGGTAGGTTTTGGGGGAAGAGATGGGGTAGGGACAAGGAAGGGGGCAGAGGTCCTGCTATGTGGGTATGGCTTGAGGTTGGAGTTTTGTTTTGGGCAGATGCTGTAGTGAGAGTGGACATGGGCTTAGGAGCCACTTTTGGAAGGGTGAGAGGGGTGGGTAAAGAGCATAGAGATGGGTGGGAGTCCTCGGCGATGGTACTCACAGCTGTGGGCAATAACAGAGCACACTATGATTTTGAACCCTTGTTTTACTTTGTTCTGACACTCTGGGATATACACAAAATGTGGAAACAGAAAACCTTTACATTCAACACACTGCAGAGAAGACAGATGTTTCCTTCTGGTAAGGGAAGCTTTCAGATGACAGATATTGCAGAGCACACATTTTAAAAGAATTCAATTGGGTACCAATTAGCCATAATGAAACAAGTTTAGCGTGGATGTTTTCATACGGAAGTGAGCATTAGCTGCTGCCATGTGCAGTGTGAATGGACGTATCTTGCATTACAGAGCTTTGCCGTGAGAGGGGCAGAGGCGTAATCGCTTGCAGCTGTTCCAGGCTTGTTTCCACTGTCAGTGTAAATACTGGGGATGAGTGCACCGGCCGGCTAGACTTTGGGCTGACCTAGACGACTTCTGGAAACTCAGGATATGCCATTCCTAATAGCCTCTTAATTTTTCCCATCCCACCCTGATTGAAAACATTCCTCATTTGGCCAAACTGTGAAGAAGAGAGCAAAGGGTCCAGTTCAGCTCCCGCTGAGAGCAGTGACCAATCTCAGCCAGGGCAGGAGCTGGCTGACAGTGGGTGACAGCAGCCTGCTACATCAAATCAGTCCGACTCTGGCATTTAGAAATCCAGGTTAGTGTTCCCTGTCTCTCCCAATTTTCTTTAAAGCTCTGGAGTCAGATTCTGTTCTGATGCTGTTGTAGGGGCCTGCCAGTTTGACAACAATTTCCTTTACACTGTCTGAAGAGCTGGTTCATTGCACAGGTCTCCAGCAAAAAAGAACCCAGCAAAAAAGCTCTTAGGTGAAGCACTCTATTCACCCCATAGTGAGCACATGTAGGTTATCTGAGCAATATCCTTTGATTCATGCAAAGAATATTGCAGATTATTTCCTCTTTAAAGAAAAAAAATATTTTAAGAAAGGAACAAAGAATGAGAAGAGGTTTATTGTAAGGAAAATAGTTTGAAATGAGTCTGACCGTGGCAGCAGCTACCAAGATGGTGTTTGCTACTTGGAGTAGTCACATTTTAGCCTCTAATCAGCGACAGAGGAAAAGCCACAATCAGTGTAGTTGATTATTTCTGGGGCTGATCACCAGATTTGTTAATGTCTAGTTATTTTTATAAATTGGTACGTTCTAGACTTGTATGTGTAAACAAGACAGATTTGTCTTTGACAGGCTGTCTGAAAAGTGATTCAACAAACGGGTCACCCCCTGAGACAGGTTACCAAAAGCAGTGAGATCACCATGGTCATCTCCATTGATTGCAGTGGACTCTCCTAGATCCTTTGGAGCCTTTGCATGCTAAGGTTTTAAAAGTCTGCAGTCTTGGAAATGTCTCCAGGAACATCTTAGAAAGTGTTTCTCACCTTATTTCTGTTGTTAGGACACAAGGTCCCAGATCTGGTAGCGCACAGCCATGCTTTCGGGATGTTAGTGTGTTAGGAAGCCTGGGGACATGAGCCAGACCTACTGCCCACGTGTACTGACTGCTGCTGCGTACAGTGAACCTGATACTTCAAGTTGTGGTGACTTTGCCAGCCCTGCCCCTTATTCTAGGGACTGAACTTGACCTCTACAAATCATATTGTGCCTCTGCAAGAGTTAAAATCTATGAGAAACGGCTTTACAGAGCTATTGAATAACATGTATTATCCACTTTAATACATTATGGCCATAGGACCCAACCTCAGTGAAAAGCAACCTGGTGCATGATAGCTTTTAAACCTGATTTCTGTTCTCTCTGCTGCACTGTACAACAGGCACAAGCGATTATCTATGAACACACCTGCCAGTTAACACCTCTGATATTATTGTCCCACTGTGTTAATGAGAAAGAGAACGTAAGATTTTGTACCTCATTTTCACCATGTGCAAGCTTTTATTTTTGCGACAGGAGTTCCATTTGAACAATGTGCTTCCGTGCACACTGCTGCCCCAGTGCTTGCAGCTAGCAACTGCTTTGATTCGGGCACAGATAAATTACCACTTCTGTTCCGTTGCGAGTTCCTCCTCTCCATTTATCACCAGTTTATGTGGAAATACGTTCAGTTGGCTATATTCAAAGTAGAGTTTTCAATAAAAAGGTAAATTTGTTTCCCATATTTAAATTATGCCTTTGAGGTATGAAAGATCCTGCTGTTTGCTGTGAGGTATTGAATAGGCTTCTTGCTAGCATTCAGGGATGGAGGGAACCAGGAAATGTTTGTGAGTCTGGTTGCAAGTCAGAGAAACTTGGCAGCACACTCCTACATGGGAAAGGAATTCTTCCCCCCTCACTGCCGGGGTAGCCCTTAAACAAATAAATAAGAGGACCAGTCAGACTGCAAACCAGCTCTCCACCCTGGTGTGGAATCCTGCTGGGTTTTGAAACTGCTGGTAGGATGATTTGCTGTTAGACTTTCTTCCCTTTCTGGTCACCGGTGGAAGATCTGTGTTGGATTGAAACCTCTTGCCCTGATGGTTGTGGTGTAGCTGTAATCCTGAAGAGGATCATACCTGCTCCTCTGAGGGCAGCCAACATGAGAGCTTCCAAGTCAGGTAGCAGAGGAAGAGGGGGATAGGCAGGGAGCATCTGTGTTGCACCAGCCTGGGCTGTCACTTGGCTCATAACATAAGGTGATCTGAAGCCTTCACAAAGTCACAGGGGCTCTCACTGACTTCATGTGGGTCATCATAAGGCTGTTCAAGATGAGGAAGGTGTGCCCTCTGTCTTGCATCAGAAGGGTTTTACAGAGGGTGCTAGTCCAATTCTGTGCAAATAAAACATCTCTCCTTGGTAGTGCCATCCTCCTCACACCAGTGACACCAGTTTTAGGGCAAAAATCTGTCCGTTGATTAGCGGTTTCCAAACAGCATCTTGAAAAGGTGCATGAAATGCAATAAAAAGACAGTTTCGATGGTGATCATTCAGGTCCTTTGCAGCAGAGCAGAGGAGCTGCATGGTGCCTTTGGTGGGCAGCAGCTCTGGATCCCTGGTGCAGCGTCCTCTGCTGCTGGGGCGTGGAGCAGCAGTGGACTGGGCAAGACCAAGGAGCCAAAAAACAGACGAAACCACTCCAGAAAATCTTGAGAAACACTGATGCCGTGTACCACAGTCTTGCATGCTCCTCTGGCCTTTGCTCGTGTTTGAGCTGCCAGATGTGATGGCAGCAAGCTGATATTTCTCTGCCTTTTGCTGAAGTGGACACAAGTTTCTGCCACTCGGGACAGGTGCACTTCTCCTGTAGCAGATGAGTATGGTGCAGCCAAGACCTCTCGTTTGTTTTCCGCCACGTATTTGTGTGCGTGATTTCAGGGAATGTTTGCAAGCACATAAGCAGTTTAAAACAATGTGAGTTGCTTGTTGCATGAACAGATTCACACCATAGATCCCTCTTGCTAATATGATTTATAACTAAAAATAGTTTATATGTTGTCCCCGGAAATGAAGAACATTGGTAGAATATGAATATAATACTAGAAAATAAACATACACATGTATACATGCATGCATTAACCCCTTTGCCTCAAATTTTTGAGTGAAACAGAAAATTAATTTAACATCATAAAGTTTTGTTATCTCTTGGGTAGAGCTGATATTTTTTTCAAAATTCTGTGTCATTGGATAATCAAATTTCATTTTTAGACCACACTACAGCTTTTAAAGTTGTAAAATTGAAACGATGGAAATACACTGGCTTTTCCAAAGAAGTGCTATCAGTATAAAGCAAAAATAAGAATAACAAAAAACATACATTTGGCTGCTGCTTAATGCAGTTCCTGAGACAACTGACTTCCAAACATTTTAGCAATCTTCACCTTAAAGAATTTTAGTGATTCAGTTCCACTCCAAAAATTTAATTTATTTATTTTTTTAAAAAACAGTTTTGTTAAAAGACTGTCTTGTCAAACTTGCAAAAAGGAAAAGGATACACAGTCAAGTAAGAATTCATTCCTTGGTTATACATTGCTTTGTTTGTATTTTTCACAGAAATAAATGAAACTTAATTTCCAGAGCATGATGCTGATGAGAGCGATCGTCTAGTCACAAAAGTTTGTTGTTTTTTTTTTCCTCCAACTGTGTCTCTTTTTCCAATTGATGTTTATTTGTATTGCTGTCTGAATTGGTTTTGGATGCTGACCTTACGATGTTTCCCTGAGACCTCACGAAGTGAAATACAGTTTCCTTAGACCCATGAAGGAGACAGATTAGATGGGACCCGTTATTTAGATCACGTTGTGCAACGAAACTGAAGGGAAAAGTCTTTGGCCCAGCTCCAGGCCAGCTGTGGCTCGTTGGACGTAACTGACTCAGAGGATATCAGACAGTCTGTGCTGGAAGACACTGTGCATGGTGATGGAGTGGTTTGGAAAAGGCTCCTGGTTTGTTATTGAGGGGGCAGGGAGAGGAAAAACAGTGCAAAGCCAAGGCACTTAGCGCTTAGTTCAAAATAACCTGTGCGATGGGGGACCCACAGGTTGAAATATGTAATTACAATACTGCATGGTAGTAGTCTGTGCCCGAGCTGCACCAGCCAAAGCTTTGATGGGACCCGTGTCAGGAGTGGGGCTGTAAAAGTGGCTGTGATGCTGGAGGCCGCAGTCTGTTGCGTTTCCATCTGGAGCTGGCTGAAGCCATCCCTAAAAATAGATGCCTGCCTGTGAGTCACAAATTACCAGTCTGAAAAGAAATTACACTAGTAGCCCTTGACTTTGAGTATGTTGGGAGCCTTCCTCCAGACACATTTTGGGGAGACAGTCCCCGTCCCAGCCGTGCATGGGTACCCGCAGGCTTGGCAATGCTGTGTGCTGGGCGCTAGCTGGGGTGCTGGCACCAGCGATGGCTGGCAGGCTGCTGGGAGCTCTGTTTTCTCATAGGTAGGTTCTATTGTACGATCGTCACTTTGAGAACAAGCCTAACACCAAAATAGCAAAGACTGGAGGCTGGCCATGAGGAGCAGCCAGTAACCCCTCATGGTTACTGCCAGTGTACCAACATCACTCAGCATCGCTCCATCCCTGTGCGATGGATACCGTAATGTGGAATTGTAAGCAAAACTCTAGTAGGTGACTATTGGCATATACTGTCCCCATTCCCCTTTCTCTCTACCCTTAAGGATGCTGCCTGAATCCCTGTTTTTGCTGAGAGTTAAAGCATTTCTTTGCCTGGAAGACTGAATTTCTTAAAGAAATTCACCTCCATTCAGGCAGATAGCAAGAAGCAGGGCACACCATGTCTTTTTGGCAGAGGACCTAAGAGTGGGACTCCCTTCGTTTGAGACACTGGGTTGATTGAACTGCTAGGTACAAATACTATTTGCTTCTCATTTGTTCCACCTCATTTAAAAAGGACAGTGGCAGGTTTGAGCTGCTTGCCTCTCTCTCAGGCATATGACCTGTTCCATGCGGAGAACTTCTGTTGGCCTTGGCAGGACTGGCAACTGGCAAGGGGAGGTTTAGCTGCTGGAGTAACTGCACCATTTGCTGGGGAAAAGTAAGTGTGAAAAATATTTAGCCTGAGCCCTCAGAGTTGTGGAAAGAAGCCTGGCTGTTTCTTTAGGAAAACGAGTGCTTTCAAAGAACAAACAGAAAACTTCCAACACCCTTCTCTTCTGATAAATAAAAATATTGGTGACAGTGTTTTTTCAGACTCCTTGCTTGCATAGTTACTCTGAGGATGGAGGAGGGGGCTGGGCAGACGTGCTGGGGGTCGCCAGTCTCCCACCTTGCTGGCACAGTGCCAGCCAGCACCCTTTGCAGAGCACTCCACTGGCACATGCCTCGGCAGAGCTGTGATTTCTGCCTGGGGCTTTCCAGGGCATCGCAAAGGAGACCTGCGCTGATGATTCAGATTTGGTGTGTGACAGGCTTTGGTTCATCTGGATTCCAGGCATCGTTTAAAATAGCTCATGGCTTAGGAGCTCAGATTGATTTTTCTTTTCTTTTTTGGTTTAGAAGACATTTATATTCAGGTCCTTCCTACTACAGCTATCAGTGTCTTTCTGAAATTATTGTATTTGGAAACTATTTGTTTAATTTGGGTACCACAATACATTTGTTTTCCCATCAGTGTATTAGGGGACTAGATAAAGACATGACCGATTTGTAAGAATGCATTTCTGTTTTCTGGAGTTGTCGTAAGGCTCTTCTGTTCGCCTTCATATGCAAATTGACACCATAGCTGGAATTCATATTAAAGGAAATATCCAGCTGCATAATCCGTTTCACCTCCGCAGCCGTATTTACCATTCTTAATAATAGTGGTTACATATCTGTGGTTCAGATTTGCAGTGCTCCACATATGTTAAGCATACAATTTCCTGTTATATTTTAGTTGGCAAAAATAGAACTGACATTTTTCACACAACTTGGTTTTTATTTGCTAATATCCGTATAAAACACTAGATTTACTGGCAGAAAGTTTCAGAAGGACACCCCGCTCCCCCCAAACCTGAAGACTATAGAAATTTCAAGTGCTGAGGAAAGAGACCAACGTTCCTCTCCTGTGCCGTGACACCTTCAGCACTGTCAATAAAGCTCTGCTGATTGTGGGGCCCTTGTTTCCAGCTCAGGCAGATAGCAAGAAGCAGGGCACACCCTCGCTTCACTAAGCAGCCCCTCAGGAATGGCCACAAATACTTTTATCCAAGTAGATCCTCTCTGACTGTCCCACCTTGCAGAAACAAGTTTGCCTCAGGACTTCCGAGGTCACTGCTGCAGATTTTGAAAGAGGACGTGGGAAGCGCAACATGTTTTTGTCTACTGGACCCTGAGAAAGGGTGGATTTGGACTTCCAAAAGTCCAGATGCTGTTTCTGAGAGCTATGAGAGGAGGAAATGAAGTCAGGGACAGACAGCAGCCCAAGTAGCAGTCTCTTGCAAGGAAAGTGGTACAGGATAGAGAATGGAGAGAAGAGGTACTCTGAAGCCGCTTCCCCTTCTATTCACAGCGTGGCCCTTCTGCCTGCACTTGATCTGAGGTTTGGTGTTGCAAGGAAAAATTCCAGACGCGTTACTCATTTATGTTAGAGTCTGTTGACCTGATACTGTGAGCTGGGAAAACAGACTTGAAACAAAGAGGCCAGACATGAGTGAACAGAATGGTAATGACTTTACAGTAAATTGTGTCGTTTTGAAGAGGTTAATAATATGCTCATATTTTACTGAATGCATTAAAACTCTTGGTTAAATATTGTATGTTACTGGAAGGGAAATAAAATTTTATTTTAGTGGGAGCATTTTAATTTTATCACATTTCCTTTGATTTCCTTGAAGTCTCCAAAATTGATTTTACAGGATTTTCAAAGTGGATAGTGTATTTATAGTTTTTGCTAGGTTTGCTGCTGAAAACAAAACAAGCAAGGCTTCAAGATTAGCATGGTTAAGCGCCAAGCCCTGCCAAAACTTACACATGTGCAATTGGAAGCCTGCAAGAATTCTCCATGCACTAATTCAAACTACTCACATGAGTAAAGTTACGAGCTTAATTGCATGCAGTTATTGTTTCCTCAAAATTAAGTAATTTGGTTTCTGAGGCTGTGAAGACCTGGTGTTATGCAGCTCCCATGACCCCTGAAATAAGAAAGCATTATAAAGACTGCATAAAATGGCTTCTTTTGTTAAAATATTACTGAGACGAATGCTTCCCTCCCTTCTCCGATCGATATAATCTGAACGTTACATCATTTCATCTAAAGGAGCTGCAGGTTTATATACTTCTGTGCAGAGCCATATGAAATGAAATCTAATGAGGTTCAAAAGGTTTCTGAACATCTCAAAGTTTCATTTCAGTTTCCCATCTGGAAACTGCCAGAATTGAGGGGGGAAGGGCTCTTTATTTTTTCCACAAGATCCTCTTGAGATCTTTTACTGTGAATTCACCCTCAAGAACCCACAAAGGGTCTACTCCCAGATGTTTTCTGACCCGTCTTTTGGGATAGATCCCCAGGAGTTTTCCCACCCGCCTTTCCCACGGTGTCTGCCATTGGCACAGGCTGGTGCAGGGTGTTGAGCCCACCTCGTGAACGGGCTGAGTGGGAGCCATCGCTTCTTCAGCACCGGTGGAACAGACGGGCAGCGGTGGGCCTGCGCTGCGGGCAGGGCTGCGTGGAGGCAGCAGCAGGTCCCTGGGTCCACGCTTGGGTGTTGCAGCCTGCCGGTGCCGTTCACCTTCCTCTTTCCTCAGGCCCCAAGGACCATTGCTGTAGATATGCCCCCCATCCTGCTTGTTGTTTGGGTTTGTATCCTTTGGAAAAACTCAGTGTGGGACACCTTGCAGTTGTTTCAACTGAGACTGCATTTATCTCTTTCCAGTGACATGATTTTCGCCTGTAAATGGTTGCAAGTCCAGTTACAGATGACCTTCTTTCCTGAGCGATATTCTCACCTGTTCTTGAATTCTCATGCATCCTGACCTGATGAAAAGCATGTTCTCAGACACCTCATCAGGCCGATGTCCATACCCTGCTTACGGGACAGGAGTTCTCTGATGACAGGGCTCTCCCATTTCAGACTAAATTAATTACTCTATTTAACATCTGCTGGCTCCCTGGAGCAGCTAACTTTTAATATTTCTCCCTACTTTCTGTAAGATGGCTGGTTTTGTGCCACAGCTCTGGCTCCTGGGAGCCTTTTTTCTTTCAGTTGTGACACCCAGGACTCTCAAAGCATTTAAACAGAGGGTGCTTGTGATCTGCTTATGACAGCTGCCCCCAGCTGCAGCCAAGATGCTTTTAGGTGTATATTTTAAAGGATGATTATTGATTGTAGGGTAGCCAGTTTTGGCCACCAAACTTGAGCTATCTTAAAGTTGTTCTGAATTTTGGAATTCAGTGGCAGGAGTTCATCCTCCAGGGATCCCAGCATTATCCCAGGTCAGAAAAAGTTGTTTCAGGTCTTGAAGCAAACAAAATGATTTCCCTTCCCCTAGCAGCCCTGCCCGCTGCCTACGAAATTCCACACGGACAGAGCATGCGGAGGCTGAAGGAGCCAGGAGGAGGTGGGGAGGTGAGCAAGGTGCAGGGGGAGCACCAGAGACACACGGGATTTTTCCTAGCCTGCCTGTGGTCGAGGGAAGCGCTCTCCCTGCTGCCTTTGTCTGTGCCAAATAGGAAAAAAACAAAAAAAAGGCCATCGTTGAAAAATGCATCTCCTTGCAGGTACTAGTTAATTCATTTAAATGTCACTTAGCAGACATGTAGACACAGCCCTGCTGTTTAAAACACTCCATCTACTCATAATCACTGCGGAGGGAGTAAAGGCAGCTGTAATGATCCTACGGAATCAATAATTACTCTTAAGAGTCTGTTTCTGCCTGGTTTTAAACACCAGAAAATATAGAGAAATGCCCAAATAAAAATCTGTAGCTTGGCTGCCCACTTTGCCAGTGCTAGTGCCGTAGAGAGCCAGTATAGCAGCTGCCTCGTGTGATGGGTTCAGGGCACAGGTGGCAGCAGCTATGGGTAAGGGACAATACAGACTACCCTAAAATACAGCCCCCCCTTTCTCCCTGGGGGCAGCAGCAGTACCAGCCAGGCTATGTGGCTCTGGGCTGCACAACCTCTTCCCTGAAGCTGCAAAACTCAGTTTTCCTTGACTTTGCATAACCCCCAGCTCCAGTCAGGATTCATCCTCTTGAAGCTGATGCACCTGCAAGAGCGTCTGCGGGCAGCCAGCCTCCTACTTTCACCCCTGCTCCGTAGAAGTGAGCCTGGCTTATCTGCCCTCTGCAAATGTCTGCCCCACCTGCAGTCTGACATCTGCTTCTCCCCCCGCCCATTAAAGCTCACGTCCTGTTGTTCTAATGAATCTCTGAGTTATTTAAATCATCTGCATTTATGATGTATGGCTCCTGCATTTGATGCACCTCTTAGCTCCTTGTCATTCACTGATCCCTGTCAAATTCACGTATTCCACAAATAAATACCACAGAATAAGTAACGTCGCTGATAAATAGGCTGAACGACATTCACCCCAGCACAGATGCCGGGGGAGCTGAACTGATACCCCTTGCTGGCCTGCTGCAGCACGCGCTTAATGACTCACTGCTTCCTGGATGTCAACTGGGTTTATATTCACCTTTATCGTATTAACAACCAGACAATAGTTCCTTGCTTTCTGCGAGCCACCTCCATGTCAGAGATTTTGTTCAAACCTGACAAATGACTGCTTTTCCACCGTAGAAGTCTTCAGTTTTACTATCTGTGCTCAGCAACTGCTAAGCTAAAAAAGAGCAATCACTGAAGTAATAGGTCCTAAACTCAGAGTTGGTATTAGCTACATGAGTGAAAACTGCGAACAAGAGCCATAGGTGACTCACTAAAACACTTTGGTGTGATGTGTTTCCAGAGGTTCAGCAGGCAGCAGAGCACTGTACATGGCTCAATATGTGATTGCAAAGGAAAATAAATTAAGTAGCCTGAAGCAAGATGCTGATACAATTACAGCAGAACTGAAACCCAAGCACTCTCTGAAGAGCTGAGTAACATGTATGGTAGAACTGTTAATGTACCCGACACACTACTTTTAAAAGCAAAATCCTGTTCATTTCCTCCGGTAGGTTTGTTTCATACTGAACAGGACATGCAGTTGGAACACAATATTTAAGGCAATGCAAGATGTGCTGGCGAGTGGCCAGCGGCCACCTTTCCTCCTGGCTGGCCCCAGTGCTGGGGTTAAGGAGCTGGTGTCTAGCAGGGTGCTGTCTCCCACGTGTGGGCAGGGGTCCCTGCACCATGGTGGGGTCCTGAGGAGGCTTGCCAGCCTCCACGCTGCCTGAAAGCAGCCTGAGCCCGCTGCACTGCCTGAGGGGCCAGTGAGCTGGGCACCGCACCCCAGCACTGCGGCGGCTGCAAGTCTGGACCACGTGGCGCATCTGAGTAGTGATTTGGGCTTCTCTCTGCAGCTCCTGAAAGAAAGGGTTACTTTCCTTTTTCTTATGTGGTTTCTTCATGGGTTACCATCCCCTTCCTTTGCATGCCTATGGCTCCCCTTAGGTCTAGACTGCATTTGGCCCCGTGACGCTGGCTGCCTCCCTGCCCTCTGCGGCAGACCTAGTGGTGATCTCTCCCCGATTCGGGTGCTGTGCCGCTGCAAGGAGATCTGGGGAGCCGCAGAACAGAGGGATAGCAAGGGCCCTCTGTCACTGCTTCGCTCAAGTATTATGCATAACAGATCTGGTTTTGCTAGCCACGGTATCACCAGCAGAGCCCTGTGTGTCGTTGGGCCATCGTTTCATGGGCTGGAGTTTTGCAGTGCAATCATGTTCGCGCACGCAATTGCTTTATCTTATAGTAACAAATCAGGATGCAAAACGGAGCCCAAATGATAAAGTACCTAATAAACAGAAGTGCGAAATCAGATTCCAATACATATTTGGCTTTATTAACTTAAGCAGCAGCAGTAGTAATAAGGCATCTATTCTCACTCCTGGTATTTTTTTCTTTTTTTTGGCCAGTAAAAGCTGGAAAGTTAGACCACAGGTCCTGTCAGAAACAGGTATTACAGTCACTGGGGAGAGATAAGGCAAAAAAACCTGAGTTGTGGACTGTTAGCTGCAGATTGTTTGTACCTGTCCTGAGAAGCAGTGGCTGCAGACAACAGTGGCACAGAAGGAGGTAGCCCAGCCTTCGCATGAGGCTGTTATACATGACAGATATACATCATTAACAGAGGGACAACAGGATAACAGCAGCATTTTCCAATGAGGTTGTTTCAGAGAAGTACAGATGGTTCTACTGGCAAAATATTTTCTGGTTATTTTATTCTCAATGCAAGCTATCTTCTCTAGAAGTTGTTGGTCTGAAATTCTGCCCTCCAGAATTAATCCCCAAGCACTCCAGAACAAGCCAGAGTGTAAGGCACGACGCTACCTCCCAGCGACCTTCCCTTGCTGGTAGTGCAGACAAAAGCAGGGGCTCTCCGCAGCAGGGCAGCACCTGAGCCCAAGTGTTCAGCCCTGGGCAACACAGCAGGAATGCTTCCCATGGGGTGGTGCAAAAACATTTGAAGATAGAGGTTAGACCCACGTGGGGAGCTGTAAGCACCGGTGACCTTTTTTTGTGCTTTATTTGGTCTAAATAGCATCATTCTGAGGAGGTGTCCACTGCTCCTCTAGGAAATCACGTCTTCAGGCATGAAGATCTTTTATTGTTGAAGGGTAGGTAAATATCACGAGCATTCGTTTTAAATCTTGTGCGTTTATTTTTAGGCATAGGGCATTAATGAGACAAAAATGTCTTCCTGATCTATGAAACCACTCTTGCTCTTGAATGATATGCAATGTACTGATATGAACTAGTACAATGAAGGAAAACAAATAACAACAAATAGCATTTCTAATTGGTCCTATATACATTTGAATATGAGTGGGAAATTAAGTGCTCTGGAATATTTTTAAAGGATAATACTGCTGCTTTCTGATGGTACTTTTATATTTGTCCATAATAACTTGTTTGTCTGTTTGGCAAAGCCACATCTAATGGGCCTCTGAGTCATGCCCCTTGTTAGACCCCCAACATTCTTCCTGAAAGCGCACACATGAGGAGACTCCCAGGGACTCCCTGGTGCCACCTTTTCTCAGAAAACAGGCTCCAGCAGGGTAAATTTTTGAAGCAGAAAAAAATCTCAGGTTAAAACAAAAGGCTCTTTTTGTGTCCTTGGACGACAGGTCCTTCCCCTAGTCTTGTTTTTGACCCCAGTGCCTCCCGTGTTACAGCCTCCAGCCCACTCTTCTGCATCCCCAGGCAAGCCACCATCTCTCCATTACTACCAAGGCTGGCTCCAGGGTGCTCCCCACTCCTTCCAGGAGGCATGCCAAGAGCCCTGGGTGCTGCAGTCATCTCTGCCCCCTCTCACGTTCCCTCTCCAAATTGAGGGTGCCCTGAGCTCTTCAGAGAGGCACAACCCCACTCTCCTCCAGGAGCCTCCATCAGACCCAAAGTGCAAAGGCGAAAGCAAAACAAAACAGCAGCTCCCCTCCCTGCCTCTGCGACAGGCTGGGACGTGCTGTACACGTGCAGGCAATGGAGAGCAAACGCATAAACCAGAGCTAGGCCACCAAACTGGTTACATGGATTACTCCCTTTTTTTCAGAATTACTCTCTGATCCATTTTGAAAGCTGAATTTTTGAGTCTTCCCAAAGCATGGGCATGGAAATTGGTGGGAGCAAAGATGACACCGTGGTGCTGCCATGGACAGCTGCATTGGCTTCACAGCACATTGCCCATTTGTAGTAAGTGATTGTGGTGTTTGTATCAGGGGGTAACTACAAATTGGTGTCAATCTGTTGCAGAAACTTGAGAATATTGAGCAATATCCAGCTGCGCAAGGTTGTTTCTTTGCAAGTTTATTTACATTTGCTTTATAGTCAGAAGCGTGAGGAAGTGCACTGCTGAAAGCAACAGGAGTGGTTCTTGGTTTGCTGGTACCAGCTGAAGTGCCTAGACAGCAAAATCGCATTTCTATTTTTTCTCAAAATAATTCAAAGGTGAAAAAACCCTAACATCTTTGTCTGTAAAGGCTTTGTTTATACCAAGGAAAGTTTACACAGCTTGTAGAGAATTAATTTGTAGGAAATGAAACCTCTGTATCTTCTCCATCTTATATACATGGTTACCACCTCATTCCAAATCACACCACGGCTTAGGACTTTAGAGTTATCGGGAAGATTTCAGGTTTCAGAAAGAAATGCTTTTAATCTTAGATTGAGAAAAATGAGGAGAAAGAACAAATGTAAAATCTTGCTTTATATCCTTTTCAGAGGAACTAGGCTTGATTAATATACTGCCCTAAATCTGAGAGATCCTGGGAGGATGCAATAGGTCCAGTTTGCCCTTCTCTTCATGTCGTGAGACACAGTTTACGTTGGTGCCACCAGGTGCAGCTGGAAGGCCATTTTGCTCTGGCCTTGCTCAGGCAGAGGACAAGGCACCAGCGAGAGGTGGGTGAGGGCTGCCATGGGTCTCAGCCGGCAGCGGCCCTGCTGCTGAGCTTGGTACAGAGACCGTGTAGGGATGCTCAACACCACTGGGCAGGAACAGGGAGGCATCACCGATTCATGGGCACGGGAATCAGGAGAGCAGTCAGAGTCACAGGAAAGCAGCATCAAAGTGATGGCTTGGGCTCTGATTCCCACTTCCCACAGGCTGGAGGAGGGTCAGGAAGAAAGGCAAACTTTCTGGTCAGAATGGAACGGGAAGCTTACACAGTTTGGGGTCACTTTAAACATGCAAAAAAGACAGACTCCTGAATGAACTTTTTATATCCTCTGATCCTCTGCCTCTGCACATCCTGCTTCCGTGGGCAGTGGGAATGACAAAAGCCTGAACTATACTTGTAATATTTTTAGCCCAGGCTGCAGCAAGAGGTGCTGGACATCTTATGGGGGAGCACGTTTCCATGGGCCTTCAGAAACATTTGGTTTTAGCCATAAGATTTGGGTAAAAATTAGTTGCCATCTGAGTCTCTGATACTGGTGTTTGTCCATCAGTTAGGTGAAGCAGGTATGCTTGCGCTCGTGAAAGGCACTTGTCATTAAGGAACACGGTACCTAAACAAAAACGGTATCCGAGGGCACTTGAGATCTGTGGCACAAAAACGGTATCCGAGGGCACTTGAGATTTGTGGCCAGTGAAGATGTTTCAGTGAACGTGAAATCCTTCTCGAGGTGCAGTGGAGGAGTGAATGAATCCAAGGGCTGAGGTTTCAGCAGCAGCCATGCGCGTTCGGTTGGAAGCGGTTCTGCTCGGCTTTGGGAAGCTACTGGGCTGTGTGATGCTGTGAGGCCTCGTTGCCCCACACTGCTGGCATTTGGCACTCCGAGGGTGAGCAGCTCGATGGCAGCCTCCAGTGCTTCCCACGTGAAACCACCTGTTGGCAGACACCTGCTTCACACCTGGAAGTAAAACCCCAGTCGAATTCATGTGATAAATAGGAAGGAAGCAAAAGTGTCATTTCAGCGTTTTCAGTAGATTTCCCTTGCCTTCCCCGGGGAGTTCCAGTGCTCCCTTGGACTCAGCTGGCCTCTGCAGCTCTCGTGGCCTTCCTTGTTTAGCCTGGCACAGCTTGAAGTTTTCCATTGAACCATCACTGGGCGTTCATGGTAGCATCCACTGTCCCCCACACACATCCCCAAGTGGTGGATGTCTTTTAAAACCAAAATAATCGCAACAATAAATAAATACTGCAATCCAGGGCTCCTGTGAGAGAGAAGGATGCAGCCTTAGCAATAATTCAGGGTCAAAACATAAAGGAAAGACCAAACAGGAAATAATGGGGGGATGGGACAGGACACAGCAGGGGTTGGATGTGACTGGGGACACTGAACATCAGCAGCATTGCCTGCTGATGGCTGAAAGAGCTGGTGGCCTTTGCTCCGGGTTGTAGCAGGTCGTGGTACTCTTGCCGCATGGCCTCTGAGTGGTGGGGTCAGCAGGGACACTTACGTCAAAGAGAAGTTCATGTTGTGCTGCTGTGCTGGCCCAATGGGGCACCCCAATGGCACGGCCAAGCAGCACAGGCAGGTCCACATGGAGACTTACTCTCCTGTGGACCGTGCTGGAGGTCTGCCATGGACTCGGTCCAGCACATCTGATGAGTACTAAATTCACTGCATTGTTTAAAGAGGGAAAAAAAATTAGATTTATTTTCAAGATGGATCATGATGTCTTTAACTTAATTTTCTTTTTTTTTTTTTTTTTAAATAAAGACCAGTGCATGGAGGGAGGGACCTCTAGCATACAAAATCATTATCAATTACTACGCTGTAAAAGACTAGGCCATGCGTACACGCTGCGGCAATCACCAAACCGAATCCCCTTTGTGCAGGGACTACTTAGCTCTTTCATAGCATTTGTGGCTGTAGTGGTAGTTGAGCTATTACAGGAACAATTGATGAGGCTAGCTGACGTCAATACTTGAAAAGAACTTCACCTGTTTTAGAAGCAAACATAAAAACGGATGTCTGTTAAAAAATATAATTTAAGGTAATCAGAATGCCGTATAATAAGAGCTCTGTTGCACATAATTGGTGCTTCTCTCTCATTTAGCATAGCGGTTTGTCTGTATTCAATTTCCTCACATGGTTTGGTTATTGCTTTTGGTTATTACTATCTATATCTAATGAAAAGTAAACTTCTGTTCTTGTTTTCTCATTCCTTTCAAAATGGCCTCATGTCATTTTGTATTTAAGGGGAAAATACACACGTATCTCTGGGCAAGGACCTAAATAAGTTTTGCAGTCGCAGAGTGCTACTTTATACAGATTTCAGGTAGGTTGGCTGGCTGGTGTTGGTGAGGAGCTGTGTGTGAGCAGAAGGAAAGACATGGGATTTCACCTTGGCGGTAAAGCTCTTCTACTGTGCTGGCAGTTCAGTGCTTTGGGGTTAGTGGTTTTCTGTCAGAGGTCGTGTTCTCATTGCAGTTCAGCATTTTAGAGTGGGTGCCAGAGGCCCCATCCTGGTTGCCCAATCTAACCCATGTCACTCAGTATTTCCCTGGATCTCCTGAACTACTCTGCTGTACCTGGTACAGTACCTGGGACCTAAAAGTTGTTTAACATTGCAGTGAAGGATTTAAACTATATAAAAATTCACAGAAGCATGAGTAGAAATAAAGGTTTTTAAAGTTTCCAATTAATGGATAGGGAGCCCTCCAAGCCCTAAAGAAAATTAACTTTTGTCCTCGTCCCGTCCATGGCAGAGCTCCCCTTGCCACCAACCCCAGAGCATGTTAGACCTTGCACAGTCGTTGATGGGTGCCCTGGCTGCCTGCGTGATGCCCGTCCCTGGGTGATGGATACAATCCTTGCCGTGAGAGCTGTGCTTTGTCCATGATGACGTACAGCCTTTGCTCCAGGCAGTGTTTCAGAGGCACCCCGGCTCCTCTTCCCCCCAGTGCTGACCACAGCCTCTCCTGCTTCTCCGGCAAGGCAGGCTGACCTCTTCGTTGCCCTACAGCGTTTGGCAGGAAAAGCTTTCTTTTATGAGCTCCCTTCACCAGAGAGCTCTCCCTCCCAGTCCCTCCACCCCGGCATTAGCTGCTTATGGTATCAGAGTTCGCCCCTCGGATAATCTGTTATTTGGGTCTCTGTCCAGGATATATTAATTTGAAAAAGAGGACCATGAAGTTTAACAGCTTTCCTTTCCTGTGCCAGCTGCTGTAATTTTTCCTGTCAGCTCTGGGGATTTTCACTCAATACTGAGACAGAACTGTACCGAAAAGGCAAGAAAGTCCCTCATTTAAAAGGGGCTCTGTTCAAGGAATGCTCCCCCTCCCCAAGCAATGGTTGAATACTCTTCTTGGATTTGTACAAAGGGCCAGCTGAAACGTGTATATCCGAGTACCATATTTTGCTGAATGTTTACTCTTATGAGATTTCTGATGAGATTACTAGATGACCTCTTAAAGCCCTTTCCCACCCAATTATTTATGATTTTGCATTGCTCTAAGTTCTCATAATGGCTCCTTTATGACTCCTTACATAGTTTACTTGCTATTGAAGTTAAATGAATTGGTTAGTAAATTCCTGGATGCCCCTTTTTATAACTCAGTTGAGTGCTGTATTTTGTGGCTCTGAAATCCTCTGGCACCTCATCTGTTCTCCATGAACTTTCAAAAACCACTGCTCAAGATATCGCACTTCCATCTATTAGCTCTGTTAGCAATCTCGGATGCTTGTCGTTCAGTACTGCGGGTTTATAAATACTTTCTCAGGAATTCTTTTCATCTTATCCTTTGATTTACTCATAGTTCGATCAAATCATCGGTAGAATCCAAGCCTCGGAGTTTTCTCTCCCCACCAATTACCAAAAGGCAGCAGTAATTGCTGAAGAGACCTCAGTTTCCCAACACAGGAAAAATGCTCTTGGTTAAGGAGACGAGCTAAGACCCAGAAAGACTAATTCCTGCTGTACAATGCGCAGCTTTTCTGTTCATGATTGCAAACAACACATTGGTCAGATATCATACAAATTATCCTTCTATAAAGGAAAGTCGCTGGTGAACTACAAACAAGTATTTGATCTGAATATGAAGACTTTTGTTGCTTGAAGAGCTGACCGCTCTGGCTACATCTCATTTAATCATTTTAGTTCAAAATTCAAGTTCCAGCAGCAGATTGGACAGGGAATAACAAAATGGGATTAGACAAGTTAATGTCATAATCAGAAGAATACTAAGAAAAACCCAATAATACGTGCAGCATTCCACTGATTTTAAATGTCCTGAGTCCCCTTGACAAAAACTGATAGTGACATAAATCTGATCAAATCTTGAGTGAACTGGGCTTAGTGAGGAATATGTAGGCAAAAGCTCCCTTGAAAGTGTGAACAATCTTCAGTAATTTGGACAAAACGGTAATAAAATAGAACAAATACTTATTCAGATTAGTTTCACATGGCTCCCATACAGCACAAACTACCCTGTAGTTGAATCTAGATGAACGCTCATTCANACTTANGCAGATGAGAAATAAGTTTAGCAGCAATCAAAAAATTAGATTAAAAAATAAAACCAATAGTTCCTGGTTATCAGGGGCACCTCTGTTGATGGAATCTCATGGCAGTAAGCTGTATGGACCAGTCATATTTCTGACTATGTGCTGGTTTCAAAACACGCTGGCCTGCAGCAGAGGCTGTTCAGTTAACTTTGCTCAAAACCCTTCCTGCACGTTTGCAGTCAGAAAAACTTCCATGAGATCTAGAGAAGCAAGGCGCTGAGGTCCTGATTCTATGCACACGCATATGTTTACGCCTGTGAATTAGAGTGGGAACATTCATGTGCAGAAAGCTTAGCATATGTGTTAATCTTTGCAGGACTGACATGCCCAGTCCTGATACAGATCCTTGATGGGGCTTGTTTTCCTGCCAAGTGTTTATCCTGAGCTCTAAATGGGCCAGTCCTCCCTCACGGCAGGGTGTGAGCTTCCCCCACAGCAAGATCTGACTGCAGAGAGATTCCCTGCAGCAGCTCCAAAAATACGTCCTTTGGAGAATACATTTTCCCACCTTCTGCAAGTCTCAACCCATGTGACATTCAAAGTTTTTTTTTATGTTGCATCCTTCCTTTATAGGAGAGAACAACGCTGACTGTTTTTTCCTTTCAGGCTTCTGCAGAGACTTGCTCTTTCTATTCCAGTAGCTTTTCAGTATAGTTGATCTCTGCCTATGGATATAATGTGCACCGGGGTTTAGTATCATCCGTCTGTGCTTGCAGACCTTGAATTTTGCTCTCAGTGACAGGAGTGGAGAAGGACTTTTATAGAAATAAATAGCACTTATTTAACTAAATGTTATTTCAGCTCCTGAACTCCAGTAGTTACAAGATCTAGATTATTAGATTTCACCAAATGTAGGCAGTATTTTAACGTGTTTGTTGAAAAATAGACCATGATCTTTAGGAGAGTCCATTGTGTGATATTTCCTAACAGCCCAAATCCACAACATCTTTGAGCTCCACTTCTGTAGATGACAGCTCTCTCTGTGTCCTCCCTGATGTATCACTTCTGTTGGAATCATTTTGTTGAGAGAAATCCTATCTAGTAACAATAATTTGCTGAGATCTTCAGTAAAGCACTTGTCATCCTCCATCCTTCTTCCTCCCCCACAGTTTCATTTGCTTTCACACTTGCAAATGTTGCTTCTACAGCTGATCACTTACCTCCTGTTAAATAAAAATAATGGAAAACTAGCTGGTAGATTTGCCTGAGAAAGATTGCAGGTGCTTAAACATAACCATTGCACCCAAAGACCGTACTGAACGAGTGATGCACAACTTCACCAACTGGTGTTTACAGCTGAACTATTTTCAGTGTATGTGAACCACAACAAACTTTCCATTGCCTATGTAAACAAAATCTTGTACAACAGAAACCAGGGACTATCCGTATTCCTGAACGTAATTGGAGATTTTTTTGTTAGCTGATTAAATGGTACTTAGTATAGTAACTGAGTTGAAATCCAGGTGCAAGGAAATTAAACAGGGTGGAAATAGAGATTCTTCAACATACTTAAACCTATGTCATTTGTATTCCTAGAAGTGTCACAATTTTCTGAGCTTCCTAAAAGTGTGAAGTGTATCTCTGTTTCCCACATACATTACTCTACAGACGTAAGTGATCTGTTAAAATAGGCTCTGTAATAGTCTGAGAAACGCCTCTGTATCTGGTGTGTTTGTTTTGGCATTTGTGCTCCAGGCAGATGCACGGGAGAAGGGCCCAAGGCAGGAGGGGGATGACGGCTGTCCAAGCAGCCCGTGACACTTGGGGACAAGTAAGGCAAGTCAAGACATCCATGAGAAGAAAGTCTGCTCTCCCAATCCTCTCATCTCTTAGAAAGACAAGTGGATCAACAGATCTGGGTGACAGGAATAGACATATTTGCGTGTATATGTGCACACACAGGACTTCAGCCCCAGGATCTCTGTTTTGGGACCTCCGCAAGCTTCTCTCTCCTCTTGTTACTCAGCTGAGCAGAATGATTGCTTTTGCAGTGACCAGAAGCAGGCGCAGGACACACAGACTTGGAGCCGAGGCCCCTGGAGGCCATTCGTCCAAACCAAGCAGACATCCTAGTGCCAGAAAAAGGATGTGCAGAGGCATGTCTCAGAGTGTTTTGCTGACAGCTAAAGCCAAACTCCTCCATGGGACATAGCAACAAGGAAGGGATGCCATGGGTTGCCGTGGGAGCATGCTGCCCAAACCCAGGTATGTGGCTCCTGCTTAGCCCAGGGTCTTTCCCTTGGCCAGTGGTACAGTTAAAAAGGGAATATCACACGGGGATCAAAGAGGAGGAATTCTCAGAGTATTGTGGTTTTAATTCAATCGTCCTGTGAGATTTCCATTAAGTAAAATGGCACATGTCAGATAGTCAGTCCTTTACAACTTAGAGGAACTTCCTAGCACATTGGGAACTTCAAAAGATCTCGTCTGATCCACAGATTGGAGCTTGGCACTATTGCAGTGATTGTAGCTGGACTTGGATTTCCAACAAATGGATAAGCTATGAGCCACAGTCACACCAGGTATTGCTGCCAGGAATGAAGCGCCGTAGCTGTGCCAGAGGGGCGAGCGGCTGGTGCTGCTGCTGTTACGTCCCAGCGCACCGTGCTAGGAGTGAGGCAGGAGGTAACCAGCTCTGAGCTTACTCTGTCCATTAATTCGGCAAACCTCTAAAAAAATCAGTTCTGGTTTTGTTCTCTGCACAGATCTAATGAAGCCGTGTATGGAAAGGGCAGGGTTCCTTTGTAATTCGGTGAAGAAAGAACAGCTTATATAACATGATGCACTTTGCTTGTGCATTTTCAAAAAATCCCATCCCAGCAATGGCAGTATGGACTGTGAAAGAAGATAATAGCTGTGTCTTTCTGTTCCCAGATGGCCTTTAGCTGATTGGCACTTCAGTGTGCACGGATGGCAAGGTGCACTCTTTTACCTTTTTCTTTACATTTAATCCAACTGTGCTTTGTAGGAAGGTAGTTATCAGCATCCGTAGGAGTTGGAAGCAGCAGGGAATGGCATAGTTCAGCGTGCTTCTACTTCAAGAGGGTGCTGTTGAATTACTGCTTAGCCATCCAGAGGCCCACTGCATCACCAATATTTAACATGTCCAATTACTGCAATCTTTGTATTTTATTGTAGGATATTATTCATCGGTAATGTACCTGAAATCAGAGGGACAACAAAGAAAGAAGTGAAGAGCTCTGTAGCTCTCATTTTTCCTGATGAACGGGATTTTCTGTGCATGACAGACTGTACATCTGATGGATTTTGTTTGTTACAATTTCTAAGTCTGTTGCTTGCAGTAAATCTTTGTCAATGGCATTCATACACCAAAGCACAAATCTTCTCTGTGAAAAATCCTCGGTGTTAGGAAGGAATTCCTGCAAAAATGTCTATTTTTGCCTTGTGATAGTCCCACACACCAACCTGTGCAGACATTCCAGACGTGAAAGTATCTGAAACTGGACAAATGTCTACACAAAGTAAACATTCAGAATGAGAAAAAATTTAGGAATTATTCTTCAGTCTGCAGCAGTCAGCCCTGAAAGTAACATAGCAGGGGCTGGAATACATACCTCGAGTTAATAGCTTCTCAATTCACAGAATCACAGAATCACAGAATGGTAGGGGTTGGAAGGGACCTCTGTGGGTCATCTCGTCCAACCCTCCTGCCGAAGCAGGGTCACCTACAGCAAGCTGCACAGGACCTTGTCCAGGCGG
>Ga0065711_1005736_pt1 | contig 31774 bp, 29 predicted proteins | sample Hoacrofraction12_FD_59098 | JGI IMG/M metagenome (GOLD analysis project Ga0065711, IMG submission 59098) | Hoatzin crop microbial communities from Cojedes, Venezuela - Epithelial fraction 12 v2 (version 2) | ecosystem: Host-associated > Birds > Digestive system > Esophagus > Crop | place... | reverse complement strand
GCAGCCCAGCACCCAGCTCCTTCCTCTACCACACACCGCAGTGCAACCCCGGTCAGACTCACAGGACACGCGAAAAGCACCTGGAGATGTCTGCCCCACCTCACCTTCGCCCTCTCCAGCTCTGCTCGCTCCATGGAGAGCTGCTGGGTCATGACTCGCCGCTGCTCCTCCAGCGAGTGCTGCAGTGATTCCACTTTAGACTGCTCTGCTGTTGCCCTCCATCGCTCCTGGGTCCAGACACAGAGGGGAGACAGACGGTATCCACAGGCTCCAGGCCATGGACCTCCAGTGGGCAAGTCACACGCCCCACACCCAGGCAGGAGGGCTGACCCGGGCAGCACACAGCGGGCTCACCTGCTCCAGCAGCCGAGTCTGCTCGCACAGCCTGGCCTCCATTTTGGCAATCACCTCCTGGAGTCGACTCCGCTCCTCCTCCATGTCCCTCTGCTGCTGCGACAGCCTGTCCTGGAGCACTGGGGAGAGGCAGCAGCAGGGCCATCAGCACCATGAGGCGGGAAATCCCCTCTGTCCACACCATATTCAGGAATAGCTGCATGTGTTTGTGCTCATCACCTTCTGCACATCCCCAGGGCGTCAATTTGTAAGAGAGAGACCCCGAGATGTCCAGTGACCAAGGCAGGCAGGGCTTTGCCAGCCTGGGCCCCCAGCCTCTGGCTGACTCGGAGCCCAGCTTTCTGTTTCCTGGGTGTCCCCAGCCCCGGCGGGGACCCCGCAGCCGTCTCGGTGCAGAGGAATGGCAGACATACCCTTGAGCTGCTTGTCCTGCTGCCGTGCGCCCATGGCCAGCTCCTGGGAGGTAGTGTGGTGCCTGGCTTCTACCTTGTGCGAGAGGTCGTGCAGGTCGCTGGAGAACTTCTCCATCTGCTCGATGATGCCATTCAGAGACCTGTGAAGAGGAGCGAGGGGAGGACCACCCCTGTGGTTCATGTCACGGCGATGGAGAGGAGGATGTGTGGTGGGCTGAAGGCCAGGCAGCCCTGCCCCGAACCTCTCTGGGTCACGGCAGAGCAGTAGGAAGGTGTAGTTGCTGCTTAGGGGAGTGCTGACAGATATTAAACAGCTCAGCCTCCCTGGAGGCAGCGGGTGGGAGAGGTGATGGCCCCTGTTCCTCCTGTGGTCCGAGGCTGGTTCCCCATCAGACAGGGAACACCATGGCCAGGGACCAATGTGGAGATACGATACTGGCTGTTAGTACCTGGTGTGTGACGTGGCGCTGGTCACTGCATCAATCTCCTGGTCTTTCAGCCGCTTCAGCCGCTGGAGCTGCTCTTCGTGGTCTTTGCGCATCTCCTGGACAGACGCCCTGTGGGACACGGGGGAAGGAGGCCCCCAACCACTGTTACAAACTGGTGCTCCCCTCAACGGGCACTGTAGAAGAGGCTTGGTCGTGGGGCTGAGAAACACGTCCCAGGAGCTGAGCTAGCANGGTGGTCCGTCACAGGGCATCCCACTGACAGGCATCCACGTTTGGGATGGACCCCATTTGGGGGTTACAGGCTTCTCTAGCCACAACTGATTTCTTATTGACCCAAACTAGGTGGACATCAGTGACTCACTGACCTGAATAAAAGGGATCTGGGGGAGATAAAACACTGGGTTCAGCATCTTTCAAAACACAAAGCGTTCACTCTGAAACGATGTCTCCAGCCAGATGTCGTGTGTCCACCTACAAACCGAATCCCTATTCCAAAAGCCACTGAGCTGCCCACAACCCAGTGCTTCTGGAGTCCGACTCCTCCTTTCGCTGTGTCCTCATTCCCTGGTTCCTTTGCCAAAATAGGGGAACTCGCCCCACGTGTGCCGCTCGTGCCGCTCTCACCTCTGCAGCTCTCGCAGCCGCTCCAGCTCCAGCGCGTTCTGCTGCTCCAGCGCGGCCAGGTGCTGCTGGTGCTGTGCCCGCAGCTCTGCCCGCGCCTGCTCCGCGTCCTGGCTCTGCGACAGCAGCTGAGCTGCCAGCTGCTCCGTCTCCCGCCGCAGCCGCTCCTCCCGCTGCCCATAGGTCTCCTCCACCACCCTCACCCGGCTCCTGCCCGGAGAGGTCACAGTAAGGAAGAAGCGTTGCTTTCATGGCAATACCCAACACTCTCCACCCACAGTGCACACAGGGATTTAGGAGCAGATCGGTGTCGCTGTGTGCGTGGGGAAACAGAGGCACGGGGTGCTTTGCTCTGCGGAGTCTGAGCCATGAACCCTCCTGCCACTGCCCGGCATGGTGCCCTGGCTGGGGTCGCGCTGGCAAGGGGACTGACCCCTCCTCCTTGTCACCTGTGGGATGGCGTTGGGGAGAGTGGACCCTCACCTTGGCTCACCCGTAGGCTCCTCTCTGTCCCCACCAGGTCCACATCAACAAGGCTCTGTGCCTGCCCGGCCCAGGGATGGATTTAGGAAGCACCCCAGAATCCCACCCCAGGGGCGATGGACAGGGCTGTAGGCAAGGACGTGACACTGGAGGGGAGAACATGCGAGAGCCTGGTACCTGTGGGCGGTCTCAAGGAGAGCCAGGTCCTCCTGGTGCCGCTGCTGGAGACTCTCCAGCAGCCGTTTGTGCTGCGTCCGCTCCAGCTCCAGCGTCCGGACCTGCCAGGCACCCGGAGAGAAGGTCCTTGTGCTGCCCCGAGGCCAGAGCTCCCACAGCAGCACTTGGTAGCAGCAGACATCTCTGGACAAGGAGGTTTCTCCTCTCTCCCCTGTCACCCTTATGCTATTTGGAGCAGACATGGCCCCTCCTCCTCCCCCTGCGTTACCCGTGGTCCTCCACCCAGCAGGTAATGGGGCTCACCTGGCTCTCCAGCTCTGCCACACGGGCCTGGGCACTGAGCAGTGCTGCCCGACAGCCTGTCACATCCTCATAGAGTGGGGCTGCGGGAGCCCCCAGCCTCCCGTCATGCAGCAAAGCTAGGGCTGGGGACTCTGCCTACGGAGATGAACAGAGAAGATTGAGGCCCCTCAGGATCAGTGGCTTTGTGGTGCGGCCATCAGCCCCCAAAGGCAGGCACACGGCTCACCTGCAGCTGTGAGGCAGCCTGGAGATGTACTCCGGGTGTGGCAACCTGTGGAGACACAGGGACATTCTCAGGGAGGGAAAGCCCTGGTGAGAACATCTTCTAGCCTGGGAACAGCAGTCCATGCCCACCCTCCCGCGGTCCCTCCTCTGCCCTTCTCCAGCCCAACCCTGTAGCTGGCCTAGCTTCTTTCTCACCAGGTGATACTCAGCAGCCCCCACCCCAGACACAAGCACACTGAGCTCTTCCTACTCTGAGGACACACTCAAGGATAAGATGGTGAGTCCTCTGGGGGACAGCGTGTGTCCTGCCACAACGGCAGGGCGAGGAGGCCCAGCTACATGAGAAATGGAGGCTTCAAAGACTAAGCAAGAGCTGCCCCTCTGTCAGAGGCTCGGATTCCCCTTCAGTTGTCTAGAAACAATTTCAGAGCATCTTCACCACCGTACTGGGGAAAACCAGCTGAAGAAAAAGTCCTTTATCAACTGGAGCCTCTGTTGTCTAATTAATATAATATATATATGCCTGGGGTACTGTGTAAATGCTGCTCAGGCAATGCAGGGTTGTAAACACACACAATTTACAAAGCATCCGTACCACACCTGCTTTGGCCTGATAAACACAACTTGTGGCATCTCGGGACTCTCCATGAACATGGGCTCCCAGGGACGCAAAGTGGGGCCCATCCTCCCTCCTGCCGAGGGAGCACGGACAGAGCTTATGCCAGCAAGTCGACACGGGAGGGCTGGTAATCACCACCCCGACCTCGCATCTCCTGGGGACGTGGGAGCAGCAGACCTACCTGAGCGAGCGGGGCAGGGCCCTGCGTCTCCTGCTCTCCTGGGAACGAGGCCGTGGGGACTGAAAATTGAACAAATCCATGATTCAGACACGGCACTGGGAACCATTCCCTCCCAGAAGGACAAGGGCCTGGGTCTCCTGGCCAGAGTGAGAAGGGTCCTGTTCTGTGCCCATACCTGCACCCTGACCCCACCCCATGCACAATGGTGGGAGTCTGCTCTGCAAAGCAATCCTGGGGACAAAGCACGGCTCCTCCTCCATCCCCATCACCTAGGGAGGCAGCTGGGTCCCCCAAAATGCTTTCAATGGCCTCTGAGCCGGTGCACAGCCTCAGCCCAGGGCAGGATGGGGTCTTCTAGCACACAGCACGAGTGGGACGAGTGTGGGTGCAACAGGAAGGGAGAGAGCAGGGACAGCAAGACGCCCACCCATTGCTCAGAGAGAGCAGGTCCCTTGCAGCCCTCTGAAACCCCAAAGGCAGCACTGTGGAGCTCAGTGCGCCCCAGCACGCTGTCCCCACCGCGCCATGAGATGGGGATGGTGGGATCCTGCAGCTCGCTCCAACAATGGCCAGTCAAAGCCTGGGCAGCATTCACACAGCCAAGGGTGATGCTGTGGCTCCTGCCTTTTTCTAAGGACAGAGGGACCCTCCCTGCATACCACCACCCAAATCATACAACCACAAAAAACACACCCAGGGCGCTGGCATCTCTGGAGGAATCGCCCTTGGCAGCCTCCGACGGGTGAGCTGAGCCTTGTTTCGCGGTGCTGAGCCAGGGGACCGGCTGCCTGCGTGGGCACAGAGAGACGAGTGATACAACAGCAGCATCACAGCTCCAGGAAAGGCACACAGACTTACCCTGCTTGGCAATTCTTTAAAGTTTGGCTGTTCCACTGTGAGCAAACAGGCCAGAGCCTGATGACCCTTCAGGGCTGCCTTCCCTCCCAGTTACAGAGGTCCCAGAGCAAAGCGATCACTGCTGGCTACCAGCTCTCCCCACTCTCACCCACGCAGCTGCCTTCTGCAGGAAATCTCACCCACGGAGGATGACTGAAAGGCAAACGAGGCCTTACCTGGAGCCATCCGCGCTCGCTGCCTTGTCCTGCAGGGCAGCTGCCTGCTGCGGTGTCCCTGTGGAGGCGGCTGGCTGGCTGCAAGCAAAAAGCATCCTATGTGCAAGAGCCAAGAGGTGACAACAGACAAGATCCTTTCCCCCAACGCCAGTTACTGCCTCGCAGGTGAAAGCCTCTGTCCTGCTCAGCTGTGGCAGGATTCAGCCTTTTGGCTACAGAGGGAGCAAAGACACCCCAAAACCTCTGTCACTGGTGTTCCTCCTTGCTGCATCCACCCCCTCCCCCTGGTCAGCAGCAGCCCCAGCTATCACACCCCTGCCCACGACACATGGTTGTTTGTCTGCAGCTCGCTCCTGAGGCCCATTCAAATGGCACAAGTTTGAACCTGTGCCTGTGTAAACCTAAACTGGAGGAGATAGTTTGCCTGGGACTAAGAGGAGTGAAGGAGAACGAAGGCAGGACCTAGGAGCATGTGGGGAGCCCCCGGGGACGTGCTGATCCACAACAGCCATGTGGGACCCTGGGCAGTGTGTGCCATCTTGGCCGCAACTGGAAGGAGAACCCAGAGGTGTGATGGGACTGTGGGCTGGATCAGTGAGACAAAAAAACATGTTATTACCCTAACCTGAGACAAGAGAGTGCTTAAAATTAATTCCTTAAACCTGAGCTGAGGGTTTCTGAGAGGTCCTGCTGGAGCAGCTACACGTGGAGCAGACAGGAGTGCTGTGGCCATCAGCCATGCCTTTACCTGACGGGAGAGCAGGGATCCAGCCCTTCACGTGGGGCCTCTGAGGGCTTGGCACTTCTCTCGTGGGCCTTTGCCTGTGCTTGGGCTTTCTTGCGAGACAAGGCAGCGCTCAGCCAGTTCTCCTCCTCCTCCACTGGACCGGGTTGAGCTGCTGCCTCTTCTGCAGCCGGGAGCTGGCTGGCGGGGCCAGGCTGCCCCGCTGCAGCAGGGCTGGGGTAGATCACCGCAGGACCGGCCTTCACTGGAGACAGTGGCTCCAAATCCATAAAATCCTCATCTTTCAAACCCAGCCAGTCACCTCCAGCCCTGCTGCCCCGCACGAGGCTCTGGTTGGCTGGAGGAAGAGGTTTGGAGCGTGGGTCTGGTTTTGGTTCATTGCTGTTCTCGGCTGAAAACCTGCGGTAAGGAGAAGCAGTCACATACCTGCCTGCAAGAGGTCTCTGGGGACCCTGCCTGCGAGGAGACCCTGCCTGCGAGGGGTCTGCAGGGACCCTGCCTAAAAGGGGACCCTGCCTGGAGCAACAGACGCACACAGAGCACCATACCTCACCGACTGCCTTCTCGACGGCCGGCCCTCGGGCGTGGAGGCCACTGTGGGCTGGTATGCTCCAAACACAAAATCCTCCTCATCCCGACTCTCTTCCTTCTCTGTTGAGACCAGCAGCCTTGAGTTAGAGGCCAGAGAAGCAGCCAGCTGCAGACACCAGCCCTCCTCCTCCCCTGCACTTCCCACTGGGATCATTGCCTCTGGGAAAACACAGCTGGAAACATCTTCCCTGGAAACCCACGACCAACGTGCCTCCTCAGTGTGGCTGGGAAAAGCATTTTTGTTGGGAATCAGCTCACATCCAAAGGCAACTGAGTTACAGCTACTGTGCAAATGCTCCCTGGCTGGGCAGAGGGCAGAGTACACCACTTTTGCATTAGCCACCTTACCCCCTGTGCTGACCGAGAGCCCACAAGCAACCCTACAGAAAGAGTATTTTCCCTGTCAGGGCATTAGACACCAACCTCACTCTCCCAAGCCAATGCTGTCACCTCTGCAGACCATCCCAGCGTCCCCCACTGTACTCACCTGGTTGTTTCTGGTGCTTCTTATCCAGTTTGAACTCTGTGCGCTCTCCCACTCCTGGCTGTTCCAGGAATTTCGCTACAGAGCCTCGTCCCAGCAACTCGTCAAGCTTGGAGCGGGCTGGCCGGAGCTCCTCTCTGTTGGGGACATATTGGCAGATGGGTTTCTCCAAGAGGCAGGGCTGTTCCTCGTCACACAGCCTTGCCAGGGTGCTCTGGCTCTTCTCTGTGAAATGAGGCTGCTCTTGCCCCTTTCTGGGACCCACTGCAAAAGCTCCACCATCCTCCTCCCACCATGGTGGCACCATCTCAATGCAAAAACCATCCCCTGCTTTACTCCCACTGCCTCTTCATTGCCCTTACTCTTCTGCCTTCTTTCCTGGCTTCTCATCTCCTTTCGGGTCATCACCAAATCCCAGTGCATCCATCAGGTCATCACCATCGTCTTCAAACCTGAGCTCCTCCCTCCTTCGGAGCGGGGCCACGGTGTGCAGGGGCGTCTGGGGTGGAGGTGGCTCTGTGGATGGGATCAAACACAGTAGGAGGTTTGATCAGGGCTTTTTTTTTTTCTTTTTAAACAACAAGAGATTACAGCAGCCCTGCCTGCACTTCTTTCCTCAGGACCATTTACAATGCCACTTTTAAACAGCTCTTTTCAGTGACCAAATCCCACAGCAAGTGACAAAGTGGCAATGCACTACTGCCTGGTCTGTGGCCATGCATCCACTGACGGGACATTGCTGGGTGTCACCAACACCGGGGTTTCCAGCTCTGCCTAACACCAGGAGCTTTTTTAGCTTTGCAAGCTTCCAACCCAATAATTCCTGCCCTCCTTCCCCGAAAAGTCCCTGCTCCACCACTGCACCTTAGTCCTTGCCCTAGCCCACCAGCTGCCACTTGTGTCCAGAGTGGATTTATGGGGATGAAAGATGATTTCAGGGGACTATCAGCCCCATTAGCATCCCTGCTGCAGGAACAAGAGGGATGGGTGCCTGTAACACGGCCACAGTGCAGATGGATGCAACCCAGAGGTGCCCCAACTGGGCTTACGGCGTGGACCAGTGACGCTCTCGAGCCACCCCAACCCTGACCCAGAAAGCTTCTTCTCATGTGGCAACGTGCAGAACAGGCTGGATGAGATCAAAAGTGAGATCTGAGCCTCCATTCCCAGAAAGGAAAGGTCAGTTCTGCAACCTGTGGCACACTGGAAATATCAAGCACTCAATGATCTGTGTCACAATTAACCGCATTACCAAGTTGCTTTATAAATGACCATACTGGTTAATAAGAGATGGTATGAGGTAGCTTTCATTTTAATCAGTTTGGACCTCACACAAACGAATCCAGGCTGCCGATTCATTTAATACAAAGAGGATGCATCGAGCAGCCCTGCTTACCTTTCTCTTTGCTCCATTCTGCTTTTTTCTCAGAGCTGCTTTTAGTGCCTGCTGGAGCTGGCTTCTTGGGAGCATCCTGCTCCTCATCAGATAAAAGCCCTGCTAAAGGATCATCTAAATCTGGGAATTACCCCGTAGGGGCAGGAAAGGAGAATAATAATTAAAAACAAAACAAAACAAAACAACAAATCCAACAGTATTTAGAGAACAGTTCCGTGCTAAGCCAAGCACTACTTCCCACTGTGTGCAGGTGGAGACAGGAGGCCACATCCACCCTAAGCCAGGAACACAGGTGCTGCAGGGACCTGGGACACCCCAGGACCTCCGTGAACTTCAAACACTCAATAGTTACATTTCTGTTTGGTTTTTTTCCAGATTTTCTTTCTCCTAGAAGAAAACTCAAAATCTGTGTGCTTTACTGCTTGAACACTGTTTAGGCACTGAAAAAGGGGAGAAGAAAGCCCACCTAAAGCCCATTAGTGATCTTAATGGTTAAAGGACAGGCTTTGACAATGAGGCCTCAGCTGTGCCAGGAAAGAAGCCTCCATTTTGGAAGGTGGACAGAATCCTCCCCCCCCCTCCCCCCAAGGGCTCTCAAGTGTTACAGTCAGTCATTAAAAAACAAAGCACACGTGAAAATGCAAATGCCCTCAGGAATCGTCTCCCAGCCCCGTCTAGGGGAGGGCCTCAAACACTGAGCTGTTTTTTTTTTCCTTTGGTCACCTCTAAGGGATTAGATTTGCACTGGCACCGTAGGGGTGAAGGACTCTGTATCTCATTAACCAGCCAAGCCTTTGGTTAACAGCAGAGGCAAGCACGGGCAAAGAGCAAGGACAGAGTCCTCAGCTGCCACCACGGATCTACGTGCTGAAGTGAAGCAAGATCCTACCTTCAAAGTTAAATTTCTTGTACTGTCGGGGAGCACGGGGGGAAGAAAGTGCCTTCTTTTCCATCGCAGGTACAGACTCTCCTGGAAGGAGAGGCCACAGCTTTCAGAGACAAGGTGCTGCAGAGGTGCCCCTCTCTCACCCTGGAGGAAGATCACTCTCCTAATGTCAGCGCCCTACAAGCACATGTTGTGACACAAAGCCACCCTGCAGCCGCACTAGGTGGGAACCTCTCTGGAGAAGCCTCCTTGCAAGCAGAGGAGACAAGGGCCTGGGGAAAAGCAGGGCACTTTGGGGACTGGCATATCCTAAATGCAAGCCCTCTGGCTCTCCTTCCCCGCAGATCAGGCAGATCCCACTAGAAACATGTTGCCCTGCATCAGAGAACGGCCAAGCAGTGTTTGGTGGGAGGCGGCAGCGTGGCTGTTGTGGCTGCTGATGTTAGTGATATTATCACAGCACGACAAGAGGTCGGGCCAGGGATGTCCCAAGGGACAACACAAGGTTAGAATAACACCCTGTGTCTGTGACAGCACCAAAAGGAACAGGATTTTAGGGAACAAATCCAATTCTCTTCCCTATCCTGGATGAAAATACCCCCTACTCGTTTGCAATAATATGAAAAGAAGAGCAGAATCTCCTTTTTACCCTTCTCAGGAGCTAGCAGCTTCCCTGCAGTTTTTACTGCTCCTCCCAAGGAGTCACATTTCCCAGGACCTTTCACAGTTGTCTTCCCTGGCCCAGAACTGGGTTTCGGTATTCCCAGGAGATCAGCCTCCATGTCATCCATGTCCTGGAAAGCAAGAGGATGAGGATGGGTGCAGGGTGAGCACTGCTAACGCCCCAGCGCCGCTTCTCCCTTTGGAGGCTGGTGCTGGAGGCCATGGCTGCAGCGCGTGTGGGGCTGAGACGGAGGGTGTTTACACACTTACCTTCAGGGTCTGCAGCAGAGCTTGCGGGTCTCCATCAGAGGCACTGGATCCCTGCATGCCAAGCAGAGCAGAGATCAGACAGATGAACAGACTTCGGAAACTCCTCACCCCTTCCTCCCACGCTCCAGGCCCTGGTTTTCCTGATTTTATGGGATAGAAGAATACATGCCCAACTCCTCCTGCTGTCCTCCTCCCTGGAAACCCCCTGGGCGTCAAACCCTTTACTGAGATCCTGCTGCCCCTGGGAAGAAGTGTCAAGAACACCCAAAGCCATTGCTTTGTGTTAAGGTCCTTCCTATGACACTATACTTGAAGCGCACCCAGGAAGGCTGGGCTGCGGTAGTACATCTCCCCTGGCCCTGCTCCATCTCATCCAGGGCACGTGGAAGCCCTTCTCCCAGCATCCACCCACTCCCCTGTCCCGTCTTCCCCACCCCACAGCGATGCTGGAGAGGGTCTACCTCTTCAGCCAGACTTCACGGTTCACCCCTGACAGCCCCGAGCTGACTCGCATGGGATGACACCGGGGGCTCAGCTCAGCCCCAGCCCTCAGAACACCCAAGCTCCGCCCTGAAATGTGGGCTCACCTCTGCAGCTTCAACGTCCTCCGCAGGGAGTTTGCTGAAGAAGTCATCCTCCAGAAAGGACCTGTGACACAGGCCCGGGGGTTAGCAGCACCACACATGAGCTTGGCAAGGGTGGAGTGAGACGCAGCAGTGGGAGGAGGAGGAGAGCACACAGGCACACTGTGGCAGCCATATCGTGCAACAGAAAATAAGGCTAAAATAGCACTGGGATAAAAGACAGTAGTGCTAGGACTGCTGTATTTAAGCAAGCAACTGTTGTAAGGGAGATTTACAGGGCTAGGGGCACCCAGCTCTTGCTGGAAAGCTTCAGTCCCCAGTTCCCAAAGGCACTTCCCAGGCAATCACTACTGGGGCAGGGACTGAGGTGGAGAAGCCAAGGACGGGGCAGATCAGAAGGACCTGGGGAGCACAGAGAGATCTCCGAGTGCGAGAGGCTGTATCTGCAAGGCACTCACTTCTTGCTGGCCTGAGAGCTGGTGCCCTGGGCTCTCCTACTGCTGCCCGTGGCCGGCAGGGAAGCTCTGGCAGATTTAACAGCGGTTTCATCTGGACACAAGACAGGGAGAGATTAGGATGATGGACACGGCATATTCCTGGCCTAGGCACTCCAAAGGAGGATTTGCTGTCTCTTCATTGGTCAAAGAGGCTTTTAATCAGAGGTGAACTATACTTTGCTTCCCCAAGCCCATGTCCATCCTATTCAGTGGCCTCTGACTGAGGAAAGCCTGCTCTGCCCTCTGCTCCCTGCTTCATCCCCCCTCACAACTGGAGCCCCCTCAGAGATCCATGGCTGTTGCACCAGCACCTCCTGCTCCCAGGAGCAGAGTAAGAGTATAAGGATGCTGCCCTTCCAGCTGCAAAGAAGGTTCATTTTACCATCATATCCCAGGAGGTCACCAAGCACATCATCGACAGAGTCTGAAAAGAGATAAAGTAAAGGTGTTGAGGCAGGTGAGCTCCCCAGGCAGGTGCAGAAAAGCTCCCAATTTCAATATGGCTTGCTCTTTTGAAATGCCACAAGAATAATAGTTTGGTCTCAAGCACCAGCAGCGTAAGACCCTCCTTGCCGGTCTAGAGAGAGCTGCCAGGGACAGAACTTGATCCAGTATTTTGTGGGTAAAAGATTTGGCTTTGCTTAGCCAGAAACAGGATTTCCCTATCAAGTGAGCCAGGCACTTTCCATTCAGTTAGTCCCTGGCCGCAAGCAGCACTTCATCTGTGAGCTCTCACCCCACAACGTCTCAGAGCCCCTGGGCAACCCCAAAAGCACTGCTTCAGTATCAGGGGCTGCAGGAGGCCTCCAAACAAGCAGTTAAGGAGTAGCTGAGGGGAAGAACTGAAATAAATGCATACATTCTCGCTTAGATTTGGGAAAGCCCACAAGAAAGCAATATAAAACCCCAGTAAGCAAATCCATTTGATGTGAGGGGCAGGAGAATATCTCTGGTTCGGGAATGACACCATGCACTCAAATGCACCTTTCAGGTAAGGATCATGAACATTTCGGTAGCCAGGACTGCCCCCTGATCCCAACAGCCCCTCTCCTCCGTCCCACGCATTTCAGCAAATCAAAGCACCTATGGAAAGTGAAAGGAAAGCAGACGAGTGTGTGTACGTACCTCTTAAACTTCTCCTGGGTTTTGTAGCCTACAAAGAAAGACAGATTCCCTCATTAGAAAACAAAGCAAGTCTGACCTGGACTTTCTCAAAATGGCAAAGCCAGAGGACAGTTTCTCCAGACAATCCCATAAGCAACAGCAAAGCCCTCCTCCTGCCCACGCTGTTTGGGAAACGGCACGTGAAACACAGGGGTACTGCAGACACATGTACAGCTTCTGAGACACCAGCGAGCGCAGCCCCTCCTGACCACCAGCTGGGCCGAACCCTCCAGCCCTCGGGATCACTGCTGCCTTCGAATGGAGGTGCCAGAGCTTCAAACTGGGATTTCACAGGCCTGACGTAGTACCGTGTCACACTCACCATCGCGGGATCCCAGCCTTCCCTTGCTCCAGCAAGTCCATTTACAGATTCTTCTGCTCTTCAGCTCCACGTTGCAGGGGGATCTAACACCGTTGGTCCAACCTCCTGCCTGCAGGGAGAGGGGGATTTCCTGACGTGCTGTTAAACAAACTCCCCTCGCCTGCTTGGGGCCCCCACACAGCCCACTGGGCTGGCTGCGTGCCGCCCAGACCTCTCCAAGCTGCTCTAAACAGGGCTCAGTCTGAGTCTTAAAAACAACCCCCCGTTCCCCAGAACAGTCTTGGGCTTCTGCAGCAGCTTCTGTGGGGAACATCACACCGACACCAAGGAATCAGAGAATCACACAGAATGACAGAATGGTGGGGGTTGGCAGGGACCTCTGTGGGTCACCCAGCCCAACCCCCTGCCCAAGCAGGGTCACCCAGAGCAGGCTGCGCAGCACCGCGTCCAGGCGGGTCTTGAACATCTCCAGAGAGGGAGACTCCACAACCTCCCCTGCAAAATCACCCGAAAGGGAGCAAATACCGCTCGCCCCGCCCCACGCGTGCTGGCCCAAGCCGAGAGCCCAAAGCCTGGCGGGCACCCGTGGGGGCTGGGGAGGGGGCAGCGGGGAAGGAAACCTCCTCTCGTCGGCCCGGAGCACCCAGGGGAGCTCAAACGGTTGCTGCCGCGGGGCTCAGGCAGAAAACGAAGCGGTGCCGGAGGCGAGGGGTGCGCGCACCTCTCGGGGCGGGAGCAGCACGGAAGGAGCCCGCCGCTTAACCCCCGCATCCCACTGCCATGGCACCCGGAGCCCTCCTGACCCACAGCATCCCGGGCCAGCGCGACCGGTGTCCCGGGCCCCGCGCCCGCACCATCCCACTCCCGGGGCCCGCAGCCTCCCGTACCTGCAGCGCCGCAAGCCCCTGCCCGCAGCAGGCCGCGGGTAGGCCGCAAGGCCCGGCTCCCCCCGGCCCAGGCAGGCCCTGTCCCGCGCGGGGCGATGGGAAATGTAGTCCCCAGCTGCAGCCGGGCCCGGCGGCTCCGCTCCCCCCGGAGCTTCCAGGAGATGCTGGGGCGGTGCGAGGGGCCCGAGGGCTGCAACGACCCCCACCCCGGGGAGGAGGGGCCGAGGGCAGCAGCGGGGTTGTCCCCTGCCCCGCGGGGCCTCGGGAGGCTCCCAAGGACACCCCGGGGACGTCGTCCCTTCCGAGACAGCAGCTGGGTTTGGCACGAATTTATCAGCTCCGCTGCACTTTAAGGCCCTGTCTTGGTGGTTAATTGATAAAGAGTAATGACGGCCGTCCTTTAGACAGAGGCCGGGCCACGGAGCGCCTGGGAGCAGCGGTGAAGGAACAGCCCGCCCGGCAGCGCGTGTGCCTCTGCCCCCGCTGCAGCCCACCTGGGTCGGTTCAGCAGATGAACTTTAATGACTGACCGTTGCTCCAAAGATGGAAGATCTAGCAAACCTCAGCCCAGCGGTCGCTGCAGCAAGGTGCCCTGGCACTGCTGAAACAGCTAACCGGAAACATGACAAGCTGAGGTTAAAAATAAAGCTCACACTTACCCAAAGCGGGGTGTGGGAGAAAGCCAGCCCTGCTCCTGCTCTGTTTGTACTCGAGTTGTTACTGCCGGAAAATACCTGGGGAAATGTCTGCCTTTGAGATTTTAACCCGCGGCCCCATCTACCCGCAGCTTTCACCACGCATGCTGCCAGTCCGCATGGGAACATGGGCTGCTTCTGAAGTCTGCACCAAAAGGCGGCATTTCTGAGGGTCCATTGTTCAAATCTGACTGGAAACCATGGCCGCAGACCACTCGCTTCAGTACTCTTCCAAGAGAAGAGTGTAGCTTACAAGTGTCACCGCTTGTACTCAAGCAGAAGAGGCTCAACAATAGTGGAAATGCTACCATCAGGTTTTGTCAAAAGATCAACAAGTCCCAGGAAGGATGCAGGGCCATTTGACAGAGTTGAAACACCGTTTGCTGATCAGGAGACATGGCAAGTCATACCAGGTTGTGGCATTCAGGTATCACAGCCAACAGCAGCAAGATGAAAAAAAGCATGCAATGTCCTGACCGATAGCAAGGAAGTTCAGCACTTGCCATGACATCACTACCTACTCCAAAAAATCAGGGGGAAACAATTTTAAAGAAATAGGTTCTATGAATTAAAGCTGCTTCTGCCAAAACAGTATTGTTAAGTCTTTGCTGTTGGCAGTGATCAGCTTTTGCTGGCAGCTGATCCGTAACAATACCGAGCAACCTGGCACAGGCAGCTTCCCTCTCTGCCAGCTGCTTCTCCCATCCCGGCCATGGTTATGAGCAGCACCAGAGACTGCTCTAAAAATCTGCAGAGCCAGAAAGGTCAGATTAGAAATAAGACAAATAAAATCCAACTAATTGAAGGTGGATTCTTGTAGGAATTCTTATAAGGATGGCAGGAAAAATGAAATCTTACATCTCCTGGTTGAGAGCAGCAAGCTCAAGCAGCTGTGTCTCTGAAAAAGCCATCTTTTGAATACTTCATTCTACTTCATCCGTAAGCGAGATCCACCGAATGAAATGCATGAAAGACATGTTGTCTGAAAACACATTTTTTTAATTTATTAAATCTGTACATACAATTAGCTAGCATTGTTCTCATTAACATATTTTTAACCTGCTCCTCCACCATCCCTCCCTAGGTCAGCACTCTGCTCTATCGAATAACTGGAAGGCAAAGGCCTTTGCCACCTTTGGTAGCCTGAACAGCAGTGGTTCCATTCGACCTGAAAGACTCAGCAGCCAAAAGGTAAGTTTGATTACTTTATTTAAAAATCAAACAGGTCTTTCTGTTCAGCATGTGGAGCCAAACATTGTGTCTGATCGTTGTCAGTGTCAGGAAAAACTCATCCATGAACACTGATGCAAAATTAGAGACTAACAGGTACCAAAGCTGTCAGAAAACCAGCTTCTCAGATGTTGCCTCGGAACAGCAGGATTTGGGTTTTTGCTGAAGCTTCTTACCATTTTAAGCTCAAAGTTGCTCTTATCTGTTGTGAAGACAGGTTTTATTGTTACTGGACAGGGTTACTGGTGTTGAAAAACAGCAATGGTTTTGCTTAGTTGTAGTTGCACCGACTTTACTGGGCAGCAGGAGCTTGTGTTAAAGCTAGATCTTTCACCTGTTAAATCCAGACAGCACAGTGCAAGTTCCAAGTCAACATGAAAACAAAATTAGGCAAATCAGAAAGCCCCTTGGAAATGAATGGGTAAGAAAAATCTGGACACTTCACTTGGGATTGACATTTTCTTGCAGAATGCTTTTGAAAACCAGAAGAACAGCCCAGAACACTCTGAAGACATGAGGACTTCGGTCAATTGATTTCTGCCCTCAAATACTGGCTTCATCATTTCAGGTCAAATTTGCACTTTCTACCACTGCATGTGTTTTTTTGCATCAAATCACCACAATTAACATTTGTAAAGTGCTTTGAGATACTGCTACAAAAATACTAAGCGTTAAAGGAAGGGCAAAACATCTATAATCAGTACCTAGCTGATGATTACTACTTGTTTTTTTCCTCCCCCTCAGAGCAGCATCACTATATTCTCCTTTCACTTCCTGTGAACAAAGAGTAAGGTGCCAGTGTTGGAGATGGCACACAGGGAAAAGGAGTTTCTGCAGGGCAGTCAAGGAAGGATGTACTGGAAAACATGAAGATGTCTTCTGGAAAGAGGAATGAAGCAGAGCTCCAGAAAAGGATGGGCATTTACTTCTCAGCTACACCACAAAAATAGTGCCACATGCACAAAACTACGCTTTGGATAGCATAAATATTTGCCAAAAAAGGAGAGGTGGTGCTAATTTAAAATAAAAATAAAAATCAAGACATTGATGCTTTTCAGGGGGAGGAAGTAACTGCTCATTAGAAGCTATTGCCTGAAGGCTGTTAACTACTTAGTAGTAAAATCCTGTTACCTTTCCAGTTGACAGTAACCTCTCTAGTTAGCAGCTTCACAAAAGCAATCCTTGTATGAATCCATAATGGGTTCCCAGATTTTTAGAAGGTTAATTTTACCATTATAATTGCACTTTAAAACCAGGCATCAATCCCTATGCACTTTCCCCAAACACCACCTCGATTTATAAAAGTGGAAAGAAAGGCTACAATTATTCACTGTCCTACAGCTACCAGGATTTGAAAGGTTTGATTTAGGTGCCTGAAGAAAGGATGCAAACACCCAGTTTTCAGGTCAGGAAAAGTGTGTGTTTAAAAAAAAAACCAACAAAACAGCAGGCTTCACAGCTTGGCTTGCATCGGCTTCAAGTGTTTGTGGAAAGACTCGTGAACCTGTAAAAGGACAAGACAGTGATTACAACAGGGTCAGGCCTGAGCTTTAAAACAGTTCCAGCTCTTTACACCTTGCAGTGTTTTTATACTAAGAAAATCTGAATCAGAGGCACTCCAGGGATTTAAGAAGAGCCTGCTAAGTCCTGTATTTGAGTCTCAAAGGATGAGAATATAAGCCAAAACAAATAGCTTCCCCATTACTTTTCTTGTAAGAAAAAAAGAATGCAAGACATCTTAGGCAACACACAGACAATTCTTTGGCATTTTAATTTGAAGAAAACTGGCAGAGGTCTCCTAAGGGGACTGTAAGGAAGCTCCTGAGCCCCACTGACTTCAGAAGCACAAAAACTGAGCAAGTTCTGGTGGGGTTTAACTACAGTTGCAGTCTCTGGCAGCCCATCATAACACGTAGTCTGTCCAAATCAAATAGAGGCAGTAAAGGCCACTGAGACGGGGTTTAGAGCTCTGTTGTGGCTGATGGAGGAGGGACACTGACTCTTCTCAACACAATTTCTTTCATTAGCTCAGCTGTAACTACAGCCTTAGGGCAGACAATGCAACACCTGACACTTAAGTACTACAGGAGAGCAATTTATTTTCTTCTCCAGTCACTACTACTGCCTGCAGGCACTAAAAGATTTGCCAGAAAACAGGCAAGGCTTTCACAGCTACTGTCACTATGCAGAATTAAGAGCAAGTGATAATTTCTTTTAATTTCAATGAGTTTATTCAATTGTTTCTCTAGGTAGAGTATGATTTCCTCCCTCAATTGAGAAGCTCAAAAGTATCCCACAGGGATGCACGTGAGGTACACATGGGAGAGTAACTGAAGAAAATACACTGAAAGCAGAGGAGCAGTAGGTTGCTAGTTTTGGTCCATCACCACTACTGACTTTTCTCCCCCCTTCATCAATTACATGCTGAGATCACTGGATGAAAATTAAAAAAAACCCTGAATTGGGTTATTTCTCTGGACACATATAACCTAAAGACAAAGAAAGTTTCTTTACCTCTGTTTTGTTCAGTGGGGATTTCTTTGCCCACTCAAACATGTTCTCGTAGACATTGCCATCATACCGGCCAAGCACAGATCCAAGATGAACGTCATGGAAGTCAAAGGAGTCTACCAGTGCTACTGCATTGGGACGAATTATAGCCAAGAGCTCTTTCACATGTTGGTTCACTTGAATAACTTGGGCATCAGTCAGAATAGCCGCCTTGGGAAGAAAAAGAAAAGGTATTATCAGAAGAGCACACAAGTTGCAAGAACCTTCCCTTCCCCTATGGTCTAACACAGGTCAGCCTTCCCCCTCACAAAAATGCTGCAGTTCATAAAACACTAGCTTTTTTTCCCCCTAAGTGCTAAGTAATCAAATTGGCAGTTTGCCACAGTGTACAAGCAAAAGGAGATGCCTAACACAGCCCAGCATACTGCCTAGCTGTTCAGTCTTTGATGGGAGACGCATTCTTCAGGGTGCCTGGATGTTAACTTCAGTAGCAAGTTTTCCTGAAGAACATGCATGTGCGTCTATTAAATTCTTCCTGGTTTCGGGGAACTTTTTTGGTAAGCAGCAAAGAGGAGAATGGGAAGACAAAACATACCACATTTGTCTGAAGACAAAACAAAACACTACTGCACAAATATATTCTCAAACTGAAAGAATGAAGAGAAAAAAGTAATACCTGACAATTTAAATCTATTCACTGAAGGACGGGTTAAGATTTGGAGTACAATATCCACTTTTTGTGCACTAATTCACAAACACATACAGCTCTCAGAGCATGTCTAACTTACATCTCCTTTATTAACTCCTTGTTTTTTTAACATACAACACCTGGTCACCAACTGGAAAACCTTTAGGCTAACCTAGACAGATGCTGTGTCACCATTTATCATCCAGCTCTGCTTCTGGCGGATCACAAGGGAAATGTGACAAGAGCCTTCCACCAGACCTGCACTGCTAATGGCCTTCTGGAAGTCAACAGCCAAGCCCTTATGCCTAAGCATTCACACAACTTTCATTTAAGGCATCTTTGCAAACAATGACTCTAGCTCTAGAGATTTAAAGTGTTGGAGAAAGGCACCAACCTGCAAGAAATCCCCTGTGTTCTTACTGATCCCATACAGTGCGTACAGGAGACACAGCTCAGTCATGACAGCACGGACAGCTGCATTAGTGATCTCAGACAGCTTCGCTGTGAAAAGCTTCACTATCACATAGTGACAGTGTGCCTGTAAGAAATGAAAGGAAGGTGAATCAGGTTCACGAAGAGATGAGAAGCTCTTATACCATATTTCTTTATCAGGTGCATAGCTGACCTCAGATGCTCGCACAAGATCAACAGAAGTTCTGTTCCAGGCTTCCTCCTTGCTCTTTCTGTGGTTCAGCTCAGCTTGCAAATTCTTTGCTGCAGATTCTACAAGCCTATTGCATAAGAGGAAGAGAAATAGGTTATGCAGTAACACCACATTAACAAGATTATGTACACTGAATTCATATGAGTTTCAGTCTAACACATCAGAACTCCTCAGAGGCCATGTGCCACAACTGAATACATTGTCTGGAGTGAGCAGTTGTGGCTCTAAAACCCCTATCATCACTGCTGCAGCTAGAACACAGCTACAGAGGGGTCAGACATTTGACAGCACATAGGCAGTGCTTGAATACTTACATGTAGGTATCTGTCCTACTCTCACACTTCCTTCGCAACAGGCTTTAATATCAGGATTGTTTCTCTCCAGATAGATCTCTGAGCAGTTTCAACAGTGTTGGTATGTGTATACTTGAACATACTTTACATTTAAATGAGGAAGAGGTATTTCAAAATGGAACGGAGCAGAGCAACTAGGCTACGCGTAGGCTGTATGTAGCCTCTTGTAACCTCAAAGCACTTAACACTGACCCAACCTATTAAAGCATGTCACTTCCTGAAAGAAACACACAGAGCAAAGCTTTGCAAACCACATCTTCAGAATCTAATGTTAACAGGGCAGCACATCGCTACCATCTCCCAAGACACACAATTTTATCGATGCTTGGCTCACTCTATGGAGCGTGAACTCACCGGGCAGCACGTGCTTTGTAGGCCTCTACCAAGCTGACTGGATCATTGATCCGCACAGTCACACTTCTAGCAGCCACATGCTGTGGCTGAATGCGTTGCCTGGAGAGATCGTTAAGGTAGGACACCATGCCAGTAACCGGCTGCCCAGAACTAACTTGGGTGTAGCTTTTAACAAGGAACCTGAAAACAGACAACAAATAGCAACTCTTACTCACAAGTTGTTTGAATGGAGAGAAGTCATCTTTCCTAGGGTCAGACTAGCAAAGAACAGTTGTAGGCATATACTTTTCTGTCAAAAATAGGGCAAGGGACAGAAACATGAGACCAGTTTCATGGTAATATGGGACACACTGCTGCTCATCACTTCAGCTACAAAGATCGCAATACCAAGGCAAGAATGTCTCTGGACAGAAGCTACCATACCTAGCTGTCTGCAGCATCATGACTGTGTTTTCTCCCTCATAGGTGCAGGACGGGGTGAATGTGACATAGATGTCAGGAATGCCACTGCAGCGAGAGTAGCCATGCCCACCACATGCCATCCGACACTCCTCAATACCAGCATTGGCAGTCCAGGAAGTGAAGGCCTTCAGCCCTGCTGTCAGAGCATGGAGCTGATGGACAAAATCAAAGCCAGTTTAGATTTTTTAGTTTCCCTTCTTAGCTTGTACACATATGTGTTAAGTACTGCAGCTCCCAGAAAAAAGTAGAGTCAATCCTTCCAGTGTCCCACAGGGTCTTGTTTTTCTTGTAAGGACTCTTTCCTGATCCAAGCTATCCACATGAAAGCCTCTGTACACAAAGATTTCTTCTGCGTACCCCATCCTTTCTGTCTCTACACATTATGTCCAAGACTATTTTCAATTGGCTATTGTCACATTAGGCTCTCAGACAGAATCCCTAACCGAAAAGCGACATTTTACAACCCTAGCATCATCAGCACATGTGGAGCTTGAGATCTCCGAACCTGAAGAATTACACAACATCGCATGAGTGAAAGCCAAAACGGCTTGATGCTTTCTGTCCCATGCTGTAAATAAACCTTACATAAAATCAGACAACACAGTACCTCTGGCAGCTCACTCAGATCCCCTTCATTGATGTCTCCACTAATACGATGATAGGTATCTTTTATGTAGGCTCCCACAAAGTGAAAAGCATATGCTGTTGCCAGGAGAGGAAAGAGCTTGTATTGTTGGGTCTGATAATCCAAGATCTGGGGTTCTGGTTCCCTAGAGCAAAACACAGATGAGTCAGTCAGTGGCTAGCAAACTGCTGTGAAGTCCTATTCAACTCTAAGTTGCTTCTCCAGTTGGACGATACAAGCTGCACCCGTATCACGCCAGACTATCTAAGGCCATACAGCAAAAGCCTCTGGCAGGCGGAAGGCATTTTGGCAGTCAAGAATGAAAGATTACTCACGTTCCAGGGTGAAACAGTGTTTTGACACTATCAAGTGCCAAAGCAAACAACATCAACCACTGACCCTCTTCCCTCAGCACTTAGGCTGCTCTTTCACTCCGCTGCACTTACCCTGGCTTTAGCTCAGACTGGTGTCTCACTGCGCTATAGCGGATGGCAATGGTACAAGCCCGGGACAGGGAGCGAGCTGAATCGCCTACAATGAAGGAGCGGATGAACACCATGGTCCCGTAGGTCAGCTTGTCACTAACTGGTTTCACATAGGTGCCATCTGGTTCAACCTACCAAAAAAAAAAGAAAGGCACCCAGCTTGTTGATTTTTAATGTTTCTTCCCTTTTACATGTTCACATCTCAAGCTCCCAACTCAAAGAGCACTCACAAGCAATCTACAATCTTGTTGGTACACTATTTAACCACACAGAAGCATTTGAAATGTCCATTTCTAACAGCATATGCTGAAATTCAGTGCTTTACCTGGGCATATTTCATCAGCATGTTCTCCCGAGGAATTCTGAAGTTGTCCATTTTCAGGTAGCCATTATCCATTTCATCATAACCAAATTTCGGTCCAATGTCACCCACTGTAATACCTGCCACAGACAAAGCCGCCTGCATTAAGAAATGGAAACTACACACTAGATGAGAGGTTCAAGCCTTCTACAATAAAGTGACTATTTAGTTTTCTAGCAAGTCTTGGCATTGTTAGGAGTAACAGCCAACTAGGACCTTAACGTCTTTGATGGAGAAGTGGACATCTAAACACAGGGATCTTCATAATTTACATGCAGTCCTACTATCCAGTCACTGGGGAGCTGCCTCTAAAGATCATCCAGCTCGCTTCTAGCTAGAGAAGGATGAAAGGTATTCCTTCCCTTTCTGAAAGCTGAAGGACACGCCGTCTCACAGAATGCAGAGCTGGGAAACACTGGGACAGAATCAAATACCAAACTAACCTTCACACTGGAAGTGTGACAAGAAAGATGATTTAGTGGTAGTTCAGTCATAAGAAAAACTCCTTCAAGCCCTGTGACCTACCATCTACTCACTGAAATCAGCTAAAGAAATAAGCCATGTACCTTAACAAGACACATGCAGCTGTACATAGCTGAAGAGAAACAGATCTAACGTATTCCATGAGTGCTAAACCCTTAACACCGATTTTTACCTGGCAAAGGTTCATGGGTGCCCAGCTGCCGTATAGGAACAATGAAGGCATGCAGCCCTTTGCACTGGCCCTGTGTGTAGAGCTGAGCCAGAACAATGGCGTGGTTCGATGTCTTTCCAACTGCAAAAGGAGCGCGAGTCAGAAGGAAAAAAGCCACTCAACATACTTAAATACACAGAGTCTCTTTCCTTAAAGCAGGATCTGAGATTACTTTAGCCATATCATGTGTTAGAAAACCTGATATACAACACTGGTTATCATCCAAATTCTACAGCTAGACAGTGTTGCTCAAGTCCATGAAAGTTGCACAATATGATTATCCTGACTATACAATACCAAGTCGGTGGCAAACGTGTCAGTGGAGCTGAAGGAAGCACAAAGATTTTGATACAACCAATCAAAATAATTACACCAAATACATACAGTGTGAATGATTCTGAGAAACTATTCAAAGCACACAGACAATCACAAGTTTTGGTAGGCTCCGATAAGTCTGTTACTTGTTGTGCAAGAGTAACCATCTTTCAGCCAACTTTCAATCCTCATTCTGTAGATACAATACAAATGACATCACCTCCCTACGTTTTNCCATACATCTTCCAGATTTAGACACAGTGATGCACTTACGTCCACCTGGCCACCACTTAATGGAGGTCACAGTGGGGCTGTTGAGGATGAATTCCTGGGTAGCAGGGTCATAAGTAGCTGTAGTTTCTAGACCCCGAAGATGAGTTCCTGAAAATAAGCAAACATTGTTTTGGCAGAAAGTCAGTCACAAAACAGAGACAAGGACAGAACTAGACAATGCAAAGTTGAACTCCAGTAGTGATGTACACGTTCTAACTTCGCTTTTGGTCTATATAAAGGACTAAATATCAACCAATTAAGGAAGAACATGTGACAGTCAGACCACATTCTGGGACCTGAGGCCAATTTTCAGAAAACATGTTGTTGGTTTTTGTCCCAGTGGTCTAAGACTAGTTTTCCAAGCACCTCCAATCTGACACCTTTTTGGTATTACACACCAGAAGCCCTTTCTCAGTTGAAAAGGTCCAAAAAAACACGCTCACCTGGATTTCACTAAAGCTGCAGTCTGATTAAATTTCAAAATAAAAATCATACACTTTTCAGCCACAAGAGAAATAAGTAGTGCCTGCCATCGCTTCATTCCCTCATCAAGCCTACATTCTCCTCACTTGATGGAGCAGTTTATCCCAAACGAGAGCATCCACAGCTCCAAGACAGCAGGCAATGGCACGCGTATGCTAGGGTACTGATGCAGGTAGATGAAGAGACTGCAAAAAGATGAAGGTAACAATTGCAGGAACAGTCTTTGTCTTCTGCCCCCAGCTCTTTACTTCACACACACCTGTCTCAGCAATGGCATTGTCCCTGCATGCATTAAAATAAAAAAATCACCAGGCCTACTTGTTTAAACTAGACAAGCTGTGAACACTCCTCGGTCTGGACTGACAGAGCAAGACAGAGCCAGTGACTCTACGCAAGAGCTTCAACATGAAAAAGGATATCGCCTTGATGCAACCACGTTTCCAAAGCACGGAGTTAATGGTAGACTTCCACAGGCAGCTTAAAACAGACTGACTTTGCTGGTAAAGGATCCTCAAACCCCACCAGTTGCCAGAGATTCTCCACAGACTTGCAGTTACTTTATGCTTCATATAGTCTCTACATTTCATTTCAGCACAAAGGTGAATCCTGCTCATTTTTAGAAAATAATTCTCATCTGCAACTCCTGGATGTCAAAATTAAAGTTTCCCAAGACATATCTTCCCTTTGAAACTCGGATCAAAAGTATTGCAATCACAATACTGCTGGAATTATCAAAAATGCATTTCAAACCTCGAAAGCAAAGGAATAGCAACAAAGAACAAAGTTTACTTGAGACAGAGAATTAAAAAAAACCAAAAACATTTCATGGTCAATTAAAAAGAACACATGGGAGTGAACTGGGGGAACAAAGCTCCCACTAAACATAAGTATTGGAACCAAGTCATCCAGGCGTTCTCTGATCCAAGGTCAGTCCCAAGGTGACAAGCAACTCTTACTGGTTTTGGCATCTCTTTCTGTACCTTAAAGCTCTGTCCTTTTGTCTTCACACTGAACATTAAGTAGAGCAAAGCAGAAATCACACTGGAAAGAATGGTAAGTGCAGAAATGAACAGATGTCAAAGTGACATCACCATAGCCATACGGAATAATCTATACTGGTTCGAATGGCACAAGAGGAGCACTCAGTATGCTCCTATACAGAACTACAGACACCAAACTCTCTCATAGGAGAGAAAAAAAGGGGCAAGCAGTGTGTGGCCTAATGACCTATTAAAAATTTCAGAGGCAATCCACATTTCCCTATAGTCACAACTGCATGTGTAAAGACCATGGGGTAAACACACACCATTTTTCCCAGGCAGGGGAATCCTTTGTACACAAAGCTGTTCTTAGAAATAGCATTTAGTGAATGTACTGTACCATGGCCCATTTCAGTCTGGGCATAAGTGCCAATGATCTCCAGGTTCCAGGCAGGCATGAAGAAGCGATCCTGCTGCTCTGGGGTTGCCTGGGTGAGAAGGGTGGGGAGGAACATGCCCAGATGAAGATCCAGAGGCTCAGGCCGTCCACGATGAACGAAGCTGTGAAAAAGTGTCATGGGATGGGAGTGTGAAGGCAATGTTATGGGAGGGAAGCAAGCATGAGGATTGATGGTGAAGATTCAGGAAGAGACAAAAAGACAAAAAAATGATTCATGCGTAAATCAGAATTTAGCAAGTGTATTTTAGAAAGCCAGAGCACTGTCCTTTTCTCAGGCCTGAATAATAAAAAAATTACACTTACTCCAAAATAAATATGTTGTAATGCATTTCTTTCTAATTATACATGAAACGCATTTGCAACATTTTTGATGCACCACTACTGATAAAAATGATTTATCCAAGCCAAAAGAAAGACCAGACCTTCACTATGGTTTGGAAACCAGCTCATACCTATATGAAAGGGGCCGAGTCAGAATATCAGTTTGCTGAAGATGTGATCTGGCTAGGTAAAGTGAGCCTTCACCCCAAGCTACGAAGTCTGCTTTTCTCCCCACCTCCCACAGTTTGAGGGTAGAACCTGGTAGAAGTCCCAGTTTATCCAGCTGAACGAGCCAGGTTTTCACTGAACTTTCTTTTTTAATAAAAGGGAATTCCTAACTGTCTGTACTATCTACTTCACTTTTTTAATTAAAAAGATTAGACACAGCTGGTGTATATTACATTCCAGCTCAACTCCCTTCAACTTTTGCTATTTTTAAAAGCTCTTTAAGAAAAGGACAGTGCTCTGCATGTGTCAAAGTTGTGAACATAAACAACTTGGCAAGAAAGCCAACACTTTTCAATCTGTAAATCATCAACAGAAAGTCTCTCCAATTTAACATGTTTCATTAGAACTATTCTTTCTCCAAGTTCTGTCAAACACCATTGTTACGCAGTTAATTGGTCTATTAAGTTTTTTGATATAAAGAATTAAATGCTTAGTTAAATCTTTAAATATTGAGAGCTTTGAGTATTACAATAGTTGGGATGTAGATTGAGGATCAGTACCTTCTGCACAAAGGCTGTCCATCTGGCACATTTATTTTTGAAATAATGTAATTGGTCTTTAATAGGAATATATATTTACATGAGAGGGAAAAGAGCACTGATCTGAGCTTAGCTCAAACTCAGTCAGCATTCTTATCAAAGTGGGCAGAATGCATTCTTGTGTCACCTCTAAACACACATTAATATGAACTAGCTCTATCTCTGGAGCTCCCCAAGAACTGTATTTCTTTCCTCTGATATTCTCAGGCACCTACAAATAAATGCAACCATCTATAAACCCAACAGCAATGTTTTCTAAGCTTTCTGAGTGAATAGTGACCAAGCTCAGCAGGGGGGCCAAGTTCAGTACCAGTGAGAGGTACACAGCTGACAGTCAAAGACTGAAAGGCAATCCTAGTTACTAGCAACAGCTATAAACCAGGTAGAAACAGTACAGTATTTTCATTACTCCTTTCTGTCTCCTTTTCAGCCCTGTGCTATTTGTGCTTCTACTTTCTTTTACTTTTTTTCTGAAAGACTTATTCACTATGGAATAGGTTAAAATCCAGACAGGCTACCAAGTAGGTACTCACTAAGATAAAACTGAGTAACTAGCCATCCAGGCTAGGATTCAGTTCAATAATCCAGAGGTCTGGCTCCCCATCACCAGTTTCTAAACACCAGGATTAAATTAAGCAGACCTTAGTGACAATTACTGCAGAAGCTTTACCAATGAAGAAGTTAGATACTCAACATTCACAGCACGAATGCCAAACGGTTGCATTTTAATTATTCAATGTAGAAAGCATATTTACTTCACCATACTATCACTATATTGTTTCTATTAAGTGTCAGAATACTCATTCTACCATCAAAAAACATAAGAACTACAAGCAAACCAGACCATCAGCAGGCAAGAAGGTGCAATGATCTAATGTGAAATAGCAAGTAAAACAAATCACTCTGGTGTCGATATGTGTCTGATTTAAAGAAGTTTGTGTGAAAAGCAAAGAAGGTTAGCAGGCATTTATTGTTGCCATCCAGTTGTCTCTTAGCTTCTGCCATTGAGCTAGGTTTGCTCATTCCATCTCTCCCAGTCAGAACAGATGACAGGACTTCCTCCGTTGCATCTTCTACAAACATTTCAGCTACCGTAAGTAGCTGTAACTGAACAGCCAGACAATCAGCATCACCATCTGGCTTATGAAAATTGTCCAGACTTGTACGTATCACGCTTTCCAAGTTTAGATGCAAGAACAAGCACTGGAGTCCTTGGTTAGTTAAACTATTCTTGCTGGTATTTAACAGCCATAATTCCAGTTCTGGGCTAAAAGGTTGTGTTCTGATCCATTAAACCTCCTTCCACCTGAAGAAGTGCAAGACGTTTTCAACAACAGTAGAAATAAGACGTTTTTCTTCTTTGAAACCAAGATCTTTCCATGAAGTTGTACAGCTGCAATGGAGTAGCATCTGGAAGAAAAGTGCTTGGGGCAAAGCATACCTTACTTTCAAAAACAAAACTGTGCAATCTCACCCTGCTACATTGCATCTAAAGGTATACTTCTGACCTGGTTCATCATCAGCCTGCATAAACAAGAACGGAGCTAGACATACCCCAAATTCAGGCAAAAATAAAAATAAAAACCACAGTACTGTTGACAGACGTGTTCCAACCAGTTCAAATTCAGACTCTCAGGGCTTAGAACAATCCCCTCATCTTAAAACAAAGGTAAACAGCTATGAAGTCAGTGATCAGCTCAGAGGTGCATTCTGGAAAAGACCAAAGCTAACCCTGTGCATGTGACATGAAGCAGCTGTCTGGCTATAGGGTAGGAAACATCAACAGTTAACCATACTATTTGACCTTTCCCCTTTTAGATTCACCTAGGAACACCATCAATTTACAAACTGGAGTTACAGAAAAGAGGTTACCCATCAATCCCTGAAGGAAACTAACCATGTCCCATTTCGGTTTGTGCGTAGGTGCCAATTATCTTGACTTCACGGACCAGAGGCAGCCACTTCTCCTTCTGAGCATCAGTCGTTTGGATCTCTAAGGTTTTTTGAAACATGCTGAAGTGGAGACCAAAAGGTTCAGGAAAATTGCCCAAGCATGTTCTACAGGAGAGAAATAGAGGGATCTGCATCTCAGTCTTACTGTGATCCTGAAAGGCTTTTCTCCAGCTGTAGCGTAAGATAGATAACCTCGTTGCCTATTTCTATCTTTTTCTGTCCCACAAGCAACCTTCAAATACAGAGGCATCAGAAGCAATGCTAATGGAGAAATAAATGTTTCTTTCAGGCATTTTACTCACCCTATCAATCCTGCTGTTGCTATGTAAGTGGAAAAATGTATTCTACAAAGATTCATGGGTAACTTCAAAACTGAAGACATGAAAACCAAATTATTTTCTCCCCCATCTCAGGCTTGGTGGGAATAAATCCCATTACTGCTGGTATCGTAGAACTAGGCCATTATTAGCTAGAAGTCCTATGTATTGAAAAGCAAAAGGCTTCTTAGTTGACCAAGTGCTTTTCAGAAGAGCTCTGTATTACCTGTAGCTGCTTCTATCAGCTTTCAGACTAGGGACTCAACTTCGGTTAACATTGCTGTTGCACACTAGTGCTGGCAGGAATGGAAGGAAAATCAGACATTTTAGGTGTGCTTCACCAAAACAGAATTTATTTCATGAGAGAAAGCTCTATTAATTTAGTAGCCACAAGGGCAGGCAGGTACATTCCCGATGAAAACGAGCTCCATGACACAAGTGGGCTGGAAAGTTTCACTGTGTAAAAGCTATGTAGTAAATGACAGCATCTTCCCTTCAGCGTCCTGCTGTCTGAACAGGTTTTTTTCATCTTCCATCTCCTGTACATTAATCCTTACTCCATTCAAATTGAAACAAACGGAACAAATGAGTGCTCTGTATGAATACCTACATACGAGACCCCTCCCATCTGCTCAAGACACCTACAAGGAAAATATATCCTTCCATCTAAAGGTATTAATACCTGCCCAGGGAGAACACTTAAGAGTTTGTTGCCAAAACAGACCTGCACTCCATAGGGGATGCTATGCATATAGCTTTTCAAATTACAGCAGCATTTGTGATTGGCATCTTACACCATGCCTGGAATGAGTGCCTGGGAGCAGAGAGCAAATAATTGATAATTCAAAACCAGATCCCTATACAAACTGTGAAAATCAGCCTTAAGGTGACTGAAAGCAGGACAAGGCTTCTTCAGCACCACCGAACTGCATGTTGAATACGCTTCTTTTAAATGGAACGGTTTTTAAATGGACAAGATTGGATGAGCCATGGATTTTTCTAGGAGCAAAACTATCGTCATCAAGTAATCTAATACTGGTGATTAATGTATTAACTGTGCTTTAAGCTGGTGTGAGTGCAGGCAGAGCGTCTAGAGTTCTTGGGATCGAGGCAGCCAGTTCTGTTATCAGAAAATATTCTGTTGCCTACAGCAGCACATGTTTACAAAACCAAAGTCATCAGGGTGACCAAGTGCTTAAAAACGCACAGACAGCGAGGCAGAATATTTTTCAGCATTCTTGTTTCCTACTTGAGTTCTCCTTTTACTCCAAGGCTCATACAGCAATAGCAGCACCCTTTACCTCCTCGCTGCCTACAACACACTTACTGAGTATCTATTCGTTGGGCCCAAAATGGACAAACCTACAGGGAGACAATGAGTGCTGATTTTGAAACACCGTTTCAGAGCAGCTCCCTCTGCATATTTTCAGGAGCCAGTGAAAGAACTCACGCAGCACATGCTTTGCCATCAGAAAAAACAGGTCAGACACTGCTGCTTTGAAGGTAACGCTCCAGAAAAAAAGATCTTAAAGGTCACACCAGCAGTTTTCGCTGCCTATCAGTAAGTTTAATCGTAAGTGCCAGATATTTCACGCTTAACTAGCACCTTCTTGTACAGGAGTAAGAAGAATCACACTTTTCAAGCAGATACTTCATAACATCCCTGTGTCAGAAGGTCATACTATTTCACTGACTAAACATGCAGCATTTTAACAGCTCCTTGAATCAACAAAACTGAAAGTAGAACCGAAAGCTAGCTAATTTACAGAAGAATCTTTGTCTCTGCATACTACACATTGAATGATTAGGATTTTCGTAACATGCTTTTTAACAACTTGAGAGAGAATCTCATTTGCCTCATGACACAGGGCAAACGGAAGCAGTACTACCTGTGAAGGCAGAATAGGTTTTCTTTTCTTTTTCTTTCTCTGAACTCTTACTCCTTGCTCTCTACATTCTACACTTGGCATTTCCCACTACCAATACAACTTGTTCTCCGAAGACTGCAGTGTGTAACTGTTCAAGAACTTTGCTACGTCAAGACGGAACACGGCCAGCTGCATCTAGCACTAGCTACTTGATCAATGACCACCGATCGCCTTGCTGGTCTGAAGTCAGACTTGCTACAACAACCAGCGAGTCCCGAGCAGAGCTGCAGCTCCAAACCCACTTAGAGGAGAAGGATGTGTAGTCATAGGCGACTTTGGCAATATCAATCTTTCCAGACTTCACAGCAACGAATGCCACCCACACAGTAAAAGGCCCTTGTATTTGACAGATCAGTTTGACCGCATATCTGTCAGCTAACAGAGTACAACAGAAACAAAGTTTGCGTTTCTGCAATTGTTCATTCTGAAAACATTCTCAGGCTGCAGAACTGGGTCACAGAATAGGGTCATTTACCTTAAAGCAAAATCTGCAAGCAAACTTTTCTAGCTTTTTGAGGTTCTTTAGGTAACTCTCTCCATGAGGAGCATGAAGGGTCGCCTCAGTGGAGAAGGAGCAGGAAGTATGTCTGATCTGTGCCCACTGGGCTTCAGAGTTAACAGATGCTGTGGTAATAAATTCCTTTTCTAGCTGTATAAAAAAACCACTAAGTCATACTCATCCACTTCAAAATTAATTTGGCAGTGGCTAGTAGGGCCCCTACTACTGTTTTTCTGGTTTGATTTGCTGAAAGCTACTCCAGATCCTAACTTTAGTGTCAAAATGAGAAGCAAGGACAAACTCTCACAGAGAAAGTACACATTCATGCAATGCTTATTAACGTGGGCCTATTCATAAATCAAGCTACAAAGTTGGTCAGTCATGATACAAAGCTACCTAGTGAACTTCTAGTAGTACACAAAAGCTACAGGAAATCAAACTAGCTCAAAATTCTCAAAAATTACGTATGTAAATAAATCTGTCCCTGCCGTTTGTGGATCATCACAAGGCATGAGGGATCATTGGCAAAATATCTTAAGCTTCCATATGTAAAAATCTGATGGCCAATCACAATAAATACCACTTGACATCTGAATCAAGTACTTCAATATATTTCAGAAACTTCATTCAAGGCATGTCACAACACCATATACATTCAATTTTACAGTTTGGAAAAGCAAGTACGCCCAAACACAGTTTCTCCAGGTCAGTTTTTACACAAATGAAGTCCCTCCTAGTTAACACCAATTAGCATGCTTGGATATGCAATAGAAAAAAAACTTAGTTTTGCAAGTTGGGTGGAGCTCACTCGGTAGAAAAAAAAGTGTTTTGACACTCAGCAAGTGAGAAAGTGGGGATAAGTGTTAAAATGTAAATGAAATCAAAGGATAAAAAAAATACTAATCCTTTCATTTCTTCCATTTATTAAGCAGCTCCCTTGCAAACACCAGACATTACTGTAAAGAATTT
>Ga0065711_1030681_pt1 | contig 31775 bp, 27 predicted proteins | sample Hoacrofraction12_FD_59098 | JGI IMG/M metagenome (GOLD analysis project Ga0065711, IMG submission 59098) | Hoatzin crop microbial communities from Cojedes, Venezuela - Epithelial fraction 12 v2 (version 2) | ecosystem: Host-associated > Birds > Digestive system > Esophagus > Crop | place... | reverse complement strand
ACAGGAAAGATGGGGACAATCTTTTTAGTAGAGACAACAGTGACAGGACCAGGGGTAATGGTTTTAAACTAAAACAGGGTAGGTTTAGGCTAGATATAAGGAAGAAATTCTTTACAATGAGCATGGTAAAACACTGGAACGGGTTGCCCAGAGAGGTAGTGGAGGCCCCATCCCTGGAAACATTCAAGACCAGGTTGGACAGGGCTCTGAGCAACCTGATCTAGTTAGTGGTATCCCTGCTCGCTGCAGGGGGGTTGGACTAGATGACGTCTAGGGGTCCCTTCCGACCCAAAACTTTCTATGATTCCATGATTCTATGATCATGAAATGCACGGTAGCTATTGCACGGTAACATCCAAGCTACGACCAGTGGGTCTCCCTAACCAATGGGTTTCTTATAATATTTTTTAATATGGCCAGCCCAAGACACAACCAGATGCCTGGGATCTATTTGCATATGCCAGGCAATGCAAGGCTGCTGACAGTCACTGTATCCAACTTCAATAACCATGATATGCTCCATCTGCTGACGCCCCAGCATAACAACAGTGGGGAGCTGTACTGCCAGAGGCACTACCCTTGAACAGCTGAATGGCTGAACAGCTGGTAAATCACCGAAGGACACTTTCCAGAGAAGAGCAGGGTTGTTGGCCCCGCTTCTCGTCACACACACATAGGGGAGTGGAGGAAGAGGAGCCGCGGAGGCAACGACGTGTTATCGGGGCAGCCTCAGCGAGAGCGTTGGTGTGCTCTGCACCCCCAGGAGCCATGAGCCAAAGAGCTGGTGAATTGGTTCAGGTGAAAGGAACGTTTTAACTGGAAAAATAAGTTATATGCAGGCCACCATGCAACAAGATGGGGTAGAATTTAACCTTCTAGGGATCCAGTAATGATGCTGCACGTGTACCAATAATCCTCACTGATATTGTTCGTAAAAAGAGTGATGGTTTCTGAGCTGAGCACCTGGGAACAGGGAGAGAGGCCAGAGACAGCCTCGTCCCTCTGTGCAGAGGAGACGAACACCTCCCAGCTGGGCTCCCTCGACAGGCAGCTCCCAGCAGGCTGCAGGATCAGGATCAGTTCTCCTGTTGCTTGGTGTGGGAGCTTGAGGGAAGACTACAGATTGGTTTCACCTGCAATTGGGAAGGGAAAGCAAGAGGGAAAGGAAAAGCAAAAGGGAAGGGGAAATAATAAAAAGAAATAAGGAAAATAAGGAAAAGAGGGAAGGGAAGGGAAGGGAAGGGAAGGGAAAGGAAAGAACAATCATTGGGAGAAGAGGGAAAAGGAGAATTGATTCAAGCATTTTTTTTTCCAAAATAATTCAGTGATTCTCATTCAGCTGGTGCTTTTCTTAAAGACCAAAGAGGCTATATGATAAGCATATTTTACAAATTAGGTAGCGATTTATCCCGCTTTTGTTTTAATGATTGAAATGAATGATGTCGTGCCGCTTGCTGCTGCTGCTGCATTCAGCGCCTGCTGTTCTTGGGAGCTGAAGACACCAAGAAATTTGCATACTTAATGCCGGGAACTGGCACAGACTAAATAGCTTCTTTTCTTTCCTCTGTGTTTGTAGATTTACTGTAGTGCTGGGTTTAATCAAAGGCTTTTTAAAGCTGTCCGTGTGCCGTTTCACAATGCTGAACTTGCATGTGACAAAGGCAGCTATTTATTACTTATCAGCTTTATGGCAAGTACCACAGGCTACTCTAATTAAAGGTATAGGGGCTGCATACCCCTGCAGAAAAAGGCACTGGCCGGTTAACATTTCTAATCCCTAATCAAGGCATGGCATGGATTCATTTTTTTTTGGTTTTGTTTCTGGTTAAATATTCATCAATAGGGTTAAGGTTAGGGAGGGAGCTAAGCCAAGAAGGTCCTTTTGGATGGGATGTGAACTTCCAGGCGTAGGGGATGAGCTCTCCATGTGGATCCTGTAGGCTTCATTGCTTGAGGTGCTCTACACCTTCACCTTCACTGAAGCAGAATTGGCTGAGACATTGTCTTCTGCATGAAACGTCACCAAAACAGGTTGGATTGTTAAGGCAAAAATGTTCCATGGAGACAAATCCATATCAAACATCTCTCCTGTGGGCTTCCCTGTTTATTTCTCACGTGCACATGAGAGAGAGCAGAAAAGAGAGAGCTGTCATACTCCATCAGTTGATTTGGGGTGAGTGGATCATCAAGCAGAAGATATAGAGCGAAAAGCTCTTCCTGAGAAAGAGTTTCATCCTTGCATCTTTTATGACTAAGACCACCACCCCAGAGATCAGGTTATGGCCCGGAAGACTCTTCTATTTATTAAGATAATCCAGCAGTCCCAAATCTAAAGAAACCTTCTAATGATAGCTAGCTTTTGAGTGGAGAACTAATGTTTTGATACAATCCTTAGTCTTTAAAAACCAGTCCAAAATTCTTTTTTTTTTGGTTCTACCACAGACACAAATAAACGCTGAACTTTGGAGGATGCTCACAGAGTGGAAATATCCTGTTGTGGACAGCTCTGAGTTCAAATCAGTGCCCACGAAGCCCTGCAAGCATAGCTACACTGGCTGTAGTGAAAGCAGGATTGCCCCTTATTTACTATCAGCAAATTTAGGGCTTCCTTCAAAGTCAGTAATAAATTTCCACTGGAAAATTATTATTATTTTGAACAGCAAGAAAACACATTTTCCTCTCTACGTGTTTTCCAACCTAAAGAGACACAACACAGTGCAGCGGAGCGCAAACAGAATTAATCCCTTGTCGAGGCTGGTCCTTAAAGAGGCAAACTTCTTAAAAATAAATAAATAAATTGCCCCCTCCCCCCAACATCTGCTGGGAGCACTCGGAGATAACTGGCAGCTTGAACAATAACTCCGAGGACTGGAGGCCTCGAACAATGGGAGTGGGACGAGAGCAGCCCTTGCTGTGGCATCGTTTCCAGGCCTTCTGCACATGCAATTGGTTAACGGGAATAAAGATCAAGTTGGACCAATAACACTATAATTTGGAAACAAATATATTGATTACAAGAGAGTCCCACTGGAATGAATGGGACTACTTGCAACGTGTGGTTATTATTCTGCGCGCACAGGGATTACAGAGTATGGTCTTCTGTGGTTCTGAATTGATCAGCATGATATTATCATCTTGCAAGTGCAATATTATCATACTGCAGTAATGTGTAGCCGTGTGCTGGGACCTGCACGGAGATGGAGCGATGCAGCGGTGCCCGGCTTGAGGGACCATTCACACAGCAGCTCCTCTTCACTCCTTTGCTATGGCTGCTAATTCCTACAGACCCTTCTAAAAACTTTCATCGCCAGACCCCGCAGGTCGTGTGCTTCTGAACTGCACTAATAAGAAGTTGACCTTTCTTTGAAAATGTCTATTTAATGAAAGAAATAAAAACTGGCCATGAAATATTTAGGAGAAAGGGTAGCATTAAAATAACGGGATTTGCCAAAACGTCTGCACCTATTAATAATTTTTTTGAGCACAATAATGGGGTTAATTTTAAATGCCTATCTTATTTTTCACCATTGGTGGGTTTTAGTTAAGTTCAGCATTTCATTCAGCTCTGGAAGTGACATCAAGTCGTTCTGTTTTTATTCACTACTATTTATTTATTTAAATTTGAATTAAAAGATAAGATGCACATCTAAGACTTTAAATTCCCTAATTCACCTTAAAGCAGCCGAATCCCAACATCATCAAAACAATCATCTTGAAAGGAAGTCAACCAGCCAGATCCCTTTAAAAATACAAACAGAGGTCCTCAAATTTGCATTATTTCAGAACTAACAGTGACAAGTCCCAAGATCCTGGAGATCTCATGGTCTCTGTCTACACAACTGATGAAGATCCGCCACCTTTCCCTTCTGTTCTACCACTACTCTGTGTCTACTGTTACCAGCCCAGAATAATACTTATTTCCACTTCAGCTCCTTCTAATATCAGCATCACCACTGCCTTTACAGTGTTTCCCTTTATCAAAGCATCTTTTTGCCTTCCTGCATGTGGAGTATCACAGTTACTCCATTGTACCTGGTTAATTCTTTTTTTTCTTCTTTTCATTTAAGGCTAAGCTGAGCCTTTCAAGCAGACCAGCGAGTTTCGGGCCCATCTTTAGCTACCTGCAGAGAGCAGGCCTTCCAAAGGTGGGTTTTCCACACTTTCTGAAAATTGTTTCTTTTTAATGAGTCCGACCTCAGGCTCCCGAGACGAAAGACACCCGAACTGCTAATCATTTCTTAAAACTTTGCCCCTGTAGCAAAGTTAAATTGCAAAGTTGCATTTTCTTTTCTAAATAATTTTCTCTGCATTTTAATTCCTTTCAGTTTGACAGCCTTAAAGGAGACAGATCAGGCTGAACTGAAGGTTTTACCAACTCTAAACTAAGCTTGTTTTAAATGACTGCAATGTTCATTTCAAATTAGGAATTACAACGCCAAAAGACATTTTTTTTCCCCCACCATGTAGGTAACAGCCTAGTATAGACCCTTTGGGGAAAACATATGCAACAGCACAATGCTGATCAAACTAATGAAAAAAAAATTAGCGGGACCACAAATTTGCAAAGAGGGTTTTGCATTCAGTCCACTACGCTCGAACCCACAGACAGAGACTCTAATGGCCTTCTTGGGTCTCATCAGCCTTGTGCAGCTGTTACTCCAGCTAGTGCTAGTGCTAGCCTAAAGGGAAAAGAGACACTTATTTTTGGTTTGTGGTGGCTGCTGCAGCTTCATCAGCCTGATTTATATGCTGATTTGCATATGTTCACCCACAAATGCTGTGAATTGCGCTTTTCCACGAAACCATACCAGTGACGCTGGCTGCCAACGTAGCGATCAGCGGTGCTGTCCCACATGTTTGTCTCGCACATGTCTTGGATGGTAGGTGTTTTAGCAGGCCAGCCTTAAAGCTTTGGGTGCTCCCATTAACACAAGGTGATAATACTCCATCTGCAGTAAAAGATGGGTGACACCGTAGCTGGGATATTTTTTTTGCTAGCAGAATGAGCGCAGTAACATTTCACATCACTTGCCAGAGAGGATACTACTAGCACATCACTTGCAGGCCAGAACTGGTGATATCGATGTACCACAGTAGCTGGCTCTATACACTCCATTTACAATAACTATAATGCCAATTCATAAAAAACAAACAGCAAATATTCTGTGAGCACAAAATTGTGTTATTTATAGACCAGTTTCTTAACACCTGACATTTCTGCAAGAAACCTAGATATTATCTTCACTCTAGTCACCCTGCAAACCTCCGAATCTATCTGCAGTCCCATGATATCTTCAAGACAAAAGAGACAATTAAGCTCCCTCGATAACCACAAAAGTGCGAGCAATACTGGAATGGTCAGGAGGATGTTTCTTGTGCTCGATGCAGCACATGCCTTCTTGGTGAAGGTCATCAGACGGTTCCCAACTTCTTGACTCTGGGGGGGGAAGGCATTCAGACCCCAGCGGCAGTGTCCTTTCTGCCTGCAAAAAGCAGTGCTCGTTTTCCTCTAGGTGTGACAGTCAGGATATAAACTTAGTTCTATAATCGATTTTACTCCATTTTATTACTCTCGGCTCTTCCAGACTATTACAAACTCCCAGGGGACCTTTTAAGACATCTGCTGATGCTTCACTTAGAAATCAGATTTCCCCTTCCTGGGTACTTCCCTGGGTCCCATCTCCCTCCTGAGCTGCTGGAGCAAACTCCTGCTGAGCGCAGCCTGGAAGCCATACAGCAAGGCCACCTCCACCTTCGCGATGTCTCCCCAAAAAAGTTGTAAGGGGGAAATTTTCCCAGTGTGATCTCAGGTTTTACTGGTCAAACTTTTTTTTTGTTACAGCTTAACAAGATGTTTTATCACCCCTTCTCCCCGTACAGCAATCGCAACAGGTAAACCCAGCATTTTGCTGCTATACCTGGTTCTGCAAAAGATTTTTTCGAGTCGTGTTGTGTCGGGTGGAGATAGCACCTCTGCACCCTCCCGACTGACAAGGGTGTGTCAGATGGCATCTGGGAGTGTGGTCATATTTGAGACATGGGAAAGTTCCCAGGAAAGGAGATATTTTCAACCAATATTTTTCCTGAATTGAAATTGAAAGCTGAAAAGATTTATTACAGTGGCGTATTCATGCTGCTATATTTAAGGCAATGTCAGTGTTCTCAGCATAATCCTTCTTATGCATCGAGGATTAATACTCAGCCATGATAAAGTACTAGGAGCTGAAACTTGTCCTCAAATGTTTCCTGCTGGAAGCATTAATTTTATTTTATTGAATTAAATATAAAACTATTTCAAGAGTTTTGTGGGTTTGGAGATAAGAACAAGGAGGAATTCTGCCCATAGATTTGTCCCTGCTGACTGCTAACAAAGTCAAGAGACCTGTGCGGAGAAGATGCTGCCAAGGTAGAAACATTTTCCTACTTCTCTTACTTTGAGCATGGAATATCAAACTACAGACTGAAAAGAAAGTACCTTTACCTATAAACTAGTGATTAAAAAGCAAATGAATGCAAATTCCTGTTTGCACTGTGTCCCTGCCTGTGGTGTTTCCCAGGACATTTGAGCACAGGAAAAGGGAGACAGAAACAGCCGAATTTTAAAAGCCTCCGTTTCCTCCCTGGACTGCGTGTTTACTCTTGAATGTATTACAAAAAATTAATAGGTTGTTTACGTGAAAATGATTAATAAAATGTTAACAAAGCTACTTTACTTGTATGTTAGGAACAAATCTCGACAAGGGAATTTAAACGCCTTTTTCCAGTATATTGTTATCACCAAAAATATCTAGCTTCCTGAGTTCTCCCTGGTTGATGACCAGCATTTTTACTCTATAAGTTCAACTTTAAAATATGAAATTGAATCATAGTCCTGATCACCCTAAAGAGGTTTTGCGTGATTGTTTCCACCTTTCAGCCAGGGGTAGGATTCCGGGTCAGGTTCTGGCTGGCTGTGCTAGGGCAAGAGGGCGCATGCAGGACAGGGAGGGCTCAACAAGCCCGTGGGAGAGGGAGAAAACCAGACTGACTGTGGGATGCCACCCCAGACAGCAAGGAATAGCCAGGCTTCCATTTCAGAGAGGACAAACACGGGTGTGGGTGATGTCAGGAAGGTCTCAGCGATACAGACCTTAAAGACCCGGGTCCTGGACTTGTTGGAGGCATGAAAGGAGTCAACAAAACCTGCACACCTCATCACAAGGCTCTTAAATACATATGTTATACACATATGTTATATATACATATATACATATATATATATATGTTATACACATATATTAATGCAGGGCTATTTATCAGCTTTGCAGAGGAGCTACTAGACTCATTTCTCCATCTGCCTGTTCTTGATGGCTATTCACAGGTCCTGTGTAAGGATCTCAAGAAGCTGCTCCTGAAGAGAGTAGGAGACAGGCATGCTTTTCCAGTAAACATTTCTTCTTGCAGCTAATACCTCCATAGATTAATGAGTTCTGATAACAACTGTTCATGGCAGCCATGGGAAGTTGCCAAACACTTAACGACTGTCATAAAGTCCCTCCTCAGCCTCCAAGTGACACACAGAGCACATCCAGCCATGGCCTGGTGCAGAAATGCAGAGGAAGAGAAGACAAAGTGTGGTGGGAAGAGCAGCAAATGTGTCTGATGTTTGCTACGTAGGCCACACTGAAACCCCAGGCTTTGGGGTCAGCTCGAAGGAGAGACTCATGGCTGAACTGGCCCTAGGTGCAAGGAGCAAGCCCACCTTAATACAGCCCTTTGATCTGAGGTAAAGATGAACTGAATCTTTGAAGCTGAGATTGTGGAAGGAGGGAAGAATTTATAAACCTAGTGAATGAGCCTAGTGCGTATCATAGCATCGGAAAGGGCTAGAGTTGAGGGGGTCCCTTTGATTAGTTTTAATGTGAAACTGTCCCAAAAGCATGCTTCAGCTGGCAGCTTGGTCTGAGGATGAGGAGGAGGAGGAAGAGGAGGAAGGACCATGAAGATAGGTAGATGTTCCTGGAGCAACACAACACCAACAGGAGACTGTCCTTTCTGAGGTTATGAACCCAAAATCTGGAGTTCAGGGTGACCATGGAGCATAAAGATATGAAGTACGCAATCTTTGTGTAACACATAGCCTGGAAATGTCAGATTATAGTTACCTGAACAATCTTAATTTGCTTCCTTTGGGCACATACATGGTTATATGATATTAAAGCTAAAAGTTTGCATGCCATTTTTTCACAAAGCACCCATGTGTACAAAGAAAAGAGCTCCTTTAAAGGGCACCTATTCAATATTTTATTTCCAGTAAACTACTCAAACACTGTTCTGGAGGCAATGACTAATTTCCTCTGAGGCTCGTCTATGGCATTCATCAGATTAGCATTAATTCAGGAGAAGGGTGACATTATTGCCACTTCACGGAGGAAAGTGCTGAGTCACAAACACAAAGTTCACCAAACTGCAGTAATTTGCAGTACCCAATTTTTGATGACGCAGAACTGGCTATTTCACGTCCCAGAGTGCTCTCTCTCTCTCTTACGCTGCCTGGAAGTGACTAGGGGAGATCAGCACCCCTCTAAGACCAGAGTGGTACCCCAATATGAGCAGCATGCATTTATTGATGACTCCAGAAATGTTAGCACATGGTGCAGGATCTCTGTGAGGAAGGTAGAAATGGGTCATCACCACCCAGGTCTTTAGAGACAACTGTCTTAAATCCAGGACTAGTTACTTTTACTGGGAATTTATGGTTTGGCCTGAAATTTCACGAGGGCGAATTCTGAAAAAATTCAAGTTATACAGATTAGAGAGTTTGAGGGGGCGAAGGGGAAGAAAACAAGCAGTTTTTCCCGTGTTAAAACATGAACAGCAATATTCCCTGTTAGATTTTTTACTGTTACGGGAGGATGTGGAAGGATTTTATGCTGAGAACATGCCTTTTGCCTTTTGAAGTTCCTGTGAAAAACTGTTCAAATTTGGCCATGCTAAATAAATTTGTGAAATTACTGTTTGCACATGCTCAGTAGAGACTTTTTGAAATTTTTAGCAGTTAAAATCTCGAACAAATCACCTGAGTAGCCTGGAGCTGTGCCACAACCACAAGCTGATCATAGTCCAGCCCGGGACATCAGTGTAAAATGCAGGATGAGGCAGGCTTTTTCAAGAAGAGGAAAGTTTCAGCCCTACGGATGAACATGCGAAGGGTACAAAACAGACATCATTACACTTTCAAAACCTACAGATGCTGTCAGCAGATACTGATCCAGAGTCTTTGCAACTGTCTTTGCAAGTCAAGCAAAATTAATCGGAAGTGGAGCTATCAGACTACCTGCAAGACCTTTTAAGAGATGCTGCTCTCTGAACTTGTCTCTTATTTGGAGGAGGCTTTTTGTGTGCTTTATTGAGGCAGTCATTGCTCCAATTTTCCACCTGCCTAGCAGGAACTGTCTCAGACATTGAAGGTGCTCGGAACCCAGCAGCACACAACCTTTCCTCCCTGCCCTTCAGCTGCCTTGCTAAATTATACGTGCGAGTTTGGAGCGAGGACTAGACATCCTTGGTCAGTGACAGAGCAAACAGGGCCTTTGCTTTGCATGCCACAGCCCTAAATGTGCCGACACATGGTCAGATCAGCAAAGGGGAGTTTTACCTGGTTGTGGCCACAGGAAGATAAAAGCGGCAACACTGCTAAACAGAGTTAGCTGTTTATTTGTATGGCATCAGTTGTGCTGAATAGAAGTCAGTGTGTGCTCACAGATTTCCCACTTGTGTCAGAGAAAAGAGAGCTTCTGTGGCTTTTCTCTCCAGCTCCAAGATATCACACTCACTTATTCTATAGTCAGGTGTTCTTAGCTTCTTTTTATGATTTCATTCCATAAAGACAAGTTTCTTGCCAGGAATCTGGAAAGAATTTGTCTTTAAACGCTTGTCCACTGTGACAGCAAAGACAGAGAGAAGACTGTACACCAATGCAGAAGGCAACGAAGCAACGTCTTTCTCCAAGACGTTTTAATTTGAGTGTGCTGGGTGTTGAGTCCATGTAGCTCCACCATGTTCTGCAATGTGAAGTGTGAAGTCTTCCACCCTCAGACCTTCGTGCCCTGACACTTGCACGAGGACTAAACCAAGAAGATCTGGAGGATACATTTTTCCCCTGGATCACTGGGGTGTGCCCACACGCTGCCCGACGTTTCACAGACTGCCCTTGCCGTGGGATGTACGCTGTAAGTCCCGCTTGGTCCTGTGTGTTTTACATCTCACAGTGAGCTGCAGCAGATCTACCCTACAACAATGTTTAAACAGCAGGGAGTTCTCTGAGCCTCACTGGGATCATCTTGGACATTCCCGTGCACATCTGGCCACGCGCTCTGGTGTCAGTGTGCACCGAGGCGTGGTTGGAAATGGGAGAGGTCATGTCCCAGTAAACCCTGCAGATGTCTGCTCCTTGCAGACGCAGATTTTGCCTGCTCTTTAGTCCTTGTGCAAGTGTCAGGGCACGAAGGTCTGAGGGTGGAAGACCCCACACTTCACATTGCAGAACATGGTGGAGCTACGTGGACTCAACGCCCAACACACACAAATTAAAACACATTAGATCTCCATGTGGGTGCTTTCATTCACGATGATTTAACTACCGTGAGCTGAAAGCCTCCAAACAAGGGTTTCACCTGCTCTAGCTTTACACCTTTACCCCATCATCTTCTCGGTTATGCTTGACCCAACAAGCCCAAAGCCGACACCAAGCCTGCATGTCCTCTGCCTGCACTCAGCTGCACGCGTGGCTTTGCTGGACTCTTCTGCCTCGCCCCGTGGACCTGTAAGGCTCAGGCAGCACTGCAGCAGTCGCAATGCTTTCCTCAAAGAGCCCTTCCTGAACGTCTCGTGTGGGCTTTTTATAACCCGGTACTACATCAGCTATTCTCACTGAGCTGCCATGTGGGATAATGTGCACAGGCGAACATTGTTACACGCAAACACAAACACTGGAGACGCTGACAGATGGAGGAATCACACCGTTTTGCAGGAAGGAAGGGCAGGATGGGAGTAGGAATATCAGAATGAGTCTTGTCGTTTACATATAACAAGCTACAGCTATATTTGGATACCCTGCTGCATTCACAACCTTCCCAATTGCCAGGCTTTCAAATACACACATTACCACCAGAAGTGCTCTTGCTTAAGTGCTCCCATCTCCAGGATTTCCTTTGAAGTATCTGACTGAAGTAATGTAAAGTGCATTTCAATTGGCAGTGAATGCAGGTTAAATGGTAACAGCACAACAGATCCAGTGTTTGTTCCCTGGGCTTTTTCTTTTACCAGTCTCTCTTTTCAAGAGAGTTGGTTTCTTACAGTAGCACTGCATTCAGGCACCTTCAGTCTATTAAGCCTCTTTCCTGACCCTCTATACAACTGCGTGAGGATGCTGTGAGCTGCATCAGTACTGCTTTAGTCCACAAAAAAGTGAGTAAATGCACTGCTGAGTTCCCAGGCTGAGCAGTAAGCAGTGGGTAAACTCACTTTAGAAATCTGTGCACTTGGGTTTATCCCTGGCTACACCACCAAGCTAGCTGGAGACTGAGCCAAGCGCTTCGGATCACTTTGGATTCGTGTGTCCTTCCCACGCATGTTGATGGAGCATCAACTATTTAACCTTAAATAGACCACTTTTCTAATCCATTGGATTGGCTGCAGAGCATATGTAATGCTAGCAAAATAGCCAAGTCTGCACTGAACAATGAAATATCCCCCCCTGCCCACGCCAGACCCTCTCTCTGCCTTAGATCGCTGAGCCAGTGCTGCAGCATCGCTCTTTGAAAAGGAACCAAAAAATGCAGAGCAGGGGAAGACCTGAACCTAAGTCACTGGCATTATCCAAGAGGTGTCTTACCCTGTCTGGTCCTGAACAGGATCCACTTGAAAGAGGAATGACCCGCTGCAAAACCAGGGACTGAAGATTCCTGGTGGTTATTAACCAGGTTAATTTTGTGGTGGAGAAAGGACTGATCCGAGTTACGGATGTGCTAATACACTATCAAGGTATGTCAGGGGCAGACGACATGGATCAGCTGAAGAGTGACACAGAGCTTGCATCCTCCTTCCACTTCTGTACCACAAAATTGGGCTCAGTGACTCTAAAGGTAACAGGAGAAGGGATCACATCCTAAAATGCGGCACAGCCAGGCTAAAGCTTTCCCACCTTCAAACCCTACCTGTGTCTGTGTGTATGTCTATGAAAAAGAGAGAGATATGAGTATAACTGCTGCAGTTAATTTGCATATGCTTCATACATACAAGCTCGAGAGATTTTCTTTTTTTTCTTCTTAAAGAGACATTTTTTTCAGATTCATCTTTTTGGAGTGGAAAGGGGGAAAAAAGGGACAGCTTTGCTAGTGATTGGCTGAACTGAAACCTTACATCTGAGTATCTTCCAGATCTGGATGTTGGTAGCTTCCTGTAGCTTCCTCATGGCTTCTCTGAACCTCCACCCATGATAGATGTTTAACACGTAGTAATGCATATTACTCTGTAATGACTTTGGTGGAGCCATTACGAAGAGTTACACCAGTGACAGATTGATACTTAAGTCAGTATATGTTTGCATAATATCTGTCTACGTTCTCACATAGCCCCCCATTACCATAGTGTCGGCGCACATATAGCATAATGACAGCACGGAGAGCCATATGACTGGTGGGTTCAGCCCTATTCCCTGTCACATATTGCCATGGTACCCAGAACTGAATCACGGAGTGTGTTTGAATAGGCGGACATTAATTTATAGAGTAAATCATTACGAAACGGAGGAAATAAGTGACTATCATTGGCACTGATTTGATCTAATGGAGCCTCACACTAAATTGCTAATATTCTCCCTCCCCCACTTTTTTTCTTTTAAATGACAGAAACAAATAAAAACATAAGCCTTTGTTCAACCTGCCTTCAAAATACCGTTTCCGGGTACAGGGTCTGCTGATTATGTACAAATTCACCTTACCTCCTCCCTGCTGCTTCTCAGGCTGGGGAACAGCACCTCCTCCTTTTGGTTTCACGAGAGACTCGGTAACCTGAAAATTGAAGGAAGACACATTTATCGCTCTCTCCTAAGCTGTCCTTTCCCTTTCTTATCTGGAAGAAGGCAGCTTTTGGTGCAGTCGAGTGGAAGTCGGCTGTCCATTTCCTGATGGCAGCAAGAAGCAGACTCCCATCTGGTTGGTGCAGATGCCACTGTTCTGACTTTATCCAGGTGGTCACCCAGCAAACCCTGTTGTGCCTAATTATTTAAGAGGGTTGTGAAACACTAGGTGATTTTACATACCATATGTGCTAGAAAACATAAGCATGAAGATGCTGTGACTTAATGATGTGGCAACTTCAGCTCTGAATCTTCCGTGTTTTACGGCTTATATCTGACCTTTCGCTTTGCTGTAATGCACTTAGTAGCATTTAGCGTGAAAGAAGAGCAAACAGAATTGGAGATGGGAAGGTTATCAGCAGCGGTTACGGAGCCATCCTCCGTCCTCTGTCAAGATAAAGCACTTGACTCAATTTTAGAATATCCATCCTAGCAGTGAGAGGGCAGGAGGAGAGGGAGAGAGCGAGCCTGTCCTTTAAATAGGATTTCAGGATTTGGAGTTCAGAGACTTCCTTCATGGTGTTAGAGCAAATCACAGACCTTCTTCTTCAGAGCAAAATAACAACACAGCGGGTCTCCTGCTCTTGTTCTTGATTTATTTATTTTGAACGCACATAGTTTGTTGCTTTGACTTCTCAAACAATAGGAAGGTACAAGGAGGGAAGGATAATAAATTGCATTCCCTCCTTTTTGCCATCACAGGAAACCTTGAGGGACTGTTCAGCAAGCTAGAGCTCTTATCTGCCTTTGGGCGATCTCATTATCAAACCTTCATTTTGCTCCCCAGCAGGAGAGATGGCCTGCAATGTATGATAACCTCTACTTATGAAACTCACACTCCAGAAATCTCTGATAATAGGCTGGCTAAAACGGAAAACCAAAGAGCAGGCAGTAGGTTTTCTGTCGCCAATAAAGACTATACACACACATGCACAGGCAGGCTCCAGACACCCTTATGTTTATTTATATTTCTATGCATCAGCCCAATTCTGATGGCACCTCCCAGGACTTAAACCACAAATCTAATATGACTAACATTTTCCAGCATATTTGGAATAATATTTTCAAATAAGTCTGTCCAATATAGGAGCCTGTGTCCCATCTACAGAGAGGTCAGCGAAATCAGTGGGAATTATAACCTATCTAACCTGCTCAGGTGTTTTTATAAATCCCATTAAACACTTATTTAAAGACTGTTGAAAATATGAGATGTAGGAACATGAGTACCTGGGGGTACAGAGAAAAAGAGGAGAGGAGGAATAAAGAGAATCAAGTTCCTAAAACACTTTGGCATTTTGATTGCGTTTATTTTCAATTACTTTCCTGTTGCTAACTCCCTTGTGAGTAGACTTTCCCACAACGGTTTAACTCGTTGCCCGCACCACTGTCATTTGTGGTGCTACCCTCAACTCATCCTTCAGCCACCAAATCCTCCATTTCTGAACCCTTCATCTCTCTGTAGGCAGCTGAGGAATAAATGGGTTTGCAGCACCCCCAGTGCAACCTCTTCTGGGTACGGGATAGAGGTGAGAGATTGAGGGTCCTCCACCAAAAAAGCCCTATGAACCACTCAATCTTTTTTGCATTAAGATGCCTCCAGCTCAAGACCTACTTGTGAGCTGTGATTCCTCCCATTTCCTCCTCATGAAGAAAATATACTGTTGGCCTCTCTCAGCAGTGAATGCCCACCTTCCTCTGCATACCCAGATGCCATCAGCACTCCATCTCGCTGCTGTGTGGTCATGACTATCTGCCTACTTCAAAGCACTCTGTCTCACCCAAGGGCTGGTAAAGAGCACTGGAGAGCCAAGAGGTGGAGTGGAGGTGTGGGCAGGGGATTAGGGGTCTTCAGCTGCAAATCCCAGAATTCACGTCCATTCTGCCTGGCTTATGCTGTGTACCCTGCAAACCCCCGTGCCCTGCAAAGTGATCCAGCGTACAGCTGGCCATGAGGGTACAATTACAACACACACCCAAAAAAAGGGCTTCTCCAGTAACTTCCCACCCCAGTTTGAGAAGGTAAAGTGTTGGGTCTCATATCGAGGCTAAAGGGGTCCTTCTGAGCACAGAAAGTTCTCCAGAAGGATTCCCTTGAATGCGCAGTCCCGCTAAGCCGTGCATTCCCACTTGCAGGGCTGTGTTGCAACCATTTTCCAGCTCCAAGAGTCCCCACCAAAAGTAGCTGGTTTGCCACGGAGAGGCTATTCTGTTCTCCCCCCCTCTATGCAGGGGATGAGGCCATGTGAAACAGCTACTGCTCTGTATCCCTGGGCCACCCACATCCCCATCACACAGCCATGCCAGAACTTCTTTATCACAACCTAAAAAACTTGGCAATCCAGGCTATGAACTTAATTCTTATCTCTTTTTGCTGTACCACTGGGAGACGTTCTGGATCAGAATGAAAATGGTTTGAAGGTGAAACACCTGAAAGCATCAAAAATCCTTCCCCTCTTTTTTTGTTTCCGTTTTCCTATCAGCAAGAAGGGCTAGCAATGGTCAATTGGTCTCTCTCACTAGTGCAGGTGATACGAAAAAGTATTCGCAGTTGTAAAATCTCCCTAGGCATAATATGCTGCTGAAAGTATGATAACACTTTTAATTATATTTTAATGTATCATATGGATTATGTTTTTAATATCTGAAAAAATAATCAGCCTGAAAAATCCCAGCTAGTGAGGAAATAAACGCGGAGGACAAAAATATTAAGATATGAAAAGATTTCCCTTATTAAAGGCTAAATAGGCCTTGTTTTTAAATACCCATTAAACAGGAACATGTATTAGAAAATAATCATTAAGAAACCCAGGGAGGCACCTAGTTACCTGAGTGGACCTCATTGGGATAGGTTGTCCTTGCTCCCATTGGGCTGAGTGGAAGAGTATAAGTGATAGAGTCCCTGCCAGTCTCCTGCACTGGATCTCAGGCATCGGGAAATGCTCAACCCGGGCTGTTTCCCCAAATAAGTGGAGTTAGAGAGGGATGCAGAAGCTCTCCTGGCAGCCGGGCTCCCACAGCAGGGAGAGGCTGACGTCCACACGATGGGAAGAGAAACCCACTCTGTTCCCCAACCCTTCCTTCACACAGGCTGTAGGGTTATGACTGAGCTCATCACCACCATACACACCAGAAAGCTGAACAGAAACCAGGTCACACATACTCTTACAGCACCAAAATGATTTTTTTTCTTGTTAGATTAGCTATTTTCAGTTCCTATGGCTGTTAATCTAGTACTTTTCAGAAACGCCATGACCTGGCTTAATAACACATAGGTTGAAGTATGGGTTTTCTTTAATGGAAAGCGGAATGACTCGCTCACTGCTAAAATGGCCAGGGCTGAAGTCGGATCTGTCTGGGCAAACCCTGCAAGAGTCCACAGGAAAACAGTAATATTATCAATAAAGTCAAGCCTACTTCAAATGAGCACACAGAGGCCTTTTCCTTAGAAAAGGGTGAGGATATAGGCAGAATTCAAAGCAATCCCCTTTTAGCAGAGGCGTTTGAGCTCTTCTCAGGTGTTATTTTGCAAAAGACAAAAAAAATGAACCCTAAAAACAAACTCTCAAGGCAGCACATCTTCTCTGCTTCTGATGTCCTCCACTCTGTGTTTCGCTTGGAATCAGCTGGATTCCAGGGAGCTGGAAGGAGACACAGCTCACGCTCGTTCTCCTCTCCCATGCTAAGGGCAGGTAATTATCTCTGCATTCCTGGAGGAACGTTACAATAAATATGGCTGTCATTTTTCATTACTGCACAATGAACAAAGGGAACAAAGAGAACAAAAGAAAGTGTGGTTTTGCTAACCTGGGCTTACATGTGCCTGTATATATTCAAGACATAAGTAGAAGGGGAGAGTTTATTGCTATTATTTACTGTGGATATACCAATCTTGGTGAATGTCTCAAAATTTACCATGTTTTTAAACTAATTAAAACTCATTCCCTGGGAAAATCCTTACCTCCTACTTGTTGTCCCACCATCAGCGTTGTTGGCTTAAAATGGAAATTATTTGAAAGGCATGAAATGCAATCATCTTTCCCTAACTTCTACCCTACAAAGCACAAATGGTCTCCTCATTTTTTTTCCCCATTTGACCTTCTCTCAGTAGTGGCCAGATTTCTGAATTCATCTTGATGACCATTGTCTTACCATGATGGAAAATATGGCAAAGGAATTTGTGTCAGTAAAAGTACCTAGTAAACGTGTGTGTGTTTCTTCCCTCTATAGTCATCTTTGACACTTCACTTTCAATGCAGACAGGATAAATTAAAGAACGGTCAATACCCCAAATCACTGAGAATATCTAATGTGAGACACAGCCAGCGCCGAGTCCGTCTCTATGCCTGTGTATTTTTTTGCGTGGTTCGTAGGTGTTTTTACTGACTAACTGAACAGACACTTTGATTTGCCATACTGTTATGAGAGAAAAACATTAGAAGGTTCGCGGTGTTCACACTGACTGCAAAATTATCTCCTGAGTTGCAGAAAGAACAGTTCGCACTCATCTGTCTGAAGTCTAGCAGCAAATGGAAAATTATGGTGTAAGCAAAGTAACTTCCCCTGGCAACTGTCTAGGTATGAAACATCAAACTCTGGAAAGGACTGAAAACCACATAGGTCACAACAGTTACTCATGTCCGAAGGATCCCAGAGCGGAGTCTTTCCTTTCCGTTTCTCCGGTTGTAGTTTTCTGAAACTTTACTGAGATCTAGTAGTGACAAATTCTTTTCTGTTATAGCCAAAAATCTATACTTGGTGCTCCACAGTTATCTACAGCTTTTGCACTTACCTTGCAAATCCCCTCCTTTTGCTTCTCAGCACTTGACAGGTGTGGTTGTGCTGTCACTTTGACTTCTCTGCCCCAAGGCTCTGATGGTCTCTGCTGCACCCATGCTGGTTTGCTACCAAGACCCAGCTTACAGAGACCCAGGCACCATCTGTTTGCTAATGTCTGCACTGGAGAAGCGCTTTGAGATCTCTCTGCCAACAGCAGCACTAAAACATCAGCCCTGCAAGGTCTTGCAGTCTCAGGCTCCCCAAACACCTCCAGCCTTTAACTGCCCTCCAGAAATCCACAGCTGTCAAGATGCTGGATCTTCCTTTCTTATTTCAGGTCCAATGTACCGAAAATGGTAATATCGTACATATATATCTATTTCTATATATCTGTATATCTCAGAGCTATAGTTGCTCCATATGGGCCCAGAGATGACTCTGGAGAAGCTCACCCACCCCAGAAGATGCCGGTTTCCAGCAGTGTGGACAATCTGCACCAGCTGGCACGGGGTGAGCTGGGCTTTCTCCCAGTACTGCGCAGAAAGACCGTGCAGACACACGAGCATCAAGGGGCTGAGGCTCAGCTGCAAGAAAGCTTCATCATGGGCATTCCTACGCTGTACGCAAAGGTGCAGACGCATCCAAGCTAGGTCCCCACCAGCTCTAGCTGTGGTAGCACAAAGCTCAGCGATCGAACTGGATTAGTTCCTGTATGGTTTCAAGGAGGGGGTGGCACAAAAGTTGTGTAAAGCAACTGCAAGCCTGTCTCTGTCAGAAGTGCAGGAAGCAAGTAACTGGAAATCCATGAAAAAAAATTTTCTGAAATGAAGAACATTGATGAAAAATGAGACATTTCTGATTTGTCATTCTCTCTCCCCTTCTCTGGTCTCAACCTGTTTGCCCTAACAGGCACCTTCTTGTCAGTAGCCACAATGACATCTACTGAGTGGGAGTGCAATGCATCAATATTACTTGTGAGAACAATCCAGTTAGGGAAGGTTGCTCTGCTGGTAATATTAGGCTCAAAACATTCAAATGCAAAGACAGAGGAGCTAACAATTCAATTTATGCTGTGAATGCTGAACAGCACATTAAGCAAATCAGTTCAGATGGCTCTGAGTCGTTCTTGTTTAAAGAAGATCAGAAACAAAATTCAAATCCTGCACCACAAGTAAATGCTAGAGCTGAAGCCCTAAAACATTTGCTATTGATATTTTTATTTTTCTGTATTTAACACAGCTGATCGGTCATTCACTGCTGCCCTGCGGTCCATAGCGAACTGCTGTTGTCCTTAACAGAAGAAATACCAAGTTTACCATGTGGTTACACCTCATGTAATGGACTGGATGGAAGACATTTTAGGGATGTTAGTGTTACTTTTTTCCCAAATATTCTGCTGTCGTAAGATCATCCACAATGTAATACACAAGAAAGCTTCCAGCAGGAGTTTGCCCTTTCCCCCACAGTTTAAGGCCCAGACTTCCAAAGGTCTGTGGGTTTCCGAAGTTGCAAGTAGCCATTCCAAGGATTTCTGAAGAGCTTTAAGGAAGTTTGGTTCCTAACCAGGGCAGGCTATACTAATACCAACTGTCCCACCAGGACCTGGAGGTGTTCCCCCACCTCTGACATAGTCCCTTGAGTCCTTCAGCAGAGTAAAGAGTCTGTACGAACAAGATGGGTACGTAACAACACTCTTTCTGTGACGGACCTGGTTCCTGGACTCCGTCTTAAACCCAAGCCCGTACACTCCAGGGATCTCCAAATACTGCAGCAGGGTGTGTGTGTACATATATATATAAAAAATACTGTACATAACCAGGCAGGCTGGAGACATGGATGAGAACAAAAACTTACAGCAAGACTGAGATCAGATTATCATTTTGTAGCTGAAAACATAACTTTCCAAAAACTTGAGTAGATGGGAGGAAAGTGCTCAAAATGCAGAAGCAGAGCCAGTGGGGCTGGCAGCAGCACAGCCCTGGAGCCAGCAGCACTGCAGTGTCCCCACAGAGCTGGGCACTCCCAAGTAGGGCTAATTAGCTCTCATTGAGGACCACGTTAGCACAGCAATGCAGACTGGGGACTCATGCTCGCTTTCCCACACCCTGGCTTGCTTGGAGCTACACTGTGCCACCTGCAAATGTTTGAAGATTCATTAACCTCCCTCTGCACTCCCCAACTAGAGAGACAATATATCAGGACAGGAAACCTGCAGCAGCAACGAGACAGACAGGATGATAATTTCTCACCCATTCTCCTTGCCTCTGCTCTAACACACTCCAGATAATCACACCTGAAGTTAGATCAGACAGGGACAAAATTAACTGGAACTAGAACTCGGTCTTCACACGTTTCTTGCTTGTATCTACACAAGGCACCTCAACCCTGCCCCATCTATCACCTTGTCCGTACGTCACCCGGACCAGCTAACAGCCCAACCCCACCATGCCATGCAAGTTTATTCTGCTGCTAAGCTAAAAGGATCTTGAGACATTCACAGTTGTGCCTGCGCTGTTCTCCATGGCTGGGCGTGCGAGCCTGCACACACAAGAGGGGACACAGGCATTTGCACACCCGGTTATCCGAGACCTGCGTGCCTTCCCATGCAGGTGTGGAAATTCAAAGTGTGTTTCCCCCATCTCTCTCTCTTTTTCAAAGACTCACGGAGTCAGTGCCTACAATTTAACCGTCTCTGCAGCACTATTATGTGGTCGTTTATGTCGTAAAGGTATGGAAAATATTGTTGAGAAAATGATACCGGTAATGAATTCTGTGTTTGTCGTTATTCTTTTCAAAAATGATCTTTCGAAAACTAGTTTTCTTTGGTCAAAACATAACCTCCTCAAGGTTTCTGGGAATTATACTGGTCTACTATGCTTTTCTGGACCTGAATTAATAGTGACTAGTTTGACACATATTACTTAGTTACCTGGGTAGGGTATTACTTTCTTATCTAACTACATTAATTGATTCTACATCACTTAATAGCTCAATAGCTTATCAGGTTACTTCACTCACTAGACAAGCTAAATGTCTGGAGGCAATTAGAGTGTCATTCTCCGTAATAACAAGTTTCTTTGAGAAGTTGCTGATGAGGTTCTTTATTATACAGATTATAAAACGTATCTTCATACTGTTATAAATATAGGTACAAATTGAAATTACTTACCAGGAGTCCCACTTCCCTAGCAACCAGGCAAATTTTAGGCTCATTTTAGGAATGGTTGTTTTCTCCCCTTCCTACCCCCTCCTTGAAGCTGTCTCCTGCCTTCCTCGTGATCTGTGTCCAATTTTCTGTCACTCAGAGGTGATCTACGACCACGGAGAATCTGTCACCACGTCCCTTGCAGTTTGCCGTTCTCAATGTTCAGTTCATTTCAAGGATGTTACCTCCGGGGCACCAGGGCTCAACATCAGGGTTTAATTACGGCTGCTGCTCTCCTTGGCTGCCACTTACATGATAAGTGCAAAACTGGAGAGGAGCTCTTCCCTTTCACATTTCCATACCCCAACAGCGCGCTGTATGGGAGCTTACACACAAATTCCCAGTCTTGCCCCAGCAGAAGATCTGAATAACCTGCGCTGTCTTCCACCCCATCCCTCCCACGGCAGCTTTCAGCTTGAGCTTGGTTAGCGGTTTCATTTCTAACCTGCGTATCTGAAAAGCCATTAAATGTGTTTAATCCTGTGTAGCACAGTGCCGTGGATGGGGAGTCCCCTCTGTGCTTCTTCACGCACAGTCTGGTGCCCAGCAGAAACCTGAACACATTTTGCTTACTACTGCATGCATTCAAACAGTAATAAATGCATCTTTCCATGGATTAAATTAATAGCATTTAAAATTAACTGGAAGATCATTAAAATCATTTCTTAAGCCGTCTACAGAGCTAAGTTGTATGTGGGAAAGATCCCAAACCCAAAACATGTGGTGCCCACTTTCGTGCAATCCCTAAACCTATCAGTGTTCTACAAAGCCTAAATCACTATTTTCTTATCCCAAACCAGTGTCCGGCAGCGAGGAAAGGAAACAGAGGAGCAAGTGGGGGTGTAAGATATGGGCTTTGGGCTCTGGTGATGTTAGCACAGTGCAAAAGGGCCAGAGGAGACTCTCAGCAATCATCCCCCAGGCTACCACTGGCTCTGCTCCCCTCGCCTGCCTCTCTCTGCCTCGCCAAAGCCAGCGCTTTAATGCTAAAAATCTCTTCGCGTTAGCAGCGCGGTTTGGATGCCTTTCTGTGAATGCGTTAAGAAGGCCCCTCTGATTGTTACCGAAGGGATAATTTGCCACGGTGCCCACAGTGGCAGAGGTGCAGGAACGGTGGTCCTGGGTCTTCTCCTGACTTACAGCTTTCCAGTTGCCTCTGGAGGAGTTTGAAGGGGTAAAAACAAACCCCTGCAAAAAGACCCCCCTTTGTGGCACTGCTATGCCCTACCCAGGGCTGTCGGACCTGGGGTAGCTTCAGTCACAAGCTGGATGGAAAATTTTGCTATTATGTAAAACAACCATTATTCTTGTATTCTCTTTGTTAAAGCAGAGTTTTTAGATAATTAAGATGCACAATTCCAATTTGCTGCAGGGGACAACGAACTGTTTCTGTTCTCACCCCCTGGCAAAGACATGAACAGAAAACCACCCATCCTTCAAGGTCCCCGAGCCATGCTTGAAGGCGACAGTCCAGCTGCAGGCTCGGGTCTCAGGAGAAGCTGCCCTGAAGCACACACAGGCTTTGCACTCTTGGAGGTGGCAAAGGGGTCCTTTGCCCTGTTGAACTCGAATTATAGACCTGGCTGGAGTGCAGCGGCTGCGGAGTCCTGCTGCCAGGCAATCCCCAGCCAATGTTTACAATTCTTTGCTTGGGTGCACTGAATAATAATTTAAATATATTCAAAACATTAGAATTTATTTTGATCAAAAGCATCAACAATGCTGCACTAGCCCCTCCAGCCCAGGCTTTAAAAACAGTCAGCCTGGGAACAGGGCAGAAGCATGATTTTAAACGGCAAAGGAAAATCCTTTGGTGTGTTTTTTCTTTCACGCTTTCTAAATGTTACTGCTATTTCTCAGCCATTGCCTGTGTCCAGACAGGGGGCTGAAGCTGCCATTAATTGCGCTCTTTCTTCTGTTTCCTTAGAAAGGTTTGGGGTCACTGCTGGAAAAGCTGCAGGAGCTATAGGAAGATGGAGAGACTGGTGGAATCAAGGCTGAGGCTGTCTAAGTGTTACTTGTGATCTTGGTTTAAAGGGGGAGAAACCCTGACTCCCTCCACACAGGGATAAGTCCTGATCTCATCTTGGTTCCTGATAAATGTCCAAGGGAGCGGTGGCTTTTCCACCCCACCTGGAGGCTTTGCACATAAGGAAAACCAGGAGCCCTTGGCCCCTGGGACGGGACAGAAGAGGAAGGCAATGCCAGGTCCCATCCTGAGTGCTCAGCTCCTCCACTGACATGAGCATCTCCATCGTGATGCACGCCACAAGTCCCAGGTCTCCCTTCAAAAAGCAGTTCCTCTAGGCTCGTAGTTTGGCTGAGGAAACTGAGAGTTTTCCTTTCAAGTCCTGGATTCTCACCTGCTTTTTACACAGACACCCTCCTGTCTCAGAGAATAAAGATGTCGCACAGACCATCTTTAAGAGGTGTTGTGCTGAGCTAGCAGCCCCTTTGCCTGGCAGCTCCCCATGCCTGGGAAGCAGCAGGGCTGTGAGCCTGCAGGAAGGTGCCTGCAAGACACAAAGGCAGCCTCAAAACTGCAGAACCGCTTTCCTCTGCAATCACAGCAATCCTACGTGAGCTTCGGCTGCGCAGCTCAGCCCAGTGCAGTTGCTCTCTGTGCCTCCTATCTTTGGCATTTAAGATGTTCAGTAATTTTCAGAGGACAAACAAACAAAACCCTTGTGGTTTGCCTTTAAATAGTATGCTAGACCCATGGCTAGTTGATATTCACCAGCAAGAGATGTCTGCTACCTCAGAACAATTAGTCTAAAATATTTATCAGAAATAAGTGTTGGGTTTTTTTGTCCAAGTTTTTGAAGTTATGAGGCCTCAGATGGGATTAATGGAAATTTTAATTAAGATATGGAAATAAGCTGCTTTCTCCCTGTCTCTTTGAGACTGCAGGGAGTTAACATTATCCTCAACAGCATGTCTCAACCTGCTGGGGGAACCATTTGCAAGATGACTTTGTTTTTAAGTTCACCTAAGACAGGATCTTTAGCTGGGAATTTGACGTGAACCCCAAGCCCAAGTCTGCAAATAGCTGCTCTGCCCCCAAGTATCATGACCGATCCCCTGCTCTCTTGTACCACGGGGGCAGGCAGAAGCCCCGACCCCTTTCCCACTTCAGGGAAAAGCTTTCCTGCAGGAAGGAAAGGGATTTAAATATTTTTATGTGTTTTCCAACACACATCCTGGCCACCTAGCTGATTAGCTCAACTCTATTTATAATGAGAAGATAATCAGAAATAAGAATTGACGGGGCAGCGGCCAAGGAGAGGAGCCCAGCGATGGCCACGGGGCTGCGGGCAGCCAGGTTATCAGCAGAGCATCCTCGGCGGAGCGGCAGCTCTGCTTCAGCACTTCTCCTGGCTCGCGCTGCGTTAGACGGGGCTCTGACGAGGCGGATGCTAAAGCAGAAATGGAGCGCTGACGATTTTAGGTCAGATCCACAGTGCAGAGCCCTGCTGAGTTCATTCAGCAACCACTGTGCAAACGCCCAACACCAGCAGAGCGAGCTCCCCTCTCTCGAAACACCGCTGTTACCCGAGGGAAAGCATTTATTTTATGGATGTGCACCCTCTTTATACCACAGCATTGCTAATGGTGTGAATGGAGATTTTTCTGAAAGCAAAGGGCTCTGATTCAAGCCTTGGAGTAGCTTTGACCTCTTGTTCTTGAGGACTTCATTGGAAACGAGGAACTCAAATAAGCTGACAAGCTGGATTTTTGCACAGAAGCAGAAGCTGTGACTTACATGGAGAAGGTGTCTCAAAATATTGAGCAAAGGTTTCTGCAGGAGCTATCTGGAAGCTTTTCTGCTTCCTCTTCCTCCTTTCTCTCTTTGGTCTGTATAGATAAATCTCACTTTTCACTGTCTAAGGATGCTGGGAAATGAAGCACACAGGCACCTAGGTTTTTCAAAGAGAAGTGTTTTTGGATGCTTGACTTCAGAAAATGATGGCCTAGCTTCCAGATACACTAAACTTCTGTATTTCTAGCTGAGCTCAACAGGAGAAGTTGTTTTAAGAGAAGGACGTTTTAATACTGTTTCCAGAGGTAGTGAAGATTATGCAATAAAAGTATTTCAAATTATTCATACTAATTTGCACCCTGTGGGTTCTCACTTCAATTCCTACTATACGAAAAAAGTTGTTTTATTTATGGGAAACAAGTCTCATTCCCAAACCTGTTAAACCAGTGGAAACACTTCCGAATGCGCTCTGCGTAACTTATTTCATGTGAGGCTCACAAAATAACTTACGAGCATTAATTAATCAAGTGCTGAGACCTAAACATGAGCTATCTAGGCATTGCTATACCAAACCCATCTTGCCGACAAGGGAGGACTCAAAGCCATGAAATTACTTGTCCAGGGTCACAGATAAGACCATAGCAATGCTAAAAATGAAATTCAGGAGTTCTTTTTCTATTTCTTCAAACCCAGAGGCTGTCCTCTAGCATTGGGAACAAAGGAAAAGGGAAAAAAAGTCAAAAGAATAGTTGTATTAAGGATGCTCAGATGTTCTTGACATAGAGGGCATAGGTCAGATCTGAGATCCTATTTCAAAATGTAGAGAAAATTACCTTTCCAATGACATGTGGCGTGACCTTCAACTCCTAATAGTCTAGGAGCAGTCCATTTCTGAACGGTGGGATCATGCATTTTACATTCAGGATCTCTAAATCATCTCTTATCATTTACTTACTTCTGTCTAACAATGAACACTATTTTTCTCCTGTGTCTCTCTTTGTATGTGGGCTGCATCCTGGTACCCACTTTTCAAAAGCACATGAAAAATTTCAAAGCACAGACCTGACATTTAATACCAGACTTGGGTGCAGTGGCTGATTACTGCTGGCTTGTATGTTTTGCACAAAGCAGGCAGACGGACTGCAGCGGGCTGGAAGGCTTTAAGCAGAGCTGATTTCGAGGGGATCTCAACCAAATTAAACTTTTTTTCAAGTAAAGCCCAGCAGGGGATAACAAAAATTGGGGTTGGATTTACTAAAAATGAAGTTCTCCAGTGATTAAAAAATGGTTGGCTGCAAAATCCCAAACCGCATTTGATTGTGAAACAGCACCAAGGCAAGATAGTATGGCTTTAATAAACTGTGCTGCTAGTTACAAATATTTCATAGTATCTCCATTTGTACAATAAGGGTGGAACTGTTTAATGACAATTTATTAGTGCATATGTACAGATATGGTGTATTCTAATCTCCTTCTTTCCTTTTTTTTTTTTGCCGATTGGTTTTTCCAAATAGGAAAAAATGATAATCGTTATCTAAGCTCTTGACTTCCCTTGACTTAATTGCAATCTAAGCCCGCTTCTAATCTGTACAGATCATGATTGCACGATTTGGAGTTTAATTTGAACCCCTGGTGAATACATGCACAGAGGCTGGAGGGTTTGTGCGCACACACGTTTTTGTGCTTGGTGTTTTGAATATACCCTTTTTTTTTCCCAGAAAAGTAGCAGAGAAAGGTCTTTCTACCTTTTCCCTATTAGCACACGCAGCATCTTCCTGCCTGCCAGTATTTCAGGTTTCTAAAGGATCAGGGTGTTTTTTCCACAACTTTGTATTTCACAATATAAATAAAATTACGAGCCTTTGAGGAAGAAAACCTTAATTTGCTGAGAGAGGGGAAGACTAGAGCAGTTTTTCTGTGCCTGGTCCACAGAGTGTGTCATGCCCCTGAGCTAGTGCAAAGATCCCTTTGTGCTTCATGTCTGTCTAAGAAATCTGGATGCCTAATTCTTATTGGAATACTAAATTGAGGATTTTCTTGCACATCTTCACCTCACACGTGCCTCAGGAGGATTCCTCCATCCATTTAGAGACACTGGGAAGAGGATCTCAATCTCTGCGTTTGTGTGGCTCAGCTGGGGAGAACAGGCAACCCAGATGAAGCACGATACAACGTACCTAAAATTTGAATCAACCCACTTTTGAAGCTCCAGAGAGATGAGTTACCTATTTATCTACCTTTTTGATTATTATTTTTAAAACATCTGCCCATCCTAGATCAGGCTGAAACCCTGAAGCACTGAAATATCTCCATGTTTGATGATTGTACCTAAATGAGAGCAGAAGGACTGTGTTCACCCCCTTGAGGAACTGCATCACCTGCACAGTCAAGGAATAAGCTCAGAACATCTTCTCTTGCCATGGAGGAAAACCCACTGTCTCCTCCCCTGCTTACTTGCTAACATAAAAGCAAAGCCACACAGACTGAAAAAAATATTTTCTATTTTTGTAGCTAAGATTTAGGCTGATTACTGCAGAAATAAGACTTCCACAGTTTTAATTAGCTACAGGGTGGGGGCCTAACTCATTACTCTGAAAATGTAACGCTGTTTCCTCTTCCATTCCCACAGTCAGGTTCTTCTCTTTACCAAGGGGCTTCTGGTGTATTAAAGGTGGGCTGTGAGCTAGCCAAGCCACATCCACCCTTGTTGGACCAGTTTGGACCTTGATGCGGGACTGTGGCTGAACTCCATCCTCCGTGCCGGTCTGGCAGAGGCATCCCGCAGAGCCGAGCCAGGTTTGGGGGTGAACTCTGGACCGGGCTTAGAGCCAGAGGCTGACCTGTGCTGCATTTACACCTCTGTTGTCCTCAGCTGGATCTTGCAAGCCTGCGGTACCTGCTGCAGCACTCCCGATACCTTGCCTGAGCTGAACTCTTCTTCCAGGACCGGATCCCCAAACCCTCCCGCGCAGTATTTTTATCTGCAGTGTCCTTCGTAATGAACTCAGAATTATCCCCACCTGAAATGATGCATTGTCCAAGCTTTCTCCAAGCATGCTCTTACATGCCTGGAAGTCCCGACGTCTGATGATTAACAACGAGTCCAAATGGGGACTAAGAGACAAGCAATGAAAAATGTCCCCGCAAGGGAGGCTGAATGTGAAGAAATGAATCCCTTTAAGGTGCCCTGAGAGTTGCTTTTAGGACAATGATAGCTCCATTAGTTGTATCCAAGGTGCCACTTCTCCTTTCATGCTACAGCGAAGTTCTCGTTTGACCAGCAGCGATTTGCAGGGCTTGTGGAAACTTCTTTCTTGGTGCTGGCACATGAAAGAAAAAGGCTACACGGCGCTGCGGGCGAGATCCAGTGTTTTGTTGTCGTGTACGATCGCCTGTTGACTGTGAAAAAGCAAACAACACAGTCTGAGCTGTGCAAGCTTTTGGCTACCTGCATCCAAGCTTGTCTTGCTGTTTTTTTAAAAAGAGACCCTTTGGTAACTGTTGGGGGGGGATCTCATTTTGCCTGACCCCAGAAAAACGTGTCAGACTCTCCCGATTAAGAAAAAGGGTGTCTGTCTTTTAACTCAATTAGCAAGCACTGCCAGCTCTGACAGTCCCTCGCTCAGTCCCCAGGCTGTCAGCTGCTGGTCCAATTTTAGTTTTGTGTACAGTCTAGATAGCAAATTTATTGATGAAATATGGTCGTAGGTGTAAGAAAAACTTGGAGGATCCAACACAGCTTCTTGAACCTATCGTTATGAAGACTAATGTATAATTTGATGAATTGGCAAATGCATCTTTCTATCCCTGAAGGCTTGTGTCTGTGAAAAAAAATCTGAAAAAAAGATACTGATACTTTGAACATTGGCTTAGTTTTTTTGTTTTTGTTTTTTAGTCCTGCTGCGGTCAGCAAAAAAACCCTGAAATTCTGGAAAAAAGAACATATAAATAATTGTAATTCTGACAGTGCTGAGGGGAGCCAGCCTCAGAGCAACACTCTGCTCCACAAGTGTTTTCCTCAGCATAAAAAGCCAAAAACTATTGAAGGAAGAGTTTTGCCCCAGACATTATTGGGCACTAATGGCTGCAGTTCCTACCCTGCTGCAGACATAGACGGTGGTGTGTCAAGGGGCTGGAGGTGAGAGGTAAGAGCAGCAGGAGGGATGTGCAGGTTGGCAGCTGGGCAGAAAGGCGACACCATTCACAGAAATCTTTGACTGAGCTTTGCATTTCTTATTTAAATTGATACCAAATATACAGTACATTGCAGTCAGTTAGCTTCCAGTCTATGTGCCATGCTTCCTGGGGACAGAGGTCTCTGAAAGCTCAGAGTCAGCTCAGTAGAGATCATAGTGGTCAGATTTAGCAGAAGTTAGTCCCTAATAATCTGGATTTTGTAAGACCTCAGACCACGCAACCTTGAAGCCAATGGGATCCATGAGAGAACATAATCTCAGACAATCAGGACTGAAATAATTGTAATGGGAAAGATCATACCCTCCTAGATCATCATATGGAGATCTTTGCATATGTGGGAACTGCCCTTGGCAAAAGGGAGTGGAAACCAAACAGGTCCAGGAAAGCGGGGTATAGCTCCATAGTACGCTGAGCAAGGGCTAGAGAAGAAAGAAATTCCTCCAGTTCTGTAATTGTTCCCTGAAGACAACGACTGAAGTTCTCCTGAAGGACTGTGAGCATTGGCTAGGGGTGGAGTTACATCAGAAACAGAGGAGATGATGCAAACTCCTCCACGTCAACATACCCCGCTTTCCTTCCCAGAGCCTCTGGAGAGGCAGCAGTGACGGAATCCAACAAATCTCAACCATTTACACATGGAGAGGGGAGCAGCTGGGACTGCTGGCTACAGAGCCAGGGAGCAGCGAAGACAGAAACCTCTCGGAAGTGTGATAAAAAATGTCCTCGATGTGTGGGAAGAGAGGGAGAGGTCAGACGGATAATGCTACTGGCTTCTGTTTCGTGGCTTGGGTGTCCTCATGTTCTAACGGACTGTGTTTGACATGAGCGCGCCCTCATTATTTTGATTTAACTAGAAGTCTTATAGTGTGTTTTTAATGCCTAGTGTCTTCTTTGGTAGAAGCAAAAGGTTATGAGTCCATAAGGGAGAAAAAAAAATCAATAAATTACAATAAAAGTGAAAGAAAAACATTTCTTTGGCAACCAGCAAAGCAGCACCAGCAGGAGAAGCAGCCACAGTAAGGGGGGGAGAAAAGACATGGGAAAAAAATAAATAAGATGTCTCATTTAAAAAAAAAAAAAAGATAATTTAAAGCAAGGTGGATGTTTTTGCAGTGAAAGAATTGTGAGCGAAAAGAGGACAGTTACATGTAATAATTTAATAATTTCCCTTGAAAATCTTTAGTCTCCTGGGGAAACAGCTTTGGATCCCCCTTGGAGGGGTCTGCGCTTTCCCCGGGTGCATGACACCATCCGTGGAGGGGTTCAGAAAACGTGTAGATACAGCACTTCAGGATGTGGTTTAGCAGTCATGGTGGTGGTGGGTTAACGATTGGACTTGATGATCTTAGAGGTCTTTTCCAACCATAGTGATTCTATGATTCGAAACAATAGCTGGGCTTTGCTGGGCACTAAGGACAAGTGAGAGGAGAAAAGAGAAAACTTCGCTAAATTAAAGCACAGGGCAGCAAGTTGACTTCCCGTGTGGCTGCTTCCTCAAAAACCTCTACCAAGCAGCCTCCAAAGCCCAAATTTCTTTGTGGAGAGGAAAAAAGACATCTCAGCTGGCTCTTCTTGCTCCCGTTAGGACTGCGGAGGGAGGCCAAACATACTGGGTGGTACTGGTGGCTCTGACTGAAGAAGAATGGTGCCTGGGCATGGGGACCCTCCTGGCCTTCGTTTCGGTGCAAAGTCCCCTCTGCACACCCTGTGGCGAGAACATTTTGGGGCCAGGTCATGGCACAGCCCTGCCCGTGCAGTCCCTGCCCCTCAGACAGGGGCTGAATCTTATGCAGATGGTTTTTATGGGCACTGTCAAACCCTCTGCTCTGGGGTCCTGCGTTGGGGTAAAATGAAAAGATGAGGGTGACAATCTGCTCCAGGTCAGAGAGACTGGTTGGAGCAGAGGACAAGACAGGATCTGACCCTCGGGCTGCAGTCACGTACTTGTGAGCTCGTTCTCTGCTGACGCCTCAGCCCTTTCCTACTGCCCAGCTTCACAACTGCCACAATTAACATGGAGAAAAGGCAAGTTTTGCAGTAATGCAAACATTTAGCGCTTGGGTATGGAGTCCCTGACTTTATTTCACAGCTGGCTCTTCAGGCTTTTGCTTTCTGACTTTTACAACTTTTATAACTTTTTAGAAACACGGAGAAGCCCGACGCTTCCCGCGACGTGGTGGTGCTCGCTGGCACGGTCGCATTAACCCTGTCCACCTTGTACGTTCACGCTCACGGTGTCTGCGCTTCAGGTTTGAGCGAATCAGCAATTCCTTGCTGAACAGCTCTTCGAGAAACTGGTACTTGGAAGTGAGGCTTTGGAAATCAACTCTGGGCTTGGAAAGTTGTAAGAAAACTATCGAATTACTGGCTGCCGGGTTATTTTCTTGTTTAAGAGTCCTTTAAGAGCAAGTCTGATCTATTCCCTTACAAGCTTCTTCCTCCCTGTCTGTACTGAGAATTCACGTGACGCAGAACACCGGGCACACTGGATGATCTTCTCACTTGCCTGAGAGTCACTTAGGGTGTGTCTGATATTTTTAAGTTTAAAAAGTAGTCAAAAGGTTTTTAGAAGAAATGAGATGAAAACAGGTTGGTTTATAAGCAAGAAATGATATTCCTGGCAAAAAGCTCCTGACAGTAGCTACCATCAAAAGGAATGTGTTAAAGAAAAAAACCACTGTTAATAGGAGTTTGAAAGTAACAACGCATTTAAACAG
>Ga0065711_1030680_pt1 | contig 31776 bp, 13 predicted proteins | sample Hoacrofraction12_FD_59098 | JGI IMG/M metagenome (GOLD analysis project Ga0065711, IMG submission 59098) | Hoatzin crop microbial communities from Cojedes, Venezuela - Epithelial fraction 12 v2 (version 2) | ecosystem: Host-associated > Birds > Digestive system > Esophagus > Crop | place... | reverse complement strand
GAAAGAAAAGAAAGAAATGGAAACTTGCTGTTGCTTTAAGAAGGTTTTGAAAACAGTAGGCTGACGTAAGATATAAAAGGAAGAAGGGAATTTATGAAGAGAGACATTTTTAATGCTAACTCTGTAACACTTATTTCTTATGCTGAATGTATACATGCACTGTATTTAATTAAGTCTTTACCTTAGCCCTAAAAGTGGATTTTAATTGTCTCTTTTATACAGAAGTGTTAGTTACTTCCTGAAGTCCTCACTGGTGAATTAGCTGCCATTCAGAATCCTCCTGCCCTGCTGGTCATCTTGTTTTTCTAATCTTGACCTAGTTCCTACCTGTTAACTGCTGACAGTATATAGTCTGTTTTCTGTGTAACTATTTTGCAACAGCTGTTACAACTTTTTCTGTGTTTAAATTGCATTCCTTTCTTTCATTCTGTTGCATATTCTTACATTTTGTTTAGCAATTAATGACTGATTTACTTTATGGAAAAAGTAATACTAAACTTAATACTATTTCATGAAATGTTTGCAATGAAGAATGTTTCAAAGGTAGTTTAGAATAACTAAATATGCTATGATACCCTGACAAAAATAATTCTTCAGTATAGATGGTGTGCTAACCACTAGAAATTTTCAACAAGATACCAAATATCTTTACTTCAACAGATGGCTTGAGTTAGTTTGCTTATGGTATGGCACTAGTTACATTTGCAAGTTACACTTTTTTGAAGGATTTCAAGTACTTAGAGGTTGCTATCTAGATGTCCTTTGAAATGTGTTTCTTTTCCTGGTGTTGTTGTTGTTGCCTTCACTCAAAAATATGTAATGCAAATTCTGATACGGAAGGATGGAAATATTGTGTAAAATATGAGCAAAAAATATTTATTCACATATTTCTCAAGGGCCACTTGAGCAAGACACTGACAGGGGATTTTTGCTTAAAGCTGAATTTGTAGCCTTAGGTTTTTCAATTTTGCTCCCTTTCCCTGCAAAGCTGGGGTGTACTGAGATCTGAAACGACATGGTTTCTTTTTCTACAATGAGGGATAAGAATTTTTATGTATCAGATTAGAATTCAAAAGAATGGCTTAGGCAGTTAAAAAACTGATTGTCTTGATGTTTTTTCCTGTTTCTCAGACTGTAATGGACGTGCATACAGATTAGTGTTTGTCCTTTAAGGGCCTTACCATTAAAATAACATGCAATGCCTTTTGATCTACTCATGACCTGGCCATTCCTGTACAAGTTAGGTTTTTTTGAGAAACTGGAAAATTATTAGGCCAGGACATTCTCAAGACACATATTTCTGTGCCATTTGACAACTTCCTTTTTTATATTTGAAACTAAAATGATTTTAAAATGCAGGGAGTCCCATTAATTAGTGTGGGACAGAAAGAACTGTTGTCTGAACATAAGAAGTGAGAAGTAGGTATTTTCTTTTGTGTATACCAAATATAGAGAACATAGAAAACAAGGAAAAAATAAAGCTACTATAAGGATTTAAGTGAGCACAAACTATTGAAGAATGAATGAAAGAACATTTTCTAAGTTAATACTGCTTCATCCATTCGTATTTTTCAGAGAAAAATAATGTCTTAAAGCTATTATTCCAGTTTATCTGGAGGAAGTTTCATTTGTTGCCTTCTAGGCAAGGGATGACAAGAAATTTTCAATGTATTTGTAGTATTGTTAGAAATTAATAATTCATGTTGGTACTATTATTAAATTGCTGTCAAGTAAGGATGACTGATAATAATTTTGCCTAAAGGAACACATCCTGGCAGTATATCTATTTGATATCAAGCTACAAGTTGACTCTTAAATGAAATATTTGGACTTCTGTGACAGTTCATGGATTTTGAAGGTTCTATAGTATTTCATGAATATTTTGATTCAGGTTTTGCACCCTCCTTTCCAAGAAAGTATGCATGTATGCAGGCACATTGCAATAGTCTGGTCACAAAACCTGGAAAGTGGTACCTGTCCATACTTCAGGACTTTTGACTCCCTTACACATCACTGAAAATTTCAGTCAAAATATACTACTGAAATGCAGACTAAAATGTGTACTAAACCTTTCAGAATGATTTCGCTGTCTTTCCTTGAGTTTGATACAGTGCTGAATGACTATCAGGGTTACACACAGTAGAATAGCAGGGAATAGATCAATGTTGAACTCTCTCAAAAAATTATTGTGGAAATCATACAATGTTCTAATTTAACCTACAGCACTGTACATACAAAAACTATGTAAGAACATAAAATTTTACTCCACATGTGGCTTAAAACTTGAAATTGTTTTGTCATAAAGGTGTCAGATTTTGGAATGATAATGGCAGTCAGTTATGATAATACCCTTTCTGTGTTTGATGTTGCCTTTTGCTGTGTAGTGTTGCTGGGATTTCTGTAGCCAGACCCAGGAAACATTCTAGAGTAGTGAAGTAGAGAGAAGTGTCTTATTTTAAGCTAATAGGAAAGTTCTTCAGTTCACCAATTTTAATTTTACAGAGGTGAATTTCAAAGCAGAGCACAAGACGTCTGTCCACTTTCTTTAGTTGCTAGGGCAGCACACGTATTTGTGTTTGTCATTTCCAATATACTACTTACGTTCTTGTTACTGTTTGCAAGTTGTCCCCTATCCTGCAGGTGACACGTACCCGAGATTGATTCTGTGAAGCCTGCATAGGAGGAGGTGAATGATGCTAAATAATTTTCTCTTCGGAATTTTATTTACTAGACTTATATGCTGCTCTGGAGAAAGACTTTGTACTGAGCTACAAAAAAGTCAAATTAGAAGGTAGTAACCTCCCAAATACCAAAGTCAGCATTACACACACTGCTGCTGATCTCTTGTCTAAATAATTTTGACCACTGGGGGCTAAGTCTAACCTCTTCATGTGGCATGCAAAAGAAAGAGGCATTTGTCATTCTGGTGTTTCAAAGAGTGTTTCTGAAAAGCTATCCTGCTTCAGTCTCTCTTTTTTTACTATAGAAAAGCACTGCTAGGCAGAGTTAAATGGATTAATTACCTTTTCAGTGTAAGAGAAAAAAGAAATAAGAGTCTTGTCTTTATCTCCTCTGATTTCAGAGGCTGACTAGAGGCTTTTCAGATGCGCATATCCCTTTAATGACTTAATCATCTAATTAGGTGACTTGCAAAGGCTATTGGCAAATGAGCAGAGGGTTATTTTCTAATTCCCATGTATCTGTTGATAGAGCAAAGGATTCTGGTATAGTCTCTGTCCTTTTCCCCCATTCAAGGTTCTGGAGATAAAGAGTTAAGATTAAAGATGAACAAGCTCTTTGAATAGGAAATGCAAACTGACTAAGAATGTGTTATTTTTATTTTAAACCTCTGCAGCTTTTTAGCAACAAAGTTGGCTTAGAGGATAGGTTTAAACCATTTAAAACAATCCCTCAATTTTGAAGTTGTCTTTTCAATGCACCCCCTTGATACGTGTCAAACCGGCTTTAAGTCTTCACACTTTTCACTGTGTGCTAAAATGGGCAATTAACAAATGTCTTTACATGTGAATACTGAATCAAAATACAGTCAGGGTTCTGTGATCATGGGAAAGCAGTGTTGCCTAAAGCAAGTAGCCAGGAAACATAGTTTGAGTTTCTAGCTCAAGCACCGAGTCGATGCTACCTTTGTTAGTTTGGGCTGTGGGGGCTTCCTTACATGTTGAGCCCAGTATCTGTGTTTACTTGTGGAATTTCAAACATATCAATTTCACCTTTACAGTAAATGCCAGGAAAATACTCTGCCCTTTGATGTTGTTTCAAAGTCATGCATTACTGTGAAAATAAGACTTAAGAGGGGCAGAAAAAGTTGACTAAACCATGCAATATGGATGTTAAAATATTTCAGAGCTGTTTAAGGTCATAGTGGGAGTTTTTCACATGTAAACTCAACAGTTTTTGTATTTCTGAGGCTCAGGTGGTTCTCCCTGGTATGTGGCAATCTCAACATTGGATTCTTTAGTACAACTTCTGGATATTAATGGTATTTCAACACATTATGGACCACAGTCTCAAAAATCAATTTAAATTAAACAGAGTAAATGTAATCAAAGAATGAATTTAGCCTTGTGTCTGATACAATGACTGGAAGGTTGTCTGGGAATCTTTGAGCTGAAGGAGAAGTCAAAACTATGGATTTTCGGGAGATACCAGTAGCTGGTTATGAGTAGATGAAGACAGACCATCCACAGGATAAATATAATTATCTCAGAGATGCACAGGCTTGTAGAGAGAGCAGCTACAGCAAGTTTTAATGAGTTCTCACACCAAGGACCTCTCCAGCTCTTCCAGCACCCATCATCTATCTCCTTTCTGGGAGAATATGATCTGCAGTCTTTGCTCTGCCACATTGTGCGGGAGTTATCCACCTTCAGCCTTTCCCCTAGGCAGTTAATGTTGTTTCATCAATTTTGCTGGGCAGTTATTATTTCTTTTTACAGGATTTGCCCACTGCATTCAACAGACTTCCCCTTCTTTAATATATGGTGAAGTGCCATCTCCTAAACTGTTTAAAAACTATGGATTATCAAGACACTACACGCTCCACTGAATGCTCACTTGTACCAGGAGAGACAGTTGCCCACTACTATCATTGAACATGTGATTTAGACTTACAGCTTGTACGTTATATTCAGCCAGGTTCCTTATCTGCATCATAGTTTTAGAGAGATTATGGCTGTGGCACAGTTTCGTAACATAGATACCTACAGTCCAACTTTGCCTCAGCTGCCAAGAGTGATTGTGTATTAACAACACAGTCATCCAGCTCCATTAATCAATCACTGTTCAGGGTTTTGTGTGTTTTTGGTGGATGGATCTAAAAAAGATCTGGGTAGCCTAGAATGGAGGTCCAATTTGAAGTGCAGCAATTTCTATATTCTGTATTCAACTCTGTATGTTTTATGTGTTGGGATTTCTTTTCCTGAACTGACAAGCTGACCAGGTAATATATTTCTTGTTTTCTTTTTTTTTTTTGTGGGCAAAACAGATGGTTTTGGCAAATGTACTTTCTCTGTTAAGCCTACTTTATCATAAATTAATGTAAAACATCTTTTAATGTGTTTTTTTCTACTACTTTCTGTCCTTCTAGAGAATTATTATTTTGAAAATTTGCAATATTGTTTGTAAATTGGATATTTTATTGTGGTGGTGAAAGCAGCCACTGGTTAGGAAATGTCAGAATTACTTGTTTCATTCCAGTTCAGAATGAAAACATTAAAAAATTTCTTAAATGACATGTATGAAACAGAAACTCCTACTTTTGACTAACTTTACTGCTTTTTAGGTGTTAGGGAAGAGACAAGAGAAGCAATTAGAATGTATACCAGTCAAATCTAATTTTATTTTCTTAGGTAATGTAGGTCTACAATGGAACAAATAATTTAAAAACATTAAAAAAGCTTAGTTGATCTGCTCAGGCACATCTGTCCCTTATCTTTCATTATTGACATCAGTGGCTTAATATACCATTAAAACAAACTCTACTTTAAAATATATATAAGACCTGACTCCTGCAGTACACTGTCTGATATCCTCTGAATTCCAGCTCAGGCCTCACCAGCCATATGGATTCACACTGCATTGTTCATTAATATTGAATCCCAAAGTTCTCAGTGAAAGCTTAGAGACTTCTGCTTCTTTCGGTGCAGGAACACGGTGTATCTACCTTGGGCATTGTCAGGTTTGTTGTTTGGAATGAATAACTGGGATAATACAATATTTCTGTGTTAATGTAATTAGCAGTAATAAGTTCTGTGATAAATTCATCTACACGATCATCTGGGAAGCAGTGATGGTCCAGTAATTTTTATTTCAGGTGTATCATCATCAGCTGATACCATTTGCTCTTCCTTATATCCTATCGTGATGATGCTCGCTGTCTAAAGTCTGCTTGCCACAAGTGTTCCTCTGTACCCTGCTGTTGATTGTGATTGTGTTCTGTTCCTGCTCTTTTGATGCAGGGTGACTCTGTGGCCTCCTGCCCACATAAGGCATGAAAGAACAACTCGCATCTCAATTCACACGCAGAGACTGATGTTGATAGTGGAAGAGGAGAAATTTTTTAACATGGGTACTCAAAATAGTGACCTCCTTCTCCAGCTGTTAACAGAAATAGGTTTTGCCTACGTTTTTCCAATAGGTGGATTAGTTTAAAACCGATTGCTGAGGAAAGCCTTGTTTTAGTACTATGTATTCATTTTTTTAGCATCTGGAAGAAATAACCTCGTCTCAGACCTTGAAAATCTGCTTAGAAGCACCGACACTGAACTTCAATTTTGACAGTGATGAGAGTGAACATATACCGGGCAAAAAGGTATACCCAGGTGATCATCAGGCACGCATCTTTCCTGAGACTGGGAGGTGTGTGGGGAAAGCGTTTTTATACGTTTTGTGCAACAAGACCTGAGCGTGCTAGTAATGCAAAGATCAACAGGAAAGAAGTCCATCCAAAGTTATTACTCTGGTTCACAAAATCTTTAAGTCACAAATCACTGCGAGTGGGTAGGGTATTCTAGGGAAGTACTACCATGTATTTTTGATGTATATGCTGTATTCTGGAGAGGTATTACTCTACGTACCCATACTTCTCCCTGGTCATCCTCCATATACCTTATGTATGTATGCTGTTGTGTGTATGCAGCTCAGTACTGAGTGACATGCATCACTGGTCTGATCAAATATGGTAATTCTTGTGGGTTTTTTGTTTGTTTAATAGGTTTCTTATTTTGAAATTTTAACAGTACTGGAGCATCTGCACAAGATCCGTAAGATAATTTATCTGACTGTGGGAAATGTACCTAATTTAATAAGCTATCATTACTGTACAGTCCCAGAGCCAAGTATCACAGGCCCATCGCATACTTCTTGGTGACTGTAAATTTATAACCAGGCATATCTGCAGTTAAGTGAAGTGTAGAGGTACGGGTTTAAGTAATTTTTGATGGGCAGATTGAAATAGCAGCTCAGAAATTCCATGTAGCAAACCAGTACTCTCAGAACCATTTCCTGAGTCTCAAAAAGTATTTGGAAAGAGTGAAAAAGGGTGAAGTGCGCCTAAATGAAGATTTCCATTTCATGGGGTGCTGGGAGTGACACAGGAGAAGCCCGGTCCCCTTTGTTCCCTATTGAGGATCCTCGGAGCAGGAGCACTCAGACTTGTTTGGAGGATCTAATATCCAATGTGAAACAAGGAGCGCATGTATTGTGCTTGTCGCCAGCGGCTCTATTAGAAACAATCAGTCCTTTTCCAAGGCTACATGGCGTGTGATGTAATTCCATTTTCTTCCTGACTGCAGGAAAGGAAAATCAAGTAATTAAATGTGAGAAATCACCAGCCAGGGGAGCCCTTTCTGCTTGAGTGGGTTTCCCAACACAGTTGCTTGACCGCAAAAGCCAGAAGCTGGCTCAGGGAAATACGGCACGGCTCTGGACAAAAGCATGACACTGCCCATGAATGCACCGCGTACCAAACATAGTTTGTTGTCAGGAACTGACAAGCCAGGCATGTCCACCTCAAGTGGCCCTACTTCCCATTGGCTTGAAAAGGCGTGCCAGAGAGGAGGCTTTGGTCACAGCGCTATGCTTTACGCTCCCGGCCCCATTGTCCCTGGGCCGCAGGTCCCGGACAGGAGGCGTCACCACCCCACCAGAAGGCAACCAGGGGTGGTGGGACCAGGGGCTGAAAAAGGGCTGGGAGTGTGGGTGAGAGAGGGGGTCCTGAGGAAAAATTGCCCTGCAGCCAGGAACAACCTTGGTCACAACAATGTCCTCTCCCAGTTTTGGCTTCCTGGTCTTTTGTGTCTTTAAAAACCCGTATTTGCATAGCATCTCCCTCTTCTGCAGGCTACAGGACATCACGGTTACAGCATGCATAAAATCTTAGTGCTGAGAAGCATTTATTTGGGTTTTGTGAAAACCTTTAGCAGAATTCAAATGTTACGTATGTGAGTAATAAAGAGTCTTATCGTATACAGCCTGAATTTCAGAAAGCCCACACTGCCTAGAAGTGAATGAAACTCTGTAAATAGTCAATAAACCTGTGGAGAATTTGAGCCACAAGTTTGGTGGGAGAACTGAAGTCATTTTAGTTCACTTTGACTACTCTTTTTAATAGGTATCTTACGAGGAGCCTATCACCTGTTTTTTATAAGTAACTATGTTTGACATTTCAATTTCGTTCTTACAGCTTTTAATACATTTTTTATCTTGTACTCTTCTACAGATAATTTACTTCCCAGTGTTTCTTTGTAATAGCAACTGGAATGGAAAAAAATGTTCTCATTTATGTGTAAATTTTGTTAACAAACTCATCTGCATAAATCACATTTCTTCCCAAGGATTTTATCGTGCAATAGTTGCTTTTTCACTGAAGTTAGAACTTTAAAACAGCTTTCAAATTCATCTTGAAAGTAAATTACAATGAAAATAAGATCAACCCAACAAAACATTTTGATTTTGGCTTTAAAAAATAGAGGAGGAGGAATCAAGGCAATAAAAGGTATTAAGGCCAAGGAAATTGTTTAATACTTATGTGTTGTTTATGGGTTTTTGAGGATTATAAAGCATGTGACTCCATTCTTGTACATTTTTTGGTAATTGAAATGTGTGATCTATTTTGTCTTGTTTAAGCATACTTGAAGAATGTAACATGGAAAAAAAAGAACTCCTTATATCCGTTTGTTTCTTCTGACTTTAGACATAAGATTACTTAACACAGAACAAGTTCTTTGCCATGCTGGCAAAGTGACAAAAATTGTGTCTCAGGTTAGGACTTTTTGTTCCATCGCCTTCATAAAAAGTGAGAAAGAGTGTGAATGTGAATCAAAATGTGGATATCTCAGACCTGCCTGTGGTATTACAGGCAAGGCTGCTTACTGGTGTTGCTGTTTCTTGCTGAGAGGTTCACTGCTTCTGACTGGAGACAAAGGCTGCAGAAATCTAAAATAATTTTGTAGTGACTTTTTTTGTTGACCTTAATATTCTGCGTTTCAGCATTCTGGGACGGAAGTGAGTACACAGAACGCATGTGATGTTGTGACTGGCACTTGCTGCTTCAAGTTTTAGTTAATCCTCTGCAGAGTGCTCTGAGCATTGAGCAAAGATGTTAATTCAAGATCATTTGCACAGATCTCTTAGAATTGTCAGTAAATTACCCTATGTGCTGATTTCACAGAGGGCAGTATCATTTGTCCACTGCTCACTCAGTAGTATCAAAGAAGGATAATTTGAGAAAGTTGCAGTTTCAAGTATCTCTTCTTCTGATCAGTAAATAAACAATGTAACCCTGAGTGGCAAACCCATTCCTTCCTGGTAAACACAGCAGAATATGTCTTTTCATATAGAACTTTACCACATTAAAAAAAAACTAATGTACAATACTGTCGTGAAAGCTGCAATTTCATGTTATTTTTATGTACACAGGATACAGCTTAGCTATTTTGAATGTCTTAGCAGAGCAGCTAGTCTTTCCAGCCTAGAAATGCACAAAATTCATAATTGGCTTGTAAATGCTTTATTAGAAGCTCTATGCTCATTTCCTCCATAGCCTTCAAAGATCTAGCATAATGGCTATCTGGAATGAATTCTGCTCCTTGTGTTAGTAGCAGCTGCATCTGTGCATAGTTAAACTTAACTGTTAAAGGTTACATAGTGGAATTACTTTTTAAAGAACATAAAAACAGAAGAATTTTAGCTGGTTCTGATTCAATGTCTCCTTCAGAAAGCAGTTGTCCAAAATACCTGATCTGTATAAGTCAGACCTATGTTTTTAACGGTCTTGGATATTCACAAGAACTATTTCACCTTGGCAAACCAGTGACTCAAAGTGAGTTGTGTAAAGCAAGGATCATAATACTGGTCAACCTGGTAAAAAATTCCATATCATCAGTCCTGCCTTTAGGACTAATAGTCATCAGAGGGTTGGTAGGTTGACTGTGAGCGAGAGTCTTTTGGTTTCTCTAGGAAGTGCATGGAAGCTTTGCTGGTAATCTAGGCTTGGACAAATCAAAGTTTGGACTTTGAAGGTCAGGCTACACAGTTCCCTGAGCTGGGACTTACATGTGTTACCTGGATTCTGAAATGCAGTAGGAAATACTGTATCATGACTGTTTTTTTAAGTGGCTTTCGTTATTTGGGACTGGGGATTCATAAGAACCTACTGATTATTTGCCTGTGTTTGTCATTTGCTAGAGCAAAGGTGGAGGACAGGCATAGGAGTCAAATCTCTCCTGAAGCTGTCAAGGACAGTGGGCGAGATGTTCAGATGTTGGCAGATGTAAATCTCATGGATTTCTGACTTCCATTCTGTATTTCACTAAACACAATTTGTGATATTAGAATTATCTTTTGTTACTGTATATGTGATGTGAAAACTGATTTGTGTTACATGAGGATCATCGAATGTAGCATTTTGAAATTTTTAGAAATACAAATGCTACCTGAAAACTCTGATGAAAATCAGAATCTCTTTTCCTAAATTTTTCAGGTTTTTTCCTGTAGTTTTTGCCAGAAAATATTGGACTGCTGAATACTGGAAGGGAATTTATTATTAATTAAGCTTATTTTATAACAACTGTGTACATATATTGTACTGGATGAGTGGTTAGGATGTTAGCACCACGAGGAAATATTTAAACAAGTGGAGAACAGTCTGAAAAATCTGACAGAGATAAACTGTAATTAATCCAGAACTTAGACCACTATGACCTGATTTTAGTTCCTCCATATTTCATTATTGCCATTGTTATTCTAAAGTTGTGATTTTAATGAGTTTTCTTTAAAATAATTTTTTCATAGTTATATTTTTATATTTTTCTGTTCAAGTGCTTCAAGCTCTCCCTACCATTTTCTCATTCGCTATACAGACATGCATTATTCACAAGTGCCTGTATCATTTCCGCATCCAAAATACGCTGGAGTGAGAGGAATAATGTATAGAAATTCTACCTTAAATCAAACACAAATTTAAATTTGATTGCTTAAGATTCTAAAAGGACAAATAACAGTGGAAAGCAAAAGACTGGTGAGAGATAGGATCTAGTTCCTAAAATCTACACTAAGAATCTCTTAGTAGTCAAGTTTCCAGAAGTGATGAACCAATCACTGCTTTTTGCTAAAACCAACCTTATGGAATAAAAGACAACTAATCTATATTTTTTTTTTTATTTTTTATTTTAGATTCAGCATTTTTAAACAAAGATGCCTACAGTCAGATTCTATCACTCATGTTAGAGCATTTGGCTCTGAATACCTGTCATTTTCAACAAGTGTATCCTAGGAAAAAGACAGCACACTACCTTTTTTTTTCTACCTGTCTATGTATTGATGGAAACAACTGTTGTTTTTCCTGACTGAGGAGACCATGGAAAGCTGACCACAGAAAAATAAAGGGAGAATATTGTTTACTCAGCTTTATTTTCTAAATGTTGTCCTTTTAAAAAGTAGAAATGGAATTTATCTTTAAGGAAAAGTGAGACATATTTTAGCTCTCTTGAAGCCATGGTTCAAATTCAGCTTCTCTGCCATTTGTCTGCTGTTAGGCAAATGCAATTTAAACATTGCTCAGCTCTGTGTCATTTGTAGGGCCTGATGTGTCATCTCTGAGCACAAAGAACATTCAGTGCTGCACTGAGGTTCAGTACTATGAGTGGTGATGAGCTAAAAGCCATTGGAAGAGTGTAAAAGAACTAAGCAGAAAACCGGTCATGAGGAAATGGACTTCTACTTATTTTTATAAATACAATGTTGAATAGCATATGTACAATGAAATGAGAGAAAGGAAAGGAAAGAATATTCTATTTCTATATGTGTACCATTATTGCCTGAGCCAACTTTAAGGTTTCCTTTTGTTCTTCAGTATGCGATCCAACTTGAAAAAGAGCTTTAGTTTTTGATTTGCAATTTTCTGATTTAAGATACAGTAAGAAAATGAAAGGCAGATGTCTCACACCTTAAGTCAATCTCTAAAAGTATTTTAGAGCTCTTCAGCATATCCAAGGTTCTGACCTTCCTTGGCAAACCTTCTTAATTTTCCCACACCTGCAGCTTTGCTGTCTTTTTTATTTTTTTCAGTCACACAATAAGCGTAGCTAAAACAAGCATTCCAGTGTGCATGAATAGAGCACACAGTAGGCAATTTGGGGACTCATTCATCACCGATCAATAGAACCGCTTGGATAGTGGATGAGATAGCAAACAATTTGATTTATTACATCCAATGTAATAATACATGATTTTAAAAGAAATTAAAACCACATACTAAAAATCTTTATCTTATTTATTAATCACTGGTAGAAGTAATAAATAAATACTGCCATTTCTTTAAAAATATCAGCCAGTAGTGTCTGTAAAATATGATCTCTTGAGAGGGGTAAAAAAGATGGGTTTTTGAAAGGATTGAGGTTTTTTTGTTTAAATATTTGTACTATAAAGTTGCTACTGTGTACAATTAGTAAAATGAATATATATTAAGAAAACACAGCAACAGAGATTCCACATGTGCTAGAATATGGGAAAACTCTTTGGTCTCGGTTTATTCTTATGGAATAATTTCTCCCTCTTGTAATGACATTGAAGTTATGAAGCTACAGCATATAGTATCCTATATGATAATATCATGAAATAACGGACCCTGAAATTGCATGAGGAAAACTGGAATAATGACCACCAGTGATTATAAACATTTCTTCTTGAAAACAATTGTTCTTTAACTTAAATGGAAGACTCAAGTCCAGAACATTTTTCTCAAGACTTCAAAAATGCCAGAAAAGAGAGAGCATGAGTTTGACACTCACTCTCCCTCAAGATTTTATCTTCAAATTACACTTAATTTTTTTAAAAGGTGACAGATAAATATTGCAACAGCATTTCCCTAGTCAGCTGAGCCAAACTTATCAGTATTTTCTGAGTAAACTGAGGAACAGAAGGGTCTCTCATCTTTTTCCTAAGTGTTTTGCATCAGCAGTGTATCCTAGGAATAGAAACCAGTATGTGGAAAGCTGATGAGGTATTCAGTCACAAAGAACAGAAACCATAACTAATGATATGCCTAGTGTGTGGTTTTAAACAAAGACATATTATTTTTCATCAAAAATTATCTTTTAAAAGGAGCTGTTTTGTTCTAGTTTTTCAAAAACAACAGAATTAAATTTTGCAGAAGGGAGGGAAAGAAATTCTCTGCAGACAGAGACGAATACTGTGTACCAAAGCTAACAGATATTAAAATAGATATAACTGCAATGTATCTGACACATATAATAAATGCAAATTATACTGTAGAAGATTTATTTATTGCATAGAGAAGTCTTCATGAATTTTGAACTTCTGCAAATTATTTTTTCTTTAATTGTGTGTGATCTCTGACTAACCTTTGATACAGTCTTTTTGCTGAAACTTCCCTGAGGTTTTCAAAGGCATACCAAGGTGTTGGATTTTTTTACTACTAAAAATAATTACATATATCATTTTTCTTATCTGTCAATTTAAGGCTATTTTTTTTTTTGTATTAGATATTCCGTAATAAGACAGTAATTTGCCCTTGCTTTCTTTCACCCATCAACATTTTCCACTTGATGTCTATATTTTTTTACTGAGAGATTTTTTAAACTTGAACAAAAATGGTTTTTTTCTGAATGAAAAATGCTAGATGATACACTCAGAATAAAATATACAGATGACTATAAACAGCTAGGACTGATATCTATTGTGGAAATCGGGCTCCATAAAGGAAAAATAGTTTTGACTGTTTTCCAGGGAAAATATGTTTTGCTAGTTTGGTGACAAGACATATGCTACCTGTGAATGGGTTTTTCAATGTGTTGTTACTGAGGTTAATCCTGCACCCATTCTTTTCAGTGATGCAGTAGTGACCGCAATTCTCTCTACAGTGGTACAAAATGAGGCGCCATACCAGCAAAATGCACTTTGAGGTTGTTGGTACACATGTACACGTATATAATGGATTTGTAGAATGCAAATATCTTAAGTGATCTACTTCCAAACATGTTAAAACTTTGCAAGATCTCATGAAAATAAACTCTTGCAATGCCACAGACAAAAATGTCCTGTGGCTGAAACTAGGAGCAGGAACTTTGGCTCATTCTTTGCTGTTCAGACTCATAGTTTACTTAACCTAGACCTTTGAGGAAATGTTTCTCTTTTGGTTATCTGCAATTAGTACTCAGCTTTTTACAGAACACAGAGAACATAAAAACAGTGCCATTTTCTTAAAAAGCCTTCCTAAAAGGCTCGGAAAAGATATTGCTGCTTCAAAAAAACCTTAGAAAATAACAGGTTTTTTTAATTTAACACGATGATGAGCAGGAACCTTTCCATGTAAATTATTTCTACAGCAGAGTAGGGAGAAATAGGACTACTTCTTTCACTGTTTTATATTCAATAACAATGACCAAAAGAGAAATTGCAGGAATTTTTGTCTACCGTTTGTTTTTAATCCAATTTGGGGAAACAAAATATTTCTGAAGTTTCTTACTGCCTGCATTCAGTGGAGTCAAAACTCTGTGGTGAGGGTGCTGTGAAGTGGTCAGCATTCCAATGAAAAGTTTTGCACTTGCTGAAACAATGTTTTCTGACAAATTGTTTTCTGACATAGCTTCTGTTATATCTAGACTAGCTCTATATCTTCATTATTAGTACTTGCTAGACTCCTTCAAATTAAAAGACCACTGCATAGTGTAGCAGAATCCTCCCATCAGGTTGAATACTGGTTAATGGTTCTTCCTTACCGAACTCACATAACAATTTACTCTGATTCCCTGTTACTTTTTTGGCTGAATAGTATACATATCCTGAATACACAGCAGTCGTCAGGAAGCTTAAGAGCTGATTGAATTGTTTTATAGGAAGGAACTACCTGCTACTATAAAGACATAGCATTGTAAATGCTGCTATATTTGTAATGATTTATTTTATGCGTACCAGATTTCGTTAAAGCACATATACAATGACCAGAAATGAGAAGGGTTTAGAAATTTCAAGATAACTATTTATGAAACAGAAGACTAGACTGGAAGTTCAAGTTGAGCTATATGAAAATAATTTTAATCTTTGTACAGGGTATTGCTCTTTTTCTTTGATTTAATTATAAACTATGTAACAAGTTGCACTGAGATTAAATTGGCAAAGTTAATTTGTGGGCAGAACTGAAGTATTGCTGTTTTATTTCAGAATCCCAGATTGATATAGATAAGAACATTAATGCTGGTAATAATAAATATGACACACATTCAAACCAAATTATGTTGAAAATGACTACTCCTTTACAGTATATCTTTCCTACATGTAAAAACATGTGATACAGCATATATTCAGTTAAATGATACATATGAACTGAAGATCAAATGTTATTTGTAATACAACATGCTCCAAATAATTTTTTGTGTAGGAGAAAAAAGTAGTACACTCTGCCTACCTTATTGTTAAACAGTTGTCTACACATAGCATCTGTTTACATTAGGAATGTAATTGCTGTGATAATAAGCTCATTGATTTAGTATCTAAGGAAATAATCAGTCAGGACATCACATTTGTCTTGCTTTACTTGACAGCCTATCTTCTACACTGAATAGACAATGTCAATTCTTGCCATTGTTTCAGAGAGATGGAGCAACAAAAAAACCCAGAAAGTCCTCTGCTCTTTGCCAGCTATTGCCATAAAAATGTTTGCTGCAGCTAACTGGTATTGGACAATTTCAATTTTAACAGTGGCACAAGGCCAGTACACTTTAGTGTAGGAAAATTGTATTTCTTTTGTTATTCAGACCGTATGACAGCCTCATCTTTCACTTGACAGTTAAGCAGAAAAGGACCGTGAAAAACTAAAACTGAAATAAAACAAAGATAGAACTGGGAAACTTTGGTTAGCTGACTTACTAGGAATTTTTTCCTTTTTCTAAGCATTTTTATGTGAAAATGTGTAAATAGAGTCTCCTTACTAGGAGTTAAGAAGCACTTTACAAGATTGCGAGATGTCTGTGTGCTTGGGTTCACTTCGCAAAATCACAGAGGAAAAAAATCAGTCAGGAGTGTTAAAATAAAGAACAATCCTCGTTTCAGGATTATTTTTTTCTTTATCTCATGGACAGTGTTACCTTAATATGTCCTTTCTGCTGCACCTTTGAATTTCACAAACATTCAAAAACCCATGGTCCATAGAACAAATTCATCGGCTGAAATCATAAAGGACCGAGTTGTCTTGACCCTATGTGGTGTTCAAGTTAGGTAGGAGGACAAGAGTCTGTCCCCTCCATCTGTTTGCTGCCCATGAAGACCAATATTCACCACAGGGCCTGTAGACAGCAGTGCTGAATGACTTCTGTGCCTGGACTTTGTTGTACATGGAATGTGGAGCAGAGAGAGAGAAGTCTCATTCCCCTGTGGAGGCGAATCTCTGTTCAGCAGTTTGTAGACAGCACCACGGAACTCATATTATATGCACCATCGGACAAGTAGTACTGCCCTCACTACATAGCACAAATACATTTCAAGATCTCTCGTTTTTGAAGGATGACTTAATTATACTGCTATTAGTTATCATGCACTTTACAAAGAAAGTTAACCTCTAAACATTTTGGAGAGGAAGGGAAGGAGCACTCTTCCTCTTTTAAGGATAAAATTTAAAAATACATTTAAAGTATTATATGCCATGGTATGTTCTCCAGAAAATGAACTGAAAAAGTAAATTTACCTCACTTCATCTCAACGTCAGAAAATGTTCAGGTCTCCTCTCCTCTGCGTAGCCTTTGTTTTGACTGCAAGTAGGAAGACACTGTGAAGTAAATGAATACACTGTGCAAGACTCAGTAGAAATGAAGATATGCAAAACTAAGCCCTTCTCATGGAGTGTTAATTACCTATGCAGTAGTTGTACTTACAAGATGAGAGCAACCAAAGACAGGTTGTTCTTTGTTTCCAAACCAGATGCAGGGTAGCAGAAGTGTGGCCTCACAGCTCATCTAAATTCTGAATTCCGCCAGGCTGACAGCTGCTCCCTTTCTGCTGATTAAGAAACACTGACAAACATTTTTTTGTTTCTTCTTTTTCCTCCAGAAAGACTTTCTTGGCTGCTTATACTCGAAAACTCAAAAATGAACTCTTCCTACTCAGTGTTTTTGACTGTGATTACTGAAAAGAGGTATTGTTAAATTGAAGAAGAGAGGCAAAGTTTGGATGAGATGCTCTGGGAGGTATAATCATATACAACATATTTTATCCCAAAAAATGCCAAGTACAGCTGAAAAATGTGCTCATTTTTTTGCGTAAGTCTCCTGGACAGAAGCTTTGAAAGGTCTCCAAAACGAAGTCCTTTATTGTCAGGCAAATGAAGTCTATTCAGTTGTGGCCCCTTAGGGGACTGCTGGCAGAGTTCAGAGCTGACAGGGGTCCACACCGGCTTCTGCTCCATGTAAGGTAGAAAATCTGTATTTCTGTTTAAACTTGTGGGGTAGTATTCAAATCTCTTAGTGTTTTTCCACCTCTCAGAAATAATTCAAAAGGACATGATGCTGATGCTGCCCAAAACAAGAAGTTTGAGAAATGTGGATGGTTATGAGTATTGCCTCAGCGTGGACAAGGTGCTGCTGTGGATCTACATTCACTTGTCATCTGGGAGACATTTGGTAGGGTACCTTAACATATTAAGAGTTACACATAGCTTCTACTTGTCGTATTTGCACAGATGTACTTGTTCCAGTCCCAGGTGAGCATTTATTCTTTCTCTATTAATATTTCCTTTTGGACTGAAATGAAGATTTGAAGAATTATTGTGTGTTTGTCACCATGCTAACAGTTTTCACAGTGCTCTTTCTTGAAGTTGGATTATCTATTTTGAGGTATACACCTAAGCTGTAAATGAACATCTGCTATATGGATAGTCTATGTATACTGAATATTTATTTATGTATATGCATGCACGTGCATATAAAAACATTATTGCTGTAATCTGAAAGAAATTATACAGATGTACAAAGTAATAGATGTATTTAATAAGATTTTGAGGTATTTATTTGTTTTAATTTTATTCCTCTTTCCCAGAAAAGTGTGCCTCCTAAAGCAGCTTTGCTGAGATACAAACAAGCTAGTCATGAGGTTCTGCAATTTACACGCCTACAGCCTCATAAACAGTTTTCTTCCTACTGGTTTGTACCTAACCAAATGGTTGCTCTTTCTTCTGTGATGAGGGAGTTTAGGAGGCTGAATCAAAAAAAAAGATATGCATCTGGATAGCTGTACTGGATAGCTTATAGTAGCTTAAATAGTAGTGTCGTATGGCTAACAGGTACTGACCAAAGAGAGTAGAAGGCATCCAAATCCAATACACATCCTCGAAAGGCATCCATTCAGATTGCCAACAGGTTTTACCTAATGATTTCTGCTCAGGGAAATTCTGGAGTGATAGTAATTTTTTTTTCTTTTTTTTTTTTAAAGTGACCTTTCCTCTCAGAAAAAGAAAACTAGTGGAAATGTAGCTCTAAGAAGAGCCTGAAGAACCCACCGGGGAACACCTGTGGGAAAGCAGCATATCTTCAGATTAGAACAATGAAGGTTCACTGTGTGAGGGGACTAGGTGTCAGATCTAAGGGCCTGTGTTAGAGGAGCTTGTCTCCTGTCACCTGAGCAGAAACACTGGAGGGGAATAATAGGAGGGAAGATGAGAGAACAGTTTTCTCCCCCATTTTGAGATGTGTTGTGTCAGTCACACAAGAGTCTATCATTAGTACTAAGTCACTTCAATTTTATATACATATCTGACAATAATACCTTTCTATGGTGATGCCAAATTCTGTTTGCCATCTTGCCTCAGGGCAGGTGGGTTTTTCTGACTGTCAACTGAGTATCAGCGGTGTTTTTCATTATGACCAATCATCAGATAAAAGATGGAAGAATAATTTTTGTGTAAGCTTGTTGGAAATGGATTTGGGATTTTTCTTTTATTCTATTTCTTTCATACCCTCACTTTTTGTGTTTTAGGTTCTCTGCCTCTTACTGGGCTTTTTGCTCATTGCTGCACGGCTCTCTGAGAAAGAAACCATAAGTGCCTATTCCTTCAGGTAAGGCAGAGGATGCAAAGTATTCTAGGATGTACTATATTAAATCAAGAGGCTGTGTGGTTAGTCTTGATAGAATAATACAGAAATTTTGCATGTGTGCTGCAGCTCTTACTTGTAGGTTGTTTTACACTTTGAGAATGTTTTTTCAAAATTCTGGTCCTAGGAGATCAAATGACATGAAGATGATGGATTGTTTGGGATATCTTGAAATGAACAGTGTCTGTTCCATTTATAAATATAACAGTCTACAAGGTGAGAAATGAAAGTTGGAAAAACAGTAGTTAAAGCTGTTCAAAGTAAAGGAACAGTTATGGGATGGATCTATATATAAGCTGCTTCATATATGTCTCTTTGGTATACTGTAAAATTTGAGTGCAGGTGTGAGTAACCACTTCAAACAGCCATGCAGATAAGCATTTCAGTCACTGAGGTCACACTGCCTGGTCCAAGAATTGGCTGAGGTAAAATTAACAGCACCTTTATCTTTTAACTACTTTGGTTAAAATCTATTAATAATTAACACGCCAATACTTGTGAACTCCACTTTTTAAAGGAAATCAGCTTGGTTGTTACAGGAGTTTACCCCTGCAAGCTGCTGACCTTGTGTCTTGTACCAATCAAACACTTCTGAGCTATCTTACATGGTGTTTTCCATCCCTACCCCTTCTGGCTGTCATGGAAACCACCGTGCACCCCCTTACAAAGGTACTGTAATACTGTTGGGCCCCGCACAAATCACTTTAACAGTGGAGTTAAAATCAACTTAGTCATAATAATCGTTGTAGCTTAGGGAAATAGCCACTCACCTCTCTTCTTCTAAACAGCTCTGTGTCTGAGCCCTTCCCAGGAAAGCAGGTTCCATTTCCTGGAGGAAAGCCATCCTGATGGACACCTGCAATTCTGCACTGCAGTGATAAAAACTGCAGGAATGAAATCCCTGCATTTACTATTAGCTGGAGGAATTTTCCCTCTGGGATCTGTGACTTCTGAATGGCACTTAGCTTTTGCCGTCAAATGCCTTTCTTCAAAGGTGTAAGTGCTAGTGAAGAAATTAGACAGCGAGACAAAATGCTGCACCTCAGACATCTCATTTCTCACAGCGCAGTGAATAGTCACTGCCAGGCACCAAATTTGCCTTACAATGTCAACACTGCTACAACACTTCCTCCCCCCTTCTTTTACCATCTTGATTGTCATCAACAGGAGCAAAAATGAACAGCTGGTTTGTTTTTTTTTTTGGGGGGGGAAGTTTTATCACTTTCTGGTTGTGAGTTCCTCTTCCTTAGAGATATTTAATTTTACTTTTCTTTGTTTCATTTTTTGAGTTGTCAGTTCTATGGTTCATTTCAGGAGAAAACTGAGAATAAGGAATATTCACGTCCCCTCTCACAGTGAAAAACCCACAGATCTGTTCTTAGCTGTCATTCCAGAAGAAGTCCTGGAAATTTCACTCTTGCACCCTGTCCTCCCACTTCTGTTGAATGGAATGGCAGCAACTGCTCCACCATTAGGATCAATATCCCAGCCATTATGTTGGCAAAAGGAGCAGCAAATCACATTTACGTGGATTGTCAGATTCATTATTATAAGCAGATGGCAGTCCTTGCACTACAATGCAGCTGAGAAAAGACTGACATCATTTCAAATTAAAATCTATAATGCTAATACACATCTCTGACTCTTTGTAGAGGCCTAAGTGCATTAATCTTCTGAATGATTTGCCAACGTGTGCACTGCTTTAAGTGTTTTCACTTGAGTGGAGCTAAAAGACGAGCTTTTAACTGAGAATGGTTAACATTTATTCATACAGATTGATAAAAGTTAACATGCAATTTTCTTTACTAGGAGCTCCCTAATAGGAATTAATGGGATATTTTGAAGAGAAAATACCAAGTTCAGAGGGCCAGTTTAACAAAAGTGTTAACCACTGAAGAGAAAAATATATTACTACCATCTCCTTTATGTCAACCAATCTTAAAATAATGACTCGTAAAAGAAAGTAGAGCGTTATTTAAAAAGTGCAACAGAAATGTCTAAATATGCAAACAAATTTCTTTTGTCAAATGTGGACAAAAAAAAAAATCAAAATTTTTATGATCAGATCACCATCCAAAGTTTAAAAAGTGAACATAACATAAATCCAGTCTCTTAATACAACTAAAGTGGAAGACGTTCCTAATAAAAAGGATTTTAAATAGTTTGAGGGTGGCTTTATCTACAGTATCTAGACTATGTAACCTGTCATCATATTTTCAATAGCATGCTCTAGAATTTCAGAATTTCATGCAGTTTTTAGGGATGCAGAGGCTGATTCCTCCGTTCTTCCATCTTTCTCCAGAAGGGATATACTTAACAGAAAGAATTTTCTGGTGATTAAAGTATAGACAGAGACTGCTGTCAGGCTGCCTGATGGTGAGAATGCAATGCCTTTGCTTCTAGAGGAAGCTTGCATACTGAGGAATACTTTCTAGAGGACGTTTGCATACTGAGGGGCTGTCCTGGACTACTTCTGCTGTGCATGGGATCCTGAATAACCCCACTTTGGAAGCCATGTCATCACAATATCAATTCTGAGCTAAAATACCTTTCATTTTGGAAAGGATTTGTAGGTGAGCAGCATTACACTGATGCAGCCTATTTGTTTCATGGACCAAAAAAAATCCTGTTTTCCCTAAAGAAGACTGTTTTAAAACATCCAGATTAACCACACAGCCATGAAACTTGGGAATCCTCCTATCAAAAGCTTTATAAATACATGTGTCATTGCAGAAATGCTTGGCTTTGCCAAAGAAAGATATTTCTGAAAAAGCAGATTTTGTTAAAATGTTTTGACCAGATCCAGGTAGGATCTTTTGTCCCGTCTGTTGTTATCTGGAGATTTAATTTCAAAGGAAACAGAGTCTTCAGATCTACAATATGCCTTGCCTTCTCCCAGTAGATGCCAGCGCCATTTGAAGCCAGATATCTCTGTATTTCATTCATATTTGCTCACCTTACTGGCTTTATTTCTTCATACTTTCCTTTTTCTTTCATCTAACTGAGTACTAATACCTAGTTTGACTTTCACAAACCAGGCAGTATGCGCAGCAATAGAAAATAGCACATTTCACTCATACATACCATAGCTTAATAATTTGTTTACTAAGAGATTTTTTTTTCTGAGTGGGGATTGATTTGTATTGAAATGAATAACAAATTGCTGGAAAAAAGTAGTTTTTCTGCTTGGGAAGTTGCTTTACAATATGCAGGATGAGGAGTTGCATAGTGAGATTCAGAAAAAGAAAATTAAAGACAATTTTATTTTTCTAATTTTAAAAAAGAAATGTAATTCAAATGAATTAAACTTGAAAGAAAGATATGTACCCAATTACAGCTATATGAGTCTGTTCTTCCCAAAATCATTACTCTTTCATGAAAAATTTTGTGTACTTGAAACTTCCAGTTTTTATGGATGTTGAAATGAACTGATTAACATAAGAAGTTTAGATTGGCTTTAACACCGTGACAATCAGAGAATAAATGAATAAGAATTCTGAAAAACTAAAAACTCACCAGCTTTTTGATATGTTGAGCGTGGCTTATAGTCCCATTTCAATCTTTTAAATCCATTTACTTGTAAAGTGCTTTACCAATGATTGCAGTCTTAAATCTCTACCACATCTTTCAGCTTTCTTTTTTAGGAATTACAGATGAAAACAGGTACATCTAACCAGTAAAGGATGTTGAAATTTATGGTCCTGATTATTTAAAGTACACAGTTTGCATCTGATATTTATTTAAGAATTTCTTTTCATAGCATAATATTTAAACTGGTTAATTAATGAATAATGGCAAGAGATGGGAAAAGTCTAATTTACAAATTGAAAAAAGCTCTTAAAAGTTTTGCTTAACATCTGGAACTTTCCCACAACAGTCTTGAAATAATATTCTTCAAGCCATAGATCCCATTATCACACATCTCACATATGTTCCACCACAATTACTGAATGAATTGATTTCTCATATATGCATTGCATGGATTCATTAAGTACAGTACAAACCAACATTCCTCACTCTTGATTCATTAGGCAAGTTATTTTTAATAACTTGCAAAATACTGCTGCTGAATAAGAAATTCTGAATAGAGTCCATGAAATGGAAATCCAGAGCTTATTTTAGGATACGGCCTGTTTCTCCTGAGTGACACTCAGTGACACAGTTTGAAAACTACAGTAGTGTAGTAATAAACTGTAAATTAGTGTTTTTTTGATTACATGGAATAATAGACTATTTTTGATCTGTGGCTGAAGAAGAAAGGTACAGCATTTATGGGTTGTGTGCGCCTTATGTTCAGTGTGAGAAGTACAGTTTACACTTCTTTCCCCATCCCCCATTCCTTTGCCTGCATTTCAGTTTGTTTTACTGACTGAACACTTAAAGAGTTATCTACTTAAGGATGTCAAAAGGTGTAGTAAATGGGAGGCAGGCCACTGGGAGATAAAATAGAGAGGTCATTCCGCCTGACCTCCTCCTGTTTTTTTCCACTAAGAAAGCTGCTACTCAGCTGACTTAAGATTGAGAGACAAGGCAGAAAACCAGCAAAAACAGTATTAACTCAACCAGTTTGGTACTGTGCTTGCTACTTGCTTCCTTCATGCTCAAAGCTGGTGTTGCATTGAAGTCATTGCCTTTAGAAATGCTAGAATATTTCGTTTTTGTCTGTTATTCACCCTGTGTGCAGGTTGTGTAAATGAATGGAAATCCAATGTAAAGTCCTCTCTGACTTATAACAGTTATCAAGAGATTAATTTCAGCAATTAATCTAAGGTCCTCAGTAGCTGATGGTTTTGTTAACATTGTAAAGGAGATTTTGTCTTTAGGTGATACACACTATTGCTATAATTTCTTATTGTGGTATTAACATATTGGGAAGGAAATCCTGATGCTGAACCTCACAGCTACATTGATGAGGTGCGAATTGTTTTCTTGTGTGTATTGAGTCTCTGAGCTGGACAGGAAGGCCCCAAAAATTTGGCAAGTGTGCATTTAGTCAAGTGCAAGTGGTTGTCAGCAGAAAGAGAAGCAGCAAGTTTGCTCCCCTTACATATATAGTGTACCTCCTCTTGGTTGCCTGATGCCCAGCAGATCATGCCCACTTTGACAGAGCCTTGCTTTGCTGATCAGTAGAAATGAGGAATATCTTCTGCATTGGGGTCCACTGTAACTAAGAGGTACTTCTGTTCTGTGGACAGCAAAGGCGTCATCGCACCAAAGTGGAGATTAGCCCTGAAAACTCACAATCTAAAGAGATGTTTCAAGGACATTTGTAGTTTTTAGGTGCTTACCTCAAGTAATATTCCTTAACCTAACAGAGCTCACTCTGCAGTTCTCTGCCATTGTTTATTATGAACTTGTAGTGAAACTAGTTATATACCTGTAAAAGGAGGGAAGAGGAGCTCTCCCCAAGCATATATCGCAAAAACCGTGTAAAGAAGTCCATATACAGCAAACCAAAGAGGAAAGAGTCTTATTTAAGAAAAAAAAACAAAAAAAACAAAAGCAGCATCTGACAAACATGCACATTCAAATTCAAATTCAACTTATTTTTATTACTGCTACTCTTGCTGCTTAGGGTTTACATTAAAAATATTTTACTACCTTATGTTTTTCCTCTATTTAGACAACTAAAAGGCACAAATTTTAAATTAAAAAGCTTTCTGGCGATGACATTTGCGCAACTGAGAAATAAAGGCTTGGAAGTTTCACGGATTAGCATCTGTGAGGCAAAGCTGGAGAAAATATCAATGAATGAGTGTGAACGGAACAAACCTTGGCAACTGAAGGCTTTTTGAGTTAGATACTTCTTTCTCTTGTGTTGTAATCACTCACTTTCTCTAGTGCAAATTGCTCAAGTTACATCAGTCTCTATTTTTGAGTTCTGTCAACATCTCTGAGAGAGCATTCAAGTCCATGATTCTGGGATTAGCAAAACAACAAAATTCTAGAATACAAAGTAAAAAGATTCTTTCAACTGGATTGAAAAAAAATATTCTTAGAGCAGTTATACTTTAATTAGATTTCCAGTCATGGATTTTAGTCTAGATGCTCATTGTTTGGTTTGGTTTTGGGTTTTTTAATAAAAGCAGAAAAATTCTTGGTGAGTAGCTAATTTATAGTATTTTGTAAGTAGGACTTTCAGTGCAAACTTCCTGGCATATAATTGTGATAAATAATAGCAAATAGAAAATATCTGGGGTCCAACTATATCTTCATGAAGCAAATGAAACAAAATTTTAAACATGACGAAGTCTACTTACTATCTGTTGATGTCAGTGACACAACAGTGCCAATCCTTAGTTTTCCACCTGTACAGCTTTCTGTATATCTTGCTGTAGTTAAATACAGCTCAGTAATACTCTTCCCCTTTTCTAAGCCTGAGGTCATTCTGTGGTTTATTCTTTCATATATAATTTAGAAGAATGAAGACGTGTATAATATTTTAAACTTTTTCTGAAAATCTCTAGAAAAATGAAATAAAAACACCTAATTGTAAAACAATAACAAGTCATAGGAATCAAATAACCCACTTCCTATTCTATGTCATTGTTCCAAGCTAAGAGTAAATATTTCTTAGGGTTTTTTTGAGGGGCACCACATAGTCATTGATACTCTCAAAATGGTGCTGGTTCAATATCCATAAAGAATAAGCAGTTGGAAGATGATTTTAAAAACATGAGATTAGGTTTTTGTTGAGTCTCACATCAATAAAAACAGAGATTAATAAGAATTAAATGCAAATAGAACTGCACTGAAATTGAATGTTTTAACTTGTTCTCTGGAGGAGCCAGAAATATTTTAGTGCAAGAGTACACAAGACCTTGTACATAAATCTTGAACTTGATGATATTAGAAATCTTTTACAACCCTAATGATTCTATGATTTTATAAATATATGAACAGGGTTAATCCCCTGTCCTTAATAATGTTTTGTGTAGCAACTTTGAAAACAAATTTTGCAAATTACAAAAGACAGGAAGTATTATTTAATCTGCATTCTGTATTAAGGTTCATTTAAAGAGTTTGTTTATGGTTTAAAAAGCAAATTCTTTTCATTGGATTAAAAAAATTTAGCTGTGTGACGGCAAATGCACAGAGCATCCTGCAATACAGGGGAAGTGCATTTCTCAAATGACAATTAGTTTTTCACTGTTACTGATTCACTAGGTAGCTTCTGTCAAATGGGGGAGCACAAATGGAGGCGGCTTATCGGCTAAAGCCCTGCAAATGAGGATGATAGATGTGCTTTAAAGGTAACCATCTGTACTAACTTTGAAATGTGCTGAACTAGTGATCTTTCTCCACTTCCTCCTTTTTCGTTTCTGATACACATTTGCACAAGTACAGAATCTCTAGTGAATGGCAAAGTGGGATGTAGACAAAGGTTTGCCTTACTAGGAAGGGATAAGCATGGTGTAGAGTGAAAAGTTCATTGTATGATGGATGAGCCAGTGAGTATGAAGGTCACTCTGTCAATGGTACACAAGAGAGGATTATGGGTGACAACATCTCTAAAGAAGTGGTAGATAAATTGTTTACAAAATATAATAATAGAGAGTTGTAAGAAACTTCCCCAACTTTATTACTACGAAAAGATCACCAGGACAAATAAGCTGAAAGATATTTGGCTATCCTGGGAAACATTTCAAAAGTAGGGAGGGACTGTTACCTTGAAGACTAATATCTAAGATCATCTGTTCCTTTTCAAATTATTTTATCACTAAAGAGACAAAGACATTCTAGTTCAAGGCACCGAACACACCGGAAAACCATTCCCTAATTCTGAAAAAATACCAACCCCAAACCCACTAGAAGTCATTTAGCATAAAGTAGTTACATTACTTTTATATTACCCCATGCCAAAAAAAAAAAGCAGAGTTTTACAGATACCTGAAACTACTGTGTGCTGAATGAAAATAAGGGAGTCTTATTTTAAGGTTAAAGATGTGCAGAAGTACTCTTATTCAGTTTAACAGATTAACTTTTAGAGTCAATCAGTCAATAATCTAATAAAAAATGACCTTAGGCATCACTGATGAAGTGACCCTCAAATACTCTAGTATTTGCGTACTTTATTTTCTGCCAACTTAAAACTAATAGAAAATAACCTGGGGTTGTTATAAAGACTTAATCTCATTAACATCATAAAACCTAATATTTAATTACCACTTTCTGCCATTTCTGATTTATTTTTCTTTCAAACGAAAACAATTTTGGGATGTCTGAATTTGAAATTGGTTATAATTGGAATATAGAAAGCATAACACGTAATATGATAAAATTTCATTATGATCCAATCTTGTTCTAGAAATGCTTCCTTTGAAGTCCCTTATTTTGGAAAGCAATGTATCTTAAAAACTTGAATAAATAAGGTATCAAATTTCTGTACAAATGTTTTCCTATACAACAGCACACAGTTTCAAATAAGAAAGTCATCCTGAAGATATACACCAACTTTTCTCCAGCTACACTGAAGCATGTACTCAAAAGATTTCCAGGCACCCACCACTCACCACAGTGAGACTATGCCAGAAGCAATAGTTTCCATCCGTATCAAAGCAGTGTACTGGATGGTGTTTTTATACTGACTTAAAACTGCGATAACAGGCCCTTTCAGATATGTCATTTCTTAAATGAGGCACCCTTCATTTAACCAAGGGTTCAGTATTGCCAAATCTATAAAGCTAAATTGCTTTTTTATAAGGTAGAACCTTACCTGTTGGATAAAGTATGTGCAGTGAGGCTTATAAATGCTCATAAAGGGAAAGTATGGAAGGCAAAAATATCTGTTACCTTTTGGAAAAAAGACGATTATTTCAAAGAAAATGCCAGCACTGGGAGACATATAATAATAATTTAAGAGGAAAATTAAAACTGACTTTTTCCCAGTACCACTATTAATAATACAACTACTTCTTCTATGTTAATTAAAAAGAGTTTCTTGCTTGCTATATATTTTTAGTTAACAGCCAAGTATTTTGCACTTTATAGCAAAGACTGGACTTCAACCAAATTGGGAGCAAGTGTGCTTTGGAAAGCGACTGGGGGAAACTTTATAACATAGTGTCTCTTAATGAAGGACAAATTCATTTAATAGATCTCCCTGTAAAACAACATCTGTTGGTAAATTGGCTAGTGGGATTGCTGTGGGTGAAATTCACTTCTGTGTGCTGAAATGACACAGTTAGGCTTGTGAGTTGAGTTAGACTTTTTACCTACCAGTAAGATACAAATAAATGGCTTGAGTGCTTTTTTCTAAGACACAATATTATACTTTCTTACACTGGTATAAGCATATGAGAAGATCTCAGGAAAAGAAAAAACCCAACTCTCCACATTCCAAAGCTCACCTTTGTATCAGAGTTTGGTACTACTTCATAATAGATCATCTAGTTTGCTTTGGTCTGGGGGGAGTACTTGTGTGTGCATTGTATCATTTACCTTTTCTTCAAATGAACTCAGAAACTTGGTGGCATTTGTTCTACATCAGTGCCCCTGAAGCCTTTATTATGTAAGCCTCCTCAGGTACTGAACTTTGCCAAAATACACCTGACGGTGAAAGTGAGGCAATCTCCAGTAACTACACTTTAGTAAGTGGAATAAGTAGTAGTACACAGCTATTTTATGAGGCTTAATTTCTGAAGCACAGTTGATTGTCCGTATTGGGTGCATCTGAGATGTGGAGCAATGAGAAGGTTTTCAAGGATCCAAATAAGTATCAAGACCTCTCCTTTCTCAGGTAGACTTCAAAAATTCCAGATTTGATCGGGTCCTCCATTCCTTTTAGGGATTTGTTAGGATACAAAGAATCATCATGATTACCTAACGTGACTTAGTACAAAACAAAGATTATAAGACTGGCCAAAATTCATTTCACTTTGAACTAGAATATATAAATTCTAGGGAAAAATTCCAGTCTCAATTTTCCCATCATGGACAGCTTCCCATGACACTCTGAGAGTTGTTGATTCCTTTTCCTAAATATGTGTATTGGATTTGCGTGGCAAGGTATTTGTAGCGGAGGGGCTACAGGGATGGCTTCTGTGAGAAACTGCTAGAAGATTCCCCCATGTCCGATAAAGCCAATGCCAGCCAGCTCCAAGATGGACCCGCCGCTGGCCAAGGCTGAGCCCATCAGCAACACTGGTAGTTCCTCTGGAATAACACATTTAAGAAGGGGGGAAAAAACCTGCAGCAGGAGAGAGGAGTGAGAATATGAGAGAAGCAACTCTGCAGACACCAAGGTCAGCAAAGAAGGAGGAGGAGCACGTGCTCCAGGCACCAGAGAAGAGACACCCTTGCAGCCCATGGAGAAGACCATGGTGAGGCAGACTGTCCCCCTGTAGCCCACATAGGTCCACGATGGAGCAGATCTCCACCTGTGTTGCGTTAATTTGGCAGAAAATAAACCCCCGTGCGTTCTAACTCTCTTCACCGGAGTGAGAGGTTAGGTGCGGCTAGGTTTAAGTTCTGAGTGATATCCAATTTGCCACTACCAGTCCAGTCACGTTTAATATGTATATTAAACTACCACGATTCTGGATACACTAATAGCAGTCTGCACCTTCAGTCCAGTCATGCTCATGAACTAGCATGGCCACGCTTGGTCGTGTTCAGTGAGAATCTGTGACAACTGACTACTTAAACAGTGCAGTTTTATTTGTGCAACAGGTATATAGGTTTTTTGAATTGCTGGTGATAGTGACTGTCTGCAAGAAAGCACGTGCAAATATGACGTTATGAAGTATAAAATGTGTGAAAAGGTTATAAATAATACAGCCTGGTTATAAACATTAGGGAGTAACTCTCTAGAGAGATTTCTAAGATTCCCGAGAAAAGGGCTTAGCTTAAGTCTTACCCAAGGCGTCCCAAGGTGGGGAGAAGCAAGGCTCAGCCCGTCGGCCGATCCCGGTTGTCAGAGGCAGTCTGAGGTGGAGTTTCCCTTGACTTGCTCATGGTGTTATCTTCTTGTCCAAAAATCCCCTGTTTCCCTGGCTATTTTTATATTCTTTCTACATTCAAGGTGGAGTTTGAGTGACTGTAGTCATACATACCTTTTATCATGATTGGTGTAAAATTGTCTCACTTCATGTTTAAAGGTATAGTTTACAAAAAATCGAGGGTGCAGACTCGAAGAGGAGTGGTCGCACCTTGGAGGCAGGTAGCCTTCGGGGTGGAGTTGTGTTTTGGTATTAAAATGATATTAAAACAAGCAAAGTTCATGAGAGGAGAGCACTTTGGCAAGGTTTCAAAAACCTGTTGGCTCGGGGGGCCAGATGACCTGCTTATCAGTTCTAGAGGACCATTTCTTCCCACTTTATCATCATGGAGCATGGCCACGGAATCTTCACTCCGCTCCATCCTCTATGGTGTGTTGCAGGGAGTTGCTGTGTTAGTGGATTCTTTGCATGCCTGCTGCAGCTGTGTCCCATCCTCAGAGATCCTTTTGAGTTCATGCTTTTCCTCAATGGGTAAAAAATGCTACGTTTTTTCATATAAACCTTAATTTTCAGATGTAAAAGCTTAATTTTACTAATTATTCCACAACCTGCAGCCCTTGGAGGACCCCACGCCAGAGCAGGTGGATGCCTGAAGGAGGCTGTGACCTTGTGGAGAGCCTGCACTGGAGTAGGCTCCTGGCATGACCTGTGACCCTTGGAAAGAGAGGACCCTACTCTGGAGCAGGTTTGCTGGCAGGACTTGTGACCTTGTGGGGGACCCACACTGGAGCAGCCTGTTCCTGAAGGACTGCAGCCCATGGAAGGCATCCACACTGGAATAGTTTGTGAAGAACTGCAACCTGTGGGAAGGACTCACATTGGAGCACTTCTTGGAGGACCATCTCCTGCAGGAAGGACCCCATGCTGGAGGTTGTGAGAGTGTGAGGAGTGGTCCCCTGAGAAGGAAGGAGTGGCAGAAATAACATGTGATGAACCGGTCACACCCCCATTCTCTGTCCCCCTGTGCTGCTTAGGGGGAGGAGACAGAGAAACTGGGTGTGAGGTTGAGCCCGGCAATAAGGGAGGGGTTGAGGCAGAGGGTTTTTCAATCTTTTTTTTATTTCTCATTTTCCTACTCTGATTTAATTGTTAATAATTTCAATTGACTTCCTCAAGCCAAGTCTGTGTTGCCTGTGACATTATCTCCCTGTCCTTATTTCAAGCCATGAGCCTTTCGTTATACTTTCTTACCCCGGTCCAGCTGAGCAGGTGAAGTGATAGAGCAGCTTGGTGGACACCTGGCGTCCAGTCAAGGTTAAATCCACCACAATAGGTTTTAGGGTAACTCAACAACAAACTGACTGTGCTAATTCCAAGAATGAGACTAATTCAATTTACCCCATAGACCTTCTGAGAGTGATGAAGTCTCTCTGTATTTTTCTATGAGCTTCAACAGGCAACATAACTCATGCCAGTATCTCAAGCTTGAGCACCAAAATAGCTTTTGTCTCCTCTCCTTTGTTTCAAAAGCTAGCAAACTGGCATCATATGATATTCTTAAGCTGGTCAGTAAGAACAAATTATTTTCTCACGCTACTGTCACGCTTGTGAGATGCTGTCCTCTCTGAAATATCAGGAAGAGCAACTTCCTTCCTTCCTTCCTTCCTTCCTTCCTTCCTTCCTTCCTTCCTTCCTTCCTTCCTTCCTTCCTTCCTTCC